>Ga0209099_1000961_pt1 | contig 31648 bp, 24 predicted proteins | sample AD_JPNHW2_MetaG_FD_184430 | JGI IMG/M metagenome (GOLD analysis project Ga0209099, IMG submission 184430) | Active sludge microbial communities of municipal wastewater-treating anaerobic digesters from Japan - AD_JPNHW2_MetaG (SPAdes) (version 2) | ecosystem: Engineered > Bioreactor > Anaerobic... | reverse complement strand
TAGTGGTGCACGAGACGGGCAGAGCGACGAAGGAGCTCCTGCACGGCCGATGCACCACTTGGCTGTGAAACGAGGAGTATGGGCCGGAGAGCGACCCTTTGGCAAGCGACGGGTTTTGTATTCGATGTGTGGCGAATTGGGTTGAGCGCAGCCAAAGGGGAACGCCCAAAAAAGCTAAGAGATAAGAGTTAAGAGTGAAGAGTTTATGTTTAAGGCTAATGTGATAATAGGCAAATAATAATTAAAATAATATTTACTGCATATTTTTCAACTATTTATATGCAGTTTTTTTATTTATGATGTGATTTACTTTTCTTTAATTAATATGCCGCGAATTCACGAATTATAAAACGAATAATTTACCCACCTATAATTAGCTTATTTGCTTATTATCATATTAGCTTATTATTAATCTGTGGTTATCTGCTCAATTTGTGTCATCTGTGTTCTATAAGGCGAAAAAAGTAAGAAGTAAAAAGTAAGAAGTAAAAACTAAGACCCAAAACCTAAAACCCAAAACCTGATAACTGATAGCTGTAAGATCATTTTTGCAACAGAAAATAGATCCGGTTTAATACATTCACTTTGCTGATGCCGGAGTCAAAATCTAAATACAACAAATTGATATCCTGATATTTATCCTTGATTTTCTTTTCCATACCCTTCCCTATGATATGGTTGGCAATGCACCCAAAAGGTTGTAAACAGATCACATTGTTGATATTCTGATGTGCGAAAGCTGCAATTTCAGCCGGAATCAACCACCCCTCACCGTACTGATGATTGAGATCTAATATTTCTGCTGCCATGGAAGCCGATTCGTGTATCGTGTGATTGGGTCGATAATATCTGAAATCTTGCATTACTTTATCGAATCTGCGTATATACCGATTCGCAAATTGCTCCACAACAGTGCCTGAAAAATCAAACAATTTGTTAGGTGCTATGAACGTCTCCTTTTGTACTTTGGAGTTAACAAATGTTTGCATCATGAAATCTAACATCGGAGGCACAACCACTTCAACATGGTTCTCGATCAACCATTCCACGATATTGTACTGTCCGTAAGCATTATACTTAACATAAATTTCTCCTACAATCCCAACGGTTTTAACCTCTTCGTATTTCACCGGAATCTGATTAAACTCATGAACCGCTTCCTGAAGTAATGGGATCAAATTTTTATGCTGCTTATTTTGAATCGATTGATTCGCTAAATCAATATATTTTGTTTTCAACCTTTTAGACTTAGTATTGACTTCCTCCCTAGAAGCTGTAGCATAATACATCTGTGATACTGCATCGGCAAAAAGGAGGGCGTAAAACGTGGGGATAATGATCTTCATCCAATCGGGTTGAAATCCGGGCTGCAAATTAAAAATCGCATCGGGGCTCCCCAATCCAATAACCGGAACATTCTCATAACCCGCATTGGAAATCGCCCGCTTGATCAACGACAAATAATTGGTAGCTCTACATTGTCCACCCGTTTGTGTGATGCCAATAGCAACATTCTTCAGATCGTATCTTCCACTTTGTAAGCCTTTTATGACATCTCCAACCACTAACGTTGCCGGATAACAGATTTCATTATTGGCATATTTTAAACCTAAATCAATAGAAGTCTGATCAGATGGGGGCAAGTTTTCAAAATGATACCCGATCTGTTGAGCCAATGTTGGGGCTAATGGAGAATAAAAATCGGAAAACCACGGAAATAGAATCGTTTTGTGGGTATCCCCTTTTTCAAAGATGGCCAACTGTGGTTTTTGAAATTCCAAATCGGTATAATTAAATTCAACAGCTCTCATTTTCATTGATTCCACTAGGGATCTGAGTCGTAATTTTATTGAACCCGGACTGGATATTTCATCAATTCGCACCCAGGCATAAGGGATCTGTTTTTGATTAACCAACTCTTTGATTTCACCTAAAATGATAGAATCTAAACCGCAACCAAAAGAATTCAACTGAACGATTGCGATAGGTAACGATTGTTCACTAACCCATTTTACGGCATGTAATATTCGATTGGTGTACTCCCATTGTGAAATGGTAAAGAAGGAGTCAAAACCCTCATGAGAACAATCCTGTGCAATCTCTTCATTGATCACAAAAGCGCCCAAGTCGGATAAGATATTAGAAACTTTCTGGTGAATCAAAGGATCTGAATGGTATGGATGTCCAGCAACCATCACGATTGGTTTATGCTGTTTTTGGGCTTCGAGCAGTACCTCTTTATTGCATGTTAAAAGATCATTCTTAAATTTCTCTTGAGCATTCAAAGCTTTTTCAAAAGCATGATGGATTCTATTTTCTTTGATTCCCAAGCTTTTTAAATAGGATTTGCAGCTTTTTTTGAGCAATTTTTGGTTATTAAAATTGATCGGAATAGAATCGATTTGAGTTATATAATCAGGATTTTGGATAGCACTGCTTTTTAAAATCTCAGGATAGCCCGTCACTACCGGACAGTTAAAACTATTTGTGGTATTCTTAAACCGTTTTTTCTCATAAACAACGATAGGAAGAAATATTCGATCCACTTTTTTCTCCATGAGATTAACAATGTGACCGTGAGACACTTTCGCAGGAAAACAAATATTATCTGACATCACACCGCCTATCCCCTTTTTGTAAAGTTTTTGAGTACTTTCATCAGATGGAACAACTTCAAGGTCACATTCAGTAAAGAGCGTGCTCCAGAAGTGAAAATTTTCATACATATTCAGGATTAGCGGTAACCCAATCCTAATTGGCGATTTTATTGGTGTTTTGAGTTCTTCCAGCTTATAGAGTTTCCATTTTTGTTCGAATACATTTTCCCCTTTTACATGTTTTACACTGTTGTTGGAATAGATTTTTTCACATTTATTTCCGGCAAAACAGACTGCTCCATTCAAAAAGTGGTACTCTGTAATTACACAATGATTGGTACAACCTTTACAGGTAAGAAAATCGTTTTGAAGCAGTTGATTCTCAGCAATATTCCGGAATCCGATAAAAGAAGATTTTCCGAGTTTTTCCCTATTTCTGTAAGCATAAATCGCTGACCCATAAGCGCCCATCAATTCAGGATGATCCGAGATGAACACTTTTTTGCCGGTGAGGATCTCTAAACCTCTTAAAACTGCATTATTTTTAAAAGTGCCCCCTTGCACAACAATAGAATTACCTAAAGAATCATAAGTTTGTAGGCGCATCACTTTATTCAGGCAATTCTTGATCACAGAGTAGGCTAATCCGGCAGAAAGATCCGACACGGTTGCCCCATCCCGTAAGGCTTGTTTTACTTTAGAATTCATAAAAACCGTACATCTGGAACCCAGATCGTATGGAGTAGTTGAGGTTATAGCTAATTCAGCAAATTGTGCAGCAGAATATCCCAAAGTATTTGCAAACCCTTCAATGAAAGTACCACAACCGGAAGAACAAGCTTCGTTGATTTCGATATTGGAGATCACCCCATTTTGAAGAAATATCGCTTTCATATCTTGTCCCCCGATATCTAAAATAAACGATACTTCAGGTTCCATTTGATGCGCAGCAATGGAATGAGCAACTGTTTCTACAATACCAAAATCGATTCCTAACCCTTTATGAATCAAGTCTTCACCATAACCCGTAACTGCTGTTGAAATTACGGGAATGGAATGATGATCAAACTTTTCCTTCATTTCGGTTAATCCGGTGATGACACTCTTCAGTTGATCCCCATTATTATGAGCATAAAAATTATATACCAGCTCTTGATTCTCATTGAGCGCAACAATTTTAGTAGTTGTTGACCCTGAATCTATTCCGATATAGAGCTCTTGAGCATTTGAGATCTGATTGGAAGGTAATCGAACTAAGTTTTTATGGGTATTCCAATGATTAAAGTTCTCGACATTTTCAAATAATGGGAAAAGGTTATTATGTGGATTTTCAAAAGGTATTTGACTAGAAATGGAAGAGATAAGTTGATTAAGTTGAATCTCCTTATGACTATCCGGGATGGAAAAAGCTGTTCCGATAGCGGTAAAAAGTTCACCATGATTGGGTATAATAATATCTTGATGAGAAATTTTCAATACTTGAACAAATGCAGACCTCAATTCAGGAATGAATGTAAGTGGACCTCCACACATTAATATTTGAGGTTGAATGATTGATCCTTTAGCTAACGCATTAACAGTCTGATTTGCAACTGCTTCAAAAATGGAGCTTGCAATATCTGCCGTTTCAATTTTTCTACTGATTAAATTTTGAACATCAGTCTTTGCAAATACGCCGCACCTAGAAGCAATTGGATATTTTTTAGTAGATTTTGAAGCCAGTTGGTTCAGTTGATCAATAGAAACATGGAGCAGTGCAGCCATTTGATCGATATAGGCACCCGTTCCACCTGCGCAATTGCCATTCATTCTGAAATCAGGATTGCTCGCATGATCGAAAAGAACAAGTTTTGCGTCTTCCCCTCCAATATCTAACAGGGTATTTACAGAAGGATATTGTGCTTTTAATAAATAAGATGCGGCAATGATCTCTTGGACAAATAAGGAGTTTGATTTTTCAGCGATTCCCATACCGGCAGAACCGGTGAAAGCAATTTGAAATGGTTGATTTTGAAAATGATCTTCGATTTTTGTCAACAAAGAAATAAGGGTCTCTTTTATAAGAGTATTGTGGCGAATATATTCAGAAAAGAGCAGTTGGCATTCCTGATCAATAACAACCCCCTTTATAGTAGTAGATCCAATATCAATTCCGATCTTTAGCATACACAAATATCATCTAATTAGCAAGTTACAATAGAAAAACCAATATTATTAGTTTCGGCAAAGGTACAAAAAAAAGTGGCCTCAAATCACTTTGAGGCCACTTCATTTTATCTTAAAAATAGGATTAAGAAACTTTAGCTTTGATCACTTTATCGGTAGCTTGACGTTCAGTTTCGATTCTTTGAACATCTTTTTCGATTTCGTCAATACGTTTCATTTTTTCTTCGTATTGAGCTTTAGTGATTTGTTTTTTCTTGTATTTAGTTTCAACAGCGGTACGAGCTTCTTGAACTCTGTTTTTTGTATTTACCACTTTTTGATCCACTTCGGTAGCCACTTCTTTAACCACTTTTTCTTTTTCTACTTTATTTTTAGCAGCTTGAGCTCTTTGTTGACCAAAATCGCGTCCACATTTACCATCTTTATGATGACCGTAAGCATTTCCGTTATGGTCACCATCTTTGCAGCAATTATGATCTTTTCCTTTATCAGCACAATTATGGTCTTTACCTTTGTCAGAGCAGTTATGGTCTTTTCCTTTATCGGCACATTTGTGATCTCCTTTATGTTCAGGACAATTTTTAGGATCTTTCCCTTTGTCGCAATTACCTTTTTGGTCTTTACCTTTATCGCAGCATCCTTTTTGATCTTTTCCTTTGTCTGCACATTTATGATCTCCTTTAGCTTGAGTTTTGTTTTTATCACAGCAAGCTTTGTTTTCAGTTTTTCCTTCTTTACATTTATGTTCCTTATTTGGTTCGGTACATTTATGCTCAGTAGTTTTAGTTTCTTGTGTTACCTCTTTTTTAACAGGTTTTGATTTTTCTGTGTTATTAGCAGGTTTTTGTGCACTAACAGCAAATGAAATTAATGCAATAGATGCCAGTAAAATTATCTTTTTCATATTTAATATTTTGTTTATTCGTTAATAATGGTTTCTAGTTCTTGATCAAGATTGGTTACTTGTTCATTAAGTTCGATGTTTTTTTGTAAAGCTTGTTCAACATCAGCTTCCAAGGTAACCGGAGTTACAGTTTCAGGTTGTGGTTCTGCTTTTTTGGTATTACAAGAAGCCAGCACACCAACTACAAATAATAGAAGAAATAATTTTTTCATTTTGTTATGGTATTAATTAATAATGTTCAATTACTTATTTAGAGTGCAAATATAATCAAAAGTTAAGTTTGATCAATGAAATTATTGAATTCAGGCTGTTTTTTTAGAAAAATTAAGAAAAAAGGGTTTTGGGTATTGGGGATTGGGTTTTAGTTTTTGGGTATTGGGTTTTGGGTATTGGGTTTTAGGTTTTGGGTTTTTTGGGCTTTTTGGGCTTTGGATCCGGTAATTCAGAAGCAGTGATTTTAACCTAACTTGTAGCCATAAACAATAAATTAAAAAGTAAAAAGTAATAAGTAAAAAGTAATAAGTAAAAAGTAAAAATTAACAGGTAATAATTAACAGATAACAATTCATCTTATTAGCATATTAGCACATTAGCATATTAGCACATTTACACATTAGCATATTAGTATATTAGCACATGAGCACATGAGCACATTAAATTCCATACACCTCTTTAATCGCATCGGAAGTTCTTTCGAAAATTTTATTTTCAGTCAACTTTTGCTTATAGAAAGGTTCATTTTCTATCGCTTTTAAGATCATCTCATTCACACCCGCAAGATAAACAGTATCATTTGAAGCTTTTAAAATTTCAACCAACTCACCTAAATATTCAACCCCGTCACTATCCGCATAGAATGCATTTCTTAAAGATATCACAATATATTTATTATTGACAATTTTATTAACGGTTTCAATATGAGCCGGCATATTGATATAGGTAAGTGTCCCAGTTATTTTATAGACAACTAATTCTGCAGTTAAAGTCTCTTTCTTAGCAAGTGCTGGGCTCAGCAAAGTCTCTTCTAATTTACCATCTTTCCATAAGGTTACTTCAGTTGTACCATAAGAAACGTTATTTACAAAAATTAACAATGAAATAAAGCTTCCCACTAAAAGTGCTGTAATGGGGTCCTCAATAACGGTAATAACAGCTACAGTAGTGGTGATAGCAAAGGCAGCTTTTTCATTATAGATTAATTTTATAAAGTGTTTAACTTCCGACATACGGATTGCAACAACAAACAAAATGGCACCAATGATCACCATCGGTAACATTTTAAAGAAAGTTAATAAAAACAGAACGATTATTGCTAAAAATAGGGCACTTAATATACCTGACACTCTGCTGGTTGCTCCACTTTTGATATTGAGTGCTGTTCTGGCTAAAGCAGCAGTTGCAGGGATACCGCCCATTAAACCGGAACCTAAGTTCGCTATTGATAATCCTAGAACTTCTTTAGATCTGTTAAAAGGAACTTTGGTCATTTGTTTTGCAACTTGACCGGAAAGTAAAGTTTCCAAAATACCAATCACGGCAACCGCTAATGCTGTCGCCCATATTTTTTTGGTCATAAATATGGAAAGGTCAAATTTATTATAGAAGTTTTCGAAAAAAACTGGTTTTATATCGGGAAATTTATCAGATAAAATGGTCAATGAATAGGTTGAATGTGTTTTATCTAAAATAATAGCTGCAATTATTCCAACAAAAGCAATGATAATGGAACCGGGTAGTTTTTTGATTTTTTTATCCCAAGCAATAATAAATAGAACACTTAGAATAAAAATCGCAAATACTGACCATCTGATTTCAGAAAAGTGGGATAATGTGGCAACAATATTATCGATAATATTCTCTTTTTTAATAATGCCGGTAACTCCGAGGATAGAATCTAATTGACCAAAAGCAATTATAAAAGCGACTCCTAATGTAAACCCTTGTACTACACTTCTAGGGATGAAGATGATATACTTATCAAATTTAAAAATATAAAATATAAAAATGATAATCCCGGCCAAAATGGCTATGATTGGAAGTGCAAAAGAACCATTTGTTATAGCGAAAGAGATCAAGATTCCTGAAAGGGCACCGGTTGGTCCAATAATATTAAACGGACTACCTCCCAAAAAAGCACCGATTAGTCCAGCCCATAAGGCAGTTATGATCCCTTGAACGGGAGTTGCCCCGGAAGCAATGGCAAGAGCTAAAGATAAAGGTATGCTAATAAATGCGACGGTAAGGCCGGATTTCCAATTCAGTTTTAGTTGATTTTTGAGTAATTTAGGTTCCATAATTGAAAGTGTTTTAATTATAAATGACAAACTGAATAATCTATCAAAATTTTATAAGTGCGATTAGATATTGAATATTAATAATTTACATATAAGTAAATTCCTTTTTGAATTCAAAATTCCGGTTTGAAATGTTTGGCAAAAGTAAGAAAAACTTTTAAAACAGGGTTATTGATTTTTGATCTTATTATGGATCTCTTGAATGGCCAGTATATTTCGAGGGGAAATAACATCAATCCAACCTGATTCTATAGGATAAGTATGGTGGTTTTTAACTGCTTTAAGCGCTGAATAGGGATAAGTGGTTGTAAAATATTCAAAATCTTCCTTTCTAACAAAAATCAAATCCGGATTTTCCTGAAATAGAAACTCTCTACTTACGCTCCATGATATTAGTTTTTCACCCACGTTTTTTCCTCCTGCAAGGACAATAATATCATTGATATGAGAATTTGCAGGAGCTGTAAAATCACCTCCAGGGCCAAAACCAACAACATAATAAACACTTTTCGGTATTTTCACTTCTTGCACATTGATTTGAGACAACTGTTGTTTAAGATCATTGATCTTTTTGTTAGCCAACTCTTTTTTATTCAAGATTTTACCTAGTTGATTCAAGGCAATATAAATACCTGAAATTTTGTTTTCTTCTTTAATGGCGATAATTTTGATTCCCGATTTTTCAATTTTTTCGACATCTTCTCTAGTAATGATAGATCCGATCAGAACGAGATCAGGATTAAAAGAGAGTAATTTTTCAATATTAATCTGCACCAGTCCTCCGGTTTTAGGGATTTGAGAAGTTTCTGGAGGGTATTTACAAAATTCAGAAACAGCGACCAACTTATTTTGAGATTCTAGCATAAAGATCATCTCTGTGATAGCAGGTGAGAGCGAAATAATTCTAACAGGCTCTTTATCAAGGGTTACTGTTCTGTTGTAAGAATCAGTAATTTGTAAAAAGAAGCCCGCCGACTCCTTTTGGGGGGAGCGGCAGGCTACACACAGAGAAATAAAATAAAAATATACTATTACCTTTGACAGGTGGATAGCCTTCACAATGTTCTAATTTAGGAGCAACTCATTATATTTTCTGAGGGTTTCCAATACATTCACTTTAACATGAATGAAATCATCTGTACCGGCAGATTTTAAAGTTTCTACGCTTTCTGTAGGGTTACCAGCTATCACAAAAAGAACTTTTTGGTTTCTTTGTTTTGTGATTTTAGCAGCTTCAACGCCTAAAGAAGCATACTCTTCGTCAGAACTGCACATAACAATCAAATTGGCATGTGCTTCAAATGCAGCATTAATACCCTCTTCAACAGAGGTAAAGCCTGCATTATCAATAATTTCATAACCGGAGCAACCAAAAAAGTTGGTTATAAATCCAGCTCTTGCTTGTCTCATAGCTAAATTCCCGATTTTAAGTAAAAATACTTTTGGTCGTGAATGGGTCAATGAGAACTTTTCAGTTTGGAGTCTTAACTCCTCAAATGCTTTAGCACCACGGTAAGATTTTAATCCGGATGAATCAGAATCACAATCTCTTTCCATTTTGTCAAGCATCATTTCATTGCTATTTGGATATTGATTAGTACCCAATAAGATATACTTACGAGTAGCAATATCCATATTTCTTTTATTGCAACTTGCTAGAATTTCGGTTTTAACTTCCCCATTTTCAACAAGTTTAATCATACCACCTTCTTTTTCAACATGTTGGAATAATTTCCAAGAATGTTCAGCAATAGAGTTGGTTAAATTTTCAATGTAATAAGAACCGGCAGCTGGATCAACCACTTTATCGAAGTAAGATTCTTCTTTCAAAATGATTTGAATATTTCTGCTGATTCTTGAAGATAAATCATCTTCTTGTTTATAAACCATATCAAAAGGTTTCAAAGCAATAGAATCGGCTCCACCGATAGCTGCAGCCATCCCTTCAGTAGTAGATCTTAAGATATTTACATAAGGATCATACAATGTTTTATTCCAGGAAGAAGCAACGGTATTCACTTTTAGTTGGTATGCACAATCACATTCAGGTTTATATTGATCCACAATCGTTGACCAAAGTAGGCGAATTGCACGAATTTTTGCAATTTCCATGAAGTAATTTGTAGCAACAGATAGTGTAAATTGAATCTTCTTTGTAATAGCATGAACAGGAACTCCTTTTTCAGTCAAATAAGCGATATATTCGCTTGCGATACCCAAAGAGTAGCCCAATTCTTGAACAATGGTAGCACCCGCATTATGAAGAGCCAAACCATTGACATTAATCACTCTGAACTTTTTAAGTTCTTTAGTTAAATTGATTAATTCTAAAAGTTGATCTAAATCTTCACTTTTTGAATGGTAGTATTTCCCTTGTTTTAATGCAAAAACAATAGCATCAAAATTAATGGCACCAATAATATTTTCTTTATTAAAACCACTTTTATTGATATATTCAACAAATAGTTTTACTAAAGGGATGTATGATTTTGAATGATTAAACTGAACACCATTCTTTTCAAGGTCGATATTTTTAAGGAGTGACTCTAATTGTTGAGCAGTTGTAATATCAGCACTGTTAAAAGCAATCATGTTAGCTCCTCTTGTGATTGCATTGAGAGCTAATTCATTAGCTTTTACAGGGTCTTTTTCAGTAATTTCTTGAACGATATCCCAATTGTTTGCATTAGTTTTATATCCTCTGGTATAAGGAAACTCATTAGGAAGTGAATCAAGGTATGAAATATTATTTAAATCTTCAGCTCTGTAATAAGGGCGAACATCAAAGCCCTCATCAGTATGCCATACCAATTTTTTATTGTAGTCAGCACCTTTCAAGTCTTTCATGATAACACCTTCCCATTCATGAGTAGGTATTTCAGGAAACTGTTGAAATAGTTTTTCGTTATTCATTTTTTTTGACTCAATTTTGATGTTAAAACTACACTGCAAAGATATAGAATTTTTTTTTATTTTTCACGTACTAATACTTTTAAAATTTTTCCGATGTACATTTTATGAAAATCGTTTTTAGGATATATGTTTTCTGGAATTTCTTTAGTTGTAAATCCTTGAGGATCAATAAAATCAGAATACACCTTTTCACATTCGATTACCAACCTTGCTTGCTTATAATACACATTTTTATGTTCAGTTTCCAAAGGGATCAATCCTGTTTTTTCAATTTTATTGACATATTTTCCGGAAGTTGAGCCGCAAAAATTCAAAATTTCACGATCTTTTTCTTCAAAGAAAGTGAGTGTAAAATAATTTTCACTTTCTGTAAACTGATAGGTATATCTTTGGGGTCTGATAAAGATAAAAGCTACCGGTGTATTCCACAAATTTCCAATTCCACCCCAGCTGGCGGTCATCATATTGCAAGAATCAATTGAGCCGGCTGTGATCAGCATCCAGTCATCTCCAATAAGTTTTACAACATTATCCTGAAGTTCTCTTATTGAGATCTCTTTAAAAGTAGTATCCTGAGCATTCATATTTAAAAAATTAAAAAACAAAAGAATTAAAAAAAAACCTTTTTTCATACTTCATTATTTTATAGAATCAATTACATGATTCATAATATCGAAAACATCTTCATCAGAAATAGGGTCTATAAATCCTTTATCTTGAAGTATTTGTGTAATTTCTCTGGTATCCATGATGTCTTTTTTAGCTGCCTGATACACCTCATCCCATGTTAAATTTTTCAAGGCTACTCCCTCTTTAATAGCTTGCATGGCAACGTCAGCAGCCACTTTAGGGAAAAGTTCCCATTCCATCATATTGGGCATGATATTATCAACAGTAATCCCTCTTTGTTCTGCAAACTCAGCAATGGAGTGAGCAGCTCTTATGGCCATTGTGTCGGTAATTTTGCGAGCTGAGACCAAAAGTGTTCCTTTTAAAATAGAAGGGAAACATACAGAATTGTTCACTTGATTAGGGAAATCACCGCGACCGGTAGCTACGATATAAGCGCCTGCTTCTTTGGCCTGGTATGGATAAATTTCAGGAACCGGATTAGCACATACAAAAACAATCGCTTTGTCAGCCATTAATCTGATCCACTCGGTTTTTATGGTATCAGGACCTGGTTTTGAAAGAGCCACCAACACATCTGCATCTTTAAAAGCTTCTTCTGGAGTGGTAATACATTCTGGATTCGTTTTTTGGCATAAATCCCATTGTACATAGAATCTAGGATCATTTTTATATCTTTCACAGTTTTTATGAAGTGTCGATTTACTGTCAAACATGATGATTTTTTTAGGATCTACGCCATCAGTAATCATTAATCTTGCGATACTGGTGTTAGAAGCTCCTGCACCAAACAAAACTACTTTAATTTCGGACATTTTTTTGCCGGTTAATTTTAGGGCATTGATAACGCCTGCTAAAGTCACACAAGCAGTACCTTGAGCGTCGTCATGCCATACCGGAATATCACACTCTTTTCTAAGGACATCGAGTACTTTAAAACAATTAGGTTGAGAAATATCTTCCAAATTAATAGCTCCAAAACTTGGTTGAACCATTTTCACAAATTCAATAATTTTATCAGGATTAGGTTCACCTGTTTCATCTTTACTATTGATACACAAAGCGACAGAATCAACACCACCCAGATATTTCATTAACATAGCTTTTCCCTCCATAACGCCTAATCCACCTGAAGGAGAGCAATCTCCATCTCCTAATACTCTGGTAGAATCACTGACTACAGCAACCATATTTTTTCTGTTACTCAAAACAAAAGATTGATCATGATCATCTCTTATAGTTGTAGACACCGATGAAACGCCGGGTGTGTACCAAACGTTAAACCAATTGAATCCATATATGGGAGCTTTAGGCAAAGTTTGCATCTTCCCGCCGTAAAATTGATGCATTTTCAATGCCATCTCTTTATAAAAAAGCGTTTTAGCTTTGGCAATTTGTTCTTCTGTAAAATCTTTAGGTAAAAGATCTGTAATATTATCTAAATTTATAAATTTTTGATTTTCCATTATTTTGAATTAATTATTGATTCATATATTGATCAAATTGATCACCGGTTAATATTTGAAGTTCTATAGCAGATTCTCTAAGAGTCAAGTTGTTTTGATGGGCATGTTGGGCGATTTTAGCAGCATTATAATACCCGATATGAGGATTGAGAGCGGTCACCAGCATCAAGGAATTTTTCAGATGTTTATCAATGACCTGCGGATTTGGTTCAATTCCTACAACACAATGATCGCAAAACGAAAGCATTGCATCAGTAAGGATTCTTATAGAGTGTAAAATATTTTTCGCGATAAGAGGCATAAAAACATTCAGTTGCAGATGGCCTTGCATGGCTCCTGTTGTAATTGCGGTATCGTTACCAATCACCTGACAACAAACCATGGTTAACGCTTCACATTGAGTTGGATTCACTTTTCCGGGCATAATAGATGATCCCGGTTCATTAGCGGGGATCGAAATTTCGCCAATTCCACATCTGGGACCGGAAGAGAGAAGTCGAATATCGTTTCCAATCTTCATAAGTGATACGGCCAATCGTTTGAGGGCTCCTGAGAGTTCTACAAAAGTATCATGTGAGGCCATTGCTTCAAATTTGTTTGGAGCCACTTGAAAAGGTAAATCGAGTGATTCTGAAATATAGTCGACCACTTTTTGATCATATCCTTTTGGCGCATTGATCCCATTTCCAACTGCAGTACCTCCTATGGGCAATTCGAATAAATGGGGCATAACCATACTAATTGCATCCAGACCATGTTCGAGTTGTGATTGAAAGGCTGAAAATTCATCTCCTAAAGTAAGAGGAGTGGCATCCATTAAATGGGTTCTTCCAATTTTATTGATCTCTTTAAAAGCTTCGCTTTTTTGTTTAAAGGCATCGATTAACTTTTCCAAAACAGGTATTAAAGAAGAAACAACTTCCATAGCAGAAGCTATTCTCATTGCTGTAGGAAAGACATCATTTGTTGATTGTGATTTATTGACATCATCATTAGGGGACAACTTGGAAACATCCGGAAAGATTTGAGATGCTAAATTTGAAATCACCTCATTCACATTCATGTTAGTTTGCGTACCTGAACCGGTTTGCCATACACACAATGGGAAAGAATCATTATATTTTGCTTGGAGCAATTGATCACAGGTAAAGACAATCAGATCTTTCTTCTCTTCAGAAAGAGTTCCACAATCGTAATTTGCCATAGCTGCAGCACGTTTAACTGCACTAATTGCAAAAACAATTTCTAATGGCATCCGATCATTTCCTATCTGAAAGTTCTGATAGGATCTTTGGGTTTGAGCGCCCCATAAAGCATTGATGGGTATTTTAACTTCGCCCAGTGTATCTTTTTCAATTCTATAATCCATAATTATTTTTTTGAAAAATGAGTATTAATCATGAAATCTCCAGTTGATTCCTATCGTAAGTAAAAAATCTTTATTTGGATAACCGGGAGTTGTAAACATATTATACTGTTGAAATGGAGCTAATAGATTCCCAATTCTGGCAAACGCGTAGAGTCTTGAAATTCTGATCGTTGCACTAGCATCAACAAACCAATAATTACCGACAATATTACTATTTTGAAAATAAAAGGAATATAAGGCAGGAGAGTAACCATTAGCATAGTAACTAGTGTTATACATCACATCCAGCCCAATTTGTAATTTCAGTTTCTTTCTAAAAATATCAAAAATGTAGAATAGATTAGCTTTCCCGGCTAAAAGAGGAACTTGAATAGAATCTGATGAAGAATTTTGCAAAGCAATATGAGTGGTAAGCCCAAACCCTTTGTATCTAAATGGTGCATATACAGCTATTTGCACTAATCTGGAAAATTTACTCAATTGAACAGGTTTATAATCAGGACCAAAAATTACAACATTATCTAATAGAAATATCTTTGCAGAAGCTTTATAATCTTTGTAGGTTATGTATGCACCTAAACTGGCAATATTTTGTTTTTTGAATATCGTATCCCATTTAAAATGGTTAGAAGTAAATTTAGTATAGATATAATCAGGAGAAACTCTATAAAAATCGGTATGAACGCCCAATACAATTCGATATTTTTTACTAAAGGTCCACTCCCCTTTTAAGTTGGCAATTGCATCATTGTGAGTGTACCCACCAAATGAATAGGAAAACTTTCCGAATACTTCAAAAAAGTCAAGAAATTTCAAATTACCTCTAATAAAGGGTGTAAAAGAATGAAAATTATAATAAGTTCTTCTGTCTTCAAAATACTCATGCATTATTCCACCGGCAAACCTTAAAAAATTCTCATTGTTGCTTATGGAGGAAAAAGGGGTGAAATTTGATAACTGAATGGAATTTACGATTTTATAACATTCTAAGGTATCAAAGGTTGAATCTGATTCAAAAAAGTAGGCTTGGTTAGCTAAACTCGTGTCAATACAGTCAAAATAATTGGATCTGTAAGATTGATATTGTACATTATGAGTAAAAGTTCCAAAATAGAAGCCCTGCTTATTTTTAACATTCAAAAAATGTTGAAAGTTCACATCATTTGTTAAAACAGTCAAAAAACCATTATTGGAATATACAGGGTAATCTGTATTATTTTTTTCATTATGTTGTTTAAACAATTCAATATCTCTAATACCACCATTTTCCTGATTTTCAGTTCTGTTAATAATATAACTTGCTCTAAGTCCATAGCTTTTGTTTTTGTTTTCATATTGAACCTGAGCATCTCCGAGTAAATTGCGAATTTCTTGATTTAGATAATAATCTTTATTGTTAGAATTGGCAATTACATTTATAGAGACAATAGCATTTTTTACTTTTTGCGCAAAATCAACTGATAATGAATTCTCCGAAGATAATCCGAAAAAATAGCCTACTTTAGTATAGGAAGTTTCTAATTTATATGTCAATAGATCGTTTTGTGTTTTAAACAACAAAGGATAAGGATACTTTATGTATCTGAATCCCATATCTTTTTCAAAGTCAAAGACTACAGACTGGTGAGCTTGTCCAAAAATTCCTAATGTTTGATAAATTTTATCAGTATGTAAAGTAGGTGAAAAATGATTCACTTCTACCATTTGGGTATCAATTTGTTGAAACACTAAAGGATAGAAATGATGTTGTTTAACAGGAGCAGTATATACAGGTAGATAATCCGGAGATAGTTTATTGGTTGTATCTTGTACTGTCCCTTGCGCACTATTTTCTTGTCCACATACTGAAATGGAACCTAAAAAGAATAAAACAATTGAAATATAAAAATTTAGTTTACAGTGCATTGAAATTTGAACTATTCTATTTTTAATAAGGTGCTAAATTACAATTTTTTTCTATGCTAAAGATCATTTTTTAATGAACCTTTTTTTCTATTTTTGTAAAAAAAATAATATGCTGAAAATTTTAAATAAATTTGTTGTTTTACAATGGATTCTCACGCTGACATTACTAATCATTTCGACATTTTTTATTTTTAAATCTTCCATTCCACTCCCTTCAACAGGATTTCCAATTTTGTATCAGGGGATTTTTGATTTTATGTCTCATTCCATTATTGGATATCAGATTTTGGTTCTTTTCATATTAATATCTACTTTGATTTTGATTCAGATTTATTTTTCTAAGAATAAATTTACTTCGAAGCAATCCCTTTTGCCCTCAATTTTTTATTTAACCCTTCTTTTGGTTAGTGGATCTATTCATCATATTGGCCCAATTTTTTTCACTAATTTCTTCATTATAATTATATTAACATTAACAGAAGCTTATTTTAAGACCAATTCAAAAAGTCAATTATTTTTTTCTGGAATTATCATTGGATTTTCCATTCTTATAGATCCGGCATCTTCAATATTGCTTTTGTTTATCATTGTTTCTATGATTATTAATACAGTTATTAGTCACAAAGATTTACTCATAGTTCTTTATGGTATTTTAACAGTATGTATTTATCTGATTTCTTTCTATTATTTTACAGATCACATCGAATGGTTATGGTCTAATTTCCAACAAATCAGGATGTTTTCACTATTTAATACTCCGATAATACTAAAACCCATTGAATATGTTATGATACCCATTTCAATTGTCATATTTATATACATTGTATTTAAAATCAATAGTGTATATGAAACTAAAGTGATAGTAATGCGGAAGAAGATTATTACTTTTAATACTTTAATATTTTGTTTATTAGGCACTTTTCTTCTATCTTATTGTTCAACACACGACTTTATTGGATATTTATATGTTCCTATATGTATGTTATTAAGCATTTTTTCTCAATTTAAAAATCGCTTTTTTATTCATGATATATTAATTATTCTTTTTATTGTTGGATTATGGGTTTAGCAACGAGTTTTTCAAATGATCTTACTATTGAATGTGGTTGTGATGAAGCAGGAAGAGGCGCTTTGGTAGGGGCTGTTTTTGCAAGTGCAGTTGTTCTTCCACCAGATTATCATAACAGTAAACTCAACGATTCCAAACAATTATCTCATAAAACGAGAGAACAACTTCGGGAACAAATCATTAAAGAAGCAATATCTTACTCTGTGGTAGCCGTTTCAGCTGAAGTTATTGATCATATCAATATTTTAAATGCATCCATAAAAGGGATGAACGAAGCAGTTTTAAAACTTAAAATCAAACCTGAACTATTATTAATTGATGGGAATCGATTCAAAAATGAAACGAATATTCCATACTATTGTATTGTAAAGGGAGATGGAAAATATTTATCGATAGCTGCTGCTTCAATTCTAGCGAAAACTTTTAGGGATGATTACATGACAGATTTAGATCTTGAATTTCCTGAATATAACTGGAAAACAAATAAAGGATATCCCACTTTAGAGCATCAGGAAGCCATACTAAAATATGGAAGGACACCCTTTCACAGGAAATCGTTCCATATTAAAAATCAGTTAAAATTAGAATTTTGATTATTTGTTCTTTTTAAGGATATCAGCAGCAATTTCATCAGGAGATTTACCAATACCATTAACTAAATAATCTTTTAGGATTGAGGAAATGGAATCTTGTGGATATTTATGGATATAATCTCTAAATTCGATTTCAGCACTTTTATAATCATGTAAAATATCATCATAAGTAGTTCCTCTGTAGAAAATACAATTTCTAACACCCTCATATTCAGGATACACTTTTTGGATACTATTAAAAATATCGAGTGCTTTCTGAGCATATTTAGCGATATCCTCTTTATTTTGTGCTGATCTAGCTAAAGTCATGGATAATACACCAGCTTTAAACAAGTATTCAGGAGCTATTGATTCTTCCGGATAAGCAGTGGCAAATTTTTGTGCATTATCAACAAAAGTAGTCATAATTGGGATATTAACAACGCCCATTTTATAAATGGAATCTGCACTTAGATAGGATTGTATCAATTCAGATTGCATTTTACTTTTTTCTTCAATAGGATTAGATTCCTGTTTACTTTTACAAGAAGAGGATATCAGAATACTTAAAACGAAAAGAAAATATAAACATTTTTTCATAATCTAGTTTTTTGATTTGTATCTGGGTTTAATTTTACCGGAACTTATTTCAGTGAGTCTTTTTTTAAGTACCATTTTTTTTATTGTTGAGACACGATCAGTGAATACTTTTCCTTCCAAATGATCATATTCATGTTGCATCACTCTGGCATTTACACCATCATAATTTTCAGTATGTTGTACTCCGTTTTCATCAAGGTAAGAGATTGTTATTTCTGATTTCCGAATAATCTCTTCATGAATATCAGGAACACTCAAACACCCTTCTGTAAAAGCAAATGGTTCTCCAAACTCCTCTTCAATAACAGGATTTATAAACACTTTTTTCATAGGTGTTAATTCGGGGTAAGATTCACAGAAAGGGTGGGAATCCATAACAAATAGTCTGATGTTTAAACCTACTTGAGGCGCAGCAAGGCCAACACCCTCTGCATTATACATGGTTTCGAACATCTCGTTAATGAGTTCATTAAGATTTTGATAATCCATCGTTATTTCAACTGATTTTTTTCTTAATATCGGATTTCCAAAAAGATAAACAGGTAACATAGGAATTGTTTTTAGTTTAAGGTGTTATTTCGTTCTGTTTCAATTTCAATTTGTTGCATATATGACTGCAAAATAATGGTTGCACTAATCATGTCAACCAATTCTTTATTTGTTCTTTGTTTTTTTGACAAACCTGCCTCTATCATGGTTTGGAAGGCCATTTTAGAGGTAAATCTTTCATCATATCGATCAATCTTAAGATCAGGAAAAGCTTTTTTGAGTCGATTTACAAAAGGTTCAATAAATCTAGAGGAATCTGATGCTTCAAACTTCATTGTTTTTGGTTCTCCAATAACGATAATATCTACTTTCTCTTTTGATACATATTGCACAATAAAATCAAAAGCTTTTGACACATGAACCGTATCCAGTCCATTGGCACAAATCCTCAACTCGTCTGTCGCAGCAAACCCAACTCTTTTTTGTCCGTAATCAATTGCTAAAATTCTTCCCAATTTCATATATTTGAACCGCAAAAGTAAAGTATTTTATCATCTAATTTTATTAAAAAAACTTAAATGAATTAATGCGGGGTTAAATTCATTCTATTTAAAAAGTATTATCCCTAAAGTCTCGTTTGATTGGATATTTCAAATCTTTCAGAACGGAAGCTTTCACATTGATCACAAAGCTCCACCCTCTTCGGTAGCCAAATGGGATCCAGTTAAAACGCATTTCCCAACAATGTAGATCACGATAAATATCAAAAGAGGTATAAGAGAACGTTTTATTTTTAAAATCATAACCTGTTGTAAAACCAATTTTCCATTTTTTAGTAATGTTAAAATCTCCAACAATATTTAATGTTTGGATAATATCCTGATTATAATGTAACACTGTGTCCATAATGTAATACCCATAATTTTCAGAGACATTATAATTGAAAGTGTAGTTAAGTGTTAAATTCCATGGATTTGTAAAATCCGGTTTATTAACAGGCATCCCCAAACTATTTTCAGTAAAGAGATTTGAACTCTGTTGAGTAGGAAGAGTTGGAGCCCCCTGATCCTTTTTAACACTTTTAAAAAAATCACGGTTTAATCTCCAGTTTAGTCCTACTTGAATTTGAGATGAATTAAATCTAAACAATCTTTTATTCACTTTCCATTCAGTTTCATTAACTTTAATTCCTTTATTATTAATAACATAAGGATCAAATCTAACATTCATGGTCACATCTAAAAATTGTGTAAACTTCGTTCTTCCGGAAATTTCCAAAGGAGACCATCTAAGAGAATCTGCTGCAAAATCGTATCCCCCCGTAATAGTCAAATTCTCAATAAGAACAATTTTCCTGATCCCGGTAATGGTATCTTTTCTGGATGGAACTTTTATTTCAACATTATTGCTTAATGAAAAACGAGTAATTGCTTGGGTATTGGATGATACATTCCCGTACATTGCAGAACTGAAATAGGAGTATTCTTCATAAACACCTTTGATGGTATTAAAATATCTACCATACGTATTTCCACTCAAATTGGGTCGATATGTAAAATTTAAATCTGGTGTAATGACATGTCTTATTGCTTTTATAAAACCTTTCTGAAACCCGTAGGTAAAAAAGATTTTTGTATTCAATGAACTTTGAGCAGAAACATCGTGAAGAGCATAAAAACCTTTGTTATAGGTTTCTGTAATCACACTTGTAACGTAATTATCAGTAGTATCTGTAGCAAACTGTTTAGAAACAGATTGTAAATACCATTTTTCAGTCAAATTAACGGAAGTATTCCAATTAATCGTTTTAAAAAGTTTTATTGGAATCATAATGGGGATGGTATGTTTTATCCCTGTCTCCATTTTTTCAAAAGTTTCCGGTTGAAAAAAAGTAGAATCGACACTATTAATATGATTTCCCAATTGAGAAGACCATTTTATGGAGATATTTTCAAACCATTTAGTGGATCCGGTACTCTTTTTCCTTCTAAAAGGGTAGATTTGATTCAATGACATATTTACATCAGGCAATCCTAATGTTACATACTGATTTTGAGTATTTTGGGAATAGGAAGCGGTTGCATCCAAAAAGAAAAACCCTTTGATATTGGTAGAAATACTAACTGTAGAATTATATTGATTTGACAAATAGTCATTTACATTTGACAACGTATTTTTATTGTATGTCTTACTAATCAGATTGATATGAGCAGAAAATTTAAAATTGGGATTTGATTTGGGATCTTGTTGGTGATTCCATTCCACTTTAAAGTCATTGGCTTTATTGAAAAGAGGCGTTCCTTTTTCACCATCTACATTTTGAGCAAAACTAATAAAAGCGTCTCCCCTACTTTTATATCTGAAGACATAATTGGTTTTTCCTTTTATCGCCCAACTACCTCTAGTAAAAATATCGGCCAATAGAGTTAGATCCAAATTATCACTTATTCCTAAATAATATCCCAAATTTTCGAAATAAAAACCTCTTCTTTCAGAAATTCCGACTGTAGGCATAACTAAACCAGAAGCTCTCCCTTTTTGCATAGGGAAATAACCGAAAGGGATTGCTAAAAATGTAGGGATATCACCAAAACTCAAATAAGCAACACCGGTTACAATTTTATCATTTTGTATTGCTTTAGCTTTCGAAAATTTAATCTGATAATGGGGACAGTCTAAATCACAAGTGGTATACTGACCATTGGCGATGTAAGAAGTTTTATCATCCACTTTTTTCACATATTTTCCATGAATAAAACCTTCCCCTTCAGAGGTAATCACTTTTGTAATTTTTCCTTTTTTAGTAGTAAAATTATACTTAATCTCTTGAGCTCTATACTTAGATTCTGCTTGTGTAAACACTGGAGCCCCATGAACAATTCCATCTTCTGTAGCAATGCCGGATGCATATAGTTCATTTTTCCCGAAGTTGATCTCAATGTAATCTGCATTGAGGTTCATATCTCCATATCCTGTCTTAGCTTCCTGAAAAAGAACAGCTGTTTTTGATTTAAAATCAAAATAGATAGAGTCTGTACAAACATAAGAAACTGTACTCTCTAAAGCATCTTTAGAGATTTTCTTAGGACTTTTGGAAGTTTTTGGGACAGAATCAAGCAATTCAGTTTTAATAGAGTCTTGTTTTAAAGAGGTAAAAGCTGTGTCTGTATGTTGTTGAATATTTGAATTCTGAGGATTCTGAGCATAACATTGAAACCCGAAAATACTGAAAATAAAGATGATATTCCACCTAAAAAGATATAAACAATGAAATAGGTATAATTTTCTTTTCAAGTATGTCGTTATTATGGTAGTTATATATATTTTTGTATTTATTAACCTTCAAAAATACGCAAAAAATCTTGATATGAACAGAAAAATTGTGATTTTAGTATTTATCTTGTTCCCTTTTTTTTATCAAAACAGTTTTTCACAAGTAAAAGACAAAGTAAATAAAGTAGTTATTGATGCCGGACATGGTGGAACCATGCCGGGATGTGTAGGTAAAAAGTCGAAAGAGAAAGATGTAACACTATCCGTTGCTTTAAAATTCGGGAAATTGATTGAAAAACATTGTCCGGACGTGAAGGTGATTTATACCCGTAAAACCGATGCTACCGTAGAAGTTTATAAAAGAGCTGTGATTGCAAATGAGAATAAAGCTGATCTTTTTATTTCAATTCACTGTAATGCCAATGAAAATAAAGCAGCCCATGGAATTGAGACTTTTGTAATGGGTCTTGAAAAATCTGATGCCAGTATTGCAATTGCTAAAAAAGAGAATTCTGATATTTTGCTCGAAAAAGACTACAAAACGAATTACGGCGGCTTTGATCCTAACTCCGGTGAAGCAAGTGTGATCTTTTCATTGTACACTAGTGCATACTTGAAAAATTCTGCGGTATTGGCTTCAAAAGTGCAAAATCATTTATTGAAAAACACAAATTTGACAGATAGAAAAGTACAACAAGCCGGGTTTTGGGTGTTATACAAAGTAGCTATGCCTAGTATCCTCGTTGAAATAGGATTCCTTTCTCATCCCAAAGAGGAGGAGTTTTTGATCAAAGAATCTACGCAAGATGTCATGGCCGTTTCCCTTTATAATGCATTTATTGAATATAAAAACCAGATTGAGGGAACCCATTACCCACTGTTACCTGTACCTGAATTGTCTAAAAATCCTGACTCAACTATTACCAAACCCAATGGAAATGGATCTATTGAGAAAAAAGATACTATTTTAGTCGTTAAACCTGACACAACTCAAATAGTAAAGAAAGATAGTATCAAACCTATTGAACATCCAGTAACAAATATAGTGACAGACACTGTAAAAACAAACATGAAAGATACCACAAAAGTGGAACAAATAAAAACTCCTAAATTTAATGATTCAAAAATCTATTATCGAGTACAGTTTTTGGCAGTACCTCAAAATTTAAGTGTTACTGATCCTAAGTTCAAATCATATCCTAAGGTAAAAAAATATAATGAGAAAAACCTTTGGAAATATACTTCCGGTGACGAACTCAAATGGGAAGATGCCGTTGAAATACTTAAACAGATCAAGAAACAATATCCGGATGCGTTTATCGTTGCATTTAGAAATGAACAAAAAATACCCATTTCAGAAGCAAGGCCAAAATAGAACCCAAGATTTTCGTCAATAATTACGTTTATAATAATGGATAACAAAGTGAACCAGGAAAAGGACTACTCTCAACTCATCGCTGATTGTATCGCTGAAAAAAGGCAAGCTCAGCATCTGTTGTTTAAGACTTTTTACAGTAAGATGTTTCACGTTTGTTATCGCTACGCCTCATGTTATGAGGAAGCTCAAGATATGCTCAACGAGGGATTTATCAAGATCTTTAAAAATCTGGATAAATATAAAAACTCAGGTTCTTTCGAAGCTTGGATGAAAAGGGTGATGGCGAATGCCGCTTTGGATTTTCAAAGAAAACATAAGTCAACCATTGAAACGGTAGAATACGATGCAGTTGATAATGGCACAATGGTTCAGTTCGATGAAAACACTGCTATTAGTAAAATCTCAAGTGATGAATTGATGTTACTGATCCAAAGACTCCCTTTCATGAGTAAATCCGTCTTCAACTTATATGTTTTTGAAGACTACTCCCATGCGGAAATTGCTGAAATTCTCCAAATTAAAGAGGGAACATCCCATTGGCATCTCAATTTTGCCAGAACAAAACTAAAACAACTCATATTAGAACAAACCAACCAAGCATAAGCAAAAAATGGATCAATTTGACCAACTTATTAAAGAAAAAGCAGAAAAAAAGGAGTTTAAATACAAACCTTTATTCTGGCTTATGTTTGCTAAAAGTGCAGGAATAACAGCCTATTCAGCTATTCAAGTTATAACAGGAATTGTTGTGATTACCGGAGTTATTGGTGGAACCACCTATTTTGGAGTAAAAAACTATCAAAAGAATCATCCAATCAAAAATCCAAAGAATATTATTGATACTACCACTTTTGAAACTCAAAATGAACCTGCCCCAAATACAATCACAATCGATACTTTTAAAGTTGATAACAATACCAATATCGTTGAACCTAATAAACCTAAAACATCTCAAAAGGGAATAAACTCGTTACAAACAAACCAATCTTCATCACCTACAAAAGTGATCAAAGACTCTGTTCCTACTAAGAAAACCAACAGAGATCCATACGTTGGGCGAAGAATCTTAACTATCGACCCCGATACGATTCTTACAAATGACTAAAGACTAAAGACAAAGGACAAAGGACAAAGGACAAAATTACTTATTACTTATTAACTCTAACTTAATATCTAAGCCATTTGAAGAGTTCTCTATAAGTAACTTTCTTTCCATACATTAAGATACCCACCCGATAAATCTTGGCTGCGAACCATACACAGAAAACAAAGAATAACACACATATCGCCATAGAGGATAATAGTTCAACTAATGGAACTCCAGATGGGAGTCGGATTAACATAGCTACCGGTGAAGTTAATGGAATCATGGACATCCAAAAGGCAAGTGGCCCGTTCGGATTCTCCGTTATGGGGACTAACAACATGATGGTTAACAGCAATGGAATCGTAACTGGTAAAGTAAACTGTTGTGAATCAGTTTCGTTATCAACGGCTGATCCAACTGCGGCGAATAATGCTGCATAGATCAAATATCCAAAAATAAAGTAGAATAAGAAACTCAATAATAAAACGGTAAATGAAACATTGAAATAATGATCTATCAATGTAAAGACTGAAACAGAAGGCATTTCAGCTGCATTAATGTTGGTTATTTGAGTTTGCGAAACCATTGATGCTTCAGGGCCTGCCATTTGTTGCATGACAGCTTGTGATTGGAATATATCGGGAACGGCAATCTGAACGCCATAGATAATCACAAAAGTAAGACCCACCCAAATTAAAAATTGAGTCAAACCAACCATAGCTATTCCAATAATTTTTCCCATCATTAACTCCATCGGTTTGACTGATGAAATTAGAACTTCAACAATTCTATTTGTTTTTTCTTCTAAAACACCTCTTAAAACCTGTGATGCAAACATAAAAATAAAGAAATAGATCGCAAGACCACTGAACATTCCGACAACTCGGGCAATTTCAGCCTGAGTTTCTTTCTCTTGACCGGTTTCATCTATTTTGATATTAGCAATGGAAGATCTGGTAAGACTCTTAAGTTGATCATACTTTACCGGATCAATTTTAAAAGTATCTATTAAAAGCTTATCAAACAATAATTTATCCATTTGACTTTCAATATTGGAGTTAAAAGTCATGGAAGGTTCATCTTTATAATATAGATTGGATTGGATTGCTTGAGTTCCTTTAAGAATATGTAAAACGGCATCGTATCCATTATCTAATGCTTCTTTTTTGATTACTTCTATGTCTCCGGTTCTGTAAGCAAAAGTAGTTTTAGTATTATCACTGAATCTGTTAATAAAAAACTCGTTATCATCAACGACCATCACTTTCATTGATTTTTGAGTTTCACTAGAGATTAATACTGGAACGACAATAAGGGCAGCTAATAACAACGGAGCCAAAATCGTCATGATAATAAAAGTTTTTTTCTTAACTCGAGTTAGATATTCTCTAGAAATAATTAGACCAATCTTATTCATTACTTTGTATCATTAACTTGTTTAATAAAGATTTCATTCATATTAGGTAAAATTTCCTTAAAAGTAACCAGATTACCAAAAGGTAAAATATTTTGAAGTAATTGATTACTAGATATTTGTTCATGTAGTTGAACAGACAAATGGTATTGATTATTTTTTTGAATCACATCAATTAAAGAAAATTGATCAGAATTTTGAAAATATGTTTTTGGATCTGAATCGCTTTCAATTACAATTTCAAATTGATGATTTTTAAATTGTTGTTTTAAAGCAACCAAATTTCCCTCTAATACTTTTTTTGCTTTATTAATCAGAACAATATCATCACAGATCTCTTCAACTGAAGCCATATCGTGGGTAGATAGAATGATGGTAGTTCCTTTTTTTCGAAGATTTATAATTTCCTCTTTTAAAATATTTGTGTTAATGGGGTCAAAACCACTAAAAGGTTCGTCAAGAATTAGAAAATCAGGTTCATGAATAATTGTTGTAACAAACTGTACTTTTTGTTGCATCCCTTTTGATAGCTCTTCCACTTTTCTATTCCACCAGGATTCTATTTCAAACTTTCTGAACCAGGAAACCAGGCGTTCCATAGCAACTTGTTTAGACAATCCTTTCAATTGTGCCAAATAAAGTGCTTGCTCTCCCACTTTCATTTTCTTGTATAAACCTCTTTCTTCAGGAAGGTATCCAATTTTTTCAACATCATCCTTTTGAATCGGTCTGCCTTGAAACAATACAACACCTGAATCAGGTGCTGTGATTTGATTTAATATTCTGATCAATGTAGTTTTACCGGCTCCATTAGGACCTAGTAGTCCGAAAACGGAACCTTTTTCTACTGAAAGGGAAATGCTATCTAAAGCTAAATGATTGGCGTACTTCTTAGTAACGTTTTGAACTTCAACTATTTTCACAGATTAAGATTTTGGATTCGGTTTGTTATAATTATTGTTACTTCCGTTATAATTACTACTACTTCCGCTATAATTATTACTACTACCGGTATAATTACTTTTTTTCTTTTTTTTCTTTTTCTTATTTTTGTAATCCATAACTTGTGGTTTATTGTATGGAGTACTATTAATTTTGATCAAATCTCTGGTTTGTTCCAGAACAGTAGTTTCAGGTAAATCAATTTTTCCTTCTGAAAGCATTTTTAGATGGTCGATGATGAGGGCATCTTTTACTGAATTTCTATTATGGAGCAGATAGAGTTTCTTTAGATGGTTTGCTAACAATTTCCCAAATTTCAATCTTGTTTCTGTAGGATAATCTGAAACTACTTTAACAATTTGTTCCATGTGTCTGCCATACGTTTTAAAGGTGATTTTCTCTTTATAATATTGATGTCCTTTAACTTTAGTAGGCTCAGTTAATGGTTCAGGTTTAGGGAATGGGGCATCAATATCCAATTGAAAATTGGAAATGATAAACAAATGATCCCACAATTTTCTCCAATAATCTTCAGCATGACTAGCTTTAGATTGACCTTCGACAGATTCTTTAACCTCAGGGTTAATTTGAGACATTACTTTGATGATCCCTTTTGCTGTTTCATTCCTCAAATCTCTGTCGTTAATTTGAAGTGCATATTCAATCATTTTCTGAACATTTCTGCCATACTCTTTGATTACCAATTTGTTTCTTTCTGTATTATACTCCATCAAAAGTTGATTTTTCTTTATTATTAAGTTTTTTTGGGTTGTTTGATTGTATAATGATTGAATTTCATCATTAGTACAAAAAAACAGAATTAGTTAGTGACTGATTTTGGGAAATTTCGCCATGCCCATTTATCGATAACAACTCCATTTTTGATATACATCAACCCCGGATTTGATCTAACCGCATCTCTTACCATGAATGGTCCTTTTATTGGATCAATCGGATTATGATAAATGGGGAAACTAACTTTATTTTGTTCAGTAAATTCTTTTATTTGTTGATCATTTGAATTCGTTACAGCAACGAAATCAATATTTTTAGCTTTACAATCGGCGATAAGCAATTGCAAATCTTTACTTTTTAATGCTTTTTGATTCACTTCATCCAATTGATGCATAAATAAAATATAAACCGATTTTTGAGCATTGATGTAAGATGAAGCAAAATCTCTACCGGTTGAATCCAACATATTAAATCCAGATTTTTTAGCAGGAATAGCAGGAGAAATGATGCTATCTTTACGATCTACGTAATCAAATTCTTCATAAAATTTTGGATTTTGGTCAGTAATGGTCATCATTTGGTTTTCAGTTAATGTAACCTTTTGAGCAGAATCTAATTTGTTTTGATACAAGAACATGATCTCTTTATGGGCAGGTTTTTCGATAAACCATTCCGCAACATTGTTCCCTTTTTTCCAGTTGGTATAATCAATCACAGGAAGATTAAAAACACAGTACAATTCAAAGCCAAAAGCTATTAATGCTCCCAGTGAAGCAAGTATCCATTGTCCAAAAATTGTTAGTTTAATATCCGGAATTTTATTTCTTTTAACAAAAATGATGATGGTTGGAATCATAATCACCACATTCTTCAAGAATGTTTGCAGGTTGGACATTTCCACGGCTTGTCCAAAACATCCACAATCTCTGACAACACCAAAGTTATAGCCATAGTTAACTTCCAAATGTTCTGCAATGGCTAACCATAATGTCAAGAAGAAGAAGAAGGTCATGAATAGCAAATAACCAATGGCAGTCCATTTCACTCTAATTCTGAAAAGTAGCATAAAACCTAAAAGAAATTCAGCAATAGTTGGAATAAATCCGATATAAAAGGAATAAGGATGCATAAAACTCATACCGAATGATACAAAATATTCATCCATTTTTATACCCCAAGCTACGGGATCTACTGCTTTCGTAAAACCTGAAAAGAGGAATAATCCTGCCAAAGCAAGACGAATAATCATCACCCAGAGCTGTTCTTTTTGTTTTCTGTTACTCATACTAGTAAAATTAAATGGTAAGTTTAATTAATGCAAAAACTGCATAGTTGATAATATCAAAATAGTTTGCGGCTAACCCTTCAGAAACAATAGTTTTACCATCATTGTTTTCAATTTGTTTAATCCGCATCAATTTCATTAAAATAATATCTGTTAAAGAACTTACTCTCATATTTCTCCATGCTTCATCATAATCATGGTTTTTGTCCATCATTAAATTTTTAGCATTTTGAATATGTTTTGTAAATAATTCAATTGCCTGATTTACATTAAATTGTTCATCTATTGAACTAGCAACCCCGATCTCTAATTGAATTAAAGCCATTACAGAATAGTTTACAATGCCGATAAACTCAGGAATTATTCCTTCATCTATTTTAGCAACCCCTTTCTCCTCAATGCTTCTGATTCGTTGAGCTTTGATATAGATTTGATCTGTAAGAGAAGATGTTCTTAGAATTCTCCAGGCGGTACCATAATCGATTGCTTTTTTGGAGAATAGTTCTATACAAGATTGTGCGATTTGATCAAATTGTTGAGCAGTATTCATAAAATGGTTAAGTTCTCAGATTTATTGTTTTACAAACTTTTTAATGGCAATTTTTTGATCTATATCAACTATTTTAATAAAATAAACTCCCGCTGCTAATCCAGATACAGATATTGTATGGTTGTTAGACCCAACAGAAGATATAAAGTTAATTTGTTTTCCATTAAAATCAAACAAAGTAATCTCTTTAATATCTTTATCCGTTTGGATAGTTAATGATCTATTAGCAGGTATAGGATATACATTACAATCCATTTCATAAACTTCGCAGATACCCATTGGGATTCCTTCAAATCTAGCTGAGAATGGATAATCTACAGTTACTCCGTCGTAAAGTAATGAGAAAATAAAATCTACATTGACAGACTGAGGATTTCTTGAATGGGATTGAACAGGGAATGTAACAGACTGATTGTCATTTTGTAACATATTAGGAACAGGTAAGGTTTCAACACCTTGATTGATCGTAACATTTTGATGTTCACTTCTTAAACGAGCTGTAATATTTTGTGCAGTTATTGCACTAGGATTAGAAAAGTTAACAGTAACCTGAGCAGGAGTTCCTAGTGGTATTGATTCCAATTCAACTGAATTAACAGTAATTGCATGATTATTGACAACAAGTCTTGCAATGTTATCATTAACGGCAGTTCCAAATGGAGGAAATGCAATATTATCAATCCAGGCACAATCAGATCCTGAAGTATATGATACATCTTTACTATATTCAAATTTATAAGTATGTGAACCTGCAGTCACTGGGAAAGATGCTGATTCCCATTGTGCTGATGTACCTGAAATTGACTCTTTAACAGTTCCATCAATATAAAAATTAAAGAAATCATAACCTTCTTCTGAAGACACTTTTCTAAAATAGGAAATATTGCCATCAGACAATGCAGTTAAAGTTATTTGAAGTGTAGATTTTGCATTATTTGCTAAATTTGTTTTAGACTTAGCCGAGAAAGTACCAGCGTATTCATTTGTATCAATGATCCAAGCATTGCTTGAGTTAGTCCATGGGAAAAGGGTAAAGTTACCAGTTTCAAAATCCTCCATTGTTCTACCCACAACAACATATACTGTTTGATTTACAACGTAGTCACCTTTATAAAATGAATGATACAATGGGATGATAGTTCCTTCAGCTACTGAAGCATCAATAGTTAGTGTAAAAACACTACTAACTGATTCGCCTGATGCAATAGTTGGAATATCTATTAAACTATTGGAAACTGTAGCTCCTGAGAAATAGGAATTTAATCTGGATTTCAAACCATAGAGGGTTCCTTGACCATCATTTTTGTTTTGAATGGTTAAAGAAAAAGTTTCACCCGGATCAATTATACCATCATTATTCCCAGTGTTAGCATTGATTTGGGAACTTTGGAATATCAAATGTGGTGCTAAAAGATTCAAATTGATCACTTTTAAATTCGTATTGTTATTGGAATGAATCGTCACTTGAATTTGAGCAACTGTATTGTTTGGGAACATATTGGCAACTTGTACTTGGAAATAGCCGGATAAATTATGGGTTCCTCCTTGAGCAATAGTCCCAACATAAGCTGAATCATTTAAGATGGTTATATATGGAGAAGTAGTTGCAATAGAAGCATATACATTTGATGCATCAGCAACGCCTAAGTTTGAAAGTATAACATCAAGACTTACCACTGCATTGAAATAAGGAATATATCCTGATGATGCAGAAGCAGTTGAGGCAACAACATAACTTCCACTTGGAACAATCACGTTAATAGTGGAGAAATATTGTCTATAATTTTGAGCCCATGCAGCCAATTCATATTCTCCCGGTTCTGAAAGTGGATCAAAAGAAAGGCTTGCAACACCTGTAGCATCAGCAAAAGCAGCACCAATTAAAACACCATCTTTTACTAAAGCAACATAAGCATAAGGCACTGCATTAACGGTCATTGAATTTCCGCCTACCATTAAAGCTTGTGGAGCGCTAACAGTCATTTCAGGAGCTTGAGTTAAATAAGTCTT
>Ga0209099_1000960_pt1 | contig 31662 bp, 29 predicted proteins | sample AD_JPNHW2_MetaG_FD_184430 | JGI IMG/M metagenome (GOLD analysis project Ga0209099, IMG submission 184430) | Active sludge microbial communities of municipal wastewater-treating anaerobic digesters from Japan - AD_JPNHW2_MetaG (SPAdes) (version 2) | ecosystem: Engineered > Bioreactor > Anaerobic... | reverse complement strand
GTACGTGTTTAGCTAGCTAGCTTTGCCGTAAGCATTTGGAGACAATTCAATCCACTCTGTCCCCATGTTGCCAGTGTCGTCATAATTCGCTCATGAATCGAGGTTCCTTTATCATTGCGAAGTGTGCCCAAGATCTTTCTCAAAATGACCTGGGGTCGCAATGCTCTTTCTGCCCGATTGTTTGTCGGCTCTACGCCAGGATTGATGATAAACGTGAACCAGTAGTCAAACCCGTTGTTGATTTTTCCGATGAATCTCTGCACTTTTTCGATTGGATACACGTTCCCGATCCAATGCCGGAGCGTTTCTTGCGCAGAGTTCCATAGGCTCATCCGGACTTCTGGCGGAGGATTGTTTTCCAGAGCTTTGGTTAGCGATTCATAAAGTCCCTTTAGCGCGTTATGTAGTGGAATAGCTTCCTCGAACTTCTCGGAGAGATCTTTCGATTCCCGAAGTAGGTGTGCCCAGCATCGCTGCAATCGCTTTGTGAATCTGGCATACGGCTTCCATCCATCACATACGATTATTCCTTTGAATCTTCTCGTCAAAACCTCTACCAGGACCTTCGTGCCTCGACTCTTTCGAATCACAAAAAAGGTCTCGAACGGCGTAGTAAATGTCCAGATCCAATGTTTTTCTCCCTGAACATGGATTCCGGTTTCATCCACGTACAGGATCGGAGCACCTCTGATCTTGTTCAAGATCGCATCGTATTCCGATTGAACCGCTTCAGCGGCGCGACGGGTCAAATCAAATATCGTAGCAGGACTTATTTTCAGGCCATGCATTCTTTTCAGTGCACTTTCTATCTTTCTGTGAGGCAGCCTATCCTCATATTTTAGCATTGTAGCCTGCGCAATTGTGTTGTTTCCAAATCTGCCTTCATGCGGGCAACTTGCATCGTTCGCAACAACTTCTTTCCGGCAGCAGGGACACCTGTAATGAGCTATTTTATATTCTGTGACCATGACTGGTTGTGGTTCTGGAATTTCCTCGATGATCCTCGACTCAATCCGGAACGGGGAGCCAAGCTCTGATCCGCAATCAGGACATCGATCGGCTGTAACCTCTACTTGACTATCTGGTGCAGCATAAGATCTCGTTAAGCCTTTATGACCGATCTTTTGGCCAGGTTTTCCCTTGCTGTCTTTGTCTTTCTTCCGATTGCCGCCACGTCTGAGACTTGGCGGTGTGTGTGCATTCTCATATTGGGCTAGTCGGGCTTCAAGCTCAACGATTTTTGCCTTGAGCAACTCATTTTCACACCTTAATTGATCATTTTCCTTCCTAAGTTGCTCAAAAGTCCTTTCTTCGTTCATACTCTCACTAAAAGAATAATACTAGTATATTACTTAATTTTTTTGGTCTAAATTATTGCTAGATCGATGGAAAATTTGGAAACCCAAGTAGGAGCTAAACACGTACAAAAAAATAATTGACTGGTCTCTGATTGGCCTCATTCCGCACGTAGATCCGAACGGACCGGCACCTTATTCAGAAAACGCGCCACTAGAGTTCTTCTATCTTCTGGACGCCCATTTTTTTAACCTTTGGTTTCCATATCTTATCCGGCATCCAGGCGGGCGCTCCTTTGGGCTTTGCCACCTGAACCCTTTCTCCAGAGAAGATGTGCACCTTCTTTGTGCCCCGCTCCCTGAGCCTAATATCGGTTATGCCTCTATTGGCCGCTTTCAAGGCGGCCTGTCTGGGCTGCTTTCCTGTAAAGACCCCAATCTCATTGCCCTTCGCATCCCTTAGGGCAAAATTCCTTGTCTCAGCCATCAAATTCCCTCCGTGCTTCCCGTTCGGACAGATGATATTCGAATTATTGTTATACTGAATACCATTATATTAATTTTATCTAGATTGCAGGCAACTTCCCACGAATTTTCCCTTAAAAATGCTAAATGCGCCTGAAGTGCAGCACAAAAACCCGGCAGAACTCTCAGCATGCGCGGAATCTGTCCCGGCCCGAGGATATATCTATTTTTTTTTATGTCCTGTGCCATCAATGCAAAGGAAGAAGTAACAATAGAATAAAAAATAAGAATCCAGGGTCAAGCATCCCATGAGGTCGCTCAGGGATTTTTTAAAAAACAACAGTCCATCCCTCTTTTGCAGCATCCTTAGCTGTGTAGCTAACTCCATGAACCTTCAGCCCTCTGTTGTCCAGCAGGGTTATGATTCCACCATCGTTCGGAAGCTCAATTGCCGTGCCGGGAACGGAAAACATCATGGTCTGCCCCGCCTTCAGAATTCCTGACAGCGGCGCTTTTTTCTTCTCGCCGTCTGCCAGACTCCAGCCTTTGAGATCTATGGGCCGGGATGTTATGTTGATTATGGAGATGCTCTCCATTCCTCTATCTGGGCCCATGGGATTGACCAGGGCCGCCAGTATCCGCACCCGTCCATATTCATCTGGCACATCGCAGGCTTCGGAGATTCTGTGGCCGGTGATATCATCGGTATGCAAGCACTGGGACTGGAAAGCCGTGAACATGGCTACCCAGCGGTTTTCATCAGGAAAATGAAATATCAGTCCTCCGTCCTGCCAGGGACCATCGTCCTTTTTCCATGCCGGGGCATTTCCCTGATTCATGTGGATGTCGTGGATGCCGCTGCCCGGCAGGAAACCAAAGAACTCGTCGGATTTGTCCTTTTCAGGACCCCACCTCTGGCCAAAGGCATAGATCATGCTCGACGGCATATTCATGCTTCTTTTTACATATTTTTGCACCAGTTCGTTCAAGTCGTTGTCCGGGCCAGGAACGTCATACGGCAGAAGCCTCATCTTAGTGGTGTCGAACATGTTGCCCCGGATGAAGTCCAGGGCCATGCCACCCGCCTTTCTTTCCAGCTCCTTGAAACCCCTGGGAAGCTGCTGAAGGTATTTCAATATGGGATGATCGAAGTTGTCATCCACATAATAAAGCAGAGTCGATGGCTCGACCTGGGATTTGACATTGAAGGCGATTCGGAACTTCTCCTGATTGCTGACCAGAATATTGAAATGCGGGCTCTTGCCCTGCCCCTCGCGTTCATCTTTGGCCTTTCCTTTCAGAACGCCGTAATTGCCTATGGGCACAGTGATCACCTGCCGGACGCAAAATGGCTTCTCATTCTTCTTCCAGCCGGCAGTACTGGCAGCTATGGTGCCATATCGGTTCGGCCTCTATCTGAACAGGATTCTCGCTGTCGTATCGGCCTGCCATCATCCTCTGGATGAATTCATGGACCTGCTCTGCTGACATGCCGGAAGGCTTGATTCTTCCCACCTCGCGGCCTATCACACCGTGGTGGCCCTGTGTCTTGTCGACGGTCATGACCGCGTACTCTGGACGGTCCTCGCTGTCTCCATCACCCAGGTAGAGGAGATTTCCATAGTAAAAGCCATAGCATATCGGCCACTTATGATTGATCATAGCCTCTACCAGATCGTCTTCGCTCTCCAGCTCCTTGAAGGAGAACACGCGCTCGGGATGAATCATGATTGTCACCAGCCTGAATATTGATGATCACTCTTCTTTCATTAATAGTTTCTCTATTCCCCTGGCAGAGAATATTTATCTTGAACCGGATAATATCGACCATCTTCGGCGGCATATGCCTTGAATATTTTCCGGAAAAAGAAAAAAAAGAAACTGAGGCTACAGGGGAGGATGGATCTACATTGATACTGCAATTCTTTGGGGCAGCGCAGTCCGTTACCGGATCTATGCATCTGGTGCAGGCAAATGGGCATCGCGTGCTGCTGGACTGCGGAATGGTTCAGGGCAGACGGCAGGAATCCAGGAGGCTGAATTCGGAGTTTCCCTTTGATGCTAAAGACATCAATGCAGTAGTGCTGTCTCATGCTCATCTCGACCACAGCGGCAAGCTGCCCATGCTGGTAAAAAATGGATTTCAGGGCGTAATCTACTCCACCTCGGCGACGCGCGATCTATGCAGCGCCATGTTGCAGGACTCGGCCTCCCTTCAGGAGATGGACGCAAAATATGTCAATAAGCTGAATGCAAGGATGGGACTGCCGTTCATCAAATCGCTATATTCTACCCGTGATGTTACTGCTTCTCTGCGTCTCTTTCAGACCCTCGAATATGAGCGAACAACTGAGATCCTTCCCGGATTCAAGCTCACCTTCAGAAATGCAGGACACATTCTCGGCTCTGCAACGGTCGCGCTGGAGATAGCCGAGGGGCAGGTGGAAAGGAAAGTGACAAGGCTTGCCTTCACCGGAGATCTGGGGCGGGAAGGTGCTGCCGTGGTTCGTGATCCCGAGGTCTTTGATCGGGCCGATGTCCTCATCACGGAATCGACCTACGGTGGCCGCTATCACGGTCCGATGAATGAGGCCAAAGAGAAGCTCGCCAGAATTGTAAGCGAGACGGCGCAGAATCGAGGCCTGCTCATCATTCCCGCGTTTGCCGTGGGCAGAACTCAGGATGTTGTCTATCATCTGCACGAGCTGATCGAGGCAAAGCAGATTCCACCCATGCCCGTTTATGTAGACAGCCCTCTGGCAACCAATATCACTGAGATCTTCCGGCATCATCCCGAGTGCTATGATGAGGAAACCGAGCGCCTTTTGCTGCAAGACGGTGGGACGGACCCATTTGGATTTTCCAGGCTTGTGTATACTCACAGCACAGAGGAGTCAAAGAAGATCAACGATGCTCCAAGGCCGGCGATAATCATCAGCGCTTCGGGGATGTGCGAGGGCGGAAGAGTGCTGCATCACCTGCGCCGCAATATCGGCGATCCCAGGACCACGGTTCTCTTCGTGGGATTTCAGGCGGAGAACACTCTGGGGCGAAAGCTCCTCTCCGGAGACAGGACGGCTCGAATATACGGCGAGGAGTACGAGGTAAGGGCCAGAATAGAGGAGATTGAAGGCTACAGCGCCCATGCGGACGGGGGCGAGCTGCTCGATTTCATCTCCGCGATACCCAAGAAGCCTGAAAAGGTGTTCGTGGTTCACGGCGAGCCGAATGCTGCAGCCGCATTGGCAGCGGGCCTGGGCAAGAGGGGCTTCGGAGACGTCGCGATTCCGGCTAGGGGAGACCGTTTCGAGATCTCATCATAACAGCGGTCTGCCCGGCGGCTCATCGCTATCCAGGAAATGGTTCATGCCCAGACGGGTCGGATCGTTATGGGGCTCTACCCCTTCGTCAAAGATGTCCGATTGCATAAACTTTCTTACCGTAGAGGTTTCATAGTCAGCGCCAGCCGAACTCCAGTCCTCTTTCAGGAAATTTCTCATGGAAGGAGCATAGCCGGTGTAGCTGCCGAAGGACCAGTCCTCGCCGCTCAGAAACGGCAGATAGAAGGTGAACTGATTCCAGAGGGGCAGGAGGGGATGATAGTAGCCGATGGCGTTCTGGTCTCTCTGAAATCCGGTCTCGGGACGATAGATGGTGGCCATCAGCAGGACCGGGGAGACTGCGGTGGTATTGTTGCCGGGAACAATGGCGCTGAAGGGGAGGGGAGTGCCGTAGCTCGGATAGCCCAGTCCCTGGCCGTAGGCGTCGCTGCCACCGTAGAGGTACATCGTCCCTTCGCAGCAACCTGTCAGGATTATGATTAAAAGTGATATCAGCATCCAGCGTTTCATGATACCTGCCATTATTCCGCCAGGATGGATATAACTCTTGGGTTCTCTTGAGCCGCACGGTCGCGCCAGAGCTCCGCGGACATCTGGGGGAAGAAATGCATGCAGCGGCTCTTCCTGTGGTAGGAATTGCAATGCAAGAATGCAATTATGCCGGGCGGCACAGAGGCAGCACATCGGCCATCTTCCATCTTCCTACCGACATGTTTAAATGGGGTACGGCTTACCTTCAGTCCTGCTGGGCAGGTAGATCAGCTGGAAGATCGCTACCTTGGCATGGTAGAGGCCTCGGGTTCAAATCCCGACCTGTCCATTTCTGGATTCTTTTCTGTGGCACTAATTTTCCATGTCCCAATTGCTCGGAGCAGTTTGCTTGTGAATCTCCGGTCATCAATTCAATTCGGGCAAAGGCTTATCTTGCCTGAGGATTCCGGAAAGGATGAGGAAGATGTACGAGATCCTGCAGATGCTGGCAATGGCCTTTGCCGTCGGCCTTACTGGAGCGCTGGCGCCCGGGCCGACGCTGGTTGCTACAATCAACTCCTCCCTGAAGGACGGCTGGAAGGCCGGGCCAAAGGTCGCGGCAGGCCATGCCCTGGTTGAGACCCTGATATTTTTCCTCATAATCGGCGGACTGGCGAATATCATGCAGGGCTATTCCCGTGCCATCGCTCTACTGGGCGGCCTTGCTCTGGTGATATTTGGATTCATGACCCTTCTGGGCAGCCGAAATGCCACCATGGCCATGTCGGATGGTAAGATGGCAGGCAATGCCTACCTGGCAGGAATTATCACAAGCGCGGCCAATCCCTACTTCTGGATCTGGTGGCTCTCAGTCGGAGGCGCTCTGGTGCTCTCCGGACTGCAATTGGGCGTGATCATGGCAGGCTTCTTCATGATCGGCCACTGGCTTGCGGACTTTGGCTGGCTGGCCCTGGTCTCGATAAGCCTCGACCGGGGGCGCAGCATCCTGTCCGAGAGGAGCTATCGAAGGATCCTGGGAATATGCGGCGTCTTTTTGATCTGCTTTGGCCTATATTTCCTGAGCGCCTGAGCTTTCTCGGACCGCGCTATCCTTAAATAAAGGCCGGACGAGGTCTATGAGGAGATATTTCTTGTCAATAAAGGATGATCTGGCCTATCTGAAGTCGATTCGAATATTCATCGGCCTGTCTGTCTTCATCTTCGCTCTGACGACCGTGATGGGCTATTGCGCCGCAGCCGTCGACCCTGAACTGGCATCCCAATGGATGAAAGAGCTGGAGAATTTGAAGTGGATCATGGATCAGCCGCCGGTTCTCATAATGCTGATAATATTCCTCAAGAATCTCCTTGCCTCGGCCATGGCCATGCTCCTGGGCCTCGGCCTGGGGCTTGTTCCTTTGATGGTCGTCACCAGCAACGGCTTTCTGCTGGGGATAGTTGGCTACGCTTCCCTGCAGAAGGCCGGGCCGCTCTTTCTGGCGGCAGGCATCCTGCCTCATGGCATTATTGAACTGCCCGTGGTGCTGGTCAGCATCGCTATCGGCTTTCGGCTGGGATACCTCCTGGCACTCACTTTAGCCAGGGAGAAGGCGGATGTCTCTGGCGAGACCTGGATTGCCATCCACTTACTCAAGTGCTATGTTGTGCCGCTGCTCTTCCTGGCGGCGGCCATTGAAACCTTTATCACCCCCATTGCTATCTCGGTGGTTACATGACCGATTCCAAGATTATGTTCGACTCAAAATCCAAGGCAAAGGACAATAAGCAAACCAACCAACAGGCCAATCAGCAAGCCAAGCAGGCAAAGCTTCCTGCGAAAGAGGACTTCAGCGAGTGGTACCACGAGCTGCTCATGACCGCTGAGGTCGTGGATAATCGCTATCCAGTAAAGGGCATGTGCGTCTGGTTCCCCTTCGGATACGCCATCAAGAAGAATGTCTACGCCATCATAAGGCAGCTTCTGGACCCTGATCATCAGGAGACCCAGTTTCCTCTCTTGATACCGGAAAACGAGTTCATGAAAGAGGCAGCGCACATCAAGGGCTTTGAGGAGGAGGTCTACTGGGTGACGTGCGGCGGGACATCGCCACTGGATGTCAAGCTCGCCCTGCGGCCAACGAGCGAGACTGCCATCTATCCCATGTTCAAGGTCTGGATCAGGTCTCACGCCGACCTGCCGCTGCGAATTTACCAGATCGTCAATACATTCCGCTACGAGACCAAGCACACCAGGCCGCTGATTCGCCTGCGGGAGATCACATCCTTCAAAGAGGCGCACACCGTTCATGCCACCTGGCAGCAGGCGGCTGAGCAGGTCGAGGTGGCAATTGCCAGGTACTCGGAGTTCTACCGCCGCCTGGCGCTGCCGTTTCTGGTAAGCCGGCGGCCCAGCTGGGATAAGTTTCCCGGTGCGGATTATACCACGGCGATAGATGTAATCATGCCCGACGGCAGAACGCTTCAGGTCGGAACGGCGCACCATCTGGGCTCCACCTTCGCCAAGACCTACGAGATCACCTACGAGGCAGAAAACGGCGAGCAGAAGCTGGTCTCGCAGACCTGCTACGGAATCTCGGAGCGCTGCATTGCTGCCCTCATCTCAGTGCACGGGGACGAAAACGGCCTGGTCCTGCCCTGGGAGGTGGCTCCTACTCAGGTAGCAATAGTTCCCATTCTTTTGGGCGACAAGGAGAAGGTTCTGGCAGTCTGCCGGCAGCTAAAGGAGGAACTCTCCGCGGCCAGGATTCGCGTGCAGCTTGATACCAGCGATGAGCGGCCTGGGGCCAAGTTCTACAAGTGGGAGATGAAAGGCGTGCCCATTCGACTGGAGGTCGGGCCGAGGGACATTGAGAAGGGTGTCGTCACACTGGTCCGTCGCGATAAAGTCAAGAAGGCTGTGCCCATGGTTGAGCTGGCCATTGCCATCAACAAAGAGGCGGAAGAGCTACAAGCGGCCCTCTACAGCAAAGCTTGCAATCTCCATGATGCCAAGGTAAAAGAGGTTGCCAGCATCGAGGAGGCCAAGGCGCAGACTCAGATGGGAGTGGCTCTGGTTCCCTGGTGCGGAGAGGAAGAATGCGGCCACAAGTTAGAGGACCAGGTGGAAGCAAACATGCTGGGCCAGCCGCAGTACAAGGGCTTCTCATTTGCCCGCTGTGCCGTGTGCGGCAAGGATACTCCCGGCCGGACTTACATGGCCAGGCAATATTGAATGATACGAAGAACATGAGGCGGGCATCCGGATTATTGCCCGCCCTTCTTTTGATTATCTGCCCGTGGGCATCATTTGCGATATCCAATGCTGATGCGCCCGGATGTTTTATCTTTCTCCAGAATGCTCACCGACCGTGGATCTTTCTTTGTCGCCCCCGATTCGGGGACCCCTGGCACAACAAGAGAAGTGGAATTGATCTGCACCACAGGGGACGTGGCATTTTCCATTGCAATATGAGATGTGGAATTGGCCAAAATCGCAAGAAACGGAGCAGTGCCCTTTGTCGCACTCAAAGTGGATGCGGCCCTTTTCGCACCTAACATGGAGGTCTCTCTAACTTTGTCCGGTGCGAGTTTGCCTTTTGCTACATCTGCAGCCAGAGTGTTCTTTGTTGCATTTTCTGCCAGATTGTCCTTTGTAACATTCGATGGCAAAGTGATCTTTGTTGCATTCGATGCGGAAGCATTTTCGGATTTATTCGATTGGGAATTGACTGCTGCAACGCGAGCGGAGGAAGGAAGCGGCCCGGAAAAAAACACCTCTTTTAATTGAGGTTGTTTTTCCAGCATGGCTGCTAAAAGATCTTTCTTTTTGCTCGGCAAAAAGACAGGCGATTTCTGCCACCAGGCAGACGAATTGAATTCGTTCGCGGGGTCATCATTTCGCCTGTCAAAGCCACCGTCTACGAGGATTCGGTTGACCGGTGGCCAGACCGGCCGGAATTCCGGGTCCACCAGATAAATGACACATATTAGCTGGTTCCATTTATTTCGCCTGCTCGTAGAATTATTATTAATATCTAGATATACAAGTTTATTCTTGAGCACCGAAAGAGAATAGTCCTTTGCTGCTTTGCCCTCGGCAGTTATGGTTGAAGGCGCTCTAATATCCGCAAGAATTATTCTATCGACGCCATTCGTCCCTTCGTCGGAAATCAGCATCTCTACACCCAGCGAGTCGCCACTGACCACGCTTACCACCCGTCCCACAGCCTCGTCCGGCAGCCCGGAAGCCACCGGCAGGAGAAGCAAACATAACGGCAAAGCCAATAACGCTAATCGATGTATCAAGACAATCCACGTTCCCTTAAATATTCCATTTATCTCTGGTCCGCAATGGCTCCCCCTAATTCTGCTTCAAATTCTTAACTATTCCGCTCAATCAGGCTTTCGTTAAGGATGTGCCTTCCGAAAAAGGCTTATCTGGATCTGCATAATCAGCGTGTGAGGCTGTCTATGGACCAAATCCCCTTAATGGAATTGGCAGGCATTATTATCATAGGTATATCTGCCCAATGGATTGCCTGGCGTCTAAAGCTCCCTTCTATCCTCTTGCTTATGGTATTTGGATTTGTGTCAGGCCCGTTAACCGGTTTTTTGCACCCGGACCAGTTATTTGGGCCGCTCCTTTCGCCATTCATAAGCATATCTCTGGCTTTGATTCTCTTCGAGGGCGGACTCAGCCTAAGGGTCGCAGACTTAATGGGGACAAAAATTGTAGTACGAAATCTCCTCACCATTGGCGTTCTCACAACATGGATTCTTGCCTCGGTTTTTGCATATATTTTTTTGGGGCTAAATCCGCTATTATCTGTGCTCTTGGGTTCGATTCTGGTGGTAACCGGTCCTACCGTAATAACACCTCTACTTCTGTATCTGCGCCCCCAAGGAAGAGTTGGCTCCATAATCAAATGGGAAGGAATTATGAACGATCCTATCGGGGCGATTCTGGCTATAATCGTCTTGGATGGTATCCTTGCATCAGGTCCGCACGAAGCGGCCCTAACGGCGGTACTTGGATTCGCGATGACTCTAATTGCAGGATGCTCCTTGGGTTTTTTCGGTGCCCTCGTAATAATAAAAGTGATGAAAGATTATTTAGCTCCTGATAGACTGCTGGAAGTCGTATCACTTATGCTCGTAGTATTGGTATTTGCTATTTCGGAACTCATTCAAGAAGAATCTGGGCTGCTCGCTGCAACTCTGATGGGTGTTGCCCTTGCCAATCAGAATAAAGTGAATATCGCGCCCATAATCAAGTTCAAGGAAGATCTGAGAACGCTTTTAATCTCACTTTTATTTGTTATCCTGGTCGCAAGGCTGCCTTTAAATTATTTCGACAATATCAATTTAAATACATTGATATTTTTGGGATCTCTGATATTTATTGCACGCCCAGCAGCTGTAATTCTATCGACATACCAATTGGATCTCAATTGGCGAGAAAAGGTCTTCATCGCCTGGATGGCGCCCCGAGGAATTGTTGCGGCGGCAGTGGCCTCAGTCTTCGGCCTTTTCTTATCCGAGCAAGGCATGCATCAAGCGGAAATGCTTGCACCAGTTGCATTTTTCGTAGTTGCCGGGACAGTAGCTATTTATGGTCTAACTGCCGGACCGCTTGCCAGAACCTTGAATCTCGCATCCGGAAATCAAACGGGATTTCTAATTGCGGGGGCTCATCTCTGGGCGAGAAAGATCGCATCTATCATCAGAGACCAAGGACTTTCGGTCCTTTTAGTCGATACAAATTGCACAGAAATCGCTAAAGCTTATGAGGAAGGGCTGCCCACATATCATGGGAGCATCATTTCTGAATCGATATTGGATGAAATAGACATCTCCAATCTAGGACACTTGTTGGCTCTTACCTCTGATGATATGATTAATTCCCTTTCCGCCGTAAGATTTAGGGACATATTTGGCAGAAAAGAGGTCTATCAAATTCGCCTGGAGACCGCAGGAGTCCGAGGAATGCAGACAATCGCTCCGGAGCATCTGCGCGGACGATTTCTTTTTTCCCCTAAGATAACATATTCTTATCTCGATGAAAAGCTTAAATCAGGAGGATCTTTGGTGGTAAATGAATTTACGGAAAATTTCAAGTATGATCCGATTGTGCCATTTCATGATGCAAATACTATCCCACTAATGCTGATAAGCAGCAAGGGATCTGTGAATTTTTTTACAGAAGACTATACGCCAATTCCCTGTGCAGGGGAAAAGCTGGTCAGCATGTATTGTCCAAAAAATGCCCACGTTTATAAACAGTAACTGACGATATTCAGAATATAAATGACAGAGGAGCTCTAAGATGACCCTGCAAAAGCATGTCAGCTTGAATATCAATGTTCGCGGCTTATGTGAATCACCTACATTGGCCATCAATGAGAGAGTAAAGTTATTGCAGAGCCAGGGAAGAAAAATCTATGACTTTGGATTGGGCCAATCTCCGTTCCCCGTTCCGGTACCGGTTGTAGAGTCTCTGCGGCTGCATGCTCATGAGAAGGATTATCTCCCTGTCAAAGGCCTCATGGCCCTTAAGGAGGCAGTGGCCGGATTTCACCGGCAGAAGGACCTGGTGGAAGCCAATGCCGATTGCGTTCTGGTAGGCCCAGGTTCAAAAGAGCTTATGTTCCTGCTGCAACTGGTCTTTTACGGAGAGATCATTGTGCCCACTCCCTGCTGGGTCTCCTACGTACCTCAAGCTACGATTTTGGGAAAACGGGTGAGCCTGATTCATACGTCCTTCGAGGATAAATGGCATATCAACGCCGATCGCCTATCCGAGCATTTAGAGGTGGAGCAAGATCTATATCGTCCACGTATGCTGGTTCTAAACTATCCCGGAAATCCAGACGGCCTTACTTACACGGCAAATGAACTCAGGGAGATTGCAGCAGTTGCCAGGGAATATGAGGTCATACTCCTCTCTGATGAGATTTACGGCCAGCTCCATCACCAGGGCAGACATGTTTCTGTAGCCCGCTTCTATCCGGAGGGGACCATAATCAGCTCTGGCCTGTCCAAGTGGTGCGGAGCAGGAGGATGGAGATTAGGGACTTTCACCTTTCCTCGCAATCTGGACTGGCTCATGGAGGCGATGGCAGCCGTTGCCAGTGAGACATACACATCTGTAAGCGCTCCAATCCAATATGCTGCGGTGGAAGCATTTAGAGGATCGATGGCAATTGAGCGATATCTCTGGCATGCCCGACGCATCCTTTCAACTTTGGGAAAGAAATGCCATCAGATACTGGCGGACGCTGGAGTGCGGGTCAATCAGCCAGAAGGCGCTTTTTACATGTTTCCTGACTTTTCCCCCTTTGCTAAGGTGTTGGCAGAAAGGAATATAAGGAACAGCGCGACGCTCTGTGAACGCCTGCTGCAAGAAACGGGAGTTGCCATGCTCCCTGGAAGGGCATTCGAGAGGCCTTGCGAAGAGCTTACTGCCAGGATATCGTATATAAATTTTGCAGGAGCAAGATCCCTGGCAGCTAGCGAGACGATTGCTATGGATCATGAGCTGCCTGAGGAGTTCATTCATGCTCACTGCGAGGAGACTCTGCTGGCCACGCAAACTCTGGCCGACTGGCTGACGCACTAGTAGTAATACCATATACTCCGATAGTCTTCCGGATCTTCCCCTCTCTCCATCAGCCTTTGCAGATATTTATTGACGGAAACGTCAGTGTAGATATATGGTTTTACCTGAGCTATATTCTTCTCCCAAGGGAGGAATGAGTACATCCTTCTGCCTTCTGGAGTTATGGCGATAAGCTCGTGGTTCTGCCAGGCTCGTAGATGATCTTTGCCTAGGCCCGGAACATTGAAAACCGGCTCATCGGTGCGAAATATTCCTGGAAGCAGTCGAGCTTCTTCCTTTCGCTCCTGCAAAATGCGAGATATGGGCACAGCATAGTCCTCCATCTCGGTCTTGCCCTTCATGTTGAACGTATAGTACGGATCCACACCGATCTGCTTGAGGATGATTCGAAGTGCGGATGTTTCGAACTTGCGGCTGTTGGCAAAGGTGAAAACCTGCTGGTTGTAGACCTCAATGCCACTCATCTTCACCATCTTTATGGCGGCTACCGTTTCTGGAGTGATCTCATAGGGATGCATGAAGTGCGTCACTATGCAGATATTCCTCTTTCCAGACTCGTTATACCGGGACAGTATCTCACAGAGATCGGCTGTAATCCTCTGAGGAACAGTTGCTGGAGTCCTGGTGGCAACTCTGATGCTCTTAAGATGAGAAATCTCAGAAAGCTTGCTCAGTATTCTGTCGATGAGAGAGTCGTCCATCACCAGCGGATCGCCGCCTGTGACCAAGACGTCCATCATCTCTTCATGTTCTGAGAACCACTGCAATGCGGCCTCAATCTTCTCCGGAGGGGCAAGTGCCGAGGCCATGAGGGGCGAGGTCAACTCCCAGTTTCGCTGGCAATAGACACAGATCTGAGGGCATGATTCATAGGGCTTAATTATCGCCACCCTAGGGTAACGGCGAGTGACAAGGTCTATTGGCGATGTATCTCTTTCCTTCATGAAATCAAAGGCCCATTTCCTATCTTTTCTGTGTGCGATCATGTTCTGCACGTAGCTGAGTGGTGGAAAGACCTGCTTGCGAACTGCGTAGTCCAGATCGCAGGGTTCCCTATCCATAAGATGCAGATAGTAGGGGGTAACTGCGAATGGTACATGGTTTTCTACGGCCAGCCTCATCGATTCTTCATGATGCGGCTCGAGCTTAATTATTTCTTTAATTATATCTATATCATAAGCATCTTTGAATACGTTCCGGTATTGCCAGTGCCAATCCTTCCAATCGTTCTCTGTGGAATGGAGAATCTCTAAGATTCGTCTCCTACTATCTTGTCTCTTGGAGACTATCTGTGGATTGAGTCCGGACCGATATCTTTTCAGGTAACTGTCCATGCGCTTTCCCATCTGATCCAGGTAGTCAGAACGCATCTGACCGGCGACTCTGCCTTCATACTCATCGAACTTTGGAATATCTATTCCTTCCATTAATCGAGATGGATAGACATCAGCTTTTAATTTTAGAGCTTTAAAGAAATGGGTAAACTCAGCGATGAAATCCTCGCTGACTTCTGCATCTCCATTCAATGCCGCCTGCCACAGATTATCCAATGAAGAAGTTCCTGCAATTCTTTCGTTTCTGGGTGAGATGATATTCTTCAATGTACGTATCACATCTCTAAAGAGAATATAATCCCAATTCTCAATCTCTCCCAAATCGCAGGAGTAAGTCCATTCTCTGGCTTCAATGTAGCGCACTACTTTATTTCGAGCACTCTCTAATGTTTTGCTTTCTTTTAAAAGTACATATAATTCGGGTGCAGCATCCCAGCAATCCTTCCATCTAGCCATTATACCATCATTAGCAGTCATATCATAATTATTCTTAACTGACATTTTACTTGTATTTTTCCCAAATAAATTTCATTGATCTGTCTATTCGAGTAGATGAGAGATTAGCGAAGGCTCGCGTTAAGTTAATATCAGCTTGAGACGATCAAGCGTGGAGCTAAAATGATCGCCAGAAGAGCAGAAGAGATCGCCCCGTTCATCGTCATGGATGTTCTGGAGAGGGCGCGGGAGATGGAACGCCAGAAAATCAACATCATCCATCTGGAGGTGGGCGAGCCGGATTTCGATATTCCCCCAGCGGTGAAAGGCGCCACCTGCCAGGCTTTAGAGGAAGGGCTCACCCATTACACTCACAGCCTGGGAGACATACAGTTGCGAGAGGCCATCTGCGATCACTATCAAAAGACCTATGCAGTCTCTGTGAAGCCGGAGCAGATAGTAGTAACATCCGGCACCTCGCCGGCCATGATGCTCGTCTTTGCAGCGCTTCTGGAGAAAGGCCAGGAGGTCATCCTCTCAGATCCGGGATATGCCTGTTACCCAAATTTTATAAAATTCTTGGGAGGCATTCCTGCCAGAGTGCCGGTCTATGAAAAGGACGGCTTTCAGCTGCGTCCGGAGGAGATCAACAAGAAGATCAACAGAAAGACAAAGGCCATTCTCATCAACTCTCCGTCCAATCCCACAGGCTGCCTGCTCTCCGAGAGCACAATGCGCTCCATTGCCCAATTGTCGCCTTACATCATCTCCGATGAGATCTATCACGGCCTGGTCTATGAGGGAAAGGAGCACTCGATCCTGGAATTTTCAGATCGCGCCTTTGTCCTGAACGGCTTTTCCAAGCTCTATGCCATGACCGGCCTGCGTCTGGGCTACCTCATCGCCCCGGAGAAGTTCGTCCGGCCCATTCAGAAGATGCAGCAGAACTTCTTCATCTGCGCCAGCTCCCTTGCCCAGAAGGCGGGCATCGCCGCTCTGAGGGAGACGGATCGAGAGGTCGCTGAGATGAAGGAGATCTATGACCAGCGCCGAAGGTTCATAATCAAACGCCTGAAAGAAATGGGCTTTCCCATCGCCGCTGAGCCCACGGGGGCATTTTATATCTTTGCCAACGCCCGGAGCTTTTCGGGCGACTCCTACCGGCTGGCCTTTGATATCCTGGAGAATGCCCATGTTGGTGTAGCGCCTGGAATAGACTTCGGGCCGAACGGAGAAGGCTACCTGAGGTTCTCCTATGCCAACTCTCTGGAGAATATTGCCGAAGGGCTGGACAGGATTGAGAGGTATCTCGGGCATTAGGGAAAATTTCAGGGCAGAATCGCAAAGATCCTTGCCGGGAAACCGGTTCCGCCCTCCGGCTTGGGAAAGGCTACTACAATGATCGCGCCATATTCCGGGACCTGATCCAGATTGGCGAGCAGCTCTATCTGGAAATGGTCCTGGCCCAGGACATAGGACTCCAGGGTATAGTTGTCTCTGCTTGTCTCCCGCCCGGGGTCCGTATCTGTGGTCTCATGGCCGGATGCTGTGATCTTCCGGTCTTCATAGAGGTACTTCAGCACCGGCATGCTCCAGCCGGGATAGTGAAAAGTGCCGTTCCGGTCTGTATTGAGCATGGCGGTCTGGTTGGGCCAGCGCTTTGACCAGTCTGTCCGCAGGGCGACGAAGCACCCTTCCGGTATCCTGCCATGCAGGGATTGCCATGCGGAAACGTCATCCATGCTGACGGTGTAATCCGGATCTTTGAGCACCTTATCGTGAATATCCAGTACCACTAACGGCAGGAGCATTTCTTTGACATCGATCCGGTCCACGGTTCGTTTTCCCTGATGAAAGTGCGCCGGAGCGTCAACGTGGGTTCCCCACTGCCCCACAATGGAAAACTGCTGGGTTAAAAAGCCAGAGGTGCTGTAGTTGAAGACCGCCACTACGGTCTCATTGGGAAAGCCGTTCCAGTGGGGTATTCCCGGCCTGAAGCTATGGGTCAGATCTACGCGGTCCTTTGAGTTCAGGATGTCAATAACCTGCCACAGAGAGGGCTCTTTAAGAGTGGAATTATCTTTTATTGAGCCGTAAGGAATCGAACTGTATGGCATTGAGCCTTCTTGCGCCTCCAGGACCGCTGATGCGCTGAGCAGCAGCAATAGTGCGACAGAAATGCATGCTATTATTCTTCTTCCCATAATCTCTCTATTCAGTTTCTATTGGTTTATTTGGCCCTTCCGGCGTCCGAGCTTACCCCAAAACCCTCTCTCTGCCAGCCCACCAATCCGCCAGCAAGATCATATAGCTCCTTAAAACCCAGCGATCTCATGATGGCCGCCGCCCGGCTCGATCTGACCCCGGTCCGGCAGTAGACCAGGTAGGCTCTGCCCCGGTCAAGCGCATCCAGCTCATCGGCAAATGATGGTGATCGGATGTCCAGATTGATTGAGCCCTTCAGGTGACCGGCATGATACTCCTGAGCAGTTCTCACATCAAGAATCATCAGACTCCCCTCCTCAGAAGAGGTGCCGCCGCATTTCGGTCCGGAGATCCGGGCTATGAGAATCCGGCATTGGGCTGGCGAGATCAGCCTGACGGCGCACTCCTTGCCGTCGGCCTGCGGTCTGCCATTTGCTGGGAGATCCGGTCCCATTTTTTCCGTCATTCTCACATCCTCAGACCCTTATATCCTCATATACTCATATCCTCAAACCCGCCAGATCTCCTGCGGCAGCCGGGTGAGCCTTTCTGCCCCCGTTGCTCCTACGAGGAATGTATCCTCAATTCCAACCACGCCTTCATTCGGATAGATCATCTTCGGCTCGACAGCCACTACATTGTTTTCAGCTATTTCATGGTCCAGGGGACCGATAACAGGATACTCATCTATTTGAAGGCCCACCCCGTGCCCCACAAATCCCGCTTTGCCGCCCGGAGGCCCGCCCAGGAAATCCTGATAGCCCAACCTTGTCCCTTCTGACTCAGAAAGGCTCCAGATCTCCCGGCTCATTTTGCCTGGGCGAAGCTGCCTGGCTATGGCTTCTTCGATCTGCAGGGCCGCATGGTGGGCGTCCTCCAGCTTTGCCGGAAGCTTTCCCAGGCAGAAGATGCGCGTCTCATCTGCGAGGTAGCCATTGCAGCAACCGGCGAAATCCACCAGCACGCTCTCGCCACGCTTGATTTTAGCAAATCCCGGCCCCTGGGCAAAGAAGAGGGACATTCCCTTGCCGCCAGTGGGCGAGGAGACGTAGCTGGGCAGAGCAGCACCGGGACCGGCCATGAGGTGGCCCAGAGGCAGGTTCTGGTTGAACCTTCGGAATGATACCCTGCCCTGGTGGCCCAGAACCCTCATTGTGCTCTCCACAGAGACGGCCAGATCGATCTCCCTCATGCCCTCTTTGAGGTTGTTGGCCACGGTGGAGATTCCCGCATCCAGAATCCGGGCGGCCTTCCGGATGAGCCCGATCTCAAAATCGGACTTAACAGAGCGAATGTGCTTGATTGTCTCCGAGATATCGAAAAACGAGGCATCTTCGCCTAACGCTTTTTCCAGACGATGATAATTATTGTAAGGCAGCACATCCAACTCCAGGCCGATTCTCGCGCCCGCCGGCAGATCCAGATCTCTCTTGAGAAGCTTCAGGCTCCTCTGGGGCAGAACAGGCAGAGGCGACTCCTGCCTGGCCCTGTCCAGGCTCTTCTTGATCATAAGGGTGGGCGGACCCTCTCTGGGAATGTAGATCAGGCCCTCCTGGGCAGTGCCCGAGAAGTAGCCCTGGTCGGTGGATTCGATGATGATAGCTCCGGTCAGATCGCCGATCCGGTCCTGAAGCTTTCTTATCCGGGCATCTATCTCGGATCGCGGATGCAAAACGTACTCCATTCAATCACCACCGATCTCAGCTTCCAGGTCCTGAAGGTATCTCTTCAAGACTGCCGTCCTTCTTGCCGCCATCCGTCTGCCACTCTCGGTATGCATGCCTGACTCCAGCTTGAGCAGCTTCCTGTAGAAATGGTCCAGGTTCCATTTGCCGTCATCCGGCTCTCTTTTCCGGCAGAAGGGATCGTCAGGGTGATAGAACTCTCTACCCAGAGTGCCTCCGGTGAGAAAGACGCGGGCGATTCCGATGGCTCCTATGGCATCCAGCCGGTCGGCATCCTGAAGAATCTTAGCCTCCAAAGTCGCCGGGACTATTCCCCTGGAGAACCTGTGCACATCCACGGCATACTGTACCTTTTCCCTTGCCGCCTCATCCAGGCCGACTGCTTTCAGGAATGTCTCTGCAGTCCTTTTTCCCCGGTCCTCGGAATCGTCCCAACGGGCGTCATCCTTCTTTTCCGATCCCACGTCATGTAGCAGCGCTGCCCAGAGCAGCACCCGCATGCCCGCTCCCTCCTCCTGGCCAATGATCCGGGCGTTTCTGTAGACCCTCAGCACATGGGAGAAATCATGAGCAGGGTCCGCGCCACTGTACAGAAGCCGAATATCGTCCATCCACGCTTCCGGGTCTAAACCATCAGAGGACATCAGTTTCTCACCTCAGCCGATCGGCGCATTGATGATGGTGAGAATGTCTTCCGGGGCGACCTCTCTGGGATCATTCAGGTAAGCCTCTCTTATTGGGCCGGTCAGCATGAGGCCGTTTTCCTCCAGCCAGGCAAAGAGCCTCTCGTAAGCCGGACCGCAAGCCTCGTAGGGGCCCTTGTGAACTATCCGGGCATTCCTTCCCCCAGGAAGAATGTAGCATTTAACCTCATCGCTTTCGGGGATCTTCGCGACAAGTGGAACGCAGACTTCAATATCGGCATTGCCTGCTTCGTCGGCTTTTTGGGCTTGCTCTACGCTTGCCTCATGCCAGAGGTAAAGCGGCGGGCCGGAGATCTTTCCCCGGCAACTCAGGACGTATTGAAAAAGAGCGGGCAGCATCAATGCTATCTCTTTGTAGTGGCCTTTGCGCCTCATTGCTGCCACCAGCTGAGGCTCTTCATCCACCACGGTGATCTCTATCATGAAAAAGGAATTACTGACGAACTTTTTATAGTGTCCGGTCCGGTTCGAGAGATAACTATTGACATACAATAATAATTTTATGAGAATAAGCTAGTTGGATAAATAGAAGGGCGATGGATCAGAAGGAGGTCTCCCGCATTATCATCTCCGCAGAGATGGCGATGCCCTTGCAGGTGTGCATGTTAAGCGAGAGCAGAAGGCCGACCACCCGGCCATCCTGGATCAGAGGGCTGCCACTGTCTCCCGGTCCCGGCAGATTTCCCAAAGGCAGCACAACATAGGCAATCGACCAGGAGGTATCGGATATGCGGCATTTCATTCTGTGCTGAGAGTTTACCATTTCCGCTTCTCCCAGCTTCGGCCTGGCAAGAAGCGTCTGCCTGCAGGCTCCCAGGATGGGAAAGAAGGCCAGATCGGCATCGCTGGGAATGTATGCCACCTTGCAGGCCAGCCCGCCTACCCGCAGACTGTGCGTTCCTGCGGCGTGGAAGATGTGCGCTGGGGCCACGCCCGCAAAAGCGCCTCGCCAGGGGACGACGGCACCGACCACTCCCCCGGAGCAGCCGGCGATGAACTGGTCGCCGGATTGGATCATTATATATCTTATGCATATTGCAGCTATTATTAATATTTGAGGGAATGGAGCAATATTTGGTCAAGGCATGTAAGGGTCTTTATTGTTAACGGCAGCAATCTTTGTATCTGCAGCCGCCTGCACTATCACGAATACACAAAAGAAAATTGCTGGGAAATGATGCTTTTGCCTCATTTCCCGAGCGGCTATTTTCCTGGAAAATTGAACGGCAACAGCCTAAGCAGGGGGCAGAATCTGGCCGCCCTGGGCCGCTGGAGCCGCCGCAGTCGCTGCCTGGCCCTGAACTACCTTCAGGCTGGAGAGCAGTCCCTGGGTGACTTCCAGAGGATAGGTTGAGGTGATAACAACGCTGGTCTTGCCTACAGATACCGGTCCGCACTCGCAGGCCTGGCTGTCCAGCCAGTACATGGCTCGGTAGACATTGCTGGGTGCTCCTGCCACTGCTTCAAAAGGCTCACTGGTGACCATGAAGCCTTCCTTTCCGTCAATTGTCATATCTTCAACATTGGTGGCATTAAGTCCCTCTCGCAGCATGCTCAATCCCAAGAGGTTCTTATGGGCTTTCAATGTGGCATCTTCCAGCTCGACATAATCTGCTATGTCGATTATGGCAAGGGTAGAATTGTCGACGATCAAACCCATTCTGTAAGCATTAACCTGTTCATTTTGAACCGGCTGGGCAATCTGAACCTGATAATTAGCATTCAAGTCAAACGATACTGCATAAGGACCAAGCTGTTGGCTATCCGATGCAGCCATAGCTACAGCTGAAAGCATCAGCATCATGGTTGCTGCTAATAATAGCTTCATTTAATTTTCACCAAGAGCTTATTAACCCGTCATCATAGAAAAGACTTGGCTTAATATGTCTCTCGTATATTTCCTACACGATTCCTCCATATGGAATCATGCTTATCATCCGGCTTAGCATCATGCTCAAATAAGCGCCCTCAAAAGAAGGGGCATGCAGCCGCAAAGAAATGAGCCGGGAATTTACACGCTGGTGCTCTTCCTGCCGCAGCCATCCAGGATAGCGGTCGGCTCTCTGGGAGTGATCGACTTTGCCAGGGGCTACTATTCTTACACCGGCTCAGCGATGGGTCCAGGCGGCCTCAAACGGGTGGACCGCCACATCCAGGTGCTGAAGGGCACAAAGACAACGAGACGCTGGCATATCGACTATCTTTTGCCCTCTACCCGCCTAGTGGAGGCCTTCACCACCAGGACCACCCTAGACCTGGAGTGCAGCATCGCGAAAGCTATCGGAAAAAGGCTTAATGCCGTGCCCCGCTTCGGCTGCTCCGATTGCCGTTGTCCCAGCCACCTGCATTTCGCTTTGGAGCGGCAGGAGATGCTCGCTGCGGTGGCCGCGGCACATAGCGAAGCCTCTCAAATTGTGGCATAAAGATAGGTCGGGAGGAACAGATCCCCGGATTGCGGACGCTTGCGGACGGCTTCAGACTTTCTACGGACAGGGCAATGTCAGGACGGAGGTGTTTCCCACAATAGTCTCAGATCTGATCTGCGCGTAGCCCACGTACATTCCGTTCATCATGAAGGACGGAACCGTATTGGCGTTCTTCTGCACCCGTTGGCCGATCCTGGCCGTTCCCTGGATCTCAGAGCTGACCTGATAAACCGAGAAGCTATCGTTCTGATAAATATTAGTATCCTTAATGAGATCCTTGTCGATGTTGTATGTCTCGGAAAAGACTGAACCGACCTCGTAATTCTTGGCGCAGAGGGCATTTCGGAGATCGCTCTGGGTGAGCGGGGGAACATATGGCCGATAATCATAATTGGCAGAGATGGTAAGCGATGCTTCATCCATATTCGAATCCCGGTAGACCTCCGAATCGATGGTCCTGGTAGCCATTCCGCTTCCGCTGGTGGTGAGGGCCATCTTCTGGCCATTAAACCCGGTCTGAGTCTGCAGTATCCTCGACTCTTCCATGTAGCCGTTAACGAATATCCAGGAGTGCTCAGTGTAGTTCTGAGCCAGCCGGTCATTCGTCGTAGCCTGTGCGCTATCCGTAGCATCATCTGCGTTTACAGCAGCAATTTCTGCAGCTACGCCCGCCAGCACCAGCAGCATCAAAAAAAGCACCAATCTCATCTTTGCGCCTCACACCCTGGCAGTAGAAAAGGCGCATTGAAATATAAATGTGATCCCTGAACATCACTCGCGGAGCACCTTGGCTCCAGGACAGAGCCACATAATGCAGTAGGACAGAGACAAAAATCAAGCCAATTCTTCCAACAGATGTATCAACCAGAACTAATCATTAGTGATAATCATGGACAATGACATGATCTCGATGATGTCCGAGATCGTCTGGCGATATGATGTCAATGCCAGAGGTGAGCTCCTCAGCTCCAGCATCTCTCCCGTCGCAGACCGGCTATTGGGTCTGCCGATGGGAAGCGTTAACGGCAGCATCGAAAAATTCGTTTCATATATCCATCCCGATGACCGGCCATCCATGCAAAGGATGCTGCTGAACGCAGTCCAAGCAGCCCAAACAGTCGAAGCGGTTCAAGCGGCTAAATCTGCCGAGGCGGATGAAGCAGCGGATGATGCCGCAGAATATCGCATGCTAAAGGCCGACGGTACAATTCTCTGGATCCGCTCCAGGATTTCGTCCTACACCCATCCGGACGGACGGGTTACGGTCGCCGGCATAGCAACCGACATTACCGAAGCAAAGCAAGCCCAGCATAACTACCAGACGCTATTTCAGGAGATGCTGGATGGCTTTGCTCTGCATGAGATCATCTGCGATGACCAGGGCAGGCCCATCGACTACAGATTTCTGGATGTGAATCCGGCCTTCGAACGCATGACCGGCCTACTAAAGAAGGACCTTATCGGCCGCCGAGTGCGGGAAGTCCTGCCTGACACCGAAAACTGCTGGGTTGAAACCTATGGGAAGGTAGCTCTCACAGGGGAGCCTGCGTTCTTTGAGAGCTATTCTATTGCATTTAAAAAGCACTTTGAGGTGAGGGCCTTTCGAACCTCTACAAACCAGTTCGCCTGCATCTTCGCCGATATCACGGAGCGCAAGCGTGCGGAAGAGGCTTTGCGAGAGAACGAGGAGCGTTACCGCAGCTATCTAGAAAATGCTCCTTATGGTGTTTTTATCATCGACGAAAATCGCAGGATCCTTCAGGTAAATCCAATGGCCAGCAAGATCACTGGATATGATGAGTCTGAGCTGCGGAAAATGAGCATTCCAGATCTCTTGCCATCTGACGGGTGGGATGCCGGCCTCAACCATTTTAAAAAGCTGAAGGCAGATGGCCGTGCTTTCGCGGAGATTCCTTATTTGACCAAGAACGGAGTGCGAAGGATCTGGTCGGTAACGGCGGCAAAAATTTTAGAAAATAGATTCATGGGATTTGTCGAGGACATCACCGAAAAAAAGCAAGCCGAAGAAGATCTGAGGCAGAGCGAGCTGAGGCTGAGGACGATCTTCGAGACATCCAGCGCAGGAATAATAATAGTTGATACCAATGGAAATATCACTCAGGCTAACCAGTGCATGGCGGACATGCTTGCCTGCCCGATGAATGAGATTATAGGCAAGCCGTACCCTGAATTTATTTACCCTGAGGAGCGCCGAGATGCTACCGACATCATGCAGGCAATGCTGCAAAACCGGAAAGATGTCGTTCTGGCGGAGAGGCATTACCTTCGGGCAGATGGGAGTGATTTCTGGGGATACATCATTGGCAAAAGGATGGTGGGCTCCAATGGGGAGCTGATCGGCCTCCTGGGAATAATATCGGACATCTCAGACAGAAAGCGAGCGGACGACGATCTGCGACGGAAGACCGCGATACTTGAGGCCCAGGTTGAGACTTCGCTGGACGGGATCATTGTTGTGGATAGCAAAGGGCAGCGATTGATCGCCAACCAGCGGCTTCTGGACATGTGGGCTGTTCCTGCTGCCATGAGGAATGAAAAGGATATGCAGATTCTTCTTCAGCATGCGGCTTGCAGGATAATGGACTCGGAAAAATTCCTCAGCAGAGCCAGACATCTATATGACCATCGGGATGACACTGGCAGAGATGAGATAAGGTTTCATGATGGCATGGTTCTGGATTGGTATTCATCGCCGGTGATCGACCGGGATGGCAATTATCATGGCAGAATCTGGGTATTTCATGACATCACTAAATACAGGCAGGCAGAAGAAGCCCTGCGCGGGTCGGAACAGCGTCTGGCCGATATCATCGATTTTCTTCCGGATGCCACATTTGCAATAGACCAGAAAGGAAGAGTTCTCGCCTGGAATAAAGCCATTGAAGAGATGACCGGTGTTGCCAAGGCGGAGATGATCGGCGAGGGCAATTTCGATTACTCTTTGCCATTCTACGGAAAGCGAAGGCCTATTTTGATAGACCTGATATTCATGGACAGAAGGGAGATTGAAGCCAAGTATTACTTTGTCCTGAGAAAGGGAGATCAACTGATCGCCGAGACGTTCATTCCCGTGCTAAAAGGCAAGGAGGGGGCCTTCCTCTGGGGGATAGCATCTCCTCTTTACGATCACAACGGTTATATTGTCGGGGCAATCGAGTCCATCCGCGACATTACCAGATACAAGCAATTCGAAGATGAATTGAGGAAGACCAATCTGCAACTTGAGGACGCCAGCAAGCATGCCAGGCAGATGGCAGAGATGGCGGAGCAGGCCAGTGCCGCTAAGAGCGAGTTTCTGGCCAACATGAGCCACGAAATTCGGACTCCTCTGAACGGTGTCATCGGCATGATAGGATTGCTGCAGGACATGCAATTGAACGAAGAGCAACGCGAATATGTGGAGATCGCCAGGATCAGCGGGGAGATGCTTCTCTCTCTCATCAATGACATTTTGGATTTCTCCAAGATCGAAGCCCGAAAGCTGGATCTAGAGATGCTGGACTTTGATCTGCGGTCCCTTCTTAAGGATACCGTCGACCTGCTGGCCATCGATGTTCATGAGAAGGGCCTGGAGCTGATCAGCGAGGTCGACTCCCGTGTGCCGTCCCTCCTGAGAGGAGATCCGGGAAGGCTGCGCCAGATTCTGGTCAACCTTGGCGGAAATGCCGTGAAGTTCACCGAGAAGGGCAGGATAATGATCCAGGTCAGATTGGTGAGAGAGGACGAAAAGAAGGCCAAGCTTCGCTTTGCCGTTATCGATACCGGCATCGGCATCCCTGAAGGCCGTCAGAGGATTCTCTTCTCTCCATTCACTCAGATAGACAGCTCGACCACCCGGCAGTATGGCGGCACCGGCCTGGGGCTGGCCATCTCCAAGCAACTTGTGGAACTGATGGGGGGAAAGATCGGCCTGGAGAGCCGGGAAGGAGCGGGTTCGACCTTCTGGTTTACCGCGGTCTTCAGTAAGCAGCCAGATGAACGGGGATCAAGAGAAAAGGCTTCTGCCGAAGCAGAGGAAGATCGCGGCAAAGGCAACCTCGGAGATTATCGTAACGATTATCGCAAAGATTGCCGCAAAGATCTCCGCCCGGATGGCGAAAAGCCTTCCTTCACCGAGGGCACGAAAGACAGTATGAGAATTCTGATAGCAGAGGACAATCCCGTCAACCAGAAGGTCGCTAAGGCGATGCTCAAGAAGATGGGGCTTTCCGCGGATGTGGTGTCCAATGGACGGCAGGCGGTCGATGCGCTGCAAACTATTGATTACGATCTGGTGTTGATGGACTGCCATATGCCTGACATGGATGGTTTCGAGGCCACAAGGATCATTCGCCAGGATGAATCGAAGATGCTCAATCCGAAGGTTCCCATCATCGCCATGACCGCCGCCACCATGCAGGGGGACCGGGAGAGGTGCATTGCGGTGGGAATGAACGAGTTCATTGCCAAGCCGGTTCAGCAGAAGGAGCTGGCCAGGATGCTTGCCAGATGGCTGGATAGGGAAAATGCCAATCCGAAGAGCAGGCAATCTGCATCGGGCCAGGAAGCAAAACCATGATGAGAATACGGTTGTCGGCGGTTCAGAATCCAGAAAAAATTGTCAGGGAATGCCGCTCACTGCGACACACCCCTCATTCTTTTAGTGCAGGCCCAACAACCTAGCGATCAATGGAAGTCAGAGCGGGTAGAGGTCGCATTCAGGGCTGCATATCACCCCTTTATTGCCGCAGACAGGGGTTAATATGCCGGTTATCTGCCCATTCGGCCCCACCCCGGCGCTCTGCTCAAGTCTCTTTCGCTCCTCTTCTGGATAGGAGCCCTTGCATCTGTAGTCGAATTCGATATGCATATCTTCCGCCGGATCGGACATTGATCCTTCCTGCTCCTTTTCCATGGTCTTTACTGCCGTCTTGAGGATGAACTTCGAGCCCGCTGGCACATCCTTGAAATAGGCCATTCCGTTCTCGTCGGTCGTCTCCCTGAGAGTGTTGGGGATGTCTCCGGAATAAGCAGGCGGAAGGTATGTGAAGGTCAATTCCACCTGAATTCCCGGCAGGCCTTTATCGCAGCCGGAGGTGAGCATATCGATTGGATTGCTGCATTCTCCATCCACATCTATATGTGCGCCAACTGTGCCTTTGCTCTCCGCTCCGCCGTCCGCCCCATCCTCTGGAGCGGGAGTTGACTTTACAGGATATCCTTCGATCTTGACGAATCCGCATGGCGATTTTTCGTTGCGGGACCAGGTTTCCGGCTGGGAGTCGATTATTATATAGTTTCCGGCAGGAACGATCTCATTGGGGTGGGCGATCCACCAGGCATTGGCTGCGCCCGAAGCGGACTGGGCCTCAACCTGCCAGGGACCGAAGGTCTCGCCATTGCCGTCTTGCAGGCTGATTCTTCCTCCGGATTCTGTGCCCTGGCCATAGTTCCAGTGGTAGGTATCGATATAGGTGATCATATGCGGCTTTGAGAGAGTGAGAGTTGGGCTGCAGTTGGGATTGTTGTCCACGGCTTCCGTGTTCCAGCTATCCAGGATTACCGCTCCGGCTGAGCCTGCGGGAAGGGGGGACTGATCTTCGAGTCCTGATTCAGTTGATCCTGATTCATAAGATCCCGATTTGTATGACCCTGATTCAGAAGAACCTGAATCGCCCTGCAGAATGCTCTCAATCTTGGATCTTCCTGAGCCCGCCTGCCCATCTTCGGAAGGTATTGCTGAGGTGCCAACTGGTGTCTCAACAGATGGGCTCTTGCCGGTGCTTTCGATGGGCCAATCGACTGACTCTCCGATGGTGGTCACTCTCTTTAGCTCCGTGCCGTCTGCCAGGGTTACCGCTACTGCAAAATTGTACCCATCTATAAACCAACTTGAATCAGCCGCATAGAGGTCGAATTGAACATCCCCGGAGAATGTACCCAGAGATGGCGCATGGGTATGATACAGCTGCATTCCCTGGTCGAAGACTCCCAGAATGTAGTATCTGGTGGCAGCAGTATCCCAGAATTGACCGCCTTCGGGGTTGCCGTTCTCATCAGATGTGTAAAGCAATATGGACTTTATCTCCACAGGATCGGGAAGGTCCAGACCGATGCGAAAATGTCCGTCTAAGCCTCCATCAGGGTTCCCGTTGTCCCATGTGCCGACCTTATCATCGTCCTGGCCGATCCACCCGAACTGGTATATCTCGGATGCCGCTGCCGGCAACAGGCCTGCGACAAGCACCAATAGCGCTATTATCGCCAATTTCAATTTAGCTATTTTCATTGGTTATCTTCTCCGCTCAATTCCATTCTACTCCATTTCATCTCTCTACAACGAATGCGCACACCGGTTCTATTCATTTAGAATATCCAGAACTGCGGCTCCCGTGATTCTGCCCTGTCGCAGGTCGTCCAGAGCCAAGTTGGCGTCCTCCAGGCGATAGGTCTGCACGTCGGTCTTCACCGGCACTCTGGGAGCGATCTCCAGAAACTCGATTCCGTCTCGACGGGTGAGGTTTGCCACGGAGCGCAGCACCCTCTCCTCCCATAAGATCTCATAGGGAAATGAGGGAATATCGCTCATGTGTATCCCGCCGCAGACGATGATTCCACCCTTGGCTGTGGCCCGCAGGGCGGCGGGAATCAGAGAGCCGACCGGAGCAAAGATGATCGCCGCATCCAATGGCCGGGGCGGCATCTGGTCTGAGCCGCCTGCCCAGACAGCCCTGAGCCGGAGGGCAAACTCCTGGGCGTTCCTGTCACCGGGCCTGGTAAATGCGTAGACCTCCATTCCCTGGTGGGCGGCCACCTGGCAGAGGATATGAGCCGCCGCTCCAAAGCCGTAGATGCCCAGGCGCCGTACACCTCCTTGCATTGTGGCCAGGCGGTATGACCGGTAGCCGATCAGCCCGGCGCACATCAGTGGGGCAGCTTCGGCGTCACCATAAGAGGGCGGCAAAGAAAAGCAGAACCTGCTGTCTGCGACTGCGTATTCGGCGTAGCCCCCGTCCAGGGTGTAGCCGGTGAACCGGGCGTTGTCGCAGAGGTTCTCCCGGCCTTTTTTGCAGTAGCTGCACCGGCCATCGGTGTATCCGAGCCAAGGAACGCCAACTCTCTGGCCCGTGGCAAACCGATCCGCGTTTAGGCCGCTTTCCACCACTGTGCCCACGATCTCATGGCCCGGGATGAGGGGAAGCTTGGGGCCGGCAAGCTCGCCGTCCAGGATATGAAGGTCGGTTCGGCAGACTCCGCAGACATGCACCCTGATGAGAACCTGCTCCGGTCCTGGCTCTGGGACGGGGACGCGCTTGAGTTTCAGCTTCTCGCCTGGCCGGTCCAGGACCATTGCTCGCATAAGCTCTGGGTAGGGCATCTGAGGGTTAGTAGGGTCTGGCAGGTCTTAATCTTTGCCCGAGAGGGCGAGGAAGGAGAGAAAGAAGCCTCTCGCCGGAATTCAATTTAATTCAATTCACATCATTTCAATTGCCTCACAACTGAACCACTCCAGGCAATTATAAACAGGACAAAAAAGATCATTCCTATTAGCCTTTCCAGGATGAACAGCCTTCGTATCGTGGAATTGGATCGGCCTTCGATCTTTGGTATTGCTGGCGGGTCAACAAAGATCTTCATGCCGGAAAGAAATACCGTTGTGCTGAAGATAATAATCGATAACAGGTCATCTTTCAGCCACACCTGATCCGGTTTCAAGGTCTTGGAAGTAATGTCATGCGATCCGCCCAAACCCAAGCCTTTCCATAGTATGCCGAAGATGATTACAAGAATCGCGGAGATAAAAAATGAAAAAAAGGGCCTTGTGCCATATCCGTAAAAATATTGCAGGGGATAGTCCAATAGCTTCCGGCTCCACTCTTCTATGTCTCCAGCAGATGGCCAGGCTTGAGATCTGTGGGCCGTTCTGTACTGGTAGTAGCAGTGGTCATAGTCTTCGAAGTATCCCAACGTCTTGAAGTTCCTCAACAAGAATAAATAGGCCGCATCGTCGTACTCAAGCTCATTGATATTAGCCCACCGAATATACACATAAGTATTATAACCGCATTTTATCCGGGTTAGCGAAAGCTTATTTTTAAAAACAGTGCTCTCCAAGAGAGCGTCTCCTTTGAACTGACAGCCATTGAAGCTGGTGTATCCTCTGAAGACGGCATCATTGAAGTTTATTCCTTTTCCGAATGCCGCCCCATTGAAGATTGTCATATCATTGAAGCTCGAATACTGAAAACTCGCGATATCGTTGAAGATGGAGTACGCAAAGTCAGCCATACCATCAAAGGCGGCATAATTGAATGCAACCTCATCATTGAAGGTCGAAGCTCCAAAACTGGCATTTCCCTTGAAAACCGATGACAAAAAGTTTGTAATCCCGCTGAAGACTGCGCCACCGAAGTTGGCATCGCCCATGAAGGTTGTTCGCCTGAAGTTGGCAATATCGCTAAAGGTTGAGCACCAGAAGTTGGCGGAACCTTTAAAGATCGAAAGCCTGAAGTTCGAATTGCTATTGAAGAGAGCGAAGCTGAAGTCAGAATCATTGTTGAACCTGGCTTCGCTATAGTCAGCATCATCCATAAACTGAGAATCGCTATAGTCCGCATAGTCGTTAAAGACTGTGAACATGAACCGGCCATCGCCATTGAAGACCGAGTGCCCGAAATAAGCGGTGCCCAAAAATGCAGTATCACCGAAATAGGCATCGCCGGTGAACTTCGAGGAATTGAAGTTGGCTGTGCTGACGAATTTCGAAGATCTGAAGTCTGCGGAACGGTTGAATTTGCAATTGCTGAAATCGGCAGGGCCATTGAATGTCGAGTGCAGGAAATGGCAATCGTCATTAAAAGCAGCAAAGCCGAAATTCACTGGATCTTGAAAATTAGTAAAATTAAAATGGATCGGCATTTCCACCTTCAGCCCTCGGATGTCTAAATCTCCGGCTATTGTGCAATAGTCAAATTCTGCTGACTGGCCAGCATGGATAGCTGCCAGAACATCGCTGGCAGGAACTACTCTGCTTTCAGGCATACCGGCAGACAATCCGATCAAAAGAAGAAGAAGAAGAAGGGCAAGAATTTTGAATTGATTCAGAATTGCCGCCCCCGGTGGAGAGAACTGATGCGCGTGCTGCGATAAAGCATAGCGATCCCGGTTATCGGTTCGGCAAGCAGAGCGCTCATGTGCCTTCCAGGCTCCTATTTGAAGCCTTGCCGGTCATATCGGATTGCTTGAAGCAGAATTTGACCAAGCCTTTTTCTGCATCGACGATCTCGCAGAGCATGGGAATTTTTGCCTGATCCGAGCACATCTCCGTCAGGTTTTTGGCCATGGCTTCGCTCTGGCTGAGGCAGGTGCAGCCAGCCGGGCAGGCATATTTGGGCACTTTGAAGCAGTATCTGACCTCCTTAAAGTGGCCGCATTCAATGCTCTGGTTCTGGCAGAGATCGCAAAAGCCATACACTTTGGCCTCCTGCTCTGTCAGACACAGACACCTTGGAGGGCAACGATATGGAGGAGAGAAGCAGTACATTGGCGTATTTGCGGAATCGTACGTGTTTAGCTGGCTAGCTTTGCCGTTAACATTTGGAGGCTATCCAGTCCTCTTTGTCCCCATGTTGCGAGCATCGTCATAATGCGCTCATGAATTGAGGTCCCTTTATCATTTCGCA
>Ga0209099_1000957_pt1 | contig 31722 bp, 20 predicted proteins | sample AD_JPNHW2_MetaG_FD_184430 | JGI IMG/M metagenome (GOLD analysis project Ga0209099, IMG submission 184430) | Active sludge microbial communities of municipal wastewater-treating anaerobic digesters from Japan - AD_JPNHW2_MetaG (SPAdes) (version 2) | ecosystem: Engineered > Bioreactor > Anaerobic... | reverse complement strand
AACGCTTTGATGCTCGAGAGATTTATTTGCAGGTTCGCAATTAATCCGAACTCTGCTAAAAATAAGAAAATTGTAAAAGAACTCCTGGAATGGGGTAGAATTGCTGCCTAAAATTAACGGAGTATTGTTTTAAGGAAACTCCAGTTATTAAGGAAAAAACGGTACCTTTGCACCCCGAAAATCATATTTTCCTATGAAACAAGCATTAATCATCAACGACTTGAAATACAAAGTAAAAGATATCAGCCTGGCCGAATGGGGCCGCAAGGAAATTGAAATCGCCGAAAAGGAAATGCCCGGCCTGATGAGCATCCGCCGGAAATATGCTTCGCAAAAACCTTTGAGCGGAGCCCGTATCACCGGTTCGCTGCATATGACCATCCAGACCGCCGTGCTTATCGAAACGCTTAAAGAACTCGGCGCCGAAGTACGCTGGGCAAGTTGCAATATTTTCTCAACGCAGGATCATGCCGCTGCCGCGATAGCAGAAGCCGGCATACCCGTTTTCGCCTGGAAAGGCGAGAGCCTCGAAGAATACTGGTGGTGTACCAATATGGCGCTGACTTTCGAAGGAGGAAAAGGCCCGAACCTTATCGTTGACGATGGCGGCGATGCCACCTTACTGATCCATAAAGGCTATGCCGTGGAAAACGGCCCGAAATTGCTGGAAGTTCCCGCTGCCAATGCCGAAGAGGGGGCCATCATGAAACAACTGCGCGAAGCCTTTGTTGAAAATCCCCGCAGATGGCACAACGTGGTAAGCGAGTGGAAAGGCGTTTCGGAAGAAACCACCACCGGTGTTCACCGTTTATACCAGATGATGGAAAAGGGAGAACTCCTGGTTCCCGCCATTAATGTGAATGATTCCGTCACCAAATCAAAGTTCGATAATCTTTACGGCTGCCGCGAATCGCTGGCCGACGGCATCAAGCGGGCAACCGACGTCATGATTGCCGGAAAAGTGGTTGTGGTATGCGGATACGGCGATGTGGGGAAAGGCTGTGCAAAATCGATGAGAGCCTATGGCGCCCGTGTCATCGTTACTGAAATAGATCCCATCTGCGCCCTGCAGGCCGCTATGGAAGGCTTTGAAATCACAACCGTGGAAGACGCCCTTCCCGAGGGAAATATTTTCGTTACCACTACCGGCAACAGGGACGTTATCACCATCGAGCACATGGCCAACATGAAAGACCAGGCCATCGTTTGCAACATCGGCCATTTCGACAATGAGATACAGGTTGACAAGCTGAATAACTTCCCCGGTATTGAAAAAATCGAAATAAAGCCCCAGGTGGATAAGTATTTATTCCCTGACGGCCGCTCAATCTTCCTGCTGGCCGAAGGCCGTCTGGTAAACCTCGGCTGCGCCACCGGACATCCTTCGTTCGTGATGAGCAATTCCTTCTCAAACCAAACCCTGGCGCAGATGGATTTGTGGAAAAACCGCGGAAAATACGAAATCGGGGTTTACCGTCTCCCGAAGACCCTGGATGAAGAAGTTGCCCGCCTGCACCTTGAACAACTTGGCGTAAAACTCACCATGCTCTCCAAAGCTCAGGCCGATTATATAGGCGTTCCGGTAGACGGACCTTACAAGGCAGATCATTACAGGTATTAAGAGGCAAGGAGCGAGGAGCGAGGAGCAAGGAGCGAGGAGCAGGGAGAACGGAAAACTTTACCTGCCTGGCGCGAGCCTGCAGGTGGCAGGCAGGGGAAAACGGAGAACGGAGAACGGAGAACTTTACCTGCCGGTGTATGGCTTTGTGTGAGAGGCAGGCAGGCAGGCCTTGCGCGAGCCTGCAGGTGGCCGGCAGGGGAGAACGGAGGACGGAGTGGGCAGGGGATACTCAGAACTCAGAACTCAAAACTCAAAACTCAGAACTCAAAACTCAGAACTCAGAACTCAAAACTCAGAACTCAAAACGCCAAAGGCTAAGGGCTAACGGCTAAGAGCCTGCCTGCCTGGGCTGGCAGTGCGTAAGATGGCAGGCCAAAAGCCGGCAAGTCAAAGGGCAAAGGGCAAAGGGCAAAAGTCAAAGGGCAATGGAAAACGGAGAACGGAGAACGGAAAACTTTACCTGCAGGTGTATGGCTTTGTGTGAGAGGTAGGCAGGCCTGCCTGCCTTGCGCGAGCCTGGAGGTGGCAGGCAGGGGAAAACGGAAAACGCAGAACTCAAAACTCAGAACTCAAAACCAACGGCCAACAGCCAAAAGCCAAAAGCCAAAAGCTAAAAGTCAACGGCCAACAGCCACGCAAAAGGGATCAAGAAAACCTTTAAAAGAATACGATAAAAAGCCTTTCGGGTGATATAAACCTGGGAGGCTTTTTAATTATAGATATGGAGCACTTCGCCGTTATACGAATAATGGTACTGACGCAGGGCAACATTTGACGGCCCTTTATACGGCGACCCGTCGGTTAGTATATATCCCGACATGCAAACGGAATCAATTACCGTAAGCCCACCGGGTTCCGGTTCTACATACGCATTTGCATTTTCCGGGTCATACGGACAGCAACGCTCATAAACCATGAACTCGCTTTCCGAAGCACGGTATATTATAATCCCCCGGTAGCCGCCATCATAGATTATCGTGCCGCCCTGCGGAATATAATCCAGTGTATTAGGATAAAGGTAGTAATCAACATACACATAGGGTATCTTGGAGGTTCCCTCTTTGGTACAGGAGAACGGCAGTATTGCTAAAAGCAATGCTATGGCAGAATATATTATCGTTATGCGCAACAGTAATTGATTTATTTCGTTGTAAAATTAGGAATGAATTACCTTCGCAACCTGATTAACGAATAAATATTACAGATATTTCATGCCGGTTTTCCGTTCAAATAAGCGCTGGCCGAAATGGCTCCTGACTGCCTTCATAGTAAGTTTCGCCTTGTTTAACACTTCGTGCAGCCTCCTCAGGCCCGGCACCCGTGAAAAAGTAGAACGAAAACAGGCAAAGGAAGCCCAAAAGGCGCAAACAGAGTATGAAAAGGCATTGGATATGCACCTGAAAAATCAAAGCAAGGAAGCCCGGAAAATGATGAAAAAAACCAGTAAACATGCGAAAAAGTTCAACAGGTATATGAAAAAGCCTTATAACAAAGGGCCGAAGTGTTCCTGAACGATCGCGGACCGGGTCCTGAACACGGTCTATTTCTGTACTTTGATATACGGAACTTTTAAACGCGGAAAGCAGTATCAGTTATAAATCATTTCGTTCTGTTAACTTTATTTTTAAAATGTTAACGAAATCTTAATTTTTTTTAATTTAGCAGCCTGAATAATTTTCAGGGGGAATTTATATTGTCAAAATCATACTTACTCTAGCAGAGAAACTTAATAACCTTTCGTAATAGCAAACACAAAACCACATTCTATGGTAAGAAAATTACTCACTGTCTTTGTTTTGCTTCTTTCTGCAAACATTGCAGTGTTTGCACAATCGGGAACGCTGAAAGGGAAGATCCTGGATAAAACCACCAAGGAACCTGTCCCATTCGCCAACATCATTGCAGAAGCAAACGGAACCCAGGCCGGTGGTTCTACATCGGATTTCGACGGCAATTATACGATAAAGCCGTTGTCGCCCGGTAAGTACAACATCAAGGCCACTTATGTCGGTTATAAGCCGGTGTTGATCCAGGGAGTGCTTATAAAAGCCGACCAGATCACGCCCTTTAACATTGAGATGGAATCCACCGCCATCGAGATCACGACTTACGAAGTTGTAGATTACAAGATTCCGCTTATTGATAAGGATAAAACCACGGTTGGCGGAACAGTAACGGCAGAAGAAATCAGTAAGATGCCTTCGCGTGAAGTCGGATCTATTGTTGCAACCGTAGGCGGTGTCTTTTCAGCCGATGGCGAAGTTGGCAGCATGCGCGGCCAACGTACCGATGGTAACGTTACCTACATCGACGGTATCAAGGTGCGCGGTCTCAGCACCCTGCCCCAGTCGGCCATTGAACAGGTATCCGTTGTCCTCGGCGGTATTCCTGCTCAGTACGGTGATGCTACGGGAGGTATTATTAATGTTACCACCAAAGGACCTTCACGTACCTTTGGCGGAGGCATCGAACTCGAAACCTCCGAATTCCTCGATCCTTATGGTTATAACAGGGGCGGGGTAAATCTTACCGGGCCTCTTTTCTGGAATAAAGATAAAACCAGTTCGGTAGTAGGGTATTTCCTTGCTGCCGATTTCGAATACAAGAAAGATCAGGATCCCCTGGCTATCGGTAATTACAAGATAAAGGACGATGTTCTATCCTACCTCGAAAAGAATCCATTGCGCCCGTCGGGAACCGGCTTCGGTACTTATGAAAATGCCGAGTTTATCCGTAGGAGCGACCTTGAACATATCAAAACAAACCTTAACAACGACGGCTATTCGATAAATACTTCGGGAAAGTTTGATATCAAAACCGGCCCGAATATTAACCTGACCCTGGGCGGCAGCTACAATGCCAACAGCGGCCACAATTTCAACTGGGTTCAATCGCTTGCCAATTACAACCGTTACTCTTATACCGATCAGACTACCTGGAGGTTATTCGGCCGGTTCACCCAGCGTTTCCCTTCAGATAAGGAAAGCCGGTCGCCCATCAAGAACGTTTACTATACCATCCAGGGCGACTTCACCAGGGACCATACCAAAACCTATGATCCTGATTTTAAGGATAATCTCTTTGCCTACGGGTATGTTGGTAAATTTACCACTTATAAGACCCGGTCGTTTGAGCTTGATACCACCACCGCCGGATTCAACGGATATGTGATGAACGCATACAACGATACGCGTGTTAACTTCGACCGTGCAGAATACAACCCTGTACTTGCCAACTACACCTCCTACTACTACTCCTTATATAATACCAGCGCCGGTCACTACGATAAACTGGACAATATCTATTCAGGGGGAGGCATGCTCAACGGTGATTCACCTTCCGATATTTACGGGATGTATGCATCACCCGGCGTATTACAGTCGGGTTATGCCGTAGCGGATGTTGATCAGGTAACCCTTAACTTCAGCAGTTCAGCCGATGTGGGGAACCATGAAATAAAGCTCGGCTTTGTTTTCGAACAATCCAAGTCAAGCAGTTATAGCTATGCTCCTATTAATTTCTGGACGCTCATGTACCAGCTTGCAAACTCCCATATTACACAGCTTGACATGTCAGACCCCACAACCGTTTATCATGAAGGCGGTTTCGACACTACTTATTACCACAGGAAATATAACGCTTCATCGCAGCGCGCTTTCGACAGGAACCTGCGCCGGCTCATGGGATTAGCTGTTGACGGAACCGACTGGATTGATATCAACTCTTACGATATCGATAAACAGACCATCAACTATTACGATGCCGACAACAAGATGCATACCATGACCCTTAATAGTGGACTGAATGTCAATCTTTTCAGCGCCGACGAACTCCTGAACAGCGGCAACCAGGTTGCTGCTGCCCGCGGTTATGACTATTACGGGAATAAACTCACTTCCAAGCCGACCATCGATGATTTTTACAATGCCACTGATGCCGACGGCAACTATACCCGCCTGATTGCACCGTTTGAACCCATTTACATGGCAGGTTATATCCAGGATAAGTTTTCGTTCGAAGACCTGGTTTTCAATATCGGTTTACGTGTTGACCGTTACGATGCAAACCAAAGCGTATTAAAGGACCCGTACCTTCTGTACCCTGCAAAGACTGTCGGCGAAGTAACTGAATTCGGCGCTCATCCTTCAGGAATGGGCTCCGATTACGTTGTTTATGTTGACAATGTTACCTCCCCCACCCGCATAACCGGCTATCGTGACGGAATGAACTGGTACGACGCCCAGGGTAACGTAGTAACCGATCCATCGTTAGACATCAGCAACGGCGGCCTTGTATCAGGCGGATCAATTTCGCCCTACCTGACCGATCCTGATGATAAGAGTATAACCGGGAAATCTTTTACCGATTACGAGCCACAGATTACGGTGATGCCGCGTATTTCGTTTTCGTTCCCCATCTCCGACGAAGCCCTTTTCTATGCCCACTACGATGTGCTAACCCAAAGGCCCAAATCGAACAGTACTTTCAACCCGATCAGTTACTTATTCTGGGAAACCGAAAATGCGCCGACTTTCAGCAATCCTAACCTGAAACCGGAACGTACGGTAGATTATGAACTTGGTTTCCAACAGAAACTCAATAATACTTCATCCCTCAATCTTTCTGCATTCTATCGCGAAATGCGCGACCAGATACAGATATACCGCTACACAGGAGCTTACCCCAAAACTTATTATTCCTATAATAATATAGATTTCGGAACCGTAAAAGGCCTCACTGTTACCTATGACCTGCGCCGTACCGGCAACACCCGTGTAAGGGCCAGCTACACATTGCAATTTGCCAATGGAACCGGTTCGAACCAGGAAACCTCCAAAGGGCTTATCCAGTCAGGACAGCCAAACCTCCGTACCCTTATTCCCCTTAATTTTGACCGTCGTCATGCCGTCAACCTTAATATTGACTACCGCTACGGTGAAGGTAAAGAATATAATGGCCCGGTCATTAAAGGAAAGAAAATCCTGGAGAACGCCGGTTTCAACATTACCGTCGGCGGCGGTTCAGGTACTCCTTACACCCGTTCAAGCAAGATTTCGTTCCTTGGAAACCAGTCGATCATATCCGGCTCCATCAACGGATCGCGCCTTCCCTGGTCATTCAAGATCGATGGTCGTGTTGACAAGGATTTCCACATAGGCACACGGAAAGATGCCAAAGGCAACGTAACAGACCTGTATCTTAATGTATATCTGCAGGTCCTGAATATTCTCAACAGCGAGAACATCATGGGCGTTTGGGCTGCTACCGGCAATCCTGACGATGACGGATACCTTGCCGCTGATGAATACCAGGCACAGATTTATTCGCAACTCAACCCCGAATCGTACATCGACCTCTACCGGCTTCGTGCTAACAGTCCCTACAATTACAGTTCGCCCAGGATGATCCGGTTAGGCCTCAGCTTTAATTTCTAATTGTACACGATACGAAAAACGATTTGCTTAACAAACATAAATAAGCTATAATATGAAGAGTTTAAATCGCATACTGCCTCTTATCTTATTCTTTTCACTGCTGGTGACAGGTACCTTTGCTGAAAGGTATCATGCTGAAAAGAGTAGATCGGCAAAAAGCTCCATTAAGTCCACCGCTGCCGGGTGCCTTCCCGGATCAAATTTTAAATGGCTGGAAATAAACAATGTTCGTACCCGGATTCATAGCAGCGGTGACATGTGGTGGGACTTTGAGACAGCCCAGTATGAAATACCCAAAGGCTCGAAAAAAATGTCGATGTTCAGCGGTTCATTGTGGCTGGGCGGACTTGACGTTAATAATCAGTTGAAGCTAGCCGCCCTGCGTTACCGCCAGGTAGGGAATGACTACTGGCCCGGCCCCCTGACTGTTGACGGGACCGCATCCATTGATGAAGTAACCTGCGCCAAGTATGACAAACTTTTTGAAATGTCGCGCGCCGACGTTGATGAATTCCTTGCATACTGGGATGATCCTTCAAGCTATCCCGGATACCAGATCCCCGCTTCCATCAAAAACTGGCCTGCTCACGGCGAGAAAGGCCAGGCTGAATTCCTTGCCCCTTTCTACGACAGGGACGGAGACCTTCGCTATGAACCCGAAAATGACGGAGATTATCCATATTACGATGTTTCGAATGAACTGTGCCATACCAAAATTCCTACTGCCGAAGGCAACGGAATACTGGTTGACCAGGTTATCAAAGGCGACTACACCCTGTGGTGGGTTTTCAATGATAAAGGAAATATACACACCGAGACTGAGGGCGAGCCTATAGGCGTTGAAATCAGGGGACAGGCATTCGGTTTCTCCACCAACGACGAAGTGAACAACATGACTTTTTACAGTTATGAAATCATCAACCGTTCAACTTACCGCCTCAAAGAAACCTATTTCTGCCAGTGGGTTGATACCGATCTTGGATTTGCCGGCGACGACTACGTTGGATGCGATGTGAAACGCGGCCTTGGCTACTGCTATAACGGTAAACCGGTCGACGGAAACGGACAGGCCTGGGCATATGGGGCCCAGCCGCCTGCAATCGGTGTTGACTACTTCCAGGGGCCTTATATGGATCCCGATGGTATTGATAATCCGAAGTTCAATCCGAAAACCGGAGAAAACTGCGACGTAAGTATCAACGGTGTGAATTTTGCCAACGGCATTGTAGATGATGAGCGTTTTGGCATGCGCCGTTTTGTATACCACAACAACAGCGGTGTTCCTGATTACATGACCGACCCGGATGTTGCCATTGAATACTATAACCTCATGAAAGGTATCTGGAAAGACGAAACCCATATGATCTGGGGCGGAAATGCCCATGCACAGGGAGGCGGCGTAGGTCCTGATTGCGATTTCATGTTCCCGGGCAATACCGACCCCTGCTATTGGGGAACCGGCGGGCTTCCTCCTAACGGAATGCCTTACTGGACTGAAGAAACAGCCGGAAACGACCCTAACGACCGCCGCTTTATGCAGTCGGCAGGTCCTTTTACCCTTGAACCCGGCGCCGTCAATTATATTACCGTCGGTATTCCCTGGGCGCGTGCTGCCTCAGGCGGACCTTTCGCTTCGGTGAAACTGCTCCAGCAAACCGACGATAAATGCCAGATACTCTTCGATAACTGCTTCAAGGTTATTTCAGGGCCTAACGCTCCTGACCTCACCATCCGCGAACTTGACAGGAAACTCATCATATACCTGAGCAACCGCAAGACCAACGACGCCGGCAATAATTACCTGGAAAAATATCAGGAATATGATCCCCGTATCGTATCCCCCGATACCCTCGGCCATGCAAACCGTTGGGATTCTACCTATAACTTCGAAGGTTACCAGGTATTCCAGCTTAAGAATGCTACCATCACCAGCGCCGATATTCATGATCCGGCCAAGGCCCGCCTTGTTTTTCAATGCGACGTGAAAAATGATATTTCCCGGCTCATCAACTACAATTACGATGCAACCCTCAACGGTAATATCCCTGTTGAAGAAGTTAACGGCGCCAATACCGGTATTACCCACAGTTTTGTTGCTACCGAAGACGCCTTTACCGGTGAAAAACTTGTAAACCACCAGCAGTACTACTACCTGGCAATCGCCTATGCTTACAACTCGTATCAATCTTACGACCCTAATTCTGCCGACTTATTGACAGGCCAAAAACTTCCCTACCTCCCGGGCCGTAAAAACATTAAGACCTATACCGGTATACCTCACGCTACGGTAGGCATGGTTGAAGCTAAAGCCGATTATGGACAGGGTGTGACGATTACCCGTATTGCCGGCCAGGGCAACGGAGGCAATATTCTTGATATTTCGAAGGAAAGCGTGGATGAAATCATGTCGAAGAGCCCTGTTGATGAAAACAATCAACTTGGTTCCGACACTTATCCCATCGCCTATAACCTGAAATATGAAAAAGGCAAAGGACCTCTCGATATCAGGGTTATTGACCCGCTGAATGTTAAGAATGCAGAGTACACGGTGAAATTTGACCCGATGTTCTATTCAACCGTTAAGGTAGGTGAAATGGACACTTTGATGATGGATGGCCGCTGGACTCTTACCGATAACGCTACCGGCAGGGTATATAAATCAGACTCCCTGATCAGTTACAAAAACGAGCAGATATTCCTTGATCTTGGGCTTTCGCTTACCGTCTCCCAGATTTTTGATCCCGGAGCATTCAGGTTGGTTAAATCGTATGATACCGACGGTACAATTAAATACACCTGGGGACCGGCTGCCGAGAACAATGGTTACCTGAGCGCCGAAATTGTCTATGCCGATTCATCAAACCGGTGGCTTTCCGGAGTAGCCGATGTTGACGGGTCGCCGATTTATAACTGGATCCGGTCAGGAAATGTATTTGACAAGGATAATAAGGTAAACAACGACTGGGATATGAAAGGGGTCGATGCCAATAATAAAGCCTATGACCCGAACCAGGTATATGAAAACCTGATCGGCGGTACGTGGTCGCCCTATAATTTGAGCGCCGGCCATGATCAGATGCAATCGAATCTGGGACCCGCTTACGGGGCAATTTCATACATAGGAAAAAGGTATAGCAACATGTATGACCTGGCCAGCGTTGATATCGTACTCACATCCGATAAGAGCAAATGGACGCGCAGCCCGATCCTTGAAATGTGTCCGGATCAAAGTCTGTCAGAAAATTGGGCCAAACAATTTGAACTGAGGAAACACCGGTCGGTTAACCAGGATGGCGATACTGCCGTTGTAAGCAGCGATCCGGCAAAGAACTCCGACTATATTTCAGCTTACGGCATGGGTTGGTTCCCGGGTTATGCCATCAACCTCGAAACCGGCGAACGTCTTAATATCGTATTCGGAGAGGCCTCCAATATGGTCAATGACAACGGTAATGATATGCTCTTCAACCCTTCATCCAGAGAGATGGATGCAGAAGGTAATCCTGTGATGGGCGGCAAGCATTATATCTATATCATGTCGCATACCCAGGATCAGTTTCATCAAGGCCTTGATTCACACTATGACAACCCTGCCTATGATGCCGGTAAGAATTTTGTGACGCAGTTTAATCTAACAGGAACTCTTGCCGCTCGTTATAAAGTTATCCAGATGTCGAACGCCATGTGGGTATCCATGCCGCTTGCCGTTCCTTCAACCTCATGGTTAGGCTGTGATGCAACCGTGAAACTCCGCGTTGGCAAACCTTATCGTCCCAATTTCTCGTTTACCCAGACAGGAGATTTGGCCCAGGCCCATAACGACAACAATTTCTTCCCGATGTACACTTTCACAACGGAAGGCGTTTCAACGGTTACCGATAATACCAAGAAGGCTGAGAGCGACCTGGATAAGATCAATGTTGTTCCCAATCCTTATTACGCTTACTCACCCTATGAAGCCGACCAGTTGAAGAATATGGTCAAAATCGTGAATCTTCCTGAACATGCCGTTGTTACAATCTATACAACATCAGGTACGCTCATCAGGAAATTCCCGGCTAAAGAAGCGTCGACAACCTATATCGACTGGGATTTGAAAAATGCTGCCGGTATTCCGATCTCCGGAGGCCTGTACCTTATTCATGTTAAGGTGCCGGGCGTTGGCGAGAAAGTTGTTAAATGGTTTGGTGTTCTTCGTCCCGTTGACTTGAATGCATTTTAACAATTAAGGAGGTTTACTCAGTAATAACAACAAATAACAGACTGACTATGAAAAACATATATAAGGCCATCATAGCTTTCCTCCTGATAGGGGCAGTTACTCTTCCCGTAACCCTATTGGCCGGTAATAAAGACAGGGCCGGGCAATCAGGGGCATCCGAATTGTTAATCAATCCATGGGCGCGGAGTTCAGGATGGGGCGGTGTGAATGTAGCTAATGCATACGGCCTGGAATCAATGTATAACAATATTGCCGGCCTGGCCTTTACCAAAGGAACAGAGCTCATTTTCAGCAATACCCAGTATTTGAAAGGTTCCGAAATCACCATCAACAATTTCGGTCTTAGTCAAAAACTCGGAGAATCCGGCGTACTGGGCGTAGCCATCATGGCTATGAAATTCGGCGATCTTCCCATTACCACTACCAGCCTTCCCGAAGGCGGTATCGGTAACTTTTCGCCAAGTTACATGAATATCAACCTTTCATACGCAAAAGCCTTTTCGAACAGCATCTATGGAGGTTTCAACCTGAAGATCATTTCGGAATCGATCAGCGATGCAAGCGCTCAGGGCATTGCCCTTGATGCCGGTATTCAATATGTGACCGGAGCAAAGGAAAATGTTCACTTCGGCATTTCGCTGAAGAACATAGGACCTACTATGCGGTTTAAAGGCGACGGCCTCTCTATCCGCAGTTTCCTTCCCGATAATGACAACAAGTTTACCCTCGAACAGCGTTCAGCAGATTTTGAACTTCCTTCACAGCTCAACATCGGAGCTGCCTACGATTTTCATTTCTCCGATATGCACAGGCTGACCGTTGCCGGAACCTTTACCTCCAACTCCTTCTTCAAGGACCAATATACCGTTGGCCTTGAGTATGCATTAATGTCATACCTCCAGTTACGTGGTGCGTATACCTATGAAGATGGTATTACCAGCGACGAAGAACGTACCACCGTATACACGGGGCCGAGTGCAGGCCTGACTGTTCAAATCCCTTTAAACAAACAGAAGGGATCAGCTTTTGCTGTTGATTACTCATACAGGGCTACCAATCCGTTCGAAGGAACGCACAGCATCGCAGCCCGGTTGAATTTTTAACAACATAAGCCGGGAATAATTTTCCTGCTTACTTTTGCCTTTAATGAAAGACCCTTTCCTATAAGGGTCTTTTTCACTTATTAATCGAAAAGAAATTATTGCATCATGGCACAGACTACCTACTATACCAAAGAAGGTCTTGAAAAACTTAAAGCTGAGTTAGAACATCTGACAACCGTTGAACGGCCTTCAATATCGCAACAGATAGCCGAAGCCCGCGATAAAGGCGATCTTTCGGAAAACGCCGAATACGATGCCGCCAAAAACGCCCAGGGTATGCTCGAACTGAAGATTTCCAAACTTCAGGATCTGATCCGCAACGCCCGCCTTATTGACGAATCGAAACTCGATAATTCGAAAGTGCTGATACTTAGTAGCGTTAAGATCAGGAACATGAAAACCAATGCGGTTATGTCCTATACCCTGGTTCCTGAAAACGAGGCCGACCTGAAAGCGGGCAGAATTTCCATCACCTCTCCCATCGCCAAAGGATTGCTTGGCAAAAGCAAAGGCGATATAGTTGATATTTTGGTGCCTGCCGGAAAAATCTCGGTTGAAATTGTTGAAATTTCCCAAAAGTAATTTCCTGACGTTAACTTTGCCTTTTAAAACAAATAATCATGGCTTCCATTTTTTCACGAATAGCGTCCGGCGAAATACCGAGTCATAAAGTAGCCGAAAATGACCGTTTCTTTGCTTTCCTCGACATTAATCCCGTTGCAAAAGGACATGTCCTGGTAGTACCCAAAAAGGAGATTGACTATATCTTTGATATGGAAACATCAGAGTACGCCGCTTTCTGGGAATTCGCCATGGAGGTGGCCAGAGCGCTTAAAAAAGCGATCCCTTGCATTAAAGTCGGGATTGCCGTTGTTGGTCTTGAAGTGCCCCATGCACACATACACCTGGTACCGATGAACACGATGAACGATCTGAACTTTTCGAAACCCAAACTTCAGCCTTCATCCGAGGAACTGGCTTCTACAGCGGCCCTTATCGCGAAAGAAATGTAAATCACTGACAGGCTTAAAGAAAAGGCGGCCATTTCTGGTCGCCTTTTCTGTTTTATGCAGGCAGATTAATAGGCCCTCACATTTTTCCCTTCCATATAGTTGATGAACGACTGATTTACCACTTTGTTACCTCCCGGCGTAGGATAATCGCCGGTAAAATACCAGTCGCCGGCATGCCCGGGAATAGCCAGATGAAGGTTTGCGATCGACTGGAAAACAACTTCAACCGAAGCTTTGCAGGTTTGAGGCGTTACAAGGGCTGAAATCTTTGCTGAAATCTGGCTGTCAGAAAATGGCGCATAGATTTCTTTGACAAAATTTTCAATTCGTTCCTTGGGCAACTCTTCCTGTTCTTTACATTTCCTGTAAACTTCATTAAGAATATTTTCCTGACCAGTTTCTTTCAGTAATTCAATGGCTGCATTAAAAGCAATAAAATCCCCGATTTTGGCCATATCAATGCCATAACAGTCAGGATAACGAATTTGCGGTGCCGAGGATGCAATTACGATTTTCCTTGGCTGAAGCCGGTCCAGCATCCTGATGATGCTTCGCTTAAGCGTCGTTCCCCGTACCACAGAATCGTCAATTACAACCAGGTTATCAGTTCCGGGCTTTACTGTTCCGTAAGTTATATCATAAACATGCGGTACCAGGTCGTCGCGTTTTGAATCCTGTGTGATAAATGTCCGCATCTTGATATCTTTAACCGCAACTTTTTCAATCCGGACCTGAAGCCTGAAAATTTCATCCAGTTGTTCCCGTGAAATACCGGAGCCCAGCAACATTATTTTATCCTTTTTCACCGAGTCGCAATAGCGGTCCAGTTCTTCCACAAGTCCATAGAAAGCAGAAGCGGCCGTATTCGGAATATAAGAGAAAACCGTGTTCGGAATATCGTAATCAATGGCTTTTAGGATATCTGAAACCAGTAGTTTCCCGAGCTTTTTACGCTCCTGATAAATATCAACATCGGTGCCCCGGCTAAAGTATATCCTTTCGAAAGAACAGGATTTCTTTTCAGCCGGACGTTTACACATTACCTCGGATACATCTCCGCTTTTGCGTATGATAAGGGCATAGCCCGGATTTACCTCCTGAACCGAGGAAGCCGGAACATTGAAAACAGTTTGTATTACAGGACGCTCGGATGCCACCACCACCACTTCATCATCCCGGTACCAGAAAGCCGGGCGGATGCCTGCAGGATCACGGATCACAAAGGCATCCCCATGTCCAATCATCCCGGCAATGGTGTAACCGCCATCCCAATAGGTGGAAGATTTTGAAAGGATATTCTGCAAGTCCAGCTTTTCTCCAATCAGCCTGGTACTTTCCTTTTTGGAATAGCCTTTTTCTTTTAAGCTGTAGTAAATCTCCTCGTTGGCTTCATCAAGAAAATGGCCAATTTTCTCCAGAATGGTGATTGTGTCGGAAGTTTCAACAGGATACTGGCCAAACTCAACAAGGCGGTTAAACAACTCATCCACATTGGTCATATTGAAGTTGCCGGCAAGTACCAGGTTTCGTGTCATCCAGTTGTTTGACCGCATCACAGGATGAAGGTTTTCGATATTATTCTTCCCGAACGTGCCGTAACGTAAATGGCCGAGAAATAGTTCACCGGTAAACTCCAGGTTTTCTTTCAGCCATTGGGCGTCGTGAAGCCTTTCAGGATTTTGCCTGGCAGCTTCCTGAATAGGTCCATAAATCTGCCTGAATATATCCTCAATCGGCGTGGCGGCATTAGACCTGATGCGGTTAATGTAACGCATTCCCGGTTTCATATCGAATTTGACGCCGGCAACACCGGCACCATCCTGACCACGGTTGTGCTGCTTTTCCATTAAAAGGTGCAGCTTATTCAGACCATATAAGGTTGTTCCATACCTTGCTGAATAATATTCCAGGGGCTTCAGCAGCCTTATCAGGGCAATGCCGCATTCGTGCTTGATCTGGTCACTCATCGACGCTCGGTTTAAGGTTTTTGCTACTTTTGGCAGCATTGAACGAAAAAGAAGTGCAAAAATAAGCATTTCCCTATGCCCGTTTCGGCACTCATTCGTTCCGGTAAAAAATAACGATGCTTATGAACAACCTGAAGATCAGAAAAGCCATGCCGCATCACTTTGAAGTAATAGCCTTGTTCCAGGTTGAAATGGCCCTTGAAACCGAAGGTCTTGTACTGGATCCTCAAATTGTAGAAAACGGCGTTAAAGCAATTCTTGCAGATTCTTCCAAAGGATGCTATTATATTGCCGAAATTGATGGAAAAATAACAGCTTCCCTTCTTATAACCTATGAATGGAGCGACTGGCGAAATGCAACCGTTTACTGGCTTCAGTCGGTTTATGTTGTGAAAGAATTCAGGCAACAGGGAATTTTCAAGGCTTTATACGGCCATATCAGAAATCAGGTTAATGAAGATCCATCCGTTGCAGGAATTCGTCTGTATGCCGACAAATCAAACTTCAGCGCCCGAAAAGTTTATGAAAAAATGGGGTTGAGCGACGAACACTACACTACTTATGAGTGGATGAAGTAGGCAGGTTTCATTACACAAATTACAGGGAATATGAAGAGTGTTTCCTGTTGCCGGATTCCTCTTTCCTGTCAGTACAGAATTTTCTACACTTTTCCGGGGCTCCGGTTTCCGGATTCCAAATTCCAGGCTTCCGGATTTTTAGACAGAATCCCGTATTATCGTAACAACTATCAGAACTTTGATATTTTACGGCAGCCCAGATACCCTTTTTGATCGTAAAACAGCAGCATGTAAATACCACCCGGAAGGTTGCCCAAATTCAGATCAAGATCCTGACCATTCGCACATTTCCATTCAGCAATTCTCTGACCCGCCGACCCGGTGAGCACAACCCTGTTTACCTGTTCGGGATTTATTATCCTGATTTCGTTACTGAAAGGATTCGGAAATACTTTTACTTCAGCCATTACCGGTTGATTTTCTTTTAATCCATGCGGAGTTCCTTCATCGTTGTAATAGCAGGAGTAAGTGTATTTCCCCGGTTCAATATCCCAGGTCCGGTTCGGGTAACCATAGGGAAATTCCACCAGCGTATCGGCCCAACTGCAATCAATCCTGAATTTGAATTCCAGGTGCTGCCCAACTGTAAAGCCCGGAATGGTAATGGTATATATTGAATCCGTTGCCGGTATTGAATCAATAAGCATATATTGACCCTCGGTCCAGTTGTTGAAATTTCCGACAATATCTATTGAATCATTCTCCGGTTTAAACTTTCCATCCCTGATCCAAACCGACATATTTACATTAAAAGTCAAAGCCACAAGGTTTGTTACCGAATCATCCGTAACGGTTATATCGTCGATCATCAAATTGTTTCCGCCAGTTTGGGTATGTAACCTGAAGCCCAGATATACCTGCTGCGAAGCATAACCGGCACCGGCAAGGTCAAGGGTATGCTCAGTCCATTCATTTTCAGGTTCTCCATCATAAGTTGCCAGTACAGGGTTAAGAAGGCAACTGTTCACATCCTGCTGTGAAGTTGAGATGTAAACGGAATAACTATCGGCCGGCCCGGCCATTGATGCAGCGGCTTTAAAGGTTAGTTTTGAAGCCTTCCCAAGCGGTATGGCGGGAGTAATGAACCAATCATTGGCAGCCGCAGCAGGGTTGTAATTCGACGTAGCCAAAGCAGCATAAGTATTTAAAGTATCAATATACCGGATTACCCAGGCGCTGTCGGCCAGGGCTGACAGGCTTGTGTCGGCCGGAATGCCGTGGTCAGCCTCACAGAGAACAAATGACTGAAATGAGTGCACACTGTCTTCAAAAGTCTGTTGATACAAAACAGCCTGGGCATTGGCATTGAAAGTGAAAATAATCAGCGCTAAAGCAAAGAATGCGGTTTTTAAGGTAGCTTTCATGGATATGGAGTGGGTCATGGAATTGATTCAGTTTATTGATTTCAGAAACTTTTTAAACGGCCTTTTTGGTCCCGTCTTCTGTTCAGTTTTGCTTCATGTATTGCTATTCTTTCCGAAAGGAGAAGATAATTATCTCAAATTCTGCACCTGAATTATCTTTTTCCGATTAATAACGACCTTATCATTTCTTTTTTAATTCCTGAATCTGGTCGAAATTTTAAACCGTAAATTTACACATTCGTTGGTTTGGTTCGACGGATAAAAACCGGATACAACTTTCCCAAAACCTGCTGTTAACCGATGCGGAATATATCCTTCTTCGTTTTCTTCGGTATCGTCATCCTGGTATATTTCCTGATCAATTATTACATCTATATCAGGGGATGGCAGGCTTTGCCTGTAAATTCAGGAATAAGAAGCTGGTACAGATGGATTTTCATTTTTCTGGCTTCCTCTTACTTAATTGCCCGCATCCTCGAACGGATCTGGCTTTCGCATGTAAGCGACGTTTTCACCTGGACAGGATCATTCTGGCTGGGTATTATGTTTTATCTTTTACTGCTGGTAGCCTTTATTGACCTTATTCGCCTTTTGCACCATTTTGCCCCGGTTTATCCGTTCTTTCTTCCTTCCGGACCGGCCAGATTAAAGCTGACGGTTTTTGTAATTACCCTTTCAACCGTCATCATAACAGCCGTTATCGGTTATATCAATGCCATATCTCCGGTGATTAAAACCATTGAACTCACGATTCCTAAAACGGCCGGCCACAGGAGTACCCTTACGATAGCGATGGCCTCGGATATTCACATGGGGACGCTTGTCGGGCCGCGCCGGACCAAGAAGATGGCAGCCATGATCAACCGGCAGAAACCCGACCTGGTAGTATTTGCCGGCGACCTGGTGGATGAAGAACTGGCGCCGGTTTTGCGTTTTGATTTGGGAAGGGAATTGAACAAAATCTCCGCTCCGCTCGGTGTGTATGCCGTGACCGGAAATCATGAATATATCGGCGGCGCCGGCAAAGCAAAAAAATACCTGAAAGATCATGGCATCATCATGCTTGAAGATACCTCACTGCTCATCGACAACAGTTTTTACCTTGCAGGAAGGGAGGACCGGATGAAAAACCGGATAGCAGGCCAACCCAGGAAATCCCTTGGCGATCTTCTTTGCCAGACGGATATGACGAAACCTGTCATTATGCTCGACCACCAGCCCTTCGACCTTGATTCGGTGGCTGCAGCGGGAGTTGATCTTCAATTGTCGGGCCATACCCATCACGGTCAGCTCTGGCCCCTCAATTATATTACCCGCGCCCTTTACGAGGTAAGCATGGGATATAAAAAAAACGGGAAAACTCAATTCTATGTTTCCCCCGGATACGGAGGCTGGGGCCCGCCCATGCGCACCAACAGCCGGCCGGAAATTGTCCTGCTCAGGATTTCTTTCAAAACGCCCTGAAACAAGCCACTTATCAGATAACAATACTTCAGGTTACCTTTGTATGGAACTATACAAAACACATTATTCCTCTCCGATAGGCTGGATTGAAATCAGCGGAAGCCGGCAAGGCATTCAATCGGTAATATTCCTCGATCGGGAACCTGAAATACAGGCTGAAATACCTCCCTGTTTATCGGAGTGCGTTCGGCAACTGGACGAATACTTCAGGGAGAAAAGAAAGTCCTTTGGATTGCTGCTTCACCCCGCAGGAACAGAATTTCAGCTCAGGGTATGGAACCAGTTGCAGGCGATCCCGTATGGTGAAACCGTATCCTATCTGGAAATTGCCGGGAAAACCGGCAATAAAAATTCGTCAAGGGCTGTCGGGCACGCAAACGGACAAAACCCGATCAACATTATTATACCCTGCCATCGGGTTATAGGGGCAAACGGTAAACTCACAGGATACGGAGGCGGTTTGTGGCGTAAGGAATGGCTGCTCAAATTTGAAAAAGCAAATACCCTTCCGGGACTTTTTAAAAACCGCTTCGAATGAAAAACATCCGGGATTTTCGTTATTGTCCGGTAATAAGGATTCAGAAGCCTGAGTCGCTGAAATTCAGGTTACAGGTTATAAACTATAAAGACCAGCGATCGGGCTAAAAGCGCCGGATCCCGGATAAATATTTTCACTTTGATGAATTTTGATTCCTGAGAAGCAGGATTCCGGTCGTAGGATAGCTATCAGAATCATAATGAATTGTTTATATGTTCTGAATTTACATTACATCTTTTCACTCTGATATTATCAATTATTTCAGCATGAAAATTCTTATCCGGGAATATTTAAATTATGGATATAGTAAAGCAATTCTCAATTTACCGTATTTTTAAGCCTGATTTTGTTGTATTTTTAAGGTATAGTTATAAACTTACCTGTATACTGTAATTAATTGCTGCAATTCCCATATGCTCAACTGTTAATTAACCAAAACTAACCTGTTGTTTAAGCCATGAAACAAAAGATACGCTTTTACAATAAAATGTGCCTGATTGCAGTGTTAATGCTGATTAGCGCGGTTTCCGGGGCACAGGTGAAAACTGTTACAGGAACAGTAACTGACAATCAGACCCACGAAACGTTGCCCGGCGCTTCTATCATTATTAAAGGTACTACACGGGGCACAACAACCGATCTGGACGGAAAATATTCCCTTGAAGTAAGGCCGGGAGATATTACGCTTGTATTTTCTTTTATAGGATACAGCAACAAGGAAATCCCCATCGGTAACCAAATGATCATCAATACCGGGCTCGATGTTGAAAAAACCATGCTGGAGGAAGTGGTAGTTATCGGTTACGGGACTGTCAGGAAAAGCGACCTCACCGGCGCTGTCGCTTCCGTTAAAGCAAAGGAACTAACCAGGGTTACTTCGCTAAGCCCGGAGCAAAGCCTTCAGGGAAAAGTAACCGGCGTGCAGGTTACAAGTACATCAGGAGCGCCAGGTGAAGTGCCCTCGGTCAGGATCAGGGGCGTGGGAACTTTTAACAATTCTGCGCCCATCTATGTTGTTGACGGGGTCATTCTCGACAACATATCATTCCTGAACTCTTCCGATATTGCTTCGATGGAAGTTCTCAAAGATGCATCAGCAACCGCCATCTATGGCTCAAGGGGCGCCAACGGCGTAATCCTGATAACAACAAAAAGCGGTTCGGCCGGTGAAGAGAAAACAACATTCAGTTATTCGGGAGAAATGAGCATGCAAACGCTGGCAAAAAAAATCGACCTCCTCAACGGAAGGGAGTTTGCCATCATTGCCAATGAAATCCGCCCGGGAAGCTATAATAATATTGACGCCGTTCCCAATACCGATTGGCAGGACCTTATCTTTAGCACGGCGCCCATTCAGAGCCACCAGTTTTCGGCCAGCGGCGGTACAAAAAAAATGACGTATTACATCGGGATCGGGTATTTCAACCAACAGGGCATTATCGATAAATCGGGTTATGAAAGGCTTACCTTAAAGCTTAATAACACATACAGCCTCACCGACCATATCAAATTCGGCAATAATATTACTCTTGCACCTTACAAACAGCAAAATGCGCCCGGGGTAGTATTCCAGGCTTACAGGGCATGGCCTGCCCTCCTGCCCTATCGTGCCGATGGTGATTTTGCCGGCGTTCCGGGAGTGGGTAACCCGCTTGCCGATATTGAATACACAAACAATTTTAACAAGGGTGTACGTGCCGTGGGCAATCTGTTTACCGAAGTCACCTTCCTGAATAACTTCACGGCCAAGACGAGCCTTGGCATTGATGCCGGTTACAACAAATCGGAAAGTTTCACTCCGGCCTTCCAGGTTTATTATTATGACGGAACTGCTTCCATGCAAAATAGTTTAAAAAGCAGCCTCTCCAAGGGATCATCCGATAATATAACCTGGTTATGGGAAAACACGCTGAATTATAACCAGTCGGTCAACAAGCATACCATCAGCGCCGTGGCCGGTTATACCATGCAAAATTCAGCTTCAGAGTATCTTAACGTTTCAGGCCAGAATATCATCCGCGACAATTCCGATTTCTGGTACCTCACCTACAGCAACATTACCGGCACCGATGTCAAAGCCAGCCTGGAGAACGGAGTTGATGTCAATCTTTACTATTCGATGATATCATACCTGGCAAGGGCAAATTATACTTACGATAACAAGTATATTTTCACCGCTACCTTTCGACGTGACGGATCATCGAAGTTTTCCAAAGAGAACCGTTACAGCAATTTTCCTTCTTTTGCTTTAGGATGGAATATTTCGGAAGAGCCTTTTCTCAGTGATGTTAAGCAAATCACAAAACTAAAACTGCGTGCAAGCTGGGGTAAAATCGGGAATGAGAAGATCGTTTATTCCGACCGGTTTTCTCTTACTCAGCCGAACCTTTGGGCAATATTCGGAAGCGGCGATCATCCTTACACAGCCATTTCGTATGCCAAAAGCGGGAATCCGGACCTCCGGTGGGAAACGACAACCCAGACGGATATCGGGCTTGAAGTCGGATTTCTGAACAGCCGCCTGACTGGTGAGTTTGATTATTACCATCGCGTTACCGACGATATCCTGGTTGAATTGTCCACTCCCGGCTTTATGGGCAACGGACAAGGCCAGAAGATACGATACAATGCCGGCAAAGTGCTGAATAGCGGCTTTGAAGCCAACCTGAACTGGCGCGACAAAACAGGGGATTTTACCTACAGTGTGGGACTGCTTGCTACAACCGTCCATAACGAAGTACTGAGTATCGGCGGAAGCAGCGGAATCGATTCACTGTTATACGGCGGAGATGTTTACGGCTATGTGACCCAGAGCCGTAAAGGGCTGCCGATAGGAGCTTTCTGGGGATATAAGATAGACGGCGTTTTCCAGGATCAGGCCGATCTGGACGCCTATCCGCACGCCATCGATGTTCAGCCCGGCGATTTACGCCGTGTGGATGTCAATAAGGACGGTAAAATCGACGGTAGCGACCGTACCTATATCGGATCGCCCGTTCCAAAGTTTATCTTTGGATTAAACGGAGAAGTTGAGTACAAAAACTTTGACGTTTCCATAAGCCTCCAGGGCCAGACCGGCAACAAAATATTCAATGCCAAGGAAGTAATCCGGCCCGATCAGTACAATTACGAACAACACGTTATGGACCGGTGGACAGGTCCCGGTACCAGCAATAGCGAACCGAGGCCTACCTCAGGAGGCTATAATTACCTGCCATCCGACTTCTACATCCAGGATGGATCCTTCGCCAGAATACGCAGTGTCATCCTGGGTTATACCTTCCCCGGAGAACTCAGTAAAAAAATCCGCGTACAGCAATGCCGCGTGTATCTGAAAGGAAACAATGTTTATACCCTGACAAAGTTCACGGGATATACTCCGGAGATCGGCAGCAGCGATGTGCTGTCCAATGGTATCGACACCGGCATTTACCCCATTACCGCCATTTATTCCGTTGGTTTGAACATAACATTTTAACAGGCCATGAAAAAGACAATCTATATACTTGCCGTAGCATCGACATTGATGATGTCGCTGGCTTTTTCAGGATGTGAAAAATTTCTGGAGAAAGACCCGCAGGGTTCCCTTACCCAGACTTCATTCCCGACCACTCCCGATGATGCATTACTGGCCGTGAACGGGGTTTATGCAACCTTGCGCGATATCGGATATCATTCCGGCGTATACCCCCTGTGCGATATCATGTCGGACGATGCCCGCAAGGGAAGCAATCCCGATGACCAGGCATCAACCATCGGACCTTACGATAACTTCGGGTTTACGACTACAGGAAGCGAACTGGCCTTCTGGTGGGCAACCTTGTACCAGGGCATCAAACGTGCCAATGTGGTCATTGAAAAAGTACCTGCCATCGTGATGGACGAGACTTTACGAAACCGTTATGTTGCAGAAGCAAAATTTCTGCGCGGGTTGTTCTACTTCGACCTTGTCCGCGCCTGGGGAGGCGTCCCGTTGATCACAACCCTTGATCCCCCGATGACGCTTACACGGGCTTCGAAAGAAGCTGTTTATCAGCAAATTGAAACCGACCTGCTTGACGCCCTGAAAGATCTCACCGAAAAAACAGAAATTCCTGCATTACAACAAGGGCGTGCTACCAAAGGAGCTGCCCGCGCCCTGCTGGCTAAAGTTTACCTGTTTGAGCATGATTATGTAAATGCTGAAAAATACGCGATGGAAGTGATTAATTCCGGTTTATACAGGCTCGAACCCGTATTTACGGATGCCAATGGGGTAAACGGAGAATATGGCGTCGAATCGGTCTTCGAGGTTGGATCGGTCGGCCAGGAAAGTGATCAGGGATGCCAATATGGTAACGTTCAGGGCGTAAGAGGAACACCGAACCGGGGTTGGGGCTTCAACCGGCCTACTCCCGACCTGCGAAATTCTTTCGAAGAAGGAGATCCCCGTCTGAAAGGCACCATCATTGATCTGGGCGACATCATCGACGGCGATACAATCCAGGGCGACGGGCCAACGCCCGATATTACCCTGGATGAACATGGCAACGTACTTGAGACGGAGTGTTATAACAGGAAAGTTTGGACTCCCGGTACCAATGTCCCTACACAATTCGGGCATAACCGTCGTATTCTGCGGTATGCCGATGTACTGCTAATGGCTGCCGAAGCGCTCAACCAAAACGACAAACCCGACCAGGCCCTGATATATCTCAACAAGGTGAGAGAACGCGCCCGCGAGGGTAACAATGCCATACTCCCCGATATAACTGTGACCGATAAAGACGCCTTACAGGAGATCATCCTTAACGAACGCCGGCATGAACTGGCGCTTGAAGGGCATCGGTTCTGGGACCTTGTCCGCACCGGAAAGGCAGCCGAAGTGTTAGGCCCGCTGGGGTTTGTTGCCGGCAAACATGAATTGTTTCCAATCCCTCAAACGGAAAGAGATATTTCCCAGGGAGCCATAACTCAGAATCCAAATTGGTAATCATCAATATAATGTTAAACCTTAAATCACAATTACTTATGAAAAAACAAATCCTCATGTTTGGAGCGCTGGTGTTAGCCATCGCGCTCCTGACAGGCGTAAACGGCTGTAAAAAAGACGAACCAACAGCCCTTACACTCTCTACCCTGGTTGCCGGCTCCATCGACATGAACGGAGTGACGACGCCTTCCAATGTTCCTGTCAGTCCTTCCATCGTTGCCACTTTTTCCACCGATGTTGACCCGCTGACAGCTACAAGCGCCAATATCAAACTGAAACGCGATTACGATGCAGCAGATATTGATCTGAACATCAGCGTCAACGGGAAAACGATCACCATCGAACCAACCGAAGACCTCGCCAGTGGCGCGCTTCATAAACTTACCTTCTCCGCTTCCCTGAAATCAAAAGAAGGGGAATTGCTGAAGACGGATCTCGAAAGGACCTTTACCACAGCCGGATTCTTCGCCCCGACAGGTATGGTTGCCTACTGGAATTTTGACACTGATGCCAATGACCAGGTCGGCTCCTATAATCCATCAACTACCAAAGACATTACCTATGCCGATGGCCGCAAAGCCGAAGCCGGTAAAGCAGCTCAGTTTAACGGGACCACAAGTATTATTGAAATCCCCAATGCTGATCCTTTAATCACTACGCACGATTTCACTATCTCATTCTGGGTAAAGACCAATTCGGCAGATATCACCCACGGGCATTTTGTAATGGGCTTGGGCGCATTCTACGGTCTTCAGTTTGAAATTAACGGTTCGTATAAAGAAGCAAAATTTGCCATTCAGTATGAAGAAGCAGAAGGAAAAAGCGCCTCCGAGGATATGTGGTTCCCCAGCAATGCCACGGATAATACAAACGGCGGATGGCAGGGATGGGATTATGCCAAATCGCTGACGGATGACGAAATGATAGCCCTGCTGAAAGACAACTGGCTCCATGTTGTGTATACCTTCAACGGCGAAGCTAAAAAAGGCATCCTGTATTACAACGGCGAAAAGATGAAGAGCTTCGATTTCAACCTGTGGCCCGACGGCGATGCAAAGAAATCCGTTTTTGGTATGAAATATGCCGGTGTTGAGCCCGATGTTGTCAATGATCTGGCATTCGGATTTATTCAGTCAAGGGCCGGTACAATGTGGGATAATGAAACCTGGGGCGGATACGACTTTCCCGATGCAAACCACTTTAAAGGAATGCTCGATGATATCCGTATCTTCCACAAGACCATCACTCCGGCAGAAGTCCTGTTGATCTACAATTCCGAAAAGCCTTAATTTTAACCTGAATTGCTTTGATTCTGAGGGTTGGGTTAATTCCCAACCCTCTCTATCTTAATCAGACGAGTATGAAAGTCACTCCGGCATTTTTAGTAATCATTGCGGCAGGTGTGCTGATGGAAAGCGCCTGCAAAAAAGAACAGGTTCCGGAAGGAACGCTGCAACTGATACAAATAAAGGCCGGAGATGTTGTTTTTAAACTTCAGGATACCACAGAAAACGTGCCGGCCGACAGTTTCATCACGCTGGAGTTCGGCAGTGCCCTCGACACCGTTTCAGCAAAGGAAAATATCCTTTTAAAAAAAGATAACAGTACGGTATCAACTACTTCCGGATTTTCAGCCGATGGTAAAATAATAACATTGAAACCCGTCGAACTTTTAGAAAGCCGGAAATATTATACCATCCGCATTTCGGGTTCGTTAAAAGGAGCGGCAGGCGAAACATTCCAGACCATGGAATTCACTTTTATAACGGTAGCCGGACAGCTTATCCTACGATCAATAACCTTAAACGGTCAGGATTTTTCTTCCCATGTTTCATTACGGAACATTGATTATAAGTCTGTTAATATCGAAGTTTCCTTTTCACACGCGCTCGACCCGGCTTCTTACAAATCCTATATGTCGTTAGCCGAAAATCCGGGTATTTCCTGTTCTTTATCGGATAATGATACAAAAGTCACCATAACCAATAATTCGGCATTAAAATATCTTTGGCGTTACTATTTCAACATATCCAGTGCGTTAAAATCAAAAAACGGATTATCGTTCAGCGGTTTCAGCAACGCATTCTATACCGGAATTGATTCAACCCTCAAATTCCCCCTGGTCACCGACGAGGAACTGCTGACGGCAATCCAGCAGCAAACTTTCAGGTACTTTTATGATTATGCCCATCCTGCCTGCGGCATGGCACGCGAACGTTCCGGTTCAGGCGATATTGTCACAACCGGCGGTTCCGGTTTCGGCATCATGGCTCTGATTGTGGGTATGGAACGTGGTTTTATCAGCCGTTCGGAAGGGACAACAAGACTTGGAAAAATCATCAGTTACCTCGAAACCTCTGACCGTTTTCACGGCGCCTGGCCGCACTGGAGCAACGGGAACACCGGGGCAGTGATCCCTTTCGGCACCAAGGACGATGGCGGCGACCTGGTAGAAACAGCCTTCATGGCACAGGGCCTCCTTACCATGCGCCAATACCTGAATCCTGCCGATGCTGACGAGAACAGCCTTATCAACCGGATCACAACGCTCTATAACGGCATCGAATGGGACTGGTATACCCGGGGAGGACAAAACGTATTGTACTGGCACTGGTCGCCCAATTACGGCTGGGACATGAATTTCCCGATTCATGGTTACAACGAAACCCTGATTACTTACATCCTTGCCGCTTCATCGCCTGTCCATACCATCCCGGCTGCCGCCTATCACCAGGGTTTTGCCCTGAACGGCGGAATTAAGAACGGGAAAACGTTTTATGGTTATGTCCTCCCGGTTGGATACGATTACGGCGGGCCATTGTTCTTTGCCCATTATTCCTTCCTGGGCCTTGACCCGAGGAATTTATCGGATGCCTATGCCGGCTACTGGATCCAGAATGTGAATCATTCCCTTATCAACTGGGCCTATTGCACCGATAATCCGAAAAATTATCCGAATTACAACGCTTACTGCTGGGGGCTTACCGCCAGCGATATTCCTTCAGGCTATGGCGTAAGCGAACCTGCCAACGACCGCGGAGTTATTGCCCCTACCGCCGCCGTTTCATCATTGCCTTATTCACCGGAGCAATCCATGAACGCAATCCGGTTCTTCTATTATATTCTTGGCGACCGGCTGTGGGGTGAGTACGGCTTTCGGGATGCCTTCGACGTCCACAGCAACTGGTGGGCCGGTTCCTACATCGCTATCGACCAGGGACCGGAAATATGTATGATAGAGAATTACCGTTCAGGATTACTCTGGAACCTCTTCATGAGCTGCCCCGAAGTCCAGGCGGGCCTTCTGAAACTGGGATTCAGCTACTGATACCATTGTCCATCATTTCTTAACCGGCAACAATCTCGAGATCATGAAATCTATCGCCATGCATACCACAGCACTGCTGGCTGCCATTATCCTGATGTCCTGTTCTTTTCATCAGAAGAAAACGGCTGTATCAGGAAACGTAACAACCCGGCCCGAAATTTCGGATGATTCGCTGCTGACGCTGGTTGAATACAGGACTTTCCAGTATTTCCGCGAAGGAGCTGAACCGGTTTCAGGACTGGCCTGTGAAAGAATTCATACCGACGGGATATACCCGGAACACGACCAGTCGGTCATTACCTCCGGAGGTTCCGGTTTTGGCGTGATGGCTATTCTGGTTGGCATCGAACGGGGCTTTATTACCAGGGAAGAAGGGTATAAACAGCTCCGCAAGAGCGTTGACTGGCTTTCGAAAGCCGACCGCTTTCACGGCGCCTGGCCTCACTGGATGTACGGTGAAACGGGAAAAGTTAAACCTTTCGGACAGAAGGATAACGGGGCTGACCTCGTGGAAACCGCCTACCTCATGCAGGGTATGCTATGCGTGAGGGAATACTTTAAAAACGGAAATGCTGATGAACGAAAACTGTCGTCCGACATCGACAAATTATGGAAAGGCGTCGAATGGAACTGGTTCACCAACGGGGGGAAAGATGTGCTTTACTGGCATTGGTCCCCTACCTATGGTTGGGCTATGAATTTTCCGGTTGAAGGATATAATGAGTGCCTGATTCTTTACGTAATGGCGGCTTCGTCTCCCACCTATCCGGTTACGGCCGGCGCCTATAAAAAAGGCTGGGCCAGGGACGGAAAAATCAAAACACGAAGCGGTAAATATGGTTATGAACTCACCTTGCGGCATAATGGCGCTGAAGAATACGGCGGCCCGCTTTTCTGGTCGCAATACTCCTTCCTGGGGCTGGATCCCCGCGGACTGAAAGATGAATATGCCGACTACTGGTCCAACAATGTAAACCATACTCTCATCAACAGGCAATGGTGCATCGAAAATCCAAACCATTTTAAAGGCTATGGCGAAAATTGCTGGGGACTCACGGCCAGTTATTCCACCGTTGGCTATAGCGCCCACGCACCGGGCAAAAACACCGATCTGGGGGTAATTTCTCCGACGGCTGCCTTATCTTCGTTCCCATATACCCCTGAATATTCCATGCAGGCGCTGAAACATTTTTATTTCGATCTGGGAGATAAAATATGGGGAAAATATGGATTCTACGACGCTTTCAGCGAACAAAACAACTGGTATCCGGCCCGTTATCTTGCTATTGATGAGGGGCCGATTGTCGTAATGATAGAGAATTACCGTTCGGAATTGTTGTGGAAACTTTTCATGCAATGCCCCGAAATTCAGGCTGGATTAAAGAAACTGGGATTCGAATCCCCGTGGCTCCGTAAATAAATTACTGACTAAATTTAAAGAGTTGCAGGCTGGATTAATGGGCATACCGGTATTAATGGGTAGTCTCACAATTCCTGAAAAGCCCGGCTCCGGTTTAAAGCCTGTATCTGCAGCTTTCTGAAAAATATGAATCTGATATAGATCCACTTAAGAATCATAAAAACAGCTTTAACAAAATCGTACGATTATGAAACGAATAAAGGCTCTGTTGTTGGGGGCTCTTTTGCTTTCCGGAATTTCGGTTTCGGCCCAAACCAAACCCCAGGCTGCTGATCAGAAAATAAAGGTATTTATCGACGCCCTGATGAAGAAAATGACCCTGGAAGAAAAACTGGGGCAGTTAAACCTTCCCGATGCTGGTCAGTTTGTTACCGGCGAGATGGGCAGCTCCGATATAGGCAAAAAAATTAAAGAGGGAAAAGTAGGCGGACTTTTCAATATCAAATCCGTTGAAAAAGTCCGTGAAATGCAAAAACTGGCCATTGACCAAAGTCGTCTTAAAATTCCCTTAATCTTTGGCATGGACGTTATCCACGGATATCAAACAACCTTCCCTATTCCCCTGGGACTGGCCGCAAGTTGGGATTTGCCGCTGATCGAACAAAGCGCCCGGATAGCAGCTATTGAAGCCAGCGCCGATGGTATCTGCTGGACATTTTCACCCATGGCGGATATCTGCCGTGACCCGCGCTGGGGACGAATTGCCGAGGGCGCCGGCGAAGATCCCTATCTTGGATCGCAGGTGGCTAAAGCCTTTGTCAAAGGTTACCAGGGTGACGACCTGCGTAAAAACAATACCATCATGTCCTGTGTAAAACATTTTGCATTGTATGGAGCGTCGGAAGCAGGACGCGATTATAACACCACCGACATGAGCCGTATACGCATGTATAACGAGTATCTCCCGCCGTACAAAGCCGCCGTAGATGCCGGCGCCGGAAGCGTAATGACGTCGTTCAACGAAATAGACGGCATCCCGGCTACCGCCAACAGATGGCTCCTTACTGACCTGCTGCGCCATCAGTGGGGTTTTAATGGTTTTGTTGTTACCGACTACACGGCTATTAACGAAATGATCGATCACGGGATGGGGGATCTGCAAACCGTTTCAGCATTGGCCCTGCATGCAGGCGTCGATATGGACATGGTGGGTGAAGGTCTCCTGACAACGCTCGGTAAATCGTTACAGGAAGGAAAGGTAACCCAGACCGAAATCGACCAGGCATGCCGCAGGGTCCTCGAAGCCAAATACAAACTTGGCCTGTTCGACGATCCTTACAGGTACTGCGATGATAACCGCGCCAAAACCGAAATTTTCACCCCGGAACACAGAAAGATCGCCCGCGAAACTGCGGCCCGGACCTTCGTCCTGCTGAAAAATGAAAATCAGGTCCTCCCGCTTCAGGCAAAAGGGAAGATAGCCCTCATCGGCCCGTTGGCCGACAACAGGGAAAACATGACCGGCACCTGGAGCGTAGCCTCCGACTATTCCCAATCGGTTTCGCTCCTCGAAGGGCTGAAGAATGCCGTCGGCGACCAGGCTGAAATCCTGATCGCAAGGGGAACCAATATCGTGAACGACCCTCAGCTCGATGCCCGCATCAGCGTCTTCGGGAAGCCAACCCGATTCGACAATCGTCCGCCGCAGGAAATGATCGATGAAGCTGTTAAGATTGCTGCTGCATCGGATGTTGTGGTTGCCGCCCTTGGTGAAGCTGCCGAGATGGCAGGTGAAAGTTCGAGCAGGAGCGATATCTCGCTTCCCGAAAACCAGAAAGACCTTCTGAAGGCCTTACTGTCCACCGGAAAACCGGTTGTACTGGTGCTGTTCACCGGCAGGCCTCTGGCGATTCCCTGGGAAAATGAAAACATTCCGGCGATTCTGAATGTCTGGTTTGGCGGAACCGAAGCCGGGAATGCCATTGCCGATGTCCTGCTGGGAAAAGTCAATCCGTCAGGAAAACTGCCGGTTACGTTCCCGCAGAATGCAGGCCAGATCCCCATTTATTACAACCATAAAAACACCGGCAGGCCGCTGCCCGAAGGACAATGGTTCCGGAAATTCCGTTCCAACTACCTGGATGTATCCAACGACCCGCTTTATCCTTTCGGCTACGGGCTCAGCTATACCCATTTTACTTACGGTGACCTGAAACTCAGCAGCACGCAGTTAAAAGGGAATCAAACGCTGACGGCAAGCATAGATCTTACCAATGACGGTAAATACGACGGCGCCGAGGTTGTCCAGCTCTATATCCGCGATATGGCGGGCAGTGTGACCCGTCCGGTCAAGGAGCTGAAAGGATTCCGGAAGGTATTTCTGAAGGCCGGCGAGACCCAAACCATAACTTTTACCCTTTCTCCCGAAGACCTGAAATTCTATAATTATGACCTGAAATACAATTGGGAACCCGGAGACTTCGAAGTCTTTATCGGCGGCAGTTCAGCCACTGAACTGAAAAAGACGTTTACGCTGCTCTGAGAAAAAGGAAGTATTACTGCCGGGATGCGGCTGAAAAGTAGACAGCGTCGGCTGATGAAGCCGGTTTTTTTCGGTTATAACCGAGTTTTATTATAATAATTTTCGGTTATAACCGAATTTTATTATTTCGTGTTGTATATTTGCCGAATGTCTTATCATGATTTTGGTTGACAAAAAAGACCAAACTTCTACTTCAATTGTTTGTAACTCAATTT
>Ga0209099_1000954_pt1 | contig 31801 bp, 31 predicted proteins | sample AD_JPNHW2_MetaG_FD_184430 | JGI IMG/M metagenome (GOLD analysis project Ga0209099, IMG submission 184430) | Active sludge microbial communities of municipal wastewater-treating anaerobic digesters from Japan - AD_JPNHW2_MetaG (SPAdes) (version 2) | ecosystem: Engineered > Bioreactor > Anaerobic... | reverse complement strand
CAGATCATCCCCGCGCGCTTCCTGAAGACCACCACCCGGGAAGGGCTCGACGGCAAGCTCTTCCATGACTGGCGCCACCTGGCGGACGGCTCGCCCCGGCCCGGATTCCCGCTGGACCGGCCCGAGGCCCGGGGCGCCCAGGTGCTGGTGGCAGGGGACAACTTCGGGTGCGGGTCCTCCCGGGAGCACGCGCCCTGGGCCCTGGTGGACGCGGGATTCCGGGCGGTGGTCTCGACCTCCTTCGCGGACATCTTCCACCAGAACGCCCTCAAGAACGCCCTGCTGCCCATCACGGTCGCGCCCGAGGTCCTGGACCGGCTGCTGGCCGCGGGCAGCGGCGCGCGGGTGGGAATCGACCTGGAGCGCCAGACGCTCACCCTTCCCGACGGCGGCGAAGCCGACTTTCCCGTGGACCCCTTCCGCAAGCGCTGCCTGCTCCTGGGCGTGGACGAGCTGGGCTACCTGCTGCAGTTCGGGAAGGAGATCGCGGCCTACGAGGCTGAGCATCCGGCTGCATTCGACACGAGGGCCGCGGGCTCCGGCGAACCTCCGGCCCGCTCCTGAGCCGCGCGGCGCAGATTGGACATGCCGGAGGATGAGAAGCGCGTCATGATCGTCCACGTAGACTGGGTACCTCCCCCAGCACCCATTGCAGGAGAAGGATCATGACCGTGAAGGAAAGCATCGAAGCCCGCCGCAGCATCCGGAAATACAAGGCCGATCCCGTGGAGCCGCAGATGGTGAGGGAGATCCTGGAGGCCGCCCGACGCGCCCCGTCGGGCAACAATTCCCAGCCCTGGCGCTTCATCGTGGTGCGGGACGCCGCGGCGCGGGAGGCCCTGGCAGGCACGTGCCACGACCAGCGCTGGATGGCCGCGGCGCCTGTCCACATCGTGGTCTGCGCGGCCCCCGACCTCCGTCCTCCCTTCGACGAGGAGACCCCGGGCATGGACGCCAAGCGCGCCATCCGCGACACGGCCATCGCCATCGACCACCTGATGCTGCGGGCGACGGAACTGGGGCTCGGAACCTGCTGGATCGGCTGGTACACCCAGGCGTCCATCAAGCCGCTGCTCGGCGTTCCCGACAACGTCTTCGTGCTCGGCGTGATCGTCGTGGGCCATCCTGCGGAGGAACCCGGTCCGCGCCCCCGCAGGCCGCTCGCGGAACTGGCCTACGAGGGTATCTGGGGACGGCCGTTCGAGGGGAATTGATCACAGTCGGGCGCGCGGGGGCCGGCTTCTGGCATCCTAGGAATCGGGGACCCAGGTTTCGCGCGTTCCGCGGAGCCGCCGGCCCCGGAAGCAGAGGAGCATGCGCATGAGTTCACCTTTCCAGGCGCGGAAAGTTGCCGACGACATCTACTGGGTGGGGGCCATCGACTGGTCCGTGCGGGAATTCCACGGCTACGGCACGGCGCGGGGAACCACCTACAACGCGTACCTGATCATGGGAGAGAAGATCACCCTGGTGGACACGGTGAAGGCCCACTACAAGGACGAACTCGTCTCCCGCATCCGCGACGTGGTCGATCCCGCCAAGATCGACATCATCATCAGCAACCACGCGGAGATGGACCACAGCGGCTGCCTGCCGGAACTCATCGAGCTGGCCAGGCCCGAGAAGGTCTACGCGAGCCCCCGGGGCGTGGAGGCACTCAGGGCTCATTTCCGGAACGGCCTGGAGATCGCGCCCGTGAGGGACGGCGACTCGATCCAGATCGGCAGGGAAGGCACCCCCGCCGGCCCCCTCACCGTGAAGTTCATGCAGACGCCGCTGCTCCACTGGCCCGACAGCATGTTCAGCTACCTGGCCGAGCGCAAGGCCCTCTTCTGCCAGGACGCCTTCGGCATGCACTTGGCGAGTTCCGAGCTCTTCGCCGAGGAGCTTCCGGACAGCCTGCTCCGGGAGGAGGCCGGCCGCTACTACGCCAACATCCTGCTTCCCTACAGCCACCTGATCACCAAACTGTTCACCAAGGTGGAGAAGGCCGGTTTCGACATCGCCACCGCGCTTCCTGACCACGGCCCGATCTGGCGCTCGAAGTTCGGGCAGGTCGTCGACTGGTACCACACCTGGGCCGCCCAGGCACCGACCTCCAAGGCCGTGGTGGTCTACGACTCCATGTGGGAGAGCACGGACCTCATGGCCCGGGTCGTCTCCGACGGACTCAGGCGCGGCGGCGCCACCGTGAAGATGATGCCCCTCTCCGGTTCCCACCGGTCGGACATCGCCACGGAGATCCTCGAGGCTGGGGCGCTGGTGCTGGGCAGCCCCACGCTCAACGGGCAGATCTATCCGACCCTGGCCGACGCCCTCTGCTACCTGAAGGGGCTCAAGCCGAAGAACCTCGTGGGGGGGGCCTTCGGGAGCTACGGCTGGAGCGGCGAGAGCGTCCACCTCCTGGAAGAGCACCTGTCGGCCATGGGCGTGGAGGTGCTGGGCAATGTCCGGCATCAGTTCGTGCCCGGGGAAGACGCCCTGGCCCAGTGCCGGGCCCTGGGCGAGCAGGTCGGCCGGCGCATCGCCGGCCAGGCGGCCTGCCGCGCCTGAGGAAGCGCCGCCGCGACCCGGACAGCCGAATTCCCGTTTCCCTTGCCGCCGGTTCTCTCCTAGGATGGGATCCTCACCCAAGGAGATGTCCATGAAGGAAGACCACGTCATCCTCGGTATCCATGTCACCAACCGCCTGCGGAACGCCGGCGAGGTCCAGAAGGTCTTCACGGAGTTCGGCTGCAACATCAAGACCCGCCTGGGGCTGCACGAAGTCGCCGGCAACTACTGCGCCGGCGAAGGCGTGGTGCTGCTCGAGCTCGTGGGCGGCCCCGAGGTCCGCAGGAACATGATGGAGAAGCTGCGCGCCATCGAAGGACTCGAAGCCAAGGAGATGGTGTTCAGCCACGAGTGACCGATGCCTGGACTCGACTTGCCCGTGAACGGATCCCGATAAGATGCAGGAACGCCTGCTCGCTTTCGTGCCGGTGGAGGCCTACCACCTGGTGCTCGTGCTCTTCCTGTCCTTCCTCATCGGGCTGGAGCGGGAGGAGCAGAAGCGAGGCGGCAAGCGGATGTTCGGGGGCGTGCGCACCTTCCCGCTCCTGGGGCTCATGGGCTACGTGCTGGCGCTGATCTCGAAGGAGAGCCTCTTCGGGGTGCTCGTGGGCCTGGTGGCCGTCAGCGCCTTCATGGTGATGTCCTACTGGCACAAGCTCCAGACCAGCCCCGACACGGCGGGCATCACCACGGAAATCTCCGGGCTGGTGGTCTACCTGGTCGGCGTCCTGGTCTACATGGGCCTCATCTGGTTCGCCTGCGCCCTGGTGGTGGTGAGCCTGCTCCTGCTGGAACTCAAGGTCGTGCTGGAGGGCCTCACGGATCGCCTCGAGCCCGAGGAGATCACCGCCTTCACCAAGTTCCTGCTCCTCACCCTGGTCGTCCTGCCCATGGTCCCCAACCGGGACTTCGGCCCCTTCCGCGTCAATCCATTCAAGACGTGGCTGGTGGTGGTGGCCGTGAGCGGGATCTCCTACGCGAGCTACCTCCTCCTGAAGCTGGTGAAGGGCCGGGGCGGCATCTTCCTCTCCGGTATCCTCGGAGGCATCTACTCGAGCACGGTCACCACCGTGGTCCTGGCCAAGCGGGCCGCCGGAGGCCACCATCCCCACGACTACTCCGGCAGCATCCTGACGGCATCGGGCCTCATGTACCTGCGGGTGCTGGGACTGGTGTGGATGTTCAACGCGCCCCTGGCCGCGACGCTCGGCCCCTCCTTCGCGACCCTCGCCGTCGTGGCCATCGCCGTGGGCTGGGTCTGGCACCACCTGCCCGACGAGCAGGAGGAGGCCCCCCCGGCCCCGACCCAGGCCCACAATCCCCTGGAGCTGCGCACGGCGTTCCTGTTCGCCGCCCTCTTCGTCGTCATGCTCGTGGCCACCCACCTGGCGGTGGTCTACCTGGGCCGGAGCGGCATCTATTCCCTGGCTGCCCTCATGGGCGTGACGGACGTGGATCCCTTCATCATGGGCATGACCCAGTCCGCCGGGCTCGCCACCTCCCTGGAGGTCGCGGCCAGCGGCATCGTCGTGGCCACCGCATGCAACAACCTGGTAAAGGGCATCTACGCCTGCTTCTTCGCGAGGGGCAAGGCCGGCTTCTGGAGCCTGGCCCTCCTGGCCGGCCTGTCGGTCCTCGGCCTGCTGCCCGTGCTCTGGATCTAGCCGGGGGCCGCCTCAGCTGGCCTGGGCCACCCGCCACTTGGCCAGGGGGCGTTCCTCGAGATCCCATACCTGCAGGCCCCAGGGCAGACGCTTCGTGTTCAACCGCTGGCGGATGAGGTTCCTCGCCTCGTCCTCGTTCCGGGCGTGCACGGGCCCGTATTCCATGAAGTACCCGGGAAGCTTGTATCCGTAGGACTTGAGCATGGCCGACTCCGCAATGGGGGCTTGGACCTCGGGGATCGAACTGCGTTCCGAGTCAATTTTCGCTTTTTTATCTCTTTGCGCAAGCAAAAAACGAAATTTACGAAAATTTCTTCGAACCCGTAATCCTTCCGATCGATCCACCCCGACCCGGCATCCAAGGTCCCACGGCGGGACCTGCGGCTTCCGCCCGCGAAAGGAGTGCTCCATGGCCATCGGGAGGGTCTGGATCGAGGAAGGGTGCATCCTCTGCCACGCGTGCGATGCGGAATGCCCGGAGGTCTTCGTGGTGGCCGGCGATTCCTGTCGGATCAAGGGGGCCGTGCGCGAGGACGGCCTGGAGGACGAGAACCGCGAAGCCAGGTCCCCCCTCAAGGCCGCCCTCCGGGATGCCCTGGAGCCTAGCATCCAGGCTGCGGCCGCCGCGTGTCCCGTGGAGGTGATCGTGTATCAGAAGGCCTAGCCGGCGGCGGTTCCGGGGCCTTGCTTGCCGCAGTGGGCCGCGATCGCCTCCACCAGCGCGGCGCAATCCACCGGCTTCCGGAGGGTGGCGACCGCGCCCATCTCCAGCCCTCGTTCATGACCCTCGTGCGCCGAGAGGAGAATGACGGGGATGTCCTTCAGGGCTGTTTCCGCCTTGAGCCGCCGGAGCACTTCCCAGCCGTCGAGCCCCGGCATGAGGCTGTCGAGGACGACCAGGTCCGGGTGAAGGGAGCGGGCCGTCTGCAGGCCCTCCGCACCGGTGTTCGCCACCGCCACCCAGTAGCCCGTCTTGGTGAGCGTGCGGGACAGGGCGTCCCGCACCGTGAACTCGTCGTCGACTACCAGCACCGTGCCCTGGTGCCCCGGAAGGGGCTGCCCGGCTCCGCTGGCGATGGGCAGGCGCACGTGGAAGGTCGATCCCTCCCCGCGGGCGCTCTCCACCCAGACCTGCCCGCCGAGGAGTTCCGCGAAACGCCGGCAGAGGGCCAACCCGAGCCCCGTCCCGCTGTACTTCCGGGTCGTCGACGCGTCCGCCTGGGTGAACTCCTGGAACAGCCGGCCCACCTCCTCGGCGCTCATGCCGATGCCGTTGTCGCGGACGTCGATCCTGAAGAAGGAGGGCGCCGCATCCGGCCCGACCGTGAGCGTGATGGTCCCCTCGCGGGTGAACTTGGAGGCGTTGTCCAGCAGGTTGTAGAGGATCTGGCTCAGCTTCTTCCGGTCCGACCACACCGAGCGCGGATCCGGGCATTCGCGCAGGACGAAGGCGTTCCCGTTGCGCTCCATGAGGGGCTTGATCATCGTGGACACATCCCGCAGCAGCCCCGCCACGTCGATCTCCTCGAGGAAGAGGGTCATGCGGCCGGCCTCGATCTTGGAAAGGTCGAGGATCTCGTCGATCAGGGACAGGAGATGCTTCCCGGACGTGCGGACCTTCTGCAGATCCGCCTGGAAGTCCGCGAGCCCCCGCTCCGAGGCCTCGTCCAGCATCAGCTCGCTGTAGAGCAGGATCGCGTTGAGGGGGGTCCTCAGCTCGTGGCTCATGTTGGCGAGGAAGGCGCTCTTGGCCCGGGAGGCTTCCTCGGCCTTCCCCTTGGCCAGCAGGGCCTGCGTATTGGCCCACATGAGTTCTTCCGAGCGCAGGGAGACCTGCTCCTCCAGGTGTTCCTGGTAGTGCATCAACTGGGCATCCCGCTGCTGGATCTGCTGGAGCATCTCGTTCAGGGAGCGGGTGAGCACGCCCACCTCGTCCGTGTATTCGCTGTGCAGCCGGATGGAATAGTCCTTCTTCTCGCTGATCAGCCTGGCGATCTCGGCGTGGCCCACCAGGCTCGCCATCTCCTCGGCCCGCCGCCTGGCCTCCTTGTAGAGCTGGGCGTTCCTGACCGCAACCGCGACCTGCGCGGCGATCATGGTGAAGAGCGACAGGTCCGTCGGGTCGTAGGCGTGCTCCTTCTCGTAGCTCTGGATGGCCATGATTCCCGCGATGTAGTCGTCCGCCGGGAGCGGCACGCCCATCCAGCTGAGCGGCGGCTTGCCCACGGCCTTGACGCCCATCCGCTCCGCGAAACCCTCGGCCTCGGACAGGCTGCCGAGGAGCAGGCTGTTGCCCGTTTCCAGGATGTAGCCGGTAATGCCGGTCCCGATGGGGCGCGTGACGGGCGCCAGGCGAACCCCTTCCTCCGACCGGAGGGCGAGCGTGTGTTCGGCGCTGCCCTTCTCGTGGACGGCGATGTAGAAGTTCCTCGTGTCGAAGATCCTCCCCACTTCCCGGTAGACCGTCTCGAGGAGGGGTTCGAGCTCGAGGTTGGTCGACAGGGCCCTGGAGATCTCCAGGAGCACCGAGAGGTCCTGCGCCCGGTCGTAGACGGTCCGGAAGAGGCGGGCGTTCTGGATGGCGATGGCGACCTGGGCGCCGACCGTCGAGAAGAATTCGAGGTCGCTCTCCTGGTACTGGACCTCCCGGTCGTAGTTCTGGATCACCATCGCGCCCACCACCCGGTCGCCCGCGATCAGGGGAACGCCCATCCACGAGATGGCGGGTTCGCCCACCCCGATGTCGCCCTCCCGCTCGAGAAAGGCGCCGAGATCGGCCGGGGTCCGGAACATCAGCCTGGAGCGGGTCCGGATGATGTAGCCGGTGAGCCCTTCGTCGAGGGGATAGCATTCCGGCGCCTGGCGCTCCCCGTGTTCGTAGCACAGGGCCATCCTCCATTCTCGCGAGCCTCCCTCGTGGATGGCGACGAAGAAGCTGGAGGCGTCGAAGACGCGGCCGACCTGCCAGTGCACGGTCTCGAGCAGCGCCTCCAGCTCCAGGCTCGCGGCAAGGGCCTTGCCGATCTCCACGAGGCTCGAGAGCCGCGTGAGGCGCCGTTCCATATCGCCGTCCAGCGGCGCAGGGTCGCATGGCGAACCACCAGAAACCACCGGATAGGCTGGTTGCATGTTCCGCTTCCTAGGTGGTCCAAGTGTAGACGCTTCCTGCCGATTTATCCGCAGTCGCGAGGGTTCGTCCGCCGGTCCTACGGGCAGCGGTAGACGAGGGCGTTGACGTTCATCCCGGCTCCCACCGAGGCGAAGACGACCCTGTCGCCGCACTTCAAGGCATGTCCTTCCATCTGCCCCCTGGAGATGAGGTCCAGGAGCGTCGGGATGGTCGCCACCGAACTGTTCCCGAGCCAGGAAACCGTCATGGGCATGATCCCGGCCGGGACCTCCCGGAGGCCATAGAGCTTGAAGAGGCGCTTGAGGATCGCGTCGTCCATCTTCCCGTTCGCCTGGTGGATCAGCACCTTGTCCACGTCGGTCAGCGTGAGCCCGGCCCGTTCGAGGCTCTGGCGGACCACCCCCGGGACGGTGGTCAGGGCGTACTCGTAGAGCTTCCGGCCCTGCATCTTGAGGTAGAGCTGCCCGTTCCCGCCCTCGCGGTTGAACGACGGCCCCATCCACAACAGTCCTGCATGGTTCAGGGTGTCGGAGCGGACGGCATGGGAAAGGATGCCGACCGGCTCCTGGTGAGCCTGGGCCTCCAGGACCACGGCGCCGGCTCCATCCGCGTAGATCATGCTGTCCCGGTCGTAGGGGTCGGAGATGCGGGAGAGGGTCTCGGCACCGATGACCAGGGCCCGCTTGGCGTCCCCCGAACGGAGGTAGTAGTTGGCCTGGATGACGGCCTGGAGCCAGCCCGGGCAGCCGAAAGGCAGGTCGTAGGCGATGCAGGCGGGATTCGCGATCCTGAGCTTGGCCTTCACCCGGGCAGCCAGGGTGGGGACGAAGTCCGAGCGGCGGTTCTCCGAGCGCACGTCCCCGAAATTATGGGCCACGATGATGTAGTCCAGGGTCTCCGGATCGATGCCCGCGGCCTCCACCGCCTGCCGGCCCGCCACGAAGGCCAGGTCGGAGGCGACCAGGTCATCCGTCACGTAGCGGCGCTCGGAGATGTCCGTGATCTCCTGGAACTTCGAGACGATCCCGCGGGTCTCCCCTTCGCCGTAAGGCCGGTCGTAGTCCTCGAAGAACGCATGCTCCAGGAAATGTTCATTCGGCACCTTCCTGGAGGGGAGGCAACTGCCAGTCCCGATGATGACGGTCCGCGGCTGGAAGTTTCTGTCCCCCAGGGACGGTGAAGACTGAACCATGTCGCCCTCCAGAATTCCTCTTACTTTGGCTCATTTCGCTCCGAACCCCAAGTGATGCGCTTCACTCATGGGCCCGGCCGGCCCCGGGACCCCGACGCCTCTCCTCAGGCCCCCGGATCCAAGGGCCACTCGTGTTTCGGATACCGCCGGGAGAGCTGGGGCCGCAGCTCCTGGTAGGCCCTCCGCCAGAACCCCGCGAGGTCCGTGGTGACCTGCACGGCCCGGTGGTTGGGCGCCAGCAGGTGCAGGACCAGCGGGACGCGGCCTCCGGCCACGCAGGGACCCGCCTTCAGGCCCAGGAAGTCCTGGAGCCTCGATTCGATCCAGGGCGAGGAACCTCCGTAGTTGACCTTCACCCGCCGTCCCGGGAGCTGGACGGATTCCGGGGCCCAGGCCTCCAGCAGGCGGCCGGCCTCCCGTCCCAGCGTCTCCCGCAGGGCCCAGCCCCAGTCGAGGGGGACAAGGTCCTTGAGGGAGGCGCACCCCATGCAGGCTCTTCCCACCATGTCCCCGAGCAATTCCTGGCGTCCGGGGATCCCCAGGTCCGGACGCTGCTCCCTCAGGAACTGCGCGCGCTCCAGCAGACGATCCACGATCCCCTGGGCCGGCCCGAGGCCGCGGACCAGGACGGCCTCCGCCAGACAGGCCGCCGTGGCCGGATCCGACGGATCGGCGCCCCGCCGGCTCTCGTCGAGGCACAGGTCCTCGTAGAAGAGCCCGGAGCGGCGCTCCACCCTTCCGCTCCCCGGATCGAAGACGACCGCCTCGGCGTCCCGGATCGCCTCCGGGAAGGTCTCCAGGAGCCATTCCGGCTCGATGCGGGAGGCCGTCCGGATCCGCACTTCCCGGCCCGTGCCCCGGGCCACCTCCTCCGCTTCGAGCGCGAGGACCAGGTCCGCGTTCCGCACCCGGCTCCGGTCGTCCAGCCGGGCGCCGCCTCCGCCCATCAGGGTGAAGGTGCCCATCCCGCCCGCCTTGGCCACCCGGTCTGGGTAGGCGGACAGGAGCGCCTCGAGGAGCCTGGTCTCGGCTTCGGGAAGGTCTTCGCCGGGATGCCCGCCGAGGGCCCTGAAGCCCCGGCGGACCTGCTGGACCAGCCCAGGGTCCAGGCCCGCCGCCCGGCAGGCCCCGGGCGCGAAGGCCGACCGTTCGGCCTCCCGGTAGGCGTCCAGGCGGGCCCAGAGGTCCGAGTCCAGGGCGTGGCCCGCACCGCCCCCCTGCCGCTCCAGGCCCACCCGCGCCGCGAGATCGCCGGTCTCCAGCAGGACGGCCGCAAGGCGGGCCAGGTCCGGGATCCCCTTGTCCTCCCCGGCCACCACGAGCCGGGCCAGCCGAGGATGGAGCGGCAGGGCGGCCATGCGCCGTCCCCGGCCCGTGACGCGGCCCTTCCCGTCCAGGGCGCCCAGGCGTTCCAGCAGCCGCTCGGCCGAGGCCACGGCTTCGGCCGGAGGCGCCTCGAACCACGGGAGGGAACCCGGGGCCTCGACTCCCATGGCGTGCAGGACCAGCATGGGCTCCGCCAAGTCGGCCCGGAGGAGTTCCGGGAGGTCCTGGGCGGGACGGGCCTGGAATTCGGCCTCGGAATACAGGCGCAGGCAGGTGCCCGGCCCCGTGCGTCCCGCCCGGCCGGTCCTCTGCAGGCAGCGCGCCTGGCTGATGCGCGCCGTGCGCAGCCCCGACAGGCCCGACCAGGCGGAATGGACCGCCTCCCGCCCCAGCCCGGAATCGATGACGGCGGTCACGCCCTCGAGGGTCACGGAGCTTTCCGCCACGTTGGTGCTGAGGATCACCTTGGGCTGTGCCGAGACGGCCACCGCCTCCTTCTGCGCCTCGAACGAGAGGCTCCCGTGCAGGGGCACGAGCTTCAGGCCGCGACGGGCCGCGGTATCCGCGCACGCCGACAGGCACTGGCGGATCTCGGCGGCACCCGGCAGGAAGACCAGGGTGTGCCCCGTGGCGCCCTTCCCGCGGAGCTGCGCCAGGGCCTCGTCCACGCGCACGGGCAGGGGCCGGTCGTCGAAATGCCGGGCCCAGAGGACCGTCACGGGATGGAGCCGCCCTTCGCACTGGATCCGCTCGGCCTCGAGATAGGCGACCACCGGGTCTGCCTCCAGGGTGGCGCTCATGACCAGGAGGCGGAGGCCGGGGCGCAGCCCCTGGAGGCGCCTCAGCAGGGTCAGGGCCAGGTCCGTGTGCACGTGCCGCTCGTGGAACTCGTCCAGGACCACCACGGAGATCCCCGCGAGCCCGGGGTCCTCCTGGAGGCGCCTCAGCAGCAGTCCCTCGGTAACGAAGCGCACGCGCGTCTCCCGCGAGACCTTCTGCTCGAACCGCACGGCGTAGCCGACGCGGCGCCCCAGGTCCTCCCCCAGTTCCTCCGTCACGCGCGCGGCGGCGAGCCGGGCCGCCAGGCGGCGCGGCTCGAGGACCCAGCATTCCCCGGCATCCAGCAGGCCCGCCTCCAGCAGGGCCCGCGGCACCCGGGTCGTCTTGCCCGCCCCCGGCTCCGCCTCGAGGACCAGGTTCCTGCCCGAACGGACGGCCTCGACGATCCTCGGCAGGAAGGCGTCGATGGGAAGCGGCTGGCGCGAGGACATGGTCACGCCTCCAGGATCTCACGGTGAACCGGCGCCGATCGATGCGGTAGACTGCTGCCATGTCCACTGAGACCTTCAAGGCAAGCCGCTGGACCAGGGGCAACCACCTGTTCCGCACCGTCATCGAAGTCACCGACACCGCCGTCATCTGGCGGAAGCGGAGCTGGTTCTCGCGCAACGAGATGAGCATCCACCTCCAGCGCGTCGCCAGCGTCCGGATCAACACCGGCCTCCTGTGGTCCGAGATCCTCATCGAGAGCACGGGCGGCACGGATGCCCTCGCCAGCCACGGGCACCGGAAGCAGGACGCCCTCCGGATCAAGGAACTCGTCGAACGCGCTCAGACCCAGCACCTCGGAGCCCCCGAAGGGGAGGGCGCCACCAGGCCCTGCCCCTTCTGTGCGGAAGCCATCAAGGCCGCGGCCGTCGTATGCCGGTTCTGCGGCCGGGAACTGCCCAAGTAGTCCAGGGCCGGGACTACCGCGACCGGGCCGCCGCCACGAAGGCCTCGAAGACCTTCCGGGCCACGGGCGCGGCCTCGTCCTCCAGCTTCACGAGGTTCTCCGGATGCCACTGCACCCCGAAGGCCCAGTGGGCATCGTCCATCGATTCCACGGCCTCGATGAGGGGCGCGCCGTCCCTGGAGGTTTCCGGATGCCAGCCCACGGCCCGGAGCACCGGGGCGACCCGGCCCACGACCTGGTGGTGCCGGCTGTTCACGGGGAATGACGTCCGCCCCAGGAGGCCGGCCAGCCGGGAGGCAGGATCCAGCGTGACGCGATGGACCAGGAGGGGGACCCGCCAGGTTCCCTGGCGGTGCGCGTCCGAGGGGCAGCCGAAATGGCTCGGGACGTCCTGGATGAGGCTCCCTCCCAGGGCCACGTTCAGCACCTGGGCGCCCCGGCAGATGCCCAGGACGGGGATCCCCAGGCGCCAGGCCTCGCGGACGATGGGCAGTTCCATCGCGTCGCGGCCCTCGTCCACCTCGGCGGCCGGATGAAGGGGTTCTGCCGGATCCCAGGCCCTGGGATGGATATCGTCCCCGCCCACGATGAGCAGGCCCGAGAAACGGTCCAGGGCGGGCACAGGGTCCCCGGGAGCCAGGAGTTCCAGATCCTGGTCCCACCCTCCCAGCCGCAGAGCCGGGATGTAATGATGCTGAAGACCGTCTTTATCACCGCAAGTCACAAGGATGCTTGACACCGAAACCCCCAGAGAGATCATAAACACCCTAACATCCACTCAGACGTCCTGAGAGGTCTTGGTCGGCGGAGAGCTCCGCCGGGAGGAGAGAACTATGTCCGGATCCCTGAACAAAGTCATTCTCATCGGCAACCTCGGCCGCGATCCCGAACTGAAGATGACCCCCAGCGGCCAGGCCCTGGCCCGCTTCTCCGTCGCCACCACGGAAACCTGGAAGAATCCCCAGGGAGAGAAGCAGTCCAAGACCGAGTGGCACAACATCGTCGTCTGGGGCAAGCAGGCCGAGATCGCCGAGAAGTACCTCCGCAAGGGCAAGCAGGTCATGATCGAGGGCCGCATCCAGTACCGCGAGTACACGGACCAGGCCGGCGTCAAGAAGACCGCCTGCGACATCCGCTGCGACAACTTCGTGATGCTGGGCCGCATGGAGGAGGGCGGACCGCGCCCGAACGCCGGCACCCACGGGGACATCGACGAACCCCTGCCGCCGCCCCCCGCCGCTGGCGCCGGCGGAGCCTACGACGACGACATCCCGTTCTGAGGGAAGGAAGGTCCGCCGATAAGGAAAGCGGCCCCCACGGGCCGCTTTCCTTGGTTTTTCCTGGAGGAATCCGGGGAGCCTAGCGGTCCACCTTGATGCAGATGGACTTGGAGATCATGTCCTGGACAGCCTTCCGCTCGCTGCCCAGGATCAGCAGGTAGCCGAGGGTGCAGTTGCAGATGTGGCCCAGGAGGCGCAGGTAGGCCGTTCCCAGGTCGATGCGGCCGGTGGGATCGTCCTCGGGGACGATGCGGAGCTTCATCAGCTTCTTCCCCGGAGTGGCCCCGAACTTGGACCAGCACCAGGGCATGAAGAACAGGCCGTAGCTCATGCAGATGATCATCTGGAGGAGCGTCAGCAGACACCCGGCGCCGGGGATCACGGAGCCGACGAAGCTGAGGATGCGGATGATCACGACGATGGCGACGATGGGAGCCATGTCGATCAGGTAGGCCAGCAGCCGCGTCAGGAAATCTCCGCGTTCCGGGACGCCGCCGACCAGGATGGGCAGGGCGTCGTCGGGCACCGGAGGCAGCCAGCCCTGCAGGAAGGCCGGGACGGAACTCCCGCCCGGCGCCCCCGGGGTGCCCGGTTCATGGGCCGGCGAGGATGCGGCGGCGGGGGGCGGCACCGGCGGGGGAACGGTCAGGGCCGGCACTTCCAGGGCCGGCGCGGGTTCCCCGGCCTTGGCGGCGCTGAGGGCCGCCTGGACCCGCCGCATCTCCTCGGGGTCGATCCGCACGGTGCCCAGGGGGCTGGGGGGTTCCGCCACCACCGGCTTGGGGTCCACGAAGGTGATCTGGATCTGGCCGAGGGTCAGCCGGTCGCCGTCCTGGAGCCGGGCAACCTGGATCCGGCTGCCGTTGAGGAGGACGCCGTTGCTGCTCCCCAGGTCCTGGACTTCGTAGCCCTCCGGTGTCTTCCGGAGGACTGCGTGGTGCCGGGAGACGCTCGGATCCGCCAGCCGGAGCGAGTTGTCGAGTTCCCGGCCCACCTGGGTCTCGTTGTCCACGAGCTCGAATTCCCGCGTACCGGAATTTTCTTGAACCAGCAATTTCGCCATGGCGCCCCCGGGAGCAGTTGGATCGATCTGGAGTGCAGTGTAAAAGGCTCCTCCTCCCACCGCAATTCAGGACGCTGCCAGGAAATGACGGATGCATTGCGGCTCCGGGCCCTCCTTATCTCCTTGACCCGACCGTCCCATCTCGGCAAAGCTTGCATCACCCCCACTGGGTGGAGGCAGCATGGTCCTGTTCAACGCAGCCACCAAGGAACTCACGGCCAAAATCGTCTATTACGGACCTGGCCTCTGCGGGAAAACGACCAACCTGCAGCACATCTACGACTCGCTGCCCCAGGACGGCCGCGGGAAGATGCTGTCCCTCGCGACCCAGACCGACCGCACCCTGTTCTTCGACTTCCTGCCCATCGAGCTGGGCACCATCCGGGGCATGAAGACCCGCATCCAGCTCTACACCGTCCCCGGCCAGGTCTTCTACGACGCCACGCGCAAGCTGGTGCTCCGGGGCGCGGACGCGGTCGTGTTCGTGGCGGACTCCCAGGCGCCGGCCCTGGAATCCAACAAGGAGAGCTTCCAGAACCTCATGGACAACCTGCGGGAGCAGGGCGCCGAGCTGGAGAAGATGCCCCACGTGCTCCAGTGGAACAAGCGGGACACGCCCAACGCCCTTCCCGTCGAGATCCTGGACCGGGAGATCAACCGCTTCGGCTGCCCCACCTTCGAAGCCTGCGCCATGCGCGGGGAAGGCGTGCGCGAGACCCTGACGGGTGTGGCCAAGCTGGTGCTGAAGCACCTGGCGGAACGCTACGGCGGCGGCGTCGAGGAGACGCCGCAGATGGCGCCCATGCTCGCGCCTCCGGCCCCGAAGGAAGCGGAATCGGAATCCAAGCCCCTGGAGGTGGAGGAACTCTCGGGCGGCGAGATGCTGGAGGAGATCGAGGAACTCCCGGTCACGGAAGCCGGCGGCGTTCCGGCGGCGGCCGCGGAGCCCGCAGTGTCCCACGGCCGGCACACCAGCGTCGTGGAGGTGCCGGTGGTGCTGGATCGCAGCCTCTTCAGCGGGGAAGGCCCCGTGGAGATCAAGCTGAAGTTGTATATCAAATAGGACCTGAGGAACGGGCGCGCTTGAGGCAAACTGGAGTGTTGTCTCGAGAGGTTCCATGTCCCGTACCGTCGTCACCCGCTTCCCCCCATCCCCCACCGGCAAGCTCCACATCGGCAGCGTCCGGACCGCCCTGTTCTGCTGGCTCTACGCCCGCAAGCACGGGGGCCGGTTCATCCTCCGGATCGAGGACACGGATCTCTCCCGGAGCACGGACGAGAACATCCGCATCATCGAGGACGGCATGGCCTGGTGCGGCCTGGACTGGGACGAGGGTCCCATTCCCGGCAAGGCCGACGAGTTCAAGGGCCCCCACGGCCCCTACCGCCAGATGATGCGCGTGGAGAGCCACTACAAGCCCGCGGTGGAGAAGCTGCTCCAGGAGGGCAAGGCCTACCGCTGCCGCTGCTCCAAGGAGGACCTGGACGCCCGCCGGAAATACGTGGAGGCCCTGGGCGTCCCCTTCCAGTACAACCGGGGCCACGACGCCGGGAAGGGCTGCCGGGACAAGCACTACGATGCCTCCCAGCCCTGCGCCGTGCGCCTGAAGATGCCCGAGGGGAACGAGCCTTGGCTGGAGGACGGCGCCATCGCCTGGACGGACCTCATCAAGGGCCACCTGGCCTTTCCCGCCGACACCCTCGACGACTGGATCATCGCCCGCACGGGCGAGGGAACGGAGATCGGCGTGCCCACCTACAACTTCTGCGTGGTGGTGGACGACGCCACCATGGAGGTCAGCCACGTCATCCGCGGGGACGACCATGTCTCCAACACCCCCAAGCAGATCGCGGTCTACCGGGCCATGGGCTACGAGCTGCCCGAGTTCGCCCACGTGCCCATGATCCTCGGCAAGGACGGCGCGAAGCTCAGCAAGCGGCACGGCGCCACGAGCATCACCGAGTACCAGCAGATGGGCTTCCTGCCGTCCGCCGTGCGGCTGGCACTGGCCAGGCTCTCCTGGACCCCCAAGGTGGCCGGCCAGGCCCCGGAAACGGCGGAGGAAGAGCTGCTCACGGACTCGCAGATGGTCCAGCTCTTCGATCTGGGCGACGTCCAGAAGAGCCCCGCCCGCTTCGACATGGACAAGCTCTCCTGGATGAACCAGAAGCTGGTGCAGCGCGCCTCCTGGCAGGAGCTGGACCCGCACCTGACTCCCTTCATGCCCGAGGACTGGCGGACCAGGCCGGACGCCTGGAAGGAGACCGCGGTCAAGGCGACCCAGAAGGGGAAGTCCCTGAAGGAGATGGCCGAGGCCCTGGCCTTCGTCTGGAATCGCCCCGAGGAGTTCGACGCGAAGGCCGTGGAGAAGTTCATGACGCCGGCCGCGAAGACTGCCCTGAAGGATGTCGCCGCGCTCACCGACTACAGCCATGACGCGCTGGAGGCCGGCTTCAACGCGATCCTCGAGAAGCACGGCCTCAAGCTGAAGGACGTGGCCCAGGCCCTCCGCGTGGCGGTCTGCGGGAAGCCCGTGAGCCCGCCGATCTTCGACACCCTCTACCTCGCCGGCCGGGACGAGGTCCTGAAGCGCCTGGAGCGTTGGCTGTAGATGAAGGCCGTCGTCCTCGTCTCGGCCGACACCGAATGGCGCATGATCCGCGGAAAGTATCCGGAGGCGCGCCCGGGCCGTTCGCCCTTCGGTGAATACCTCGACGTGATCCTGCGGGGCCGTGAGGTCCGCCTCTTCCAGGGCGGCTGGGGCAAGATCTCGGCCGCCGCCAGCACCCAGTACGTCCTCGACCACGAGCGGCCGGACCTCCTGGTGAACCTCGGCACCTGCGGAGGACTCAGGGGCCGCGTGGCCCAGGGCGCCGTCATCCTGGTCGAGAAGACCCTCGTCTACGACCTCGTCGAGCAGATGACGGACGGCGCCGCGGAACTCGCCTTCTACACGACGGAGCTGGACCTCTCCTGGCTCCCCCGGGAACTGCCCCATGCCGTCCTGCGCGGCCTCATGGTTTCCGGCGACCGGGACATCGTGGTGGAGGACATCCCCGGCCTGGTCCGCGACCACGGCGCCATCGCCGCAGACTGGGAATCCGCCGCCATCGCCTGGGTCGCCGCGCGGGGCGGGGCCCGGACGCTCATCCTGCGGGGCGTGTCGGACCTGGTGGGGGCGGACGGAGGAGAAGCCTACGGCAACCACGGGCTCTTCGCGGAACGCACCCGGGAGATCATGGACGTCCTCCTCGACCAGCTTCCCGACTGGCTGGAATCGGCACGGCCCGCCCTGGAGGCTTGAGGAGCCAGGCCCGTACGTCCCTCCAGGGAACCGCCGAGGCACCTCCCCCGCCGGAGGGGGCTCCCGCCCCAGAATTGCGGTCTGGGCGGCGCGGCTTCAGTCTATGCTGATGGAGGGTCCGCTCCGGCGGACCCGCATCCTGGATGGACCTTGCCCATGACCCACGACACGCCCGCCCCAGAAACCAAGAGTCTCAACTTCCTGGAAGAGATCATGGAGGCGGACCTCCAGTCGGGCAAGCATTCGGGCAGGATCCTCACCCGCTTCCCCCCCGAGCCGAACGGCTACATCCACATCGGCCACGCCAAGTCCATCTGCATCAACTTCGGGCTCGCCAAGAAGTACGGCGGGGCCACCAACCTCCGCTTCGACGACACGAACCCCACCAAGGAGGATGTCGAGTACGTCGATTCCATCCGCGAGGACGTGCACTGGCTGGGCTTCGACTGGGTCGGCGAGCACTATGCCTCGGACTACTTCCAGCGCCTGTACGACTATGCCGAATACCTGATCCAGCAGGGGAAGGCCTACGTCTGCGAGCTGTCCGAGGAGGAGATCAAGGAATACCGAGGGAACTTCTACAAGCCCGGCAAGGAGAGCCCCTACCGAAACCGGACCGTCGAGGAGAACCTCGATCTCTTCCGCCGCATGAAGGCGGGCGAGTTCCCGGACGGCTCGAAGGTGCTGCGGGCGAAGATCGACGTGCAGTCCCCCAACATGAACATGCGGGATCCGCTCATGTACCGCATCCGTCGCGCCAGCCACCACCGGACCGGCGACGCGTGGATCATCTATCCGATGTACGACTTCGCCCACGGCATCAGTGATGCCATCGAGGGCATCACGCACTCGATCTGCACCCTGGAGTTCGAGGACCACAAGCCGCTCTACGACTGGTTCCTGGAGCAGGACACGGAGGGGCGCTTCTTCAGGCGCCCCCTGCCCCGCCAGTACGAATTCGCCCGGCTGAACCTCACCTACACCGTCATGTCCAAGCGCCGCCTCCTGCAGCTCGTGCAGGAGAACCACGTCCGCGGCTGGGACGACCCGCGCATGCCGACCATCTGCGGGCTGCGCCGCCGGGGCTTCACCCCCGAGGCCGTCCGCGCCTTCGCCGAGAAGGTGGGCGTGGCCAAGCGCGACATGGTGGCGGATGTCGGCCTCCTGGAGCACTGCATCCGCGAGGACCTCGAGCAGCGGGCTCCCCGCGCCATGGCCGTGATCCGCCCCCTCAAGCTCGTCGTCACGAACATGGCGGAGGACGAAGTCCACTGGCTGGACCTTCCCAACCACGGCGAAAAGCCGGAGATGGGGCGCCGCAAGGTCGCTCTCACCCGCGAACTCTGGATCGAGCAGGACGATTTCCGGGAGGAGGCCCCGAAGAAGTGGTTCCGCCTCGCCCCCGGCGCGGAAGTGCGCCTCAAGGGCGCCTGCCTCGTCCGCTGCCAGGAGGTCGTAAAGAACGAAGCAGGCCGCGTGACCGAACTGCGCTGCACCTGGGATCCCCAGTCCCTGGGCGGCGACGCTCCGGACGGGCGCAAGGTGAAGGGGACCCTGCACTGGCTCTCCGCCGCCCATGCGCAGGAGGCGGAGATCCGCCTCTACGATCGCCTCTTCACGTCCGAGGACCCCATGGACGTCCCCGAGAACAAGGACTGGCGCGACACGCTCAACCCGCATTCCATGGACATCGTCCAGGGCGCGCGAGTGGAGCCGGGCCTCGCCACGGCCGCACCGGGCGACCGCTTCCAGTTCGAGCGCCTGGGCTACTTCTGCGTCGATCCTGATTCCAGGCCCGGCATCCTCGTGTTCAACCGCACGGTCGGCCTCAAGGACAGCTGGGCGAAGATCGAAGCCAAGGGCTGAGCCTTCCCCGTGCGCGCCGGACCGGCCCCCGAGGAAGCGCCCATCGTCTCGGCCCTCGTGCAGACGCCCCTGGGGCCCATGGCGGCGGCATCCGTGGACCAGGGGCTGTGCCTGCTCGAGTTCACGGAGCCTCCCCGGCTGCAGGCCCAGCTGCGGCGCATGTCGGCGCGCCTGCGCCGTCCCGTGGCCCAGGGAGGCCACCCTCACCTGGACCGGCTGCGGGAGGAACTCGGGGCCTACTTCGCCGGGGAACTCCGGGCCTTCACCGTTCCGCTCTTCACGCCGGGCACCCCCTTCCAGGAGCTGGTCTGGCGCACGCTCCAGGGGATCCGCTACGGGGAGGTCGTTTCCTACGAGGCCCTGGCGGAACGCATCGGGAGACCCGCCGCGTTCCGCGCCGTGGGGCGGGCCAACGGCATGAATCCCGTGTCGATCCTCGTCCCCTGCCACCGCGTGGTGAACAAGAACGGCAACCTCTGCGGCTACGGGGGCGGCCTGTGGCGCAAGCGGGCGCTGCTGGACCTGGAGCGGACGGGGACCTGGACACCTGAACCACGGTGATCCGGAACAAAGGCCTCCTGCTCCGGTATGATTGAGGTCATGCAGAAAGCAGCTTTCTCCAAGGCCCGGAAACTGGCCATTTCCCTGCTGCCCTTCAAGGGCGATCCGAGGCCGGGGCTGGAAGCGTCGCCCTGCATCCCCGTGCCCGCCTCCGGGTTCGAGATCCTCGACGGCCCCGGAGCCTTCCGCCGGAAGCTGATGGAACTCATCGCCCAGGCCAGGACCCGGATCCTGCTGCCCGTCCTCTACCTGCAGGACGACGACGCGGGACGCGAGATCCTGGAGGCCCTCTACGCCGCCAAGGCAGCCCACCCGGTCCTGCAGATCGAGGTGTTCGTGGACCTGCACCGGGCCCAGCGGGGCCTCATCGGAAAGGCCAGGAGCGAAGGCAACGCGGCGATGTACCGGGAGATGGCGCGGAGGCTCGGCCCGGGCGTCCCCATCCACGGCATCCCCGTCCAGACCCGGGAGCTCATGGGCGTCATGCACCTCAAGGGCTTCGTCCTGGACGACCAGGTGCTCTACAGCGGCGCCAGCTTCAACGATGTCTACCTCCACCGCCACGAGCGGTACCGCCTGGACCGCTACCACCTGATCCGCAGCCGCGAGCTGGCGGACAGCCTGGCGACCCTGCTGACGCAGGTGATCCTGCGGGATCCCGCGGTGCAGCCCCTGGGCGGCCGCTCGCGGACCCGCATGAAGCCCCCCCGCGCCGTGATCGCCAGCTTCCGTCGGCACCTCAAGGAGGCCTCCTGCGCCTTCGCCGCCGGGACGCCGCACGCCTCGGAGATCGGCGTCACGCCGCTGCTGGGGCTGGGACGCAGGGGCAACGACCTCAACGCCACCCTCTTGCAGGTCGTCGAGCATGCCCGCCAGCGCCTGGTGCTGTTCACGCCGTATTTCAACCTTCCCCGCCCCATCCACAAGGCGGTGCGGGAACAGCTCCGGGCCGGATGCCGCGTGACCATCGTCCTCGGCGACAAGACCGCCAACGATTTCTACATCCCCCCCTCGGAGCCCTTCAGGGCGATCGGATCACTGCCCTACCTCTACGAGTCGAACCTGCGCCGCTTCTGCAAGTCGCAGCAGCACGCCATCGACCAGGGCCTCCTCGACGTGCACCTCTGGAAGCACGGCAACAACACCTTCCACCTCAAGGGGCTCTGGGCCGACGGGGAGTATTCCGTGCTCACCGGCAACAACCTGAATCCCCGCGCCTGGTGGCTGGACCTCGAGAACGGCCTCCTGGTCCGGGATCCCCAGCGCCTGCTCGAGCGGCAGTACGAGCGGGAGCTGGAGACGATCCTCCGTCATGCCAAGCGGCTGACAGATCATCGCGAGATCGAAACCATGGCGGACTACCCGGTTCCCGTGCAGCGGTTCCTCAAGAAGCTGACCCGGCCCCTCCTGGACCGGCTCATCAACCAGATCCTCTAGCTGCCGACGTTTCCCGGGACCGATCCGCAGGGCTCCCCGCGGAGCTGCATGGTGATGGATCCCGCCGGGCAGGCGGGGACGCACAGGCCGCAGCCGAAGCAGTCCTCGCTCCGGCAGACGAGGTGTCCATCCTGGAGCGAGCGCGCGCCGAAGACGCACGGTCCGACGCACCTTCCGCAGCCGATGCAGGCTCCGGCGTCCGTGCCGGCCACGTAGTCGGAGCGGGCCAGCCGGTCGCGGCGCCCGCGCTGCCTCAGGATCTGCAGTTCGTGGCAGCAGCAGGCGCAGCAGCTGCACAGCGCCGAGAGCCCATGGTCCGGGAAGTAGAGGCCCATGTGGACCAGCCCGTGTCCGTCGGCCTCCTTCAGGACCTCTGCGGCCTCCTCCAGGGAGATCCTGCGCGCGAGGCCCTTGGCGGCCAGGCTCTCCGCGGGCGTGTCCAGGACGAGGCACACCTCCAGCGGCTTGTCGCAGCGGCGATAGTGGCTCCTGCAGACACAGGGCCACACGGCGATCGTGCGCGCCCGTCCGAGGATCTCCATCACCTGCTCCGTGGGCAGGACCCACGGCTGCATGGCCAGCGACGCGCCGAGGGGGATGATCCGCGCGGCGTGCGGGACCTTCCCGGCAGCGATCCACTGGTCGTACTTGACCAGGTAGTCCTCCAGGAATGAATCGTCCATGACCGCCCCCTTCATGGCCTGCCGTGGACATGCTCGGGCAGCGCGACGGCCTCCTCGAAGGCCATGGAGGAGGGCTGGCGGCCGTCCGGATGGGACAGGCAGGCCGCGACGCCCGGCCACGGAGCGGGGGCCCGGGGCAGCCGGCGGGCCGGCTCCGGAAAGGCGACCGCGGCGCTCACCAGACCACCGGCCGGTCGGGCACGAAGCCGTCGGAACCCGTGGCCTGCTCCAGGCTGCCGGCCTTGGCCTGCACCACCAGGTAGGTCATGGGCTCGACGCCCGTGGCCCTCCAGCAGCGGAGACCGGCCGGGGCGATGCGGACGGCGCTGCCCGCCCGCAGCGGGATGCGCGCCCCATCCACCTGCATCTCGCCCTCGCCGCTGAGGACGAGGTAGAGTTCCTCGTTCTGCTTGTGGGCGTGCAGGAAAGGCATGGACTGCCCCGGAGCGAGGGATCCCAGGGAGACCTCCATGCCGGTCAGGTCGAGGATCCCTTTCAGGAAAACCTTCCCGGGGACCTCGCCCAGGCGAGGATGGAGCAGGACGTGTTCGGCCCACTGGGAGGGCGCGCCGAAGTCCGCGCTGCCGAAGAGACTTTCGCGACGGACGTGTTCCGGTTGTCGGGTCATCGGATTCTCCTTGGAAAAGTGCGTGCTTGAGACAAATAGCACGATCGTTCGTATTATTATGCGTTCCAGGGCGGAATGCAAGGGTCGTCTTTGTCGACGATCCAGGGGAAACTGGAGGCATGGGCAAGGGAGCCGCGACACGCAGCCGGATCCTGGACGCGGCGATGAAGATCGCCAGCCGGGACGGCCTGGAGGGCCTGACCATCGGGGGGCTCGCCAAGGCCCTGTCCCTGTCCAAGAGCGGGCTCTTCGTGCACTTCGGTTCCAAGGAGGCCCTTCAGATCGCGGTGCTGGAGCACACCCTGGCGCGCTTCGGGGAGTTCGCCATGCCCTCCGTGGAGGCGGCCGCCCCGGGCGCGGACAAGCTGCGGGCGCTCTTCAAGGCGTGGCTGGACTGGATCGACAACCCTGAACTCCCCGGCGGCTGCCCCGTGCTGGGCGCGGCCTTCGAACTGGACGACCGGGAGGGCGCCCCCCGCGAGTTCCTGGTCTCCAGCCAGGAACTCAACCAGCGGAAGCTGGCGCTGGCATTCCGTCAGGCCGCCTCTCCCGGCGCGGACATCGACCAGCTGGTCTTCGAGATGCGCGCCATCACGCTCGCCTACCACTACACTTCGAGGGTCATGCGCGACCCCAAGGCCCGCGAGAAGGCGGACAAGGCCTTCGAGGAGCTTCTTCGGCGGGCCGCCTCCTAGCGCACCCTGGCCCCGAAGGCGCCCTCCAGCCACTGGCGGACCCGGTTGGCGTCGCCGAACCGCGTCAGGTTCCCCACGGAATCCAGCAGGACGATCACCACGGACCGCTGGGCCACCCGGGCCTGCATCACGAGGCAGCGGCCGGCCTCCTCGATGAAGCCGGTCTTGGAGAGCCCGATCTCCCACCGGCGACTCCGGACCAGCCGGTTGGAGTTGTGGAAGGTGATCTGGCGGCGCTTCGAGCTGATCGTGGCCTCCTCGCAGGTGGTGAAGCGCCGGATCTGCGGGTACTGGGAGGCCGCCTCGACCATCCTGGCCAGGTCCTTGGCGGTGGAGACGTTCGCGCTGGAGAGGCCTGCGGGATCGACGAACCGGGTGCCCGTGAGCCCCAGCGAACGGGCCTTGGCGTTCATGGCGGAGACGAAGGCGTCCAGGCCCCGCGGGTAGGTGCGTCCCAGGGCGTGGGCCGCCCGGTTCTCGGAGGACATGAGGGCCAGGTGGAGGGCCTGCCCCCGGCTCAGGGAGGTCCCCACCGGCAGGCGGGACTTGCTGTGCTTCAGGCCGTCCACGTCCTCCTTCTGGATGGTGAGGGTCTCGTCGAGGTCCAGGCCGGCGTCCAGGACCACCATCGCCGTCGCGAGCTTGGTGATGGAGGCGATGGGCAGCACCTCGTCGGGGCGCTTCTGGAAGATCGGCTGCCCGGTGCCCTGGTCCAGGACGAGGGCCGAGCTGGAACGCAGGTCCAGGGCCTTCGGGGCACGCCCCGCGCCGCGGAGGGGCAGCAGGGCCGACACGATCACGACCGCCGCCACCCAACGTCCCGTCATCCGTCCCATCGACCAGCCTCCCACACAAAGGATGGCCTCCGGGCGGGAAAGGTTGCAAAGGTTGATTCAGGACGTCCATCGCCGGGATCTTGTTTGCCAGACATTCCGGCCTTCCCGCGGGTTTACACTCGAAACGCGCCGTCCTTCCTTGACATCCCATCCTCACCACTGATGCCAGGGCGTCCCGCCGGCCTTCCTTGGCCCGGCCCTCTCCCCCTGTTACCTTCATCCAGTCGGGTCGTCCGTCGAAACCCGCTCGAAAGCTGCCTGATGGAATCCTTCGCCCACATCCTGCACCCAACCCCGGCGACCCTCTGGATGATCGTGAAGGTGCTCCTGGTCTTCGGGGGGCCTCTCACGATCGCCTCGCTGCTCACCTGGGGGGAACGTCGGGGCGCAGCCATGATCCAGGACCGCATCGGCCCCAACCGGGCGGCCCTCTTCGGGCGGTGGCCCCTCCTGGGCCTGCCCCAGATCGTGGCGGACGGCATCAAGTCGTTCCTCAAGGAGGATCTGGTGCCGCCCCACACGGCGGGCCTCCTCTTCTGGCTGGCGCCGATGTTCGCCTTCATCCCGGCGGTCATGGGTTTCGCGGTCATCCCCTTCGGCCGGAGCTTCACCCTGGGGGGAGCCGACTACCACATGAGCCTCCTGGACCCCGGCAACGGCATGGGGATGCTCTATCCCATGGCCATCGGCGCCGTGGCCGTCTACGGCATCCTGACCGCCGCCTGGAGCAGCAACAACAAGTGGTCCATCCTGGGCGGGATGCGGGTCTCGGCCCAGATGGTGAGCTACGAACTGGCCATGGGCCTGGCCGTGACGGCCGTCTTCATGCGCACCGGAGGCTACGATCCCCACGAGATCGTCGCCGCCCAGGCGGGGCTCTGGAATGTCGTCCCCCAGTTCCTGGGCTTCATCGTGTTCACCTCCTGCATGTTCGCGGAGACCAACCGGCTGCCCTTCGACTTCGCGGAAGGGGAGAGCGAGATCGTGGCCGGCTACCTCACGGAATACGGCTCCATGAAGTTCGCGCTCATGTACCTCTCCGACTACATCCACATCGTCACGGCGTCGGCCCTCGTCGTGACCCTCTACCTGGGGGGCTGGCAGGTACCCTTCGTGGCGGCCCCAGGCACGCTGCTCTCCGTGGCCTCCTTCCTCGGGAAGCTCCTCTTCATCTGCTGGCTCTTCATCTGGGTCCGCTGGACCCTGCCCCGCTTCCGGTACGACCAGCTGATGGGCCTCGGCTGGAAGGTGATGCTGCCCCTCGCCCTGGCCAACCTGATGCTGCACGCCTGGTGGATGCACCGGGCGGTCATGGGATAAGGAGCGCGCATGGCCGTCGTCACCAGGCAAGTGGAACTCAACTGGCTGGACCGAACCTACTTGTGGCCGGTCCTCAAGGGCATGGTCATCACCATCCGGCACTTCTTCCGACAGCTGGGCACCCCTTCGCGCAAGCGGTTCACCCTGCAGTACCCGGACATGAAGCGGGAGATGCCCGCCGGCTACCGGGGCCTGCACGAACTGAAGCGCTCCGAGGACGGTGCCGTCAAGTGCGTGGCCTGCTTCATGTGCGCCGAAGCCTGTCCGGCCCGCTGCATCACCATCGAGGCCGAGGAGTTCTCGGACCTGGCCCTGACCCAGGGCTTCGAGGAGAAGCGGCCCCGGATCTTCCAGATCGACATGCTGCGGTGCATCTACTGCGGCTTCTGCGAGGAGGCCTGCCCGAAGGACGCGATCTGGCTGCGGAAGGACTACGAGCTCGGCGCCTTCGACCGCCAGGACCTGCGGTTCGGAAAGTGGGACCTCATGAACACCTACGCCAGGCAGGACGGCAAGCCCGAGATCATCTCGGATCCAAAGCCGGCGGTGCCCCACGTGCCCGTGGGAGTCCAGGAGGGCCCATGTTCCTGACCTTCGCCCTCGTCACCCTGGTCGGCGCCCTGGCGATGTCCCGGCAAAAGAACCTCATCGTGGCCGGACTCTGCCTGGTTCTCTCCTTCATCGGCATGGCGGGGATCTTCCTGCTGCTTTCGAACCCCGTGGCCGCGGCGCTGCAGATCATCGTCTACTCCGGGGCCATCGTCGTGCTGGTGCTCTTCGTGATCATGCTCCTGAACGCCCACGAGGAGGAACCCGCGGGGAAGGCGCGTCCGGTCCAGCGCTGGGCCGGCGCCCTCGCGGCCGCGGTCCTGGGCGCGGGGGCGTTCAAGCTGGTGGCGGTTTCTCCGGCCCTGCATCCCGCGAACGTCCAGCCCACCATCCCTGCCATGACCCTGGGCCAGCTCGGCAGCGACCTGTTCCACCACCATCTCCTGGCCTTCGAGGCCGTGGGCCTGCTGCTGCTCGCGGCGATGGTGGCGGCGGTCCTGCTCGTCAAGCGCGACCTGTGAGCGAGGTACCCATGACACCCGTGCATTCGTTCTGGTCGGAAGTCCTGGGGGGAGGCCTTTCCGGCTACATCCTGCTGGCCCTCCTCCTCTTCGTCATCGGCCTGGCGACGGTCCTGATCCGCCGTTCCCTGCTCGTCCAGTTCATGGGCGTGGAGCTGATGCTCAACGCCGCCAACGTCGCACTGCTGGCCTTCGCCCGGTTCAGGAACGGCGACGTGCGCGCCACCACGTTCTACCTCTTCATCATCGCCGTGGCCGCCTGCGAGGCCGCCGTCGGACTCGCCCTCATCGTGGGCCTGTACCGCCACCGCCAGACCACGGATTCCGACCGCGCCGACGCGTTGAGGCAGTGACGATGCCGAAACTGCTGGCCCTCATCCCCCTGCTGCCCCTCCTGGGCTTCGTTTCCATCGGCCTCTTCGGCCGCAAGGCGGGCAAGCCCGCCGTCTCCTGCGTGGCGGTGGGCCTGGTGGTCCTGTCCTTCGTGCTGTCCGCGGCGGCTTTCCGCGGGCTCGCCGACGCACCGGGAGGCCGGATCGCCGTCGAATACGCCGAATGGCTGTCGGTGGGCGACCTGAAGGTCCCCTTCGGCCTGGTCTTCGATCCCCTGTCGGGCCTGATGGCCCTGGTGGTCACGGGCATCGGCGCCCTCATCCACCTCTATTCGGTCGGCTACATGGCCCACGAGGAGGGCTACGCCCGCTACTTCGCCTACCTCAACCTCTTCGTGTTCTTCATGCTGACCCTCGTGCTGGGCTCCTCCCTGCCCCTGCTCTTCGTGGGCTGGGAAGGGGTCGGCCTCTGCAGCTACCTCCTCATCGGCTACTACTTCGAGACGGAGGTCGCCTCCGCCGCCGGACTCAAGGCCTTCCTCGCCAACCGGGTGGGCGACCTGGGCATGACCATCGGCATGATGGCGCTCTTCGCCGCCTTCGGCACCCTCACCATCTCCGACATCCTCGCCCAGGCGGGACGGTTGAGTCCCGAAGCGGGCTTCGGCGTCCTCACCTTCGCGACCTTGATGCTCTTCCTGGGTGCCACGGGCAAGAGCGCCCAGATTCCCCTCTACGTCTGGCTGCCGGATGCCATGGCCGGGCCGACCCCCGTGAGCGCCCTCATCCACGCCGCCACCATGGTGACGGCGGGCATCTTCATGATCTGCCGCCTCGCCCCCCTCTTCCAGCTCGCACCCATCACCCTGACCGTCGTCGCCTGGGTGGGCGGCGCCACGGCCCTCTTCGCGGCCACCATCGGCCTCCTGCAGCGGGACATCAAGAAGGTGCTGGCCTACTCGACCGTGAGCCAGCTGGGCTACATGTTCCTGGGCCTCGGGGCCGGCGGGTTCGCCGCGGGGTTCTTCCACCTGTTCACCCACGCCTGGTTCAAGGCCCTCCTCTTCCTCGGCGCGGGAAGCATCATCATGGCCATGCATCACGAGCAGGACCTGTTCCGGATGGGCGGTCTGAAAAACAAGCTGCCCGTCACGTTCTGGACCATGGCCATCGCCACGCTCTGCATCATCGGGTTCCCCGGAACCTCGGGCTTCGCCAGCAAGGACGAGATCCTCTACCTGGCCTACCTGAAGAGTCCCGCGCTTTGGGCCATGGGCGTCGCCGGAGCCTGCTGCACGGCCTTCTACATGGCCCGCCTCTTCACCCTGGCGTTCCTCGGCGAGCCCCGGGACGCGCACGCTTTCGAGCAGGCCCAGGAGTCCCCCCGCACGATGCTCCTGCCCCTGGCCGCGCTCGCCGCCGGGGCGCTGCTGGCCGTGTTCCTGGGCTGGCCCGCGGCCTTCGGCGGCTCCTTCCGCATCGAGCACTTCCTCGAGCCGGCCCTGGCCTTCGGCCGGACGAACGCCCTGCAGGCCCCGCCGCACGAGGGCCATCCCGTCCTGCTGGCGGTCATCTCTACGGCGCTGGCCCTGGGTTTCGCCGCCTTCGGCTACGCCACCTACCGGAACGGCCTGGGGGCGGCGGAGGCGCGGGCGGCCCGCTTCCCGGGGCTCCACCGGCTCGTGCTGGCGAAGTACTACGTGGACGAGGCCCTGGAAGCCACGCTCTACGCCTTCGTCCGCTGGCTGGGCAACCTGATGTGGAAGCTCTTCGACGTGATCCTGATCGACGGCCTGGGCGTGAACGGACCCGGCGTCATGACCGCCATCGCGGGAGACTTCACGGCCCTGTTCCAGACCGGGCGCGTGCGGAACTACGCGCTCGGCATGACGCTGGGAGTCCTGGCGCTCCTCTTCATCTTCCTGACGTAGGAGCCGACCGTGTCCGCCTGGATCAGCAGCCACCTCCTCACCTTCCTGGTCTTCGCGCCCCTGTTCTGGGGGCTCCTCCTCCTGGCCTTCCCTGAGCGGCTGGCGCCGCTCGTGCGCCTCCTGGCCCTGCTGGGCTCCACCGGCGTCTTCTGCGTCGCCCTGATCCACCTCCTGCGCGCGACGCCCGAGTATGGGACCCTCTTCTGCGAGCGCGTCCCCTGGTTCACGATCGTGGGCCTGCCCGTGGACTACCACCTCGCGGCGGACGGACTGAACCTGTGGCTCGTGCTCCTCACGACCTTCCTGACGCCCCTGACCCTGCTCGGCACCTGGAACAGCCCCCCCAGCCGGGGCGGCGCCGCCGCGTCGATCTTCCTCATGCTGGAGACGGGCATCCTGGGCGCGCTGCTCGCCCAGGACCTGCTCCTCTTCTACCTCTTCTGGGAGGCGATGCTCGTGCCCATGTACTTCCTCATCGGCGTCTGGGGCGGCGAGGACCGGAAGTACGCGGCCAACAAGTTCATCCTCTTCACCCTGGCGGGCTCGCTGCTGTGGCTGGTGGCCCTCCTCTACACGGCATCCAGGGCCGGCAGCTTCGCCCCGCCGCTCATGGCCGCGGCCATCCAGGACCTGCCCGGGAGCGTCCAGAGGCTCCTGTTCCTGGCCTTCGCCCTGGCCTTCGCCATCAAGGTCCCGCTCTTCCCCCTCCACACCTGGCTGCCCGACGCGCACACGGAAGCCCCCACCGCCGGCAGCGTAGTCCTGGCGGGCGTCCTGCTGAAACTCGGCTCCTACGGTTTCATCCGCTTCGCCATCCCCATGTTCCCCTCGGCCTTCGCCCACTACGCGCGCCCCCTGGCCATCCTGGCCGTGATCGCCATCCTCTACGGGGCCCTGGTGGCCATGGTGCAGTGGGACATCAAGAAGCTCGTGGCCTACTCCAGCGTCAGCCACATGGGCTTCGTGATGCTCGGGCTCTCCAGCATGACCGTCCTCGGCACCCAGGGCGCCATGCTCCAGATGCTGAACCACGGCATCTCCACGGGCGCCCTCTTCCTCATGGTGGGCATGCTCTACGACCGGGCCCACACGCGCATGATCGCGGACTTCGGCGGCGTGGCGACGAGGATGCCCATCTTCACGACCTTCTTCCTGATCGTCACCCTCAGCAGCATCGGCCTGCCCCTCACGAACGGCTTCGTCGGCGAGTTCCTGATCCTCAACGGGACCTACACCGCGGGCTTCGGCTGGGGCCGCGTCCTCGCCGCCGCCGCGACCCTCGGCGTCCTGCTCGGCGCGGTCTACATGCTCTGGATGGTGAAGCGGGTCTTCTGGGGAGCCGCCAACACGGACGAGGACAGCGGCACGGCCCGCCTCAGCCGGGACCTGAACGGGCGCGAGATCGCCGTGCTGGTGCCCATCGTCGTCCTGATCTTCTGGATGGGCCTGCAGCCCAGGACCTTCCTGGCCGCCTCCCAGGAGCCGGTGGCGCGCCTCCTGGAGGAGGCGAAGGCGCCCGCGCCCAGGATGTCCATGATGCCCGCGCCGGAGGTGAAGCCGTGAACGGTGCCCGCGATCTCGCCGCCCTCCTGCCCCTCCTGATCCCTGCCGCGGCGGCCTGCCTCCTGCCCATCGCCGCCCTGGACAAGGACCAGGCCACCCGGAAATGGATCCGCGGGGCCATGTTCTTCACCGCCATGCTGGCCATCCTCGGGAGCTTCCTCTACGTCACCCGGCTCTGGGAAGCCGGCCACCAGCCCACGTTCGCCCAGTTCCGGATGGACCGCCTGGCCCAGTTCGGGGCCATCTTCCTGCTCGTCGCGGCCGCGATGACCGTGATGCAGCTCTGGGACCACCTGCACCAGGAGGGCTGGGTGAAGGGGGAGACCCTGTCCCTGCTCATGACCGCGGTCTGCGGGATGATGCTCTTCGCCTCCACGACCCACCTGATGCTCCTCTTCCTCGGCCTGGAACTCTTCTCCATCCCGCTCTACGCGCTCACGGCCACCGTCCGCCTCCGGGCGTCGGCACTGGAGGGCGCCATGAAGTACTTCATGACGGGGGCCGTGGCCTCGAGCTGCTTCCTCATGGGCGCGGTGCTGCTCTACGGTGTGACGGGTTCCCTGGACGTCGGCGAGATGGGAGTTCGCCTGGGACTCCTGAAGGGCCTGGATCCCCTGGCCCTGGCCGGCGCGGCGCTCCTGCTCCTGGGCTTCCTGTTCAAGGTGAGCGCGGTGCCGTTCCACCAATGGACGCCCGACGCCTACGAGGGAGCTCCCCACCCCGTCGCGGCCTTCATGTCCGTGGCCACCAAGGGCATGACCTTCCTCGCCCTGCTGCGGGTCTTCACGGCCGTCTCCGGGGGCGGCGAGGGCCTCCTGGGCGTCAAGCTGCGCACGGCCATGGCCCTGGCCGCGGTCCTCACCATGGTCGCGGGCAACCTCACCGCCCTGGTGCAGACGAACGTCAAGCGCATGCTCGCCTATTCGAGCATCAGCCACGCGGGCTACCTGCTGCTGGCCTTCGTGGCGGCCACGCCGATGGCCTTCACGGGCCTGGTCTTCTACCTGGTGGCCTACCTGGCCATGAACATGGGCGCCTTCGGCCTCCTCACCGCCTTCGGCCTGGTGGGCGAGCGCGTCACCTTCGACCACCTGCGTGGCCTCGGCTGGAAACGCCCCGGCCTCAGCCTCGCGGCGACCCTCTGCCTCCTGAGCCTGGCCGGGATCCCGCCCACGGCGGGCTTCTTCGGGAAGTACATGATCTTCAAGGAACTGGTCCAGGCGGGCCATGTGGGCCTCGCCGTGCTCGCCGTCCTCGCCAGCCTCGTGAGCGTCTACTACTACCTTCGGGTTCCCGTCGCCCTCTGGCTGGAGAAGCCCAAGCCGAGCCTCGAGCGCGAAGCCGCCGAGCAGCCGGCCGTGGAGGCGCCCTTCGCGGGGGCCACGGTCCTGGTGTGCGGCCTCCTGACGCTCGCCTGCGGATTCCTCCAGACCTTCCTCGTGGACGGCTTCGCGGCCCGCGTCGTCCGGGACTGCATCGGACTCGTGCGGTAGCGGCCGACCCTCCCGCGGATCCACGCCGGAAATCCCCGGCTCGGGCCCCGTTCCGGACCGCCCAGCGGACGACGGGGAGCGTTCTTCCTGTCCCCGGCTAACATGGAAGGATTCCGAGGAGGAACCGTGGGCATGGGT
>Ga0209099_1000952_pt1 | contig 31835 bp, 32 predicted proteins | sample AD_JPNHW2_MetaG_FD_184430 | JGI IMG/M metagenome (GOLD analysis project Ga0209099, IMG submission 184430) | Active sludge microbial communities of municipal wastewater-treating anaerobic digesters from Japan - AD_JPNHW2_MetaG (SPAdes) (version 2) | ecosystem: Engineered > Bioreactor > Anaerobic... | reverse complement strand
GGGACCGGGATCTCACGGAGCTGCTTAGTGATCGCGGCCTGCCGCCCTCCTGAAACAATGTCAAACGCCCCGGTCGGGTCGGCCACCCGGCAGTGGAGTACATCGGCGATCTCCACAACCTCGGTGAGCGCACCGCAGAGGTACAGCGACCGGCACCATGCTCCGCCCGGGGTCACGACCCAGGCCGGGCTCCCGGCTTCGTCAGCCGGTACCGCAAGGGTCGCTCCGGAAAAATCCCCGGCAAAAACACGAGTTGCACCTTCCATGGTTGTAATCACTACTTTTGTAAAAGAGAGGTATTCAAGGTATAGGAGTTGATAAGCGGTCGGGGTACTCAAAAGTACATACGAATGACGGCAGAATCTCAAAAAAATTGTATTAAGGGTGTTTCAGTGTCGGATCCAGCGCGGTGGCATTCGCGTACGCGGCATCTGCTTCCGCGATCCTTCCCTCTGCCCTGAGCGCATTGCCCTTGTTGTACCACGCGATGGATCGCAGGGTTGTCAGGTTCCCGGGTGCGTTGATCGCAACATCTGCTGCCGCAATGGCCTCATCATTCCTGCCCAGCATGGCCAGGATTCCGGCTCGGTTTGACTGGATCAGGGGCGTGAGGGAACTGACGTTTTGTGCGAGTGCTGCATCTGCCGCTTCCAGTGCGTCTTTGTAGTTCCCGGCATTTGCCAGATCCACGCTCTTTGAGTATAGTGAGCCGGCTGACGTGAAGGATGCTGACGTATTTGCCGGCACCACCGGAACCCACGGGCCCTGCTTTGTGAGGACCAGCCCGGCGACAACTGCAATGCAGATGACCAGCACAACACCAATTGCAAAGAGGTAAGTCCTAGGTATCCTTGTTGCGGGTTTTTTCTCCGCATTTTTGCTGTTTTTAGGGCTCATGAGATAAAAGAAGGGATGAATTACGATTAATACTTCCGTTTCACCGCAATTGCGAGTGCCGCGATGCCGAGACCGATGAGAGCAATTTCAGTGGGTAGTGGGGTATAGGTCGTCTTTTTCGGGATGGTTGTAGCCGACGACTGCGCGGTCACCTGCTGTATTGGAGTTATTAATCCCGTCACTGGGGTCGTCGTCCCGGCCGGGGCTGTCAGAGACGGCAGTACAGTCGGTGATTGGGTAAACGTGTCGGCAATAAAGGTAATGGGTTTGTCCCCGCTCCTGACCGTCCCGTATACCGCAGTACCATTGTAACTGCTGCTCATATGGTTGAGGTCCTGCGTGACCACAAAGGTATAGGTACCTGCCGAGTAAACGCTGCTACCGTCAGTACTTTTAGCGTTCCGGTCCCATGCAGGGCCGTTTTTCCAAATATACGGTGAGGACTTGATCATCGGGTTGCTGTCAAAGTTGAGAATCTGGGTGGTCGACGCTCCCAGGTTCCCGGTATAGATCTGGGGTATGACCGCTCCGGAAGGGGATGTAAGTTTTACAGTAAAAAAACTGTCTGCCGGGTTATAGTTAGGACGCTTTGAATAATCAAGCGCCATGTACAGGTTCGTATCGATCCGGTAGGTGATATTCGCAGACATCGGGACTGACTGGCCGGTGATGTCTTTATTGGCATCAACATCCCAGATCGAGAGGTCAATCCGGGGCTCGTACAGGACAAAGACCGGTGTCTCTGGTTGAACATCGTGCGTGTACCAAGTGCCATTATAACCGGTGAAAATGTCAGGATTGACGTAGAACGATTTTGCATCCCCGGAAATTGTTACCGTCTTTGACGGCTCGCCGCTCCTGTCAGAACCGGCTGGCCACCATGCCATCACGGTGTGCCCGTTCATAGGCGCGGTAAGGTCCAGGTTGCGCTCGCCAATAAAGACCGGTGCGCCATTGGTTATCTTGGTCAGGCTCGCCGTGACCGGAATAAGAATGAGGCACATGAGCAGGAGAAAAACAAGAGGGATGCGGCTCGATATCATGAAAAGTAATTTCAAAACTCTTATGATAAAGATTATTACATTCTAGTGATAGCAAAAGGACATTTTTCGGGCCATGCAGGATCGTGCCTGGATGTACCGGATACTTTGAGCAGGAAAAAACAACATAGTCCAAAGTCAATCTAGTCATACAACGCGAAGGATGATGTGCATGGACGAGAACCATACTATCTGGATAGAGAAATACCGGCCGACAAAACTTGCGGATATTGTCGGGCAGGACGAGATAGTTGAGCGGCTCTCATCTTACGTAAAGTCCGGTAATCTCCCTCATCTCCTTTTTACCGGGAGCGCAGGTGTGGGAAAAACAACCGCAGCGGTTACCCTTGCGCATGAATTCTTTGGTGAGTCATGGCAGATGAACTTCCGCGAGCTCAATGCGTCCGACGAGCGTGGGATCGATGTGGTGCGCAACCAGATCAAGCAGTTTGCCCGCACGACACCCCTCGGGGATGCAACCTTTAAGGTCCTTTTCCTTGACGAAGCCGATGCGCTGACGACCGATGCACAGGCTGCGCTGCGCAGGACAATGGAAAGTTATGCGAAAACCTGTCGGTTTATCCTTTCGTGCAACTACTCATCGAAGATCATTGACCCTCTCCAGAGCCGGTGTGCGATCTACCGGTTTCGGCCACTTGCACCGCAGGCAGTAAAAGAGGAGATTGGCCGGATCGCAACAAAGGAGGGACTGAAGATAACTCCCGATGCGCTGGATGCAATGGTCTATATTGCCCAAGGCGACATGCGCAAGGCGATTAACGCCCTGCAGGGTGCCGCGATTATTAGTACCACGATCGAGGCCCCGATGGTCTATGCGATCACATCCAATGCCCGGCCGGGATGAGATCGAAGAACTCCTCGGCTTGCCCTTGCCGGGGAATTTGACGGGGCCGAATCCCTGCTTATGCACCTGCTTCACGAGCGGGGGATTGCACCGAACGAATTGATCAACCAGTGCTACCGGGCGCTTGTGAAACGCGGGATGGACAGGGCGCTCAAAGTGGAACTGATAGATGCCCTTGGAGAGACCGATTTCCGGCTCTCGGAGGGGGGAAACAGCGACATCCAGATGGAGGCGCTGATCGCCCGGTTCGTGCTTGCGAGTACAAAGAAGCGGTGAGGCAAAAATGGAGAAGGCACCCGAACTGCACCAGGGAGACCGGACCGATGACTGGACCCGGCTCCTTAAAAGCCGGTACAAGAAAGAGCTTGGCGAGATCTCGCGCCTGTACCCGCACAAGCGCTCGCTTTTAATCGATTACCGGCAGATTGAGCGGTTCGGGAAGGCGGGTATCACCCTTGCCGATGAACTGCTGGAGAACCCCGGCAAGGTGCTCGAAGATGTCTGGGATGCGATAAAAAGCAACCAACTGATCCGCACGAAGGACGGGAAAGAGCCCAAGGCCGTCAATATCCGGTTCACGAACCTCCCGAAAAAAACCGCGATCCGCGAGATCCGCTCCGATGATATCAACATGTTTGTCTCGGTTGAGGGCATCCTGCGGAAGACTACTGAGGTTCGCCCCCGGATCGTGGAAGCGGTCTTCAAGTGTCCGGCCGGCCACTTCACGAGAAAGGTCCAGAAGTATGGCAAGTTTATCGAGCCTGACGGCTGTGCCACCGATGGCTGCACGTTCAAGAAACTGGACCTGGTACCCAAGCGCTCTACCTTTGTCGATTCCCAGAAACTCAGAGTGCAGGAATCCCCTGAGGGCTTGCGGGGCGGCGAGCAGCCTCAGACGCTCGATATCGATGTGACTGATGACCTCACCGGCATGGTCGCACCGGGAGACCGGGTCGTCATCAACGGCATTCTCCGCTCCATGCAGCGAATCGTGAAAGGCGAAAAGAGCACGGTCTTTGATATCTTTCTCGAATGCAACTCGATCGAGATCGCGGAAAAGGAGTTTGAGGAGGTCGAGATCGACGAGCAGGCAGAAGACGAGATCAAAAAACTGTCCTGCAACCCGATGATCTACCGGATGGTCACCCACTCTATCGCCCCCACGATCTACGGGAACGATGATGTCAAGGAGGCGATTACCCTCCAGCTTTTCGGCGGGATAGCAAAGGAGATGCCGGACGGCACCCACCTGAGGGGCGATATCCATGTGCTCCTGATAGGGGACCCGGGTATTGCAAAGAGCCAGCTGCTGCGCTATGTTGTGAAATGCTCGCCGCGTGCGATCTATACAAGCGGACAGTCCTCGACCTCCGCCGGTCTCACGGCAACGGCAGTCAAGGATGAATTCGGGGAAGGGCGCTGGACGCTTGAGGCAGGTGCGCTTGTGCTCGCCGACATGGGTATTGCCGCCGTCGATGAGATGGACAAGATGCAGAAGGAAGACCGCTCCGCGCTCCACGAGGCGATGGAGCAGCAATCTATCAGTGTCGCAAAGGCCGGCATCACCGCGACGCTCAAGTCCCGGTGCGCGCTTCTCGGGGCAGCAAACCCGAAGTACGGGCGGTTCGACATGTATGGCGACATTTCTGACCAGATCAACATGCCCCCGTCGCTCCTTTCGCGTTTTGACCTGATCTTTATCATGACCGACCAGCCGGAGCAGAAACGGGACTTGGCTATCGCCGAGCATATCCTCAAGGCGCACGGTGTCGGGGAGCTCATTGCCCAGCACAAGAAAACGCCGATACCCGGGGTCACGCAGGAGTTTATCAACCAGCAACTCAAGCCGGTCATGCCGGATATCGATCCCGCGTTTTTCCGGAAGTACGTCGCGTACTCCAAGCGCACCTGTTTTCCGATCCTCTCTGCGGAGGCAAAGGAAGCGATTGTCGGGTACTACCTCAAACTCAGGGGGATTGCAGAGCCCAACAAGCCTGTCCCGGTAACGGCCCGACAACTGGAAGCACTCGTCCGGCTTGCAGAGGCAAGCGCCCGGATCCGGCTTTCAAACAAGATTGAGGTGAGCGACGCGGAACGCGTGATCCATATCGTGGATGCCTGCCTGCGCCAGATCGCTTACGATGCAAAGACCGGGAACTTCGATATCGACAAGGTAGCGACCGGCATCTCGAAGGAGAAGCGAGATATCGTCCGGGTGATCAAGGATGCAATCCGGGATATCGGTGGCGAGGGACGGCGCGCCTCGATCGAGCAGGTGATCGAAGCCGCCGCCTCAAAGGGCTTTGCTCATGACAAGGTCCGGGAAGGGATCGATATGCTCCTGCGGCATGGTGAGGCGATGGAACCCAAACAGGGAATTATTCAGCTGATCTGACGAGGTGAACGTGATGCAACAAGGGCACAGAAACGGTGAGCACAGCGATCACGAACAGGCTATCTTCGAAGCCGGGATAAAACTCGGGGCGCTCTACCACCAATGGGTCGGGACACCTGTCTCGCAGGAATCTGCGGGAAGCGTGGAAGAGGCAATTGAAAAGGCCGTGATCCTCCAGCCCTTTGTTGAGGAGATCACGGTGAGGCTCGACCGTTCCTTAATGAAAAAGAATGTATTCGGGTACAGCGAACTCTCCGGTCTGATGTATAATGTGGAGATCGTGACCCGGGTGGGATTTTCGTACTGCCGGGCCGCTCTTGCTCCGGAGAATGGTTACCCGCTTATGAGGATCGTGGAGTGCCATGAGATCACGCATCTTTCCGATCACTGACGATCATATCCATTTCGATCCGGTGAACGGTCGTGGGGTCGAAGCGGCAAAGGATTTTCTGCACTCGGGCGGAACCCATATGTTCCTTGTCTCGAAACCTTCGTGGTCGCTTGGGATCGCACCGACCTGTGGCGTCGATTACGTGAAAGTCTTTGACGAGACGCTTCGGGTTGCAGGAATGATCCGGGAAACCGGGCTGATCGTTTTTCCTATCCTCGGCGTGCACCCTGCCGAGATCAGCCGGCTTGTCGAGCGCATGACACTTTCAGAGGCAGTTAGGGTGATGAAAGGCGGACTTGATTGCGCTTCTGATTATGTCCGGGATGGCCGAGCCGTGGCGCTCAAGAGCGGGCGGCCGCATTACGAAGTGAGCCCCGAAGTATTTGCGGCATCAAACGAGGTACTTTCCCACGCGCTCGAACTTGCAGCAGGATGCCAGTGTGCCCTCCAGATCCATGCCGAGAGCGGACCGTGCGCCGATGTTGTGGACATGGCCGATGCTGCGGGTATGCCAGTCGGACGCGTGGTCAAGCACTACGGCTCACCCGAAACACCGCTCCACCCCTCGCTTGTCGCCCGGCACGAAGCAGTGCCGGTCCTTGCGCGTGAGCGTCGATCGTTTACCATGGAGAGTGATTTCATGGACGAGAACTCGCGGCCCGGTGCCGTAACGGGGCCCAAATCCGTCCCGAGAATCACAAAAAAACTCCTTGAATCAGACGTGATCACCGAGGATGACTGCTGGCGTATCCACGGCGAAACGCCGGAAAAAGTGTATGGCGTCAGGATCACGCTGTAACCGGCACAACCTGCGTGCCTTATTTTCCTCCCATCTTTTATCTGGTGGCTCGGCTAAACAGCTGATCAATGTTTCTCAAAATCCACCGCTCGCCCGGAACGGGTGACGTGGTTGCGGTCTGCGACCGCGAACTGCTCAATACGACCATCACTGACAGCTCCCTCAAAGTAACCGTATCTGAATATTTCTACGGTAGCACTCCCGTGGATGAGGCAGCAGTTACCGAAGCCCTGTGCAAGGGAGACAATGTCAACCTCATCGGTGAACGATCAGTGGGAGTGGCGGTAAAACTGGGACTTATCTCCCGGGCGGACTGCATCATGATCGGCAGTGTGCCTCACGTCCAAATCTACAGGTTTTAAACCATGACAATCCAGGACCGGTTCTGCCCGAAATGCGGTAAACCTTCGGAGACTGATGGGCTCTGCATGAGCTGCCGGGCGGCAGATACCCCGTGGGCCGAATGCGATACGCGGGTGTCAAGTACTCACTGTCCCAGCTGCGGTGCAATCAAGCAGGTAAACACATGGACGGATACGGAACGTGACCTGGCGGCGCTTGCGCCCGACCTTGCACGGAGTGCGGTACATTTCCACCCTGACGTGAAGAAACGCTCGATCGCCGTGGAAGTGCGCGATATCAGCCCCAACCGGTCCCGGGCATACCTCACAATCACGGGTATCCTGTACGGTGTTTCCATGGAAAAGACCTGTACGGTCGAACTGGTCTGGCATAAAGAGCAGTGCGACCGGTGCAACCGGATCACCGGCAGTTACTACGAGGGGATCGTGCAGGTGCGTGCAGACGAACGTAAATTAAGCACATTTGAGCTGCAGTCGGCGGCAGCCATCGCGACCCAGATTGAGGATTCTCTCATCGCAGGAGGCGAGCGGCTCTCGTTTATCAATGATATGACCGAGAACCGGGATGGTCTTGACATCATGGTCGGCTCGCAGCATATCGGCCTTATGATCGTGCAGGCAATAACGGCGCAGTTTGGCGGGCAGTACACGACGCACCCGAAACTTGTCGGGGAGAAAAACGGGCGGCAACTTTTCCGTATCACATATCTTGTCCGTCTGCCCCACTACCAGCGGCATGACGTGGTCAAACTCGACCGGGTTTATGTTGAGGTGGAGCAGGTGGACTCCCGTCATGTGCGGGTCTTCGATCTGTCCGAGGGCCGGAGCCGTTCTATAAGAGAAGATGAGATCCTCCGGAAGATCGGCAATGCGCGGAATGCCCAGGCAGCACTTGTCGCGTATATTGCGGGCGGGATGATGGGGATTCTCGACCCTGATACCGGCGTAACAAAGGAATACAAAAAAAAGCCGTGGCAGACGATTGTTGTCGGGGAGAACGTGCAGGTACTCCGCGACGGGGATACCCTTGTCGTGATGAGATAGTTTTTCGGAATTTTATGCGAGCGCGGGCAGTTCGGGCGGATCAACTGGCAGCGGTCCGCGATGCAGACTGGGTCGATGTGACCCGGCGTCCTTACGTAGAAGGGGAAACGGCTTGGGTGCCGGTGAAGGAAGGTTTTTCATTCGAACGCGAGCTTCCGGACCGGCACGCGTACGGCGGTCGCGGTTTTTTCATGCTAGGCGATGTGGCGGTCATCCACGGGACCCGTCCTGTTGCGCAGGAAGTCGACGAGATCATCAGTTTCCGGCACCCGCGCGGAGTACTCTGGATCGAAGCGCTCACCGATGTGACCCGTACCCCCGAAACGGAGTGCCTGTGGGGCGATGTCGGCGAGGTGTGCCACCGGGAGAGCGGGTATACCTACCATCTCGATCCCCGGAAGGTGATGTTTGCGCAGGGGAACCGGGACGAGAAGATGCGGATGGCCCGGCTCATCCGCGATGGCCCAAAGGATGCCCGGGTGGCAGACATGTTTGCCGGTATCGGCTACTTCACGATCCCGATGGCAGGAAGCGGGGCCCGGGTCCACGCGATGGAGATAAACCCGGTCGCGTTTGAGTACCTGAAACGCAACATTGCGGAAAACGGGCTTGAAGAACGGGTGGAGGCTGTCTGCGGGGACTGCCGCACGCTCCTTTCCGGCGACTATGACCGGGTCATCATGGGGCATTTCGATGCCGTAAAAATCCTGCCCGCAGTCTTTTCTCACGTGCATACAGGAAGTGTTCTCCATGTGCACAGCATCGGCAATGCGACTGAGGCGATCCGGGGTTGCGTTGAAGGCGCAGGTTTTTCTTCATCCATCCATGTACATAAGGTTAAGAAATACCGCCCGCACACATGGCATATCGTGCAGGACGTGACCCTCGCATGACCGTACAGACCCTTGCCGGAAAAGAGATCGTGATCGGCGTGACTGGCAGCATTGCGGCTGTTGAGACGGTAAAACTAATTCATGCACTGCGCAGGAAAGGTGCGATTGTCCAGCCGGTCATGAGCGCAGCGGCACAGGGAATCATCCATCCCGATGCGCTCACCTATGCAAGTGGTCGGCCGACGATCACCCGGCTCTCGGGCATAGTAGAGCACGTGACTTTCTGTGGCGATGGTGGGAGCTCCGCGCTCCTGCTTATTGCGCCCTGCACAGCAAATACGATCGGGAAGATCGCGTACGGGATCGATGACACTCCGGTTACGACTTTTGCAACCACAGCGATCGGGAGCGGGATGCCGGTGCTTGTGGTTCCTGCGATGCACCACAGCATGTACCGGCACCCGGCGGTTACTCGCAATATCAAAACCCTTGAATCGTGGGGTGTCGGGGTTGTCGGCCCGATAATTGAGGAAGAGAAGGCAAAGATCGCTGATATTGATGAGATCGTGCTCCGGTGCGAACGGGCGGTTCTAGGCCTGCCGCTTGCCGGGAAAAAAGTGCTCGTCACGAGCGGGGCCTGCCGCGAACCGGTGGATGACGTGCGGGTGCTGACCACTCGATCGAGTGGCCGGATGGGCCAGGAACTCGCGCTCGAAGCATACCGTCTCGGCGCCAAGGTCACCCTCGTCCACAACGATACCCTCCCCTGCGTGCAGAACATGCCGGTTGAAACCTCGGGTGAGATGCGCGATGCGGTCAGGAAGTACCTGAAAAAAGGGAGCCCCGACCTGTATATCAGTGCGGCTGCCATCTCGGATTTTGCCCCAAAGAATGTTGAAGGGAAGATTGTAAGCGGGAAACCGGTCACGCTCGACCTTTCCCCGCTCCCGAAACTGATCGACACTGTCCTGAAGTGCAAAACCCACGTCATCGCGTTTAAGATCGGGAGAACACCACTGCCCGAGGCAAAAGCGCTGCTTGCACGTGGCGCATGGATGGTGGTGACAAACACCCCCGAAAGCATGGGTACCGCCACCGGCTCGTACCGCGTCCTGACCAAAAGGACAAAGACCGGCAAACCCATCGCCGGGACAAAAGAGGAAATTGCTGCCCTTATCTGGCAGGAGATTCTTTCAGGTATGAAAAAAACCGGTGCCTCTTAACCGGTGTCTGTCCCGCATACGTCCGTGAGCACAACTCCTAAAAAAGCCGAACGTCCAACAGTGTATGACAGGTACCAGACTGCAATGACACCTGCATCCGTAACAGCATTCTGTCCAGGCCATATCTCCGGGTATTTCCGGAGAGTTGACGGGCGCGATCCGGCAACAACAGGGAGCATTGGCGCCGGTATTGTGATAAGTGATGGGGTGACAGCGACCGTGAGACCCGCTGACCGGTCATCGGTGGTTGTACGGGCCCGGTCACCGGAAGGGGTGCTCCGGGAAGTTTCCCGCACGTCCCCCCCACTTTGTTCGGCACTCGACCGGCTGGGTGCCGCCGTCGCGGTGGAGACAGTCTGCCGGCTTCCCATCGGTGCCGGCTTTGGTCTTTCGGCAGCAGCGCTGCTTGCCACGCTTACTGCCACAAACCGGCTTCTCGATCTTGGGTTCACGGCCGATGAGATTGCTGAGGTTGCCCACGAGACAGAAGTGTTCTTCCGCACAGGCCTTGGGGATGTTGCCGCATGCCAGGGTGGCGGGCGCGTGGTAAGGACCGGGCCCGGCATCAAGGGCACGATCTTCCGCAGTTTCGATCTTGATGCCCCGATCTGCGCCGTCAGTTTTGGCCCGATCCATACACCGGACGTGCTCGGATCACCAGCGCAGATGACGCGGGTGGCAGCGGCTTTCCCCACACGGCAGCCTGAAACGTACATGGATTTTTTTGCCTGCTGCCGGGAATTTTCGGCAAAGAGCGGGCTTGAGACACCGGTGGTTCAAAAGGTGCTTGCCGAATGCGACCGGCACCATATTCCTGCGGCCATGACCATGCTTGGAGAAGGGGTATTTGCCTGCGGTGACCAGGCCTGCGACGTGCTCCGTTCGTTTGGCGAAATTTACGAAATGGGTATGGCCGATACCGGTGTCCGGCTCGTGGAGGTTGCCGCATGATCCCCGAAGATCATCCCCGTTACAAATCGCTTGTCACCCGCGAACACCTCGCAGACTGCGCACGAAAAGGGATCGTCTCGTGGGAAGGTCTTACCTCTCACGGGCGCGGCGAGGCATTTGATTACCTGATCGGCGAAAAGACCAGTGATAGTGCCCGCCGGGCCGAACGTACGGCAGCGGCGCTGCTCCGCGCCGCGAGTCGCCCGGTTATATCAGTGAACGGCAACACCGCCGCGCTTGCAGCGCGTGAGATCGCGCTCCTCCAGAAGGCAAGCGGCGCACTGGTCGAGGTCAACCTCTTCCACCGGACCCCGGAACGCGTGCAGCAGATCGAAGCCCTGCTCCGCAATGCGGGGGCCGATGTCTTCTCGGGCGAGGCCGAGCGCCTGCTCCCGCTCTCGCATGACCGGGCCTTCTGCCGACGCGAGGGGATGTATTCAGCGGACGTGGTACTTGTCCCGCTCGAAGATGGTGACCGGTGCGAAGTGCTTGTCGGGATGGGGAAAAAGGTGATTGCAATCGATCTCAATCCCCTGTCCCGCACCGCAAAGAAGGCGACCCTGACTATCGTGGATGAAGTGACAAGGGCCCTGCCGGGGATTGCAGATGCCTGCTCGTCACTCACGGATGAGGAATGCCGCGCACTTGTCGCGGCGCTGGACAACCCTGCGTTTCTTAAGGAAGCACGGGATGAGATGGCAGCGAGGCTTTGTCATGATCTGGACTGAACGCTACCGCCCGGCGCGGCTTGAAGATATCAGGGGGCAGGACCGGGTCATCCGTCTCCTGGCTTCATTCGCAGCCTCCGGCACGATCCCACACATGATGCTTACCGGCCCACACGGGACCGGCAAGAGCGCAGCGATCCGGTGCTTCGCAGAGCGGCTGTATGGGGAGAACTGGGAAGCGAATACATCGATCTTCCAGACCTCCGACCTTTTTTCGCAGGGAAAAAAACTGCTTGAAGAGGACGAGCGGTATACTCACTTGTACCAGAAGGGCCAGAGCCTGATCGTGAACTTCAAGTATATCCTGAAATGGTATGCCTCGATGCGTCCTCTCGATGCGGACTTTAAGTTGATGGTCTTTGAGGATGCGCATGCCCTCACCCGCGATGCACAGCAGGGGTTGCGCAGGATCATGGAGCAGTACAGCGGCACCTGCCGGTTTGTTTTTACTACCACCAACCAGAGCGCGATCATCCCGGCGATCAGCTCGCGGTGTCTTCCGCTGTTCTTTGCACCGGTTACATCCGATGTTATTATTGCGCAGCTCGGAATGATCAGGGAACGGGAGCAGCAGGACGCACATTTTGCCTGCACAAACGACGATCTCGAACTGATTGCCGAGGCCGCGCAAGGGGATATGCGCCGGGCAATCCTGATGCTTCAGGTCGCATTTAATGCCGGCTCTTGCAGTAACCTTGCCGCGCTGTCTCAGTCGGAGACTGACACGGTCGCAGCCTCAGCCCTCAACCTGTTGAAAGCAGGTGACCTCCGGGGGGGTATCCGCCAGCTCGAATCGCTTATGATCGATTACGGGCTTTCGGGCCGGGAAGTCCTTTTTGAGATCCGGACTATCGCTCACCGGGAATACAACCACCCGCTGCTTGCGCTCGCCCTTGCTGATGCAGATGCCCGTATGGGACATGCGAACAGTGAGTATATTCAGGTCGATGCCTTTGCAACCCGTGTAAAGGAGATCTTCTCATGAGTACGGCAAAACAGGAGAGGATCCAGCAGAACTACGATGCAATTGCCGAAGTCTATGACACTCACCACGATTACCCACACGGGCTGTGCGACCAATACACACATCAACCGTCATGTTATGGACACCATGCCTGCAGGTGGCGCACTCTTCGATATCGGATGTGGCACCGGCCTCTTTGTCGAGCTCCGGATTCCCCGGCTGGCGTACAACATCTGTGTGGATACAAAGGAAATCCGAATGATTGAGGGCGTTTTTTTGCTTTTAAGGGGGAAGGAACCCCTACCCAACCTTTATCTGCCACACGGCAGAATTACATAAGGAGTTTTAACACATGGGCAAGACAGGTACAACCCTCTGGTCACAGGTAAAGGGCGTCAAGGGCCAGATTCGGCTCGTCCCGAAAAAAGAAGGCGAACGCAAGAGCCCGGGACCAAACCAGAGATTCAAATCAAGCATCAACTTAAGGAAAATCGATCAGGCAGCAGCTGAAGAGCAACGCGGCGGCCGTGGTGGCGCACGGCGTGGCGGCGGCCGTGGTGGCCGTGGAGGAAGACGCGGTGGCGACCGGTCCGGTGGCTCAGGCCTGAACGAATCTACCGCAAGCCCGCTCATCCGCAGGCGCATGCGCCGCGCGAAAGTTTCCGCGCTTGGCATGAAGGCAAAGGCCTCACGGTAACCTTTGAGCATTCATTTTCTTACGGCTGGCCCGTGACTGGTGGATAATGAACGGGGCATACCCCTGCCCCGCGAGCAATTTTTTAATTCGTTTTCCGGAGCAGGTGATGTACGTTTTTTGTTCCAGCCGTTCCAAGCATAATTATCATTTATCTCCAGCGACTATGGTGAGTATGGATCTTCCAACCGCAGTGAAAAGTTACCAGTTCGGCGAACGGGCAAAATCCGAACTGATTGTCATCTCCCAACTCTGTCAGGCGCTCACCGGTTTTGCCGACACCCAGAAGAGCGGCGGCAGGAAAATGCTTCTTCTCCTCATGGAGCAGGTCAGGAGCGAAGTACTCTTTGCTGCAAGAAGCACAGGGGAGAAGGATTTCGAGCGGGCGGTAAATTTCTTAAACAATGCGATCTCTCTCGTGGAGAGCGACCAGCCCGAACAGGCCGTAGAGAAACTCGCCGCGGCCATCAGCGCGTCGACCACCCCGGCGCAAGTAGCATGGCAGGTACTCTCGGATCATGAACTCCTCTGATTTTCAGGGATTTCTCTCGTGCCGGTCATCGGTAAGGGAATACGAGGAAACGCCGCTTTCAGATGATGAGATCGATTATATCCTCTCCTGTGCGAGCACTGCACCGAGCGCCGGCAATCTCGAAGCATGGGATGTTGTGGTGGTTACTGATGAAGAGGTCCGGCTTACGCTTGCGGACGCAGCATTCGGCCAGCAGCACGTTGAGGACGCACCCGCGCTTTTTGTGGTCTGTGCAAACTACGTGCGCTCAATGTCGCAGTACGGCGAACGGGGCATCCTCTACGCAGTGGAGGATGCAACCATCGCCTGCACGTACATGATGCTTGCCGCCCATGCCCGAGGCCTCCATTCCTGCTGGACCGGGGCATTTGATGAGGACGGAGTGCGGGAAGTCCTTGGGCTGCCCCCACATATACGGCCGCTTGCGATTCTCGCGGCAGGACACGGTCATCCGCCGGCGCGGCTGGCAGAGCGCATGGATACCGGGGAGCACGTCCACCGCGACGTGTGGTAAACCGGGTGGGAATACTAAAACAAGGGAGACTAAAAAAAATGCCGGACTATCAGGTAACACTGGAATCAGCGTGGTACATCAAGGAAGCAAAGTCACTTGATGATGCCATTGGGATCGCGATCAGCGAAGCAGGAAAACGGCTCAACCCGTCGGCAAAGTTCGTGGAGGTCGAGGCGGGCATGCTTGCCTGTCCGTTCTGCGATCAGCCGCTCTCAAGTGCCATCGTGGTTGCGGACACTGCGCTCGTCGGTCTTGTGCTTGAGATGAAAGTTTTCAGGGCCGAATCAAAGGAGCATGCTGGCCGTATTGCAAAGTCGGTGATCGGAAAAGCCATCCGTGATATCCCGCTGAAATTACTGGATGTGCAGGAACTATGATCCATATCGTCGGGCATACAGCAGTCGATCACATCTCCCGCGTGCATCATCTCCCCGCAGCAAACCAATCGACGCACATCACCGACAGGCAGATATTTTTCGGCGGCGGGGCGGCCAATATTGCAGCGGGGATTGCCATGCTCAGCGAAGAAGTCACACTTCACTCCTGCGTCGGCAACGACTTTGCCGGCAGCGACTATGAGCGGTGGATGGAAAAACTGGGAATCCACCGGCAGTTTTTTGAGGTGCCGGGAACTCACACCCCAACCGCGTTTATGTTTACTGACGACGCCGGCAGCCAGATGACCTTCTTTGAATGGGGCGCTTCAAAAGCGTTTGCGACCGCGGAGGCCCCGTCACTGCCCCTCGTCCACATGGCAACAGCCGATCCTGATTTCAACTGCCGGGTGGCGGAAAAAAGTGAGTTTGTTTCTTTTGACCCGGGGCAGGACGTATTCTGGTACACGAAGGAACAACTCGAATCCATTATTTCCAACACCGATATCCTGTTTGCCAACCAGCATGAGGTGCAGCAGATGTGTACGACGCTCGGGGTGACAAGGGAGAATCTCATCAAAGAGGTTACCATGGCGATCTTTACCATGAGCGGCGATGGAAGCACCCTGTACATGGGCGGCGCGGAGCATTTCATCCCGGTGGTGCCAGTCACGCTCTCTGACCCGACAGGCGCCGGCGACGCGTACCGGGCCGGGTTTCTTTCAGCGTACGTCAGGGGCTACACTCCCCTTTCCTGCTGTCGGATCGGGACAGTTACCGCGTCCTTTGTCGTGGAGCATGTCGGCTGCCAGACACACCTGCCCACATGGACGCAGATGGTTGAGCGGTACCAAATGCATTTTGGCGCGCTGGAACAACCGACAATACGAGGTTAATATCATGAGCTGGGCATCACTGACATCGGGAGGCAAGGATTCCATGCTTGCCTGCCAGAAAGCGATCGATGCAGGAAAGGATGTCCGGTATCTGGTCACAGTCAGACCGAATAATTCCGAGTCCTACATGTTCCATTCGGCGAATCTTGACGCGGTGCCGGTCATTGCCCGGATCACCGGCATGGAGTACGTGGAGATCACGACCCACGGGAGAAAGGAGGAGGAACTCGCCGATCTCGAGGCAGGGCTTGCCGGGCTCGATATCGAGGGTGTTACGGCCGGTGCGGTTGCCTCGGCATATCAGGCAGACCGGGTAAAGGCGATCACCGACCGGTTGGGTATCGATCTATTTACCCCGCTCTGGCACCTGGATACCGAAGCACTGCTCCACGAAGTGGCAGAGCGCATGGATGCGATCCTCGTGGTAACGGCAGCAGAAGGGTTAGACGAGAGTTTCCTTGGCGCACATATCAATGCCGATCTGATTGGCCGGCTCAAACGTGTTGCCGCAAAATACCGGATCAACCTTGTCGGGGAAGGCGGCGAATACGAGAGTCTGACCTTAAACGCCCCGTTCTATTCTCGTCCCTTGACATATACGACTACGGAGGTCCGGGTGGGAACAGGCCGGTCGGAACTGGTTCTCGGGGGCTTTGCCTGATGGCCACCGGAAGTGATGTCAAACTCGGGCAGCTCACGAAATATGTGTTTACGGCCCCATCGTGGCCGGTCTCACTTCTTATTCTCGTCATCCTCGGCATTGTCATTGACGGTGCGAGTGCCCGCGCCTGGGTGTATTTCCCGTTCTCGGGCACGCTTGCCTTTACCCTCCCGGCGATTGCTGCATTTTTCCTGACAAAACCTATTATCGAGCATTCCGACAAGACAATGACCTGGAACCGGTCGGCGCTCCTTGCACTCTCCTGCACAGTCTTTGCCGTTATTATCACCTTTGCCTCGCTTGTTGGGGGTATTAAGTATCTCCCGCTCTTCTACGGGATCTCTCTTGGATTTGTTTTTGGCCTGCGCCTCTTCGTGCTCGTTGCGATTTCGGATTACCGCGTGCCACGGATGATCCTGCCGGCAATTACCCAGAGCGGTGTGGGTGTTCTTGTGGGGGGTTTCCTCTTCTCACCCGAATGGGCGGTCTTTGCCCTTGTCCTCCATATCGTCTTTGGCCTCGGTTTTGCCATCCTTATCTGGCTAATCGAGCGCCCGCTTTACCGTGCGTTCCATATACGAGGGCTCGCGTTTGTCAACGCGTTCATCGCGCACATGACAGATGGCTCGTCAAAGGGCATGGAGCATTTCTTCCGGGATATCGGTGAGGAAATTTTTGTCCCGCAGGTCTGCCTCTTTTTCTGTCGCGTTTCAAAGAAACCCGTACTCTTTACCGTCCCCAACCTGCATCCCGGCCCTATGGGCGAGATCGGAGGTGGCAACCTGCCCCGGGTTATCCACGACCGGATGGAAGAGGAGACGCTTGTCGCCCATGGATGCGCTACGCATGATTTCAACCTTGTCTCTGAAAGCGAGATCGAAAAAGTGATCGACGCGATCGAGCGCACAAAAAAGGACCGGGTCTACCTGCCCGGGGCAACCCGTTCCGGCCGGCTTTCCTGCGGCTCGGTCCAGGTGCTGTACCAGCGTTTTGGCGAGGCGATGCTAATCGTTACGACCCGGTCGCCGCAGAAGACCGAGGACCTGGATTTCTCCATCGGTATGGCGATCATGGCAGAAGGACACCGCTGGTTCCCCCACGTCGCGTTTGTCGACGGCCACAACTGCATGACCGATCTTTCCTCCCCCGTTCTCCAGGCAACCCTGACGGCAATTGAATACGAGCGTGGTGCAGTGCAGGCAATGGAGGCATGCCGCACGGCAGAACTTACGCCGTTCTCCATCGGCTACGCCCGCCAGCACCTGCCCTATACCCGTGAGCAGGGATTTGGCGATCTCGGCGTGCAGGTCATGGTCGTGGAAACTGCCGGCCAGAAAACTGCATACGTGCTGTTTGATGGCAACAACATGGCCACCGGTGTCCGCGACATCATGCTTGAAAAAATTCTCACGCTTGTCGATGCGGCAGAAGTGATGACGACCGACTCCCATGTGGTCAACACGATCACCGGGAAAAACCCGGTTGGCATGGCGATACCCGTTGACGTATTCCTCCCTGCCGTCATCAGCACCGTTCAGGCAGCTATCGATGATCTCGGACCGGCCGAATGTGCAGCGACCACAGCGCAGTGCGAGCATGTGGTGGTCTTTGGCTCTAACCGGATCTCCCAGCTGGCGAGCACGGTAAATGCAATGCTCATCTTTGTCGCGCCGCTTTCGCTTGCGATGCTGCTGCTGGCGTTTTTGTTGTCGCTTCTGGCGTACCTGCTGATGGTGTGAGACCGGAAGTATCGTGCTGCTTTTTTTGGAAGGCTAAATGTTCGCACCGAAGAATGGTGAGGGCTACCTGTATCAGGGCCTGTTTAGAGGCCCGGCGTGGCACGTGAGTTTTTCGTATTGCATCACAGTCATTGATCCACCACGGGGGCATCTCTTCGGGGGCGGTGGAACTCCTCGCTCGTTGGGGGTATGGGAGCATCAGCCTCCATCTTCTGAATCTGCCAAATCCAGAGGCACGCTGCCCGGCTCACTGGCTGAGGATTCTGGAAAAAATCCGGCCCAGCAGCTGACAATTTTTAAAAAAAGTCCGGTACGGTTCGTGAAGATTCCGGAAAAAGAACGACCCGGCAATTTTTAAAAAAAGATCGCCCCCGCCACTCATCATGATCACCCACCTCGTACTTCACGTTCCTCAAAAAAAATAAAGCCGGACCCCCTGAGCCCAAAGTAAAGAAGGGTGTCATCATCATTCCAGATTTTCGACCGGTGCTTCACATGGATTTTTAACTGCGAAGGGACGCACCATCACCTGTGTTTTCTCCGTCGTAGAATATCCTGCCCAAATGCCCGCCCATTGGCAAATCCGGGCCCGTAATATCGTCCGATCCCCCTGCCCGGAATTCCGTGTCTATGTATGTCCCCATTTACCAAAATAAGCCCAAATTGGGCTCCATATGATGCCATTTAGCGGGTCATATTCGCGTTCTGGCAGCGGTCATTTTCCGGATCGTCCAAGTGGCAATCTCACATGAGATCTGCCAAAAAAACCCCGTTATCGAGTCCGTTTTATTTCGCCCGTTTGGCAAAATAAGGCCGACATGGGCTTATTTTTAAACGGAGCCCGATACGGGCTTCTTTTTGATCTGAAATGTGGCAATCGGAGGTCAAATTGGGCCCGGATTAGAGTGGGTATGTACCATGCCTGCACGCAAGACAAGATGGGGAAGCCATCCCTTTCCCCTCGTTATTCGCACAAAACACGCACTAAGATTTTCCGGCGTTTCCGGAAAATATCCGGTGAGGTCGCCGGACTTTTTTAAAAAAATGAATAGGCGCATAAATAATCCGAATAATTGAGATTAACAATTTAATTCCGCTACGTCGATTTTAGAACAGGCCTTCATTTTATTTCCACTTCCAGGAGTCCATATGAGAAAAGATCGGCCGTCAAAACGTGGCTAGATATGCCCTCACCTTTTACGACGTGAAAACGTCTTTTTGGACCCGAAACTCACCCGCATTTTCACGAAACCCGCCCGCAGGTTCTGACGCAGGGGATAATCCGGGCTCAATTTGGGCCCGGAATACTATGGCCCGTATCGGCGGGCAGGACTCCTGCCGTGAATAATCCAATCCGGGAAAAGCCTCATAGCGGCCTTCCAGCCATCTGCCACGTATTCCAGTACCTCCCAAAAACAGGGGCCCGTACAAGCCCGCTATCATGCAGGTTCAAGTGGCCTTCATTTTGCCCGGTTTTTAAAAAGAATCCCGAAATACGATTTGTTCCGTGGGCGTGGACATCATTTCCTGTGGAACCGGAAAACGGGATCTCCGGATTGCTAATCCGGGGTCAATTTGGGCGTATTTGGGATACGGTTTTTTTAGAGCATTCAATATAGGAAATGATGGTTCAACCGGATGAATGATTTGTCCTCCCAAAATAGGCCTTCCTTTCATTTCCACATCCAGGAACCCTTCGGGAAAAGATCGGACGTCCAATTGGGCCTATTTAGGCCCCCTATTTTATGATATCGGCCTCCTGTAAACTTCGAATAATAAAAAGCGGGTAATGACGTAAGAGTAGCAACGAAGAAAAACCCGACCTAGCTAAATAGCGCATGAGGGTTTAGCACCTGGGAGGAGGGGTGAAAATGAGTGATGACGATCATATTTGATAATAGGTTTAATTTAATGTAGTTGAACTAATTAATCCTTAAATGAAAAAACGAATTTAGTTGGCGACATATTTCTATATACCACGGAGAGCCTTCGAACCACCCCTCTCGAACGCTTTTTTGGACAAGTTCCGTTTTTGAAATTCCATAAATCTTTGATAATTCTGTTATTGCAACATGAACAGGCATGTTTTGCAAATCGGTAGTAGTTTTAGCTCTATTTTCATGAAGGTGATCTATCCCTTTATGCCTTAACTCCTCTTCAAGACTATTTGGTATATGTAGTGTAGTAACAAGACATCTATTTCTTGAATCTATTGGGGAATAAAACTCATAACTGGGATTGCTTTGAGATCTTATACATGAAAATCTAGAAATTTTTTTGGATTTAATTGCATGTCGAATAATGTTGCAATAATTATCACATAATGTAATAGTATTTACACCATCAGCGTCAATTACAACAAAAAACTGATGTTCCAAACAATTTCCACCAAAATCCTTTTTTCCAAATACTTCCCCGACAAATGGAAGTACAACTCTGTTGAAGAGTTGTTTCTTACCTCCTTCACCATATATTACACATTCATAACCTTCACGGTAATACGGATGTGAACGTACTCTAAATATCGAGTTAAAATCATTTACGCTATTATGAACAGGAAATCCTTTTTTTTGAAATCTGTTCGAGAGCAATTCATCAAAAAAAACCAAATCATATTTTCCCTCACAAACCAAACATTTCAATTATATCCCTCGAAGATCAATTCCGATATCCTCAATTTGTTCTTTAGCTTCTTTTCCGGATAAAAGTTCAAGTTCAGGATTTTGAATTCCCGACATAGTATGCATCCTAATTATTTGAACAGCATCTAATTGGTTGTTCCATTCCGCAATTTTTAATATATCTGTTATAAAATCAATACTGTGCGTCGTTATGAAAAAAGTGGATTGCTTCGAATTTGCTAATATCGCCTCACATAAAATAGGTAAAAATCCTGGATGGAGTGAACTCTCCGGTTCTTCAAGTAAAATTATTCCTTTATCGATTAGAGCATTCATAAAAGTTAATTTTAATAATTGATTAAATCCATCACCCATTGATGTAATCGGCAAAGGTTTGTTCTGGTTATTCAGGAATATTTGAAGCCCGTCATCCGTCTTTCTAATATCTTGGAAATATTGTATTTTTTCTTTAAGATTCTCAATGGTTTGAGTAATTTTATTCGATGCGATAATTAGATCATGGAGTTGATTTAATTCCAATTGGGTATGCGAATGCTTTAAATTTATTATAATTTCGTTTTTCAATTTATCCGATGATTCCACAACACCAATAATTTTCATACGACCTGAAGTTCGGATAGCAAGTCCCTCTATCAAAAATCGTCTGAAAATATTATCCGATATTGATCGGTATCTACTAGAGATCTGGACAGGACTATACATTAGTTGCAGATCATACAACGAAACATAAAGGTAGTCTATATCATTTTTGAGATATCCCGTGAATACAATCTTTTTTTGTTTGAAAATTTCATATAATAAATTTTCCGTGATTTGATCTAAATAATTTTTAAATGAGTCTTTAAGGGTCTCAAAATTTTCATTTTCTTGCATTTCCGAGTCTTCATGAATTGATTCAGATATGTCTACAAGTGTTTTTTGAATAGACGAAAAAGAACCCTTCTTTGGAATAGAAAAATAGTTTTCTTTCAATTCTGAAATTATTGATCCCTTTTTAATAAATTCAACAACCATCTTTTCAAAATATTTTTTAATCAAAGTTCCCCGGGAATCTTCTGGGTAACCCTCTTCTATTATTTCAATAGTAATACGTGATGTATTGAAATTTATTACTGCTTGAGCTGCATTGTTGTACACAAGAAATTCAGGATCATATCTTTTTATTCGAGATAACTCTGTCCAAATGTCATTTCCGATCGCATCTTTAAATTTATTTGAGCCAGAAATATTGAATGCAATTGCTTCAAGAATTGAGGATTTTCCACAATTATTTGGTCCTACAAAGATGTTTATAGCGTTTGGCGAAAATTCCACTTTTTGTATAGCCCGATAGTTTTCAACAGAGATGAAATTTTTATCTTTCATATCAATACATCAGTTATTGTTTCTATTCATTAACGTTTTGTTCCTAAATTATGCTTGATTTGAACTGAAGATGAGCGGGTTATACCAATGAATCACAGTGACCCATGTGAGGGAGACTTGAAAACCGGTCCGGAAAACGGTCCTTCTTTTCGTTTCAAAGTACCGTTCCCTGTCCAAAAAGAGATCGGCCCGCAAAACGGTGCTGGTAGGTACCGGTTTTCAGACACGAAAAAAAAGTTACTTGTTGATATGCACAATTTTTGCCGGGGGGAACCCGTTGAAGTACGTAGACGATGCATGGGAATAGGCTCCGATATTTACCGAGTACACGAGATCGCCGATCTCAAGTTCGGGAAGTTCTGCCGAGAGTGTGATCGTATCAAACGCATCGCAGGTCGGCCCGAATACGGCCGAGATCTGCGTCGGGCCTTCCTTGAATGCAAGCACCGGATAGGTACAGTGGTCGAAGACCTGCCCAGAGTACGTGTGGTACACGCCGTCGTTGATGTAGTAGCAGGGCTTGCCGTTCCGGTACGCCTTGCCCACGACTTTTGCAACAAGCGTGCAGGCATTTGCGACCAGGAACCGGCCGGGCTCGGCAAGGATCTCCATGTCGGCCGGGAAGAGACGTGCGATCTCCGCGTTAAGTTTTACCGCAAGTTCTTCGATGGACCTGACCTCGGGGTTGTACTTCACCGGGAACCCGCCGCCGATATCGAGAATCCGGATCTTCTTGTCGAGCCGGCTCTCGCATTCCGCGATAATACTTGCGGAGATCTGGAGTGCCTCCACATAGTTCTCGAAGTTCGTGCACTGGCTGCCCACGTGAAAACTTAAACCCTCGACTACAAGGCCGAGGTCGAAGGCAGCGGCGATAAGATCCACCGCTTCGCCCGGGTCGGCCCCGAATTTTGACGAGAGTTCAACCATCGAGCCGGTGTTCGGGACTCTGAGCCTCAGGACAAGACCTGCCTGAGGTGCATGTGCCCGGATCTTTTTGAGTTCTTCGATGTTATCGAATGTCACGAGAGGCTTGTATTGGTTGAGTTCTTCTAAGGTCTCGATGGGTTTGATCGTGTTTGCGTAGATGATGCGATCCCAAATCCAGTCCTGCCGTTCCTTTGGAGGCAGGTCTTTAATGAACTGGTGCACGATCATAAATTCCGGCATGGAAGCCACATCGAAACTTGATCCCATGTCAAGAAGAGTTTTCACAATATCGGGATTCGAGTTTGCCTTGACCGCGAAATAGACCTGGATCTTCGGCATGAATTTTTTAAATTCCCTGTAATTTTCACGGATTTTTTCGTGATCTATAATGAAAATAGGCGTTCCATTTTCACGCGCAAGCTGCTGCAAATACTGGAGACTTCCACGGTCTGTATGAGAGACCGCTTCGTCCCGTCCGCATGTTTTCACAGTTGTGTCCACATCAGTTCCCCTTATTGTATGTATGTTGGTTCACCGGACAAATAAGAAGTTTTTGAATTGCCAGACATCTGATCGATCATAATTGTTTTCAGGGTTCTCCTTGAAGTAAACCGCGCGATCTTTTAAAGGCGTCCAGTCTGATGGCCCGGACACAAAGTCGCCAAGGTATGGCTTTGCAATATTGAGCACAAACTCGTGGGGCAGATCGTCGGGCAGGCAGAATCCTTTCTTCGGGTTCTCGATCATCCACATGACCGCAGAGACAATACCGAGCGCGACCTGGATTGTCGTCGCGTTCTGGCCCGGCGCAAGCTTCCGCGCTTCTTCAATGTTGAGGATGCTTCCCGTCCACCAGGACTTGTACGGATGGCCCATCAGGAGCGCGCCAAGGATATCGGAACCGGATGTGATCTCCCGGTCGTTCATGATTCGGATCCTGGGCTGGAGTTCGTAGTTCCTGCCCCGCAATTCGTGCAGCGATGCAATCGTCGCGTCACATGGCAGGTATGCATAGTTGACGGTCGGCCGGTAGATCGCCTTCCCGTCGCGCCACACCGTCCACCGGTCGGAGATACCAAAAGCCTCGCCGTGCCGGATCACCATGCCCACAATTTCCTCGTTCGGTACCCAGGACCGGATCCAGGTGTTGATCCCCATGTAGGGCAGCATGATCGCATTTTTTGGCCCTTCTGTCGGCACATGTGCATTCGCGGGCAGTTCCTTCTCGTGGGTTCCCCAGCCGATCTCGGCCGGCGCAGTGCCTTCCTCATGCAGCCCCTCGATACACCAGGTACCGATAAACTCGTCCACTTTTTTTGGCAACCGCGAGATCTGCGTATCGCGCTCGGAGCAATGGATCACCTTGATCCCGACTTCCATCGCAAGCTCGGCAAAGTGCTGCTCTTTGATAAGCTCGACAAACCGTTTCGGGTCCTCGGCAATCCCGTCCACGATCATCTGGTTTGCGATATCCACGAGCCCGTGTTTTGTCATGTGCGAGATAAGGCCCGGGTTTGCCCCGTGATCGACCACGCAGGTTGTCGAACCCTTCCAGTCGCGGGTGAGCTCGCGCAGTCTCATCTGCCGGTAATACAGGGATTTTTCATACGGGCTTGCGGTAAAACGTACCCCGAGCGGGTCCCAGGACTCGACCGATGTGTTGGCATATAGCACGTTGTGGTCGTGACACCACTGGAGAATATCCCCGCAGTCGATATTCCATGCGAGGTCAATGAGGAGCCCGCCATCCGCGAGGTTCTCGGACAGGATAGTACTAAGGTTTTCGGGTGTGATCTTCCGTTTTAAAAACCGGAGACCCCTTGTCGTATACGCTTTGAGATCCTGGGATTTATCTTTAAAATCCACGATAGTGATACTGTCAAGCGGTATATTGACATGCCGAAGCAGGATGGGGAGCGTGCACCGGCACACAGAACCATAACCAATAATAAGTACTTTGTTTTTAAAGTCCATCCTAATCATCCAGGGTTTTTATTTCGTGCTCTGTAGTAATTAGTTAACTTAAGAAACATGGGCCTGCCGAACCAAAAAGTCTTGAGATACAGCGTCTCTTTACCATGTTCCAGTAATAACGTGCAAAGTGACAATTAAAAGAAGGTCAGGCATGTATATCAGGCTTATTAAAAACAGCAGTTTTTCGTAGTAATATCCACACGGGTCTGTGCTCATTAACCGGCCTCTCCCGGACAGGAAAAACACAGGCACTCGTACGAAGCGGTTACTTAATTCTTGGAATAGTACAATATACGGACAGGTGAATTTTTGTCAAAACGGGCAGTTGACATTGTATTTCAGGCGACCTACACGCTCACTGATATCCGCATGATTCTCCGGGAGACGGCGCCGACACACGAACTGGATGAAACGCAAAAAGCGGAAGCGGCACGACTGCTCGAAAACCTCGAACGGCAGGTAGGCTCATTAAAGCAGGAGATGCTCTAAATGAAATGCGGGGCAGGAATCGAAGCCCGACAGGTAAACGAGCTCTTCATCAACATCGATCCGATCCAGGCAGGGGGACGGCTCACGGGCGATGCGATAAAAGCGATCATCGCATACGGGGACGGGTACTCGGTCTGCGATAATTGCAGGAAGCCAAACCGGCTCGACTGCATTTCAAAACCGCCGATTGCTGAATTTCACAAGGATGTTGCCGTATGGCTTGGCATGGATGCAACCCGGATGATGCCCGGTGCCCGGCGGGCGTTCCAGGCAGTTGCCCATACGTACGTGAACAAGGGCGACCCGGTTCTTCTGACCTCGCTCTCGCATTACACCGAGTTCCTCGCTGTGGAAGAAGCGGGCGGTGTTGCCTGCGAGATCCCGGCCGATGCCGGGCACATCGTCACGCCCGAAGCCACTGCGGCAAAGATCGATGAGGTGAAACAGAAATTTGGGAAAGCGCCGGTCCTTGCCTTTATCGATCACGTGGATTACCAGTATGGGAACCTGCATGATGTTACCGGTATTGCAAAAGTTGCCCGTGAAAACGATGTCCCGATCCTCTGCAACGGTGCATATACCGTTGGCATCCTGCCCGTTGACGGGAAAGCGATGGGTGTCGACTTTGTGGTCGGCTCGGGACACAAAAGCATGGCGTCACCCGCACCATCCGGTGTCCTTGCGGCAACAGAAGAGCGGGCAAAGGAAGTGTTCCGCACGACTACGATCGAAGGCGACGTGACAAAACGCAGGTTCGGCGTGAAGGAACCGGAGCTGATGGGCTGCACGCTGATGGGCGCAACACTCGTCGGCATGATGGCCTCGTTCCCGCATGTAAAGGAGCGGGTGAAGCATTTCGATAAGGAACTCGAAAACAACCGGGTCGTCATGGAAGCGCTGCTCTCTATTGACGGGACAAAGATCCTCTCCGAGTACCCGAGAAAGCATACCTTAACACGGGTCGATACAACCGGTTCGTTTGACAAGGTCGCAGAGTCGCACAAGAAGAAGGGATTTTTCTTCTCGTCCGCGTTAAACGACAAGGGGATCTTCGGCCTCATTCCCGGTGCAACCCGGGTCTGGAAGTTCAACACCTACGGGATGACCCGTAAGCAGGCGGATTATCTCGCGGCTGCGTTTGTGGATGTTGCAAAAGAGAACGGGCTGCGGGTGAAGGGATAATTTTTTTTGGATTTTTTTATTTTTTCCCTGCCGGGCGAACAAATCTACCGGAACATTTTCGCGTTGGCCATCGTATTTTTTTTCATTAACCGTCAAGGCCGGCCGCAGAGAATCTTTCGGGCCCGGATGATTTTTCAGCAGACCCTGAGGAAAAAATTTGAGCAACGTCCGGTTGAAATTTTCCCGGTAGAAAACGAACGATCAATGCCCGTGGATCATTCCGGGCAGGTATTTTTCAATCACCGGTACGGCTTCCGGATTCAGTGAATGCCGGATACATTTTCCCTCGCGGATGGTAACGATAATCAAGTCGTCCATGAGCTGGTTCATATGCCACGTCACGGCCGGGCCTGAAAGGCCAAGGTGGTCTGCAATTCCCTGCCGAGATGAATCCGGCGATTGCCAAAGGTACTGGAAAATTTTTACTTTTGTCTCATTCCGCATGTGTGCGAGGAGTTTCCTCTCAAGGATTGACCGGCTATCAGGGTTTTCAAAAAATGCGGTAAAGCCCGGATTCGATATCGATGTGATCTTCCGCGTGATCTGGAGCATGGCAAGGTGATACCTGACCGTTCCCAGATTCATGTCGAGATCCTTTGCAAGTACTGGTGCGGTTGTTCCCGGGTGACCGCGTATTCTCGAATAGATCTCAAGGCGCATTCGGTTATCCAGCACGGTTTTATCCGTGATATGCCGGTATCCGGAATACAGCAACACCTTGACGAGGAAAAACAATTCGAGAGGATATGTCAGGGCAGGCGATATGGCAACCAGGGAGAAGATGATGATATCCCTCAGGGACAGTTCCCACCAGGAGAGCTGCCTTACATCATCCGGGGGATTTTCGATCAGGTATGGGTACCCGCTTTCCACAACATAATTCACGGGAGAAGCCGTGGAAGTGGTTACCAGGAAAAAAAAGGAAATGATAGCAAGGATTGATCTGGATGGATGTGAGAACATACCTTCATTGATGTATCATTTCCAATACTATCAGTTTTATGCTTTTTCTAATATGCAGCGAACGAATAATCTTCAACGCCGCTGACACTGGCCCCGTAAACGCCGAATTTCCATGTTCCCAGGGTAAGGTATCCGCCGGGGTTTGAGATCCGAAGAACTATCCGCCCATCGGTAATCCCATCTGAACTATCGTAGAATGTCCCGAGATTCTGGTCCGGGGCAAGAATGGTGAGTGCCAGTGAGTCGGTAGCGTCTCCCCAGTTGAGATCGACGGTAAGCGATGATGTCAGGGGCAGGACGTATTTAGAGAAGGTGTCCGTCTCTCCCGTTGTAATCGTGTCATAAGCCTTTGGAGATGCCAGGCCGACAAAGGGCAGCTCAACAGGTCGTACTTCATAGGCTGCCGTTTTTTGTTCAACATCCTGTGCATAAACGATCGGAGCCAGCACGAGTGCTGCAACGATCAGCGCGAGTAATGATCTGCTGAATACCCTCATGGTATCAGGGAAGATGTTGAAGCGAGCTAGTCTTACCTTTTCTCTCACATCCGTTTACACGTTCATGAAAAAAACCCGGACGTGTAAAGACTTGTGAGAGAGATCGTATAAATATCCGAATATATTTCCTGTTAGGGACAGCCGGGGTTTGTCCCAAGAGAAAACCAAAAGAAAGGACGGGTTCACCAAGCACCTAACTTCGTTGAACCCGGTCCCGCCCGGAGGCATGAGAATGATATCTTCTGATCCTATGAAGGTTTTCCCATGCCGGCGAGCAAAGCGCATGGAAAAAACGGAGGAAAACAAATGAACCTACCTAAAACATGGGTCGTCCTGCTGGCACTATTGCTGGCGGCGATGGCGATGGTACCGATAGTGAGTGCGGCGGATACGGGTGACGATGCAAATGTCATTGGTGTAACAGTAAATGCACCTCAACCATTGCCCGATAGTTCACGTTCTTTACCGGCACAGGGATCCGATGATGGAATACTGATTGAAAATGCCGCCACTTTCCTGAAATACTGGAATGAAAAAATGAAGTGGGGGCTGTCCCCGCGACAAATTGAGGATCTTTCAGGGAAACTGGATAACCAGATCCTGATTAAGTATCGAGATCCTTCTGATGATCGGTATTCCAATATTAAAGACCTGAACAAGTTCAGTGACGAACTGGGTACCCTTATCGGACTTAATAAAGAACAAGTAGCAGCATTTGTCAAGGCATACCAAGACCAGCGGGCACAGGATTTCCAGAAATACGATACTACAAATTCAGTTTCCGGGTATAGTACAAAGCATGCAGTAAGTCCAAGTTCCCAGTCAGCTCCGTTTGCACACGGAACATTGTTTTACCTGTATATCCTGACAGATTTCCAAACCCCGAGCAGCGACGGAGCATGGACAACTGCACACATCAATGATGCTCTCGCTGATGCAGGTTCCGGGACAGATTCCATCAGGACCCAGGCCGATTCCCGAGCTGGTGTTGTCAACAGCGGCGGATATTATACCGTCACAGTAAGTGGCTCAAACACCGGAGACAATGCTCAGGCATGGGGTACAAGCGGATGGATGGAGCAAGCTGCGCAAAATCTGGGGTACACTGACACCAATGGCGATGGAAGAAGAACAGATGATATGGCACGGTCGATCAAAAGCTGGTCCGGTTCTGATTCCGTCATGATTCTCTACCTGACCCATGACGACAGGGGCGGATATGCGGTCGGGCCGGATCAGGGATTTGCAGATAAACTGGCACTCTCATACTGGGGCATTGGTGGTGGCGGAAGATTCAACTCGGTACCGGGAAGTTACGAGCATGAAGGGTTACACCTGTACGGTGCCCTTGACGAGTATACCGGAGCCAGCAGTTGCGGCCAGGCAAGTATCCTTGCGGTTGATCCCATGCATCAGTTCTACACGAATACGAACCATATCACATGTTCCGGTTCAACGAACAGTGTAATGCGTGATCCCTATTCAACATCAACGATCAGCCAGTCCAGTGCAAGGTTTATCGGCTGGGGCGATCATGATTCTGATGGAACGCTTGATCCGGATGACAGCACACCATAATTCCCCCCCTTTTTTTATCATGAAAATCTGTCTGATCATTATTTTATCTGCAATCCTCATACCGGCAGCGTGCATGGGAATCCCGGCAGGGGGCAGCCCGGGAATTGTTGGGAGTATCTCATTGGATATTTCGTTCCCTTATGAAGGCGAAACTTGTTACATCGATGTCGTCCCGCCACACATTGTTGTTACAGGAGTGGCTGGCGGATCCTATCCCCTGAAGTCGGTCGTAATCACAACCGGGGCCGATGAGGTCACGTGTGAAAGTACAAAGCAAATCGCGTGCACGGTTCCCGTATCTCCGGGTAATAACCGGATAACGATCACCGCTCTTGACGACCGGGGAAATACCGTAACCGAGACCCGTAACCTTACGGTCAGGATTGGCCTTCCCCCACCGGCCGAGATCTCCATCTCCGGCAGAGTGCTGGATCCGGCCGGGAATCCCGTACCCGGTGCATCAGTACTGGCAGAATCGGTACTGGAACTCGATGGCAGGCCATTGTCAGTCAGCACGACCACTGCTGCTGACGGATCCTATACGCTCCGGAACGCAGTCTCCTACGTCCAGACTATCACCATAACGAAGGCTGGTTATTCAATATACCGGCAGAAAATTACCTTTGAAAAAACTGATAATTGGTATGACGTTCCCCTATCTCCCAGTGTGACACCTGAACTGCCGGGTTTCGATCTCCTTGCAAGCTTTGGCGCTATTTTCGGGGTACTCTGTATTGTTTGCCGGAAATACCGGAAGAAGGGATAAACAGGATGATAATGTCAGGACCTTTTGTAAATGGCGTTGAGTCCTGTCGTAAACGTTTTTTATTGCTTGGGTGGACGAAAATACCGGCATGATCCTCCGGGCGGGGGTGAAGACCGGTTTACCGTTGATGGTGGACACTGATTATCCCGGGGCATATGTGGGATTGGATTATCCCTTCCGAAGAATTCATTGTGCATTTAACGGAGTGTGGTATCCCTGCTTTTCAATGAAGGACAAACCGGGCCCTGTTTGTTGAAACGAGCTAATCATACCTTTTCTCTCACATCCGTTTACACGTTCATGGAAAAAAACCGGACGTGTAAAGACTCGTGAGAGAGATCGTGAGAATTTCATCTTCCAATCTTATGAAGGTTGGCTTCGTGCCCCCGGGTGCAGCAATGTGAAGAAGAGATGGAGATGAAAAAAAAATGTCTCTACACAAAACAATTGCCGTCCTGCTGGCATTGTTGCTGGCCGGGATGGCAATGGTACCGATGGTGAGTGCATCAACGGATACACGTAAGGATGTACAGCAGATTAATGCACCAGAAATGAAATTCGAAAAGTTTTTTGTTCCTGAAGATATGCAGAAAGAGATCATCAAGGAAATAAAAGAATCTGATCTGACCAACAAGGAAAAAGAATTACTTATCAAAAAACTCAATGAAATCTGGACGAATACCTCCACTCTCTCAGATGACGAAAAAGAGAAAGTGATGATTGAGGTTTCCACACTGCTTTTAAGCGAAGGTGGCGGTGGAGCAAAGTGGACCGGATATTATCCATGGGATCCGAACTGGAACCATTTCACCCTTGCAGATGTGCACAATGATATGGCTCGCCTTGCCGGTGTAAAAAGGGGGATCTCCTCAACATACAGTGACATTCTCAGGAACTATGCTTCCGAACCCGACACGTGGCCAGGAGATGTAGCATTCCATTACCAGATCAGCGGAGCTGCTAATTCGGCTGAATCTCGTGCAGTTTCGGCGCAAAATTATATCAAAAACCTGAATAACCCTACTGAAGGATACAAACAATTATCCTATGCAATGCATTACATGTCAGATTTATCCAACCCCTATCATTATTCACCGGTCTCCTTGCTCAACCATGCATCATATGAATCAAATATCGGTGACAACTGGCATTCGGGTAACAATTACTACAATAGTGTCAACAATGATGGATATTATTACTACATCACTGATGTCAGTGACGCAGCAAACAATCTTGCAAGTGTCTGCAGCCAGTATTATTCCTATATTGATTCGGAAATCAGCAATGATCCCAATGGTTTTGGATCTGATTCCACGCTCATTTCATACACGACAACTTGCCTGATCCATGGACAAAGATATGATACCGGACTCGTAGAATGGGTTAACCGGTAATCTCTTTTTTTGGATAAACATTTATTTCTTATTTGAAATAAAGGAGAGAGTAATGAGAATAGCGAATAACTTTCCAAAATTTAACACCAAAATCCAAATCTCGTAAATAAAAGAGAATTAAAGGGAGAGAATGTCTGGATTTGGTTTAAATGG
>Ga0209099_1000951_pt1 | contig 31888 bp, 25 predicted proteins | sample AD_JPNHW2_MetaG_FD_184430 | JGI IMG/M metagenome (GOLD analysis project Ga0209099, IMG submission 184430) | Active sludge microbial communities of municipal wastewater-treating anaerobic digesters from Japan - AD_JPNHW2_MetaG (SPAdes) (version 2) | ecosystem: Engineered > Bioreactor > Anaerobic... | reverse complement strand
TTAAGATTGATTCGACTGCTAATGCGCCCCTGACTTACAGAGTTGATACAATAAAAGTTGTAAATGGTGATATACATTTTGTTGATAATACCTTAAACAGGCCATTTAACTACGATTTGAGCAATATTAATCTAACAATGACCAATCTTACCGAAAGCGCAAATAAAGTACCTTTAGCTTTCTCGCTTTTGGCGAATAAAGAAGGAAAACTATCCGGTAAGTTTCTCTTAAATATGGTTGATCCGATGAATCTTAGTCTGGATATGACATTAAAACGACTAGGTTTGATTAGCTTTTCTCCTTACTCCGAGTATTACATTGCATCACCAATTACACAAGGTTGGTTTAATTACGATCTGTCAATTCAGATGACCCCAACAAAGCTTACAAATAGTAATAAAATTAAGATTGAGGAGATGGAATTTGGTAAGAAAACCAAAGATTCTACTGCTGTTCGAGTTCCTGTTAAGTTAGCTCTTTACATTTTAAAGGATCCAAATGACATTATTGCTTTTGATTTGCCTATTGAAGGAAATCCTTCGGAACCAAAATTCAGCTACTCAAAGATTGTTTGGAAAACCCTTGGAAACTTCTTGATCAAAACTGCTGCTGCTCCATTTAATGCTTTAGCAGGAATAGTTGGTTCAAATCCCGAAGATCTTGAGAAACTCCCATTTGATTATGGTCAATCAGCATTAGAGACAAAACAGATGGAAACGCTATCAAATATTGCACTTATCATGCAGAAGAAGCCAAACCTTATTTTTAGGTTTATTCAGTTTACCAATTTCCAAAAGGAGAGAGATTTTATTGCGCTTCAAAGGGCTAAAAAAGAGTTTATTCTAACATCAAAAGGAGCTACTGTTGATTCTTTGCAATTAATCAAACTTATTAAGAATCTTTCAAATACCGATAAAGATTTTACGACATACCTGCGCACACAAGTTCCGTCTTTAGATTCGCTTGGGATTGAGGCAACATGTCGTGGTTTGTACGATGCATCTGATTTAAATGCCCAAATGAACACGCTTATTGCTAATAGAAATGCCTTGGTAAAGGATTATTTGCTAAAAACACAGGGTATTAAACCTGAAAAGCTTGATATATCTACAGCAGATTTGGTAAATATTCCTGTGGAACTACAATTTCCTCATTTCAAAATTGAGGTAACCATTCAATAATAATTTGTAAGTAATAATGCTCTCTTACAGATTATTAACTTAAAAACTAAAATTATGCGATGGATAGGTCGAGAACAAAGCCGAAACATTGAAGATCGTAGGGGGATGAAAGGATCTACGGTGGCTAAGGGTGGTATTTTGGGAACGATTATTATTGCCCTTTTAGTTTGGTTACTTGGTGGTAACCCATTAGAAGTATTTAACGGAATGCAATCGCAGAATACAGAATATGCAACTGAAACTGCAAATACTAATTCAAAAGACGGACTCGATCAGTTTGTTGCAGTAGTTCTGAAAGATACCGAAGATGTATGGAACAAACTTTTTCAGCAATCTGGGAAATCATACAGAGAGCCTACTCTTGTCTTATATAGTCAAGCTACAGAATCTGCTTGTGGCTATAACTCATCCGCTACAGGGCCATTCTATTGCCCTGGCGATGAAAAAGTTTATATTGATTTGGATTTTCTTAAACTTTTACAACAAAGAATTGATGCTCCTGGCGATTTTGCACAAGCCTATATCATTGCACATGAAGTTGGTCATCATGTACAGAAAATCTTGGGGATTACTACGCAAATGGAGAAGATACGAGAACAGGTTAGCGAAGAGGAGTTTAATAAATACTCTGTAAAACTCGAGTTGCAGGCTGATTTTCTGGCTGGTATCTGGGCGCATTATGCTCAGGAAATGAAAAACATACTGGAAGAGGGCGATATTGAAGAGGCTTTGAATGCAGCATCCGCTGTTGGTGACGACAGGTTGATGATGAAGTCGAGGGGTTATGTTGTACCCGATGCTTTTACCCATGGCACCTCAAAGCAGCGTGTATATTGGTTTACTAAAGGATTCAAAACGGGTGATATAAAGGAAGGTGATACTTTTAGTATAAAGGAACTTTAACAAATTACCTAAAAACAATCATCCCGAGATGAATAGAATTTTATTTACTCTTTAAAATTCTTCGAAACGGTTTAATCCTAAACAGAACTCAACATGAAACGTGAACAGTATATCCCCTTCGATAAAGAATTGCTGCTTGAACAGCAGATTGCTGAATTTACTGAAGATGAAAAAAAGGCCGAGGATTTCAAAAAGCTATTCGATATTCTGGAACACTATTTCCATTATGAGGCATTTAACCTTATTCGTAAGCTTAAAAAAAACTATGCACTTTTCGACCCAGATCTAAACCCCACGGAAAGAGTTGAGTTTTTAGGAAAAAGCGATTTTTCAGTATTCAAGGAGAATCTCTTTACAGTTCTTAAGCGAGGCAATTATAGTAGGGTTGACCAAGAAACATTAGAAGATGCTTTTAAAAGTTCCGATTTGATTGGCTTAAAGTTGGCTATTGATTTTAATGATTTTAAAGATTATGGAATTTTTGTTCGCGGTCACCACAAAACCAAAGAAAAGGTTACCCGTTTCTTCATCTTTAAAAAGGAAATTGAGTTTGAGTATTACGATCGGGTAATGATTTACCTGAACTATAACGATGCATCATATTTTGAGGAAAAGAATGTGAAGCTAAGTAAGCTGCCGTTCGATCCAGGGTGTATTGTGCTAAAAATCTTTAAACGTGTTCCAAAAAACGATCTTGAGACCATATTTCCAAATGCCATCCCTAAAATGTCGACTCTCGATAAAATACTTTTTTGGGTGCCAGGTATTGGGGGTGGTATATCTTTACTAAGTACTAAGGTTGTACCTGCATTAATTGCAATGTATGGTGCCTACAAATCAGGTGAAGCTATTGATTTGTTGAATAGCAAAACAGCCCTTAATCAGGGTTTGATAGCACTAGGCGTTTTAGGAGGTTACCTTTTCCGTCAGTATAGTAGTTTTGTAAACAAAAAGATTAAGTTCTCAAAAATGCTATCAGATAGTTTATACTTTAAAAACCTAGGTAATAATAGCGGTGCATTTTACTCATTGTTAAATTCATCGGAGGAAGAAGAGTTAAAGGAAACAATACTTGCCTACGCTTTTTTAAATAGAAGTCAAAACCCATTAACCGCTCAGGAACTTGATAGCCAGATAGAGTCATGGTTTAGAATAAAGCACAACACCGATCTCGATTTTGATGTGGAGGATGCGCTGTTCAAGCTAAAAAATATAGGGTTGGGTATCGAGAACAATGGGAAATGGCAGGTTGTATCGTTAGATAAGGCTCTTGTGAGAATAGATGAAATTTGGGATAGTATTTTTGAGTATAATGATGTCAGGTAGTAAGTGGTTGGTAAAAAGTTGATTATATTGTCAACCCAATAACAGTAATGTCATCAACCTGCTCACGGTAACCCATCCAACTCTCTAATTCATGTTCAAGCATCTCTTTTTGAGATTGCATTTTAGATGTGATGTAGCAAGAAGCATGTCGCGGAAGTTCGACATTTTTAGTTTCTTCCCATTCTCCCCACCAAACTGATCGGCAAAACCATCGGTGAAAAGGTAGAATCTGTCACCTTTACTAAATTTTAGGATATTCTGAGTGTAAGGTTTGTCAATTAATGGATGAGATCCAATTGGCATTTTATCGGCTTTAATAATATTTAAATCGCTATTTTGAAGGATATAAACGGAGTTGTTTGCAGCAGCAATTTCAACCTCATTCGTTTTGAAGTTGAAAACACAGAGCGATATGTCCATTCCGTCCCTGGTTGGGCTGGCTTTCAACGAGTCAACAACCGTTTTTCTTAATTCAAAAAGTAGGTCGTTGGCTTTTATATTTGGATTTATACTAACAATTTCGTGTAGGTATGATGTTCCTAACATACTAAGCAAAGCACCTGGAACACCATGACCGGTACAGTCGGCAACAGTAACAATAAACCGATCATGCGTTTTCTCAAACCACCAGAAGTCACCACTTACTATATCCTTGGGTCGGTAAAGTATAAAGTGATCTGAGAAAATTGAGTTTAATGAATCTTCCTCGGGGAGTATTGCCGTTTGAATAACTCTTGCATAAAGAATACTATCAGTTATATCAGTATTCTTTTTCTCGATCATCTCTTTTTGAGTTGTAATCTCTTCGTTCTGCGCCCTAATTTCTTCTGATTGTTCGCTAAGTATGGCATTTTTCTGAAGGATTTCCTCATTAGCCTCCTCTAGGTATACATTCTTCTCCTGAATTTCTTTTTTCTGTTGAGCTAGGAGGTAGTTCTTCTTTTTTGTAACAAAGTAGCTAATAGCAACGAGCACAATAATCAAACTACTCAGAACAAGCATCCACGTAACCCGTTTACGACCTTCGGCCAATTTTTCGTTTTCAAGTTTTTGGCGTTCTTTTTCTCCTTGAAGAAGGGCAATCTCTTTCTGTCTATCCTTTTCTTGTGCTTCTTTCTGTTTGATATCAAGTTCTTTAATGAGATTCTGTTGCTCTAAATCTTTAATTTTGGATTGATGTAAAGCAGCTTCGTGCTCACGTCTAGAGAGCTCAAGCGACTGGAATAAGCGATTCTTCTCCGATTGCTCAAGTTCCTTCTCTTTGGTTAGCAATGAAATCTGCTGTTCCTTTTTCTCCGTTTCAAGTTTTAGCTGTTTTACCTGCAAATCCTTCATCTGCTGGTCGGCTATGAATAGCTGTTGTTTCCTTTCGGTTTCTTTGAGTAGAGCTAGTTTATCAGCAAGATTTTGCTCATTAATTCTCTTCTCAAACAAGATAGAATCCCTTATTTTAAGGTACTTTTCGTAGTAACTAAGCGCATTGATGTAATCGTTTCCATCGCGAAGTATTATGCTATAAGTTTTGTAGCATGATTGTAGTGTTTCTAGGCAATTAGTTGTACTCGCCGATTCGATGGATTGCCTGCTAAACTCGTGAGCATTATACAAATCACCTTCATTATAGTAAATTAGAGCAAGTAGATTCTGGAGTTCTGCTGTCTTGCATTTATCATTGCTTTTATTAGCAATCTCGATAGCTTGAATAATAAATTCCCTCGCCTGTTGGTTTTTGCTTATATTCTGATAACCAACCCCGATATTTGTAAGTATTCCTATGGTAAGGTCACTGGGAATTTTAGATTGTTTCGATATTTCTAATGCTTTTTTGAACGATTCGATGGCTCCAATATTATCTCTCTTTTTAAGCTGAATGGCTCCAATATTATTCATTATCAGAATCATTCCGTAAGTGTCCGAACTATTATTAAGCCAATCGTATAATTTTTGGTAGGACGAAATAGCATAATCCCAGTTGCCTATTTTCTGATATGTTTCAGCAATATGATATAAGGCTCGAATACGAATAGGAGCACTCGTTTTTTGTTCAGTTCTAATAACAATTGAATCGAACGTGTAAATAGCATCATTGTTTTTTTCGGAAAATAGGTATGATAAACCAATTTTCTCTAACATCGATAACGATTCATCTCCATTTTTATCAGGTAATAAAGAATAAGCTTTTTTATAGTACTCAATTGCTTTTTCGTAACCCTTAGAGATGAAAAAGGCATTTCCAGTCTTTTTACATACAATTCTCTTACTATTTAAATCCTTTATTGCTTCAGTGTTTGAAATAGCTGAAAGGTAATGCCTAATTGCTAGTTCATCCTGGTTTTGTTTAATGTATAAATCTCCTAAAAAGATATTTACTCTTAGTAACAAGTTCTGATAACCATTCTCCGAAGCAATATTGTAGGATTTCTTTGCTGATCCTATAGCATTTTCAAGTTGATTAGTGGCTAGCAAGCTATCGGCCTGCTGTATTAGTTTGACACATAAAAGCGAGTCGTTATTCTGAAGATTCTGAAAATACAGAGCTTTTACATTAAAAGGAGACAGTGATAAAAGCAGGGCTATGAACCCAACGATTTTGCTCAGTTTTTTAAATATGTTATTATCTTTAATCTCCATCTTTAGTCCATCAGTTAAGGGCATAGTTCAGACCAAATAGAAAACTTGTGCCTGTTTGTGGATTGTAGGGCAAATCATAGTTCAAACCCGTTACCCCTAAACCACCATATTTTCGGTTAAAAATATTTGTACTTTTAAACATGAAGTTGAGGTTTTCGCCAAGCTTAATATTCGCTGTAATATCAGTAGTGAAGTAACCATCAATTTCTGTAGAAACGCTTTGATTTTCTTTCGATAGCATTGATCTTAGCCATTTACTTGTCCAGAAACAGTCAATAGTAATTAATGAGAATTTTAATGGCATAGCCGACACTCTAAAATGCCCAATATGTTTAGGCATTTCCTTAAACGAACCAATCACATCGTTTACTTTTTTAAGATTATCTGTTTTATGGCTAATTGCTCCACCAACTTCAACATTGAGCTTAATTGAACGAATGAGGTCTTTAATTACGATCTCTCCTTGAAACCCATAAAGTTCAGATACTGATTCGGTTGCATTGACATAGGTCGAAGCCCATAGGCTATCGTTATAAGCAGTGGCTAATGGGTATATCGATCTATCAACCGGAATTAGCTTGTTCGAAATAAGATTTGTGATCTCATCGTAGAAGAATGAGATGTTTACATTAACAATCTTATATAGTTTAGTGTTTATCCCTAATTCAAAGGATTTGTATTTTTCAGGCTTAAGATTTCCATTTGGAAGTGATAGGTATTTAACGCTATCGGGTTTTTCGATTGGAACATATGCCATGGAGCGGAAAGCGATTGATGGTGGTGGCGCTTTATAGGCTGTACCAAATGAAGCAATTAGTGAAAGGTTATTACTATACTTGTATAACAGAGCAAGGCGAGGGTTTATACTACTGCTGTTTGCTGTTGATCCTTCGTAGTTTGCCGCAGTCCCATCGTAGCGGATGCCGCCCATTATTCTAAATTTATTAAATACAATAAATGCTTGCCCAAAAAGCGAGCCGTAAACAAATTGGTAAGGATTAAAGCCAAAGCGCCCCATTAGGCTATCCGAGGGCAGGCTCGAACCCTTAAGCGATCGGTAAAGATTTGGGTTAAAAGGTTTACTAAGAAGGTTTGTTAAAGGTAATCCTGCTGATATTTGCGATGAAGCACCAATTAGCACTTCGGTATTCTTAAATGGGAAAATGGTAAGAAGTTCCTCCAAAGCAACATCCGATGAAGTAGCATAAATATATGCTGCATCACTGTTTAAACGGGTGATTCCCATACTCGATGAGTTATCCATTTGATAGGAGAGAGCGGATAAATTGGTTGTTGTAGAAAAGCGTTTCCACTGATGGTTAAACGATAATGCATACTGATCAATCTTTTCACCCCAAAAGTTATTTGGATTATCGTATCTGTAAAGCAAAGGGCTGAGCCCAATTGAGCTATGAGTGCGGCGATACATACTATTATAGGAAAGGTAAACTCCTCTGAACTTTAGCTGTAGTCCCAGCATTTGGCTTGAAGATCCAATGTCTGAGAATGTAGGTTTGGTTAGAGAACCTTTATAGTTTACGCCATAGTAATGGGTAATAAAGTCATTTACTGATATGCCGGCCCCTTCAAGCATCGATTCGTTTATTTGAAGAGGGTCAATTGGCCCACTACCAAGATCAATTTTTACACCCGATTGGTGTAAACCATATAGTGGATTGTAAGCCGATTGGTGACCCGAAAGAATGTTAAAATCGCTTACTTCTGTTTTGCTTCCATAAAACGAATAGTTAAGAATATTCCTATTTTTTCCTGCTTTTCCGCCAATGGTGAAATTGATATACTTACTATTTCCTCCAAATATATCACCTCTCACAAATGTTCCCCTTTGCGCTTCTTTTAAAATAATGTTAATTACTCCGGTTACTGCATCAGCGCCATAAACAGCAGCTGCGGGGCCATAAATTATTTCAATACGCTCTGCCTGACGAATAGGTAACTGCGAACCGATTGGCATACCTGCTGCTCCCGAAGGTTTAATAGGGATACTGTTTATCAAAATCTTTGTATAAAGATTACCGAGTAGTCCACGAAACTGAAAGGTCTCGCCAAGCTCACCCGAACCAGGTTGAGATACCCTTACGCCCGGTAAACTTTTTAGAACATCTGTAATGGTTATATACCCGTTCTTAATTATATCATCGTGAGTAATTACATAAATGGTCATTGGTAAATCGGAAATGTACTTAAGGCTTCGGCTTGCTGATTGAACTTTAAATTCAGTTGAATCGTTACCCTTTTTAATGTTTTCTTGACCAAGTAGCGATGGCTTAAAAACCTGATTAAGAATAGTATCCTGTTGTCCGTATAAGTTTACGGTGAAAAGAAAAGTTAAAATAAATTGTATAGAAATAAGTTTTTTCATTACATATTACTAGGATTAACAATATTATTAAAAAAAAGCAACTATCGCATAAAAAAAAGCGAAATAGAGTGTAAATGGTTTGAAATATTATATATTCGATTTTCAAAGAATTTGTATGACAACTTCAATGCAAAACACCTCTGTTAACCCTCAAATTGAGAAAAGTTGGAAAGAGGTTCTGATGGAACAGTTCCAGCAAGAATATTTCACAAAACTTAAGGAATTTTTGGTTGAGGAGAAAAAGAAAAACGTTGTTTACCCTCCTGGGCCAATGATTTTTAATGCTTTCAACTATACTCCCTTTAATGATGTAAAAGTTGTTTTGCTTGGACAGGATCCATACCATGGACCCGGACAAGCTCATGGATTATGCTTTTCTGTTCAGAATGGGGTTCAGAAACCACCTTCACTTATTAATATATTCAAAGAGATACAATCCGATATTGGTATTCCTTATCCAAAGGGAGGAAATTTGGAGAAGTGGGCACACCAAGGAGTACTACTTCTTAATGCGACTCTAACGGTACGAGCTCATCAGGCGGGTTCGCACCAGAAGAAGGGGTGGGAGCAATTCACCGATGCTGCAATAGTTGCTCTTTCTAAAAAGAGAGAAGGAATTGTGTTTCTACTTTGGGGTGCTTACGCGCAGGCTAAAGCATCGATTATTGATCAGAGCAAGCACTTTGTGCTAACTGCTCCGCATCCATCACCCTTATCGGTAACAAGGGGTTTCTTTGGGTGCAAGCACTTTTCAAAAACAAACGAATTGCTTAAAAAGCAGGGGAAATCCGAAATTGACTGGAGTATAGAATAAAAAAAACGGTTTCAAATTATTGAAACCGTTTACTTTTTAACTTATGACTTTGATTCAGATGACCAATAAAATCATTAGAAGTCTACCCTAACAAGTTTTATTAGTAGTTCGATCTGTTACCACCATCTCTTCTTCCACCACCGCCACCACGGTTAAAGCCACCTTCGCGACGATCTCTTCCGCCACCGCCGCCACGGTTAAATCCACCGCCGCCACCGCCACGGTTGAATCCACCGCCACCACGGTTTCCACCATCTCTCTTTCTCTCTTCGGATTCGTTAACAACGATTGTGCGTCCTTCGAGCTCAGCACCATTTAATTGTTCAATGGCCTTCTTAGCTTCTTCATCATTTGGCATTTCAACAAAGCCAAAACCTTTGCTTCTTCCGGAAAATTTATCAGTAATGATTCTTACTGCTGATACTTCTCCATACTCTTCAAAGATCGTTTGTAAATCACCTTCTTCAATTTTAAAAGGTAGACTTCCTACAAAAATGTTCATGCGTAATTAAATAATTTAGTCAATAATTGAAAATACAATAGTTTACAAAAATAGACATTATTTTAATGTAAATTCAAGTAAATCAATAAGATTTTAGTTTATTTGAAAAATAATTTATTTATTAATTGTAAGATGTTAATAATCAAACTAAAGCCATGTTAGTTATTTTAGCATTACTAACATGCTCCCCGTAATATATGCTATTACCCACCAAGAGTAAGCAATAACAGTATATCGATGAAGCGATTTATCTACTTTGACGTTTAGCCCATAGGCTTTATAAAAACGCCACATCAGTATTGTTTCAATTAACATAAGGGTTAACGCAGAATACCCTAAAGACCCATGAAGGGTAAATGGCGAATTGGTTGACCCAATTATCATGCAGGTTGTAGCTGTAATATCTAAAATTAACCCAGCTATCAGAAAACTTAGTATGGATTTAGTAATATGTCTTTTTCGGATTTCACCAATTACAGCAATTGAGTAAGAGATTAAGGCAAGTGTAACTATAAATGCACCAATCATTGATATCGTTTTCATATTTTATTGAGTTTTATTTTACGTAATCAAGTTTTTCAAATTGAAATGATAGATAACCTTTTTCACCAAAGTTTGGATCTGTATCAATCGAGTTATAGAAGTCTGTAAATCTTAATTTGTAGTAGTTATTACTACGATCTTTTATTATATAGGAGTAATTAAGTTTAACAATATAGTTATCGTTTTTGTAAGTTTTCCAATCGTACCCAATAGCATCCTGTTTGCTGGAAAATGTGTAATTAGAAATATTTTCAAAAGAAATGGATTCAAAAGGAGTGATTGTGTCCTTTGCAACACTAATTCCACTGTTTATGAGTGCCCCACGAACCATATAAGGTGTAGGTGCATTATTGTTGTCGTAAAGAATAGTTGTGTATTTTGTCAGGTTGAAATCCCATAACTCTTTGTCTGGTTGTTGGGTATTTAAATTACCGCCGTTCTCAAATGAGAATTGAACAAAATTTCGAGATGGATCTTTAGGTACTTGAAAGAAATGTTCATCCGTATTGTCAAGATTTGCAAAATGAATATAGTAGGTATTGTTCTCCAATTTTTCAAAAATAATCTTTTTAAAACCGTATGAAGTACCGTTTTCGTCAACTCCTCGGTTTATAATATATACTTTTTGATAAAAAATCGGATTTTGCACATCACTAAAATCTGCCCAATCCCCAATAGCTGTTGAATCAAGGTTCCCACTCGATCTATCAAAGATCATTGTGTCAGCAATATTGGTTGTAATGCCATTGAAATTAGTTACTCCTGTGTTACCTGCATACATAAACCTTGATGAGTTAAGGATGATGTGGTACCCAGATTCTGTTGATTCAAACCCAATATCCCAATCAGCATAATTGCTATGAGCAATTATTTTGGAATCGTTTAAACTAAAGTAGGTCTGATACTCGTATATGGAGTATGGAATTTTAGTTTGGGGAATCGGTATTGGCTTAATAACAAAGTCGTTTTCTTTGAAACAGCTTACTAAAGAAACTGATAGTAATATTGCTAAAATTGCTCGGTACATTATTTATAGATATTGTAAGATAATGAGGTAAAAAATAGTCGACCATAGCCAACAGGACTTCCATCGCCACCTGAGTGAGGGTTTTCCCCGCTTGTTCCTGTGCTAAACACAATGGTATTGTCGAGAAGGTTCTTGATTCCACCGGTTACTGTTAACCTGTTTGAAAGAAATTTCCTGATAACAGAAATGTCAATAGTATGGAATTTATCCAGTTTACCCCACTTTATGCCATCATCTAATGCAGCAGTTTCAGGGTTATCATCTAAGTCGGGATTCCATTTTAAGCTAGAGTACTTATAATTAAGATATAGTTTAACGTCTATCTTAGGAATTGTATATGAAACGTTCATGCTGGCATCCGAATCAAATTTATATTTATTTAGCCCTTGATTCCGATGTAACAATGATGCATAGGTTCCTGTTTCTCCGTAAGCTAACCCAATGTCAAAGTTAGGGTAGAAACTATATTTAAATGATATTTGACTACCTATTGTATTGTAGTAGCTTATATTTATGTACTTGTACGATGTACTGCTAGCATTGAAGATAGGTGCAAGAAAAATATGGTCACTTATCTGGTTGTAGAATAAGCTTAGCTCAATATTTGTAAAATGAATTTTATTTGTTTTATCAGTATTGAAACTGAAGGATAGATCAAAGTTGTGCCCCCTTTCCGGTTTAAGCGAATCGTTAGGCTGTATATCATGGTTAATATCTTTGAATTGAATGTATAACTCTTTAAGGGAAGGTACTCGATACCCTTTTGCATAGGAAGCCCTAATATTTAAAAATGAAAATGGGTTCCATTTTAAATTTATTGAAGGTACAGGGGTTGACTTAAAGTTAGTATAGTAAGAATACCTTAATCCTGGCTGAATGCTTATCTTGTCATTTAAATTGTACATGAGGCTTGTAAAAACGGCGTATTCGCTCGTCGTCTGCTTTTCATCGATTATCCTTTTACCTAATGCATTTTCGTAGTTAATATCTAACCCTGAAATAAAGTTAACCTTTTTTTCAGGTTTTTGATTGCCAAAAAGAATCTTAAATGTTATGGCGTTTGAGGTAGTAGTATCGTTCGAGGAGTTATCATGTATAAGTTTAGACGATGAGGTAATAAAATTTTTGGCATAGGTTAATTTCTCCCTTTTGTAAATAGAGTGGGATGCCCATGCGTTAAAGAAGTAGTCATTCTTTAGTTTTAGGTTGTATTCTAATCTATTTGTGAATCTAAGTGAGTTAAACCAGCTATCGCGAGCTTTATCGTAGGTAGCAGGTAGCTGATCGCCTTTATCGAGCAATCGTTCATTCATAAATGACGATTGAAACTTGATTTTATATTTGTCCCTATTGTATGTGTAGTAAAGATCTGCATTGTACTGTTCCTTTGGCTTCCAATGTTGGGAGCGGTTAGTGTCGACATCAAGGTATACCCCTCTAAAAAAGTTGCGACCACCTGCAATAGAGTAGCTGTTATTTCCTTTTTTAAAAGCAACCATTAAATCTGCGTTATATGTACCTAAGTTTTCATAATAGGTATTAGCAGTTATATTATAGGTTGAATGATGGTTCTCTTTGGTGATAATGTTTATTGCACCTGCCAGTGCATTACTCCCATAAATAACCGACATTGGGCCTTCAACAACCTCAACATGATCGATATTGTATAGGTTTAGCTGGCTTAAATCGATATTTCCTCCCATACGACCAATAACAGGAACCCCATCAATTAGTATTTTAACATTATTTCCTGAAAGCCCTTTAAGTTTCAGGCTACTTCCAAGGGCAGGATCATAGTTTACCTGAAAGTTAATTTCGTCTTTTAGAATATCAGAAAGGGTTGTAGCCGCTTTTAGCTCAATTTTTCGGGAATCAATTACCTTGATATTATAGATTGATTTATCGGCTTTTTGTGGAGTAAAGTTTGCTGTTACAATTACCTGATCAAGATCAAAAACTTGCGGATATAATTCAACAGTATAATTTTTGTTAGGCTGTAAAGTGTCAATGTGGGTTTTGTAGCCTACATATGAAATAGCAACTATCGAAATACGTGATGTAGGAATATTTGCAATGCCATTATTGTCAGTGGTTTGGTATTGCTTTTTGTTTGTCTGGAGTTCTTCAAAGCAAACATATGCAAAGGGTATAGGTTCTTTGCTTTTTGTATCAATAACTAAAATCTTACCGTTTTGTCCAAATGCATTAGGTAAGATTAAGTATGTAAATAATAATAAGCCAATAATTCTATTCAACTTAATTCGTGTTGATTAAATGATTATTATGAGCAATGAATGCAGGGTTAAAACCCCGCATTCATTTAAAAGTTTATTTAAAGCTGCTTAATATGGAAAGAGAGATCGCCAGTTGAAGAACCAGCAAAAGCTGTAAAATTGATTCTATAAACTATGCCATCTTTACCTTTAACTATATAGTATCGGTTTGTAGGAATATCGTACTGATATGTGCTCATGTTGATGGTTTTCCAATCAGAGCCAATTGTATTAATGTCGTCGAGGAATTGATCATTAGTATAAGTTATGGTTGATGGATCATCAGCAGTTACGTCAATTGCTGTAGTTTGAATGTTTTGAAGAACTCCAGTAACAGGATATGCGATTGAGTTATCAATCCATTTTGTGAAAAGGATATCCCAAGTAGATGCATCGGGCTCACGATCAGCAACAATTGCATTATCTTGCAATGAATAGTAAACGTAGTTTGCATTAGAAGTTGATGCATCCATTTCAGTTACAATATGTTCGTCGGTTCCATCAATATTTGCATAATGGAAGGTGTATTTCTGTTGCGCTGATAACTTTTTATCAATAAAGATTTTCTTAAAATCTCCATTTCGAAGTTTAATAACGTAAATAGCATTGCCTGTTAAATTATGTGTGCTCAAATAATCGTATATGCACCATCCGTAGTTTGGATAGCCCGTTGCATTTCTACTGAAAGCACCATCTTCCCAAGTTGTGTCTGAATTGTAAAGGAAATTCCATGTTTTATAGCCTGTAGTGTCAAGTGTAGTATTGCTTACCCAAGTGGTGAAAGTGTTTGGATATGCTTTAAGAGTGACACCAGCAGTTGAGTTAATCAGAATTGATGAACTACGCACTGGAACACCAAACGCAATATCCCAGTTTGTTCTTGGAACTTCAGCAATTACTCCATTTTTAAAGCTGTAGTATATATCATTTGTGTAAGAGGCCCCCATAGTAATTGATTCTGATTTATCAAGTTTGGATGGACTAGTATCGTCTTTTGAGCATGAAATCATGCTGATGCCAACTACTGCAAGAGCAAATGCAAAAATTTTTGTTTTCATTAAGTTAAAATGTTATGGTTTGTTGTTTAATTTGGCTGTAAAAGTATTTTTGAGTTCTTTAATGATTACTACAAAACCGATGATTTATATCAAAAGTTAAGATGATTAAGAAATTTTAACAAATAAATTCACTAGATATATGTGATAATATAACAAAAAAGTGAAATTAATAGGATATGATTGTTTCATTCTAAATATTTAATGGTATAGTAAAAATCTATAATAATAATGTTTAAAATTCGCTATAACGAACCTTTATTTCGGCCACCAGCAGAAGCAAACTCTGCTATTCTTCAAGTTACACTTGGCTGTTCTTGGAATAGATGCGCATTCTGCGAAATGTACTCTTCTAAACAATTTAGAGTTAGAAAAGTTGAAGACTTGGTTCCCGAAATTGAAATTCTTTCCAAAATCTACAATGGAACTCGGAAGGTTTTCCTTGCAGATGGTAATGCTTTTGTACTATCGTACGAGAAAATGGCTCCCATTCTAATTGAGGTTAACAAAAAATTTGAAAAGATTCAAAGAATATCATCTTATGCTCTGCCCAAAGATATTTTGAGTAAAACTGATGATGAACTAAAAGAGTTAAGAAGTTTGGGGTTAAAACTTCTTTATATAGGTATTGAAACAGGTGACGACGAGTTGCTGGGTTTAATAAATAAAGGAGAAAGCTATAATTCAACTTTAAGTGGGATTTTAAAAGTGCAAGAGGCTGGCATTGAAACCTCTATAATGATTATTAATGGATTAGGAGGGGCAAAGTATAGCCATCAACATGCTGTGAACTCTGCAAATATTATTAACCAAATCAATCCAAAATACCTATCAACATTAACTTTGAGCTTCCCATTTGGATTAAACCATTTTAATCAAAGGTTTGAAGGAGAATATATTCCTCAAACTGTTGTTGAACTATTTGAGGAATTGAGGTTGTTTTTATCGCTTACTGATCTGAATAATGTGATTTATCGGAGTAACCATGTGTCAAACAACCTGATTCTTGAAGGTGTTTTATCAAAGGATAAAGAAATACTTATTGAAAAAATTGATAGGGCCATTACTAATACACCTAAAGATATTTATCCATCATTACCTTTGATGCTTTAAAAAAACGATTGAATTATTAAAACATTTGAATAGATGAAAATTGGATTGCTTTTATGTGATCATATTCAGAAGGAGTTTCCGGATTATCCTGAACTATTTATGGCATTGTTACCAAATTATGACTATGAACTTTTTGATGTTTGTAATGGAACGTTTCCGCATTCAGCCAATATTTGCGATGCGTGGTTGATTACTGGTTCAAAGTATTCGGTTTACGATGAGTTGGATTGGATAATATGGTTGAAAGGGTTTGTTAGAGAAATAGAATCGGCTGATAAGCATTGTATAGGGGTGTGTTTTGGGCATCAAATGCTTGGTGAAGCGATGGGAGGGAAGGTTAAAAAATCCGAGAACGGTTGGTGTGTTGGAGTTCATCAATTTGAAGCTATTAAGAATGAAAATTGGATGGTCCCTTTTCAGCATGATGTAAATCTACTGATGTCATGTCAGGATCAAATACAGGTTCTTCCGCCAAATAGCACTGTAATTGCAAAAGCAACAAATTGTCCTGTTGGAATTATAAGGATTGGTAAACGAATGCTTGGTATTCAGGGACACCCAGAGTTTTCTGCTGACTATGTAAAATTTTTAATGATGGACAGGACCAACAGGATAGGTGAAAGGGTTGTAAAAAAAGGGGTTGAAAGTTTGTCAATACCTTTACAAAACAGCATTGTTGCTCATTGGATAGAACATTTTCTTGAGGATTAGAATAAAAAAAGATGCACCATTTCTTGAAGCATCTTTTAGTTCCTAATAAATAATTTTATTTTCCAGTGTTGTCGTAGAATCGCTCGTGAATTATTTGATCATCTAACCAGTGTTGTACCGCAACCTGTTCCATTTTTACCCTATTGCCATCATTAAATGTAACCTCCATCCATGATTCAACCATGGTAACCTTTTCGGCTTCATTTGAGGTAATTGAGTTAACACCGAAACCATGAAACTCCTTTATCATTCCAATAAAACTTTTCTCAAACTCTCGGTTTACATCTTTACCTTTTCTTTCGTCGCCTGTTGCTTCAACCATTACAACATTTTGGTGGTAGTATTTCTCGAATGCTTCAAGCATTTTTCCTTGGCCTAACATATCGTATATGTCTTTTGCCTTTTGGTAGTAGTTCATATTTATTTTTGTTTGTGATTTGCTATATTCCTAGTACTAACAATCTCTTAAGCAATTTGTTTAGGCTGGCAATTTATCTACTGATTACTTTTAAGTATGCTAAGGAATTAGACTTATCTGATACTTTTCCGGGTTCACCTACTATTTTTCCGGGTTTAACGATTCATTATTATTTTTTTTGTATTCACTTACTACTTTTGCTAACGATTTTTGAATTTAGTAAGCACATTATTTCAAGTGGTATGGTAATTAAAACATTTTGTCCTAAACTTGTACCAGCATTTCAATGTAATGATATTCCAATTGTTTGGGTCGATTCACCTTATTTGTCTGCAGCATTTTATAGAGAATACTTGGGGTTTAAGGTGATACTTAAAAAGAGTAGAGGAAAAGGAGATGAAATATTAGTTAACAGAAAAGGTAATTTAATATGGTTAAAACCGTTAATGAATAGTGGATTTACTGAAAAAGAGGTTAACAATCAAATTGTAACAATTTACTCTAAAGCTATAACTAATGATTATGAAAGTGTAAAGGAAAAAGTCAGGATAACAAGTTCTTTTAATGCAAAAGTTGAAGACAGATTTTCGGTAATCGATTGTAATGGCATAGAAATTGTTTTTAAAGGGAGCTTAAAAACTGATATCAAATAATAATAAAATAAATCGTTTAAGGCTATAGAATTTAATAAGTTGAATTTCTCAATAATTGAAGAAAAAGAAACAATTCACTAACATATAAAATACTATTTATTAAATGCTTAAAATGAAAATCTATTTAAAACTTTTCCTTATTGTATTACTTCTTTTAAAACTACCAGCAAAAGCATCCGTAGATGATAATACTTCAGGAAATCCCACAATTAGTGGATACATAAAGGATGCTAAAAACGGAGAGGTACTTGTTGGTGCTACAATTCTTGTTAAAGAGTTAGGTAAAGGCTCCTCTACTAATATTTACGGGTTTTACTCATTAAGTCTTAAGCCGGGTAATTACACCCTAATATATTCTTTTGTTGGGTATAACTCGGTTGAAAAAGTGATAACTCTTAAAGAGAATATTACAATCAATGTAGAACTAGAACTTGAATCCCAAGTATTACAGGAAGTAGTTGTTAGTCGCGAAAAGCCCAATTCAAACATTGTTAAACCTGAAATGAGTGTTACACGGTTAGAGATGAAAAGCATTCAGCGAATTCCTGTTCTTTTTGGTGAAGTCGATGTTTTAAAGGCAATTCAGCTGCTTCCAGGTGTTCAAACTACTGTTGAGGGTTCGTCGGGCTTTAGCGTTAGAGGAGGTGCTTCTGATCAAAACCTTGTTCTACTTGATGAGGCAACTGTATATAATGGCTCACATTTTATGGGCTTTTTCTCAGTATTTAATAATGATGCAATAAAAGACGTTAAACTTTACAAAGGCGATATACCTGCATCCAGCGGTGGGCGATTGTCATCGCTTCTTGATGTTAGAATGAAGGATGGCAACTCTAAGCGGTATGAATTAAACGGCGGTATTGGTTTAATATCAAGCAGATTAACTGTAGAGGGCCCTATTTTAAATGATAAAACATCATTTATTGTATCGGGTAGACGAACCTATTTTGATATATTTTTCCCTATGTTTAAAGAAGCTAAGGATAGCCGGCTTTACTTTTACGATTTAACAATGAAGGTAAACCACACGTTTAACGAAAACAATAGGATTTATCTTTCAGGTTATTTCGGTAGGGATGTAATGGGTGCGCTTAAAATGGAGTTTGGCTATGGGAATCAAACATTAACACTTAGGTGGAATCATCTTTTTGGAAAAAAACTTTTCCTAAATACAACTGCAATCTATAGTAGTTACAAGTATAACCTAAAATCAGAATTTGAGGAGGCGAGCGCCTTTAAGTGGGATGCAAAAATGGTTGATTATAGCATTAAGTTTGGATTCAACTACTACTTAAACCCAAATAATAGTATTCAGTTTGGAGAGCAGACAACATATCACTCAATAGATCCTGGGTATGCTAGAGGTGCTGGTAGTCAAACTGCGATGAATGAAATTCAAATGCCTATGAACTATGCATTGGAACATGGTATTTACGCATTAAACGAGCAGCATATTGGATCAAAAATCTCAATGAATTATGGATTAAGGTTATCAATATTTCAGAATATAGGGACAGCAACCCTTTATAAGTATAATAGCGATTATGAAGCAATTGATACTTTGAAGTACAAATCGGGTGATATTTTTAACACCTATATGAATTTAGAACCCAGATTGAGCGTTACCTATGCTTTTAACCCAAGTAACTCTATAAAGGCAAGTTATTCACACACGGTTCAGTATATTCAACAGGCATCAAATTCTTTGGGTGGTACACCTTTAGATATTTGGTTTTTTTCTTCTCCAAACGTTAAGCCCCAACGATCCGATCAGTATGCTTTGGGCTATTTTAGGAACTTTTTAGGGAATACTATAGAAACTTCGGCTGAGGTATATTATAAAAAGATAGATAATGTAATTGATTTCTGTAAGTTTTCAGAAACACTGCTTAATGAGAAATTAGAAGGTGATCTTAGGATTGGGAAAGGAAGGGCATATGGACTTGAACTATATGCAAAAATAAATCGACCAAAGTTCGGAGGATGGATTAGTTATACATATTCTAGAGCATTCAGAACGGTTGCAGATGTTAACGACGGCAAAGAGTATCGGGCACCTTACGATAAGCCGCATAACATAAACATAGTGCTTAACTATGAAATAAATAAAAGATTGACATTATCTGCAAACTGGATTTATGCCACAGGTCAACCTATTACAGCACCTGTAGGTTGGTCAGAAATAGGAGGTAATTTAGTTCCAATATATTCTGATCGTAATGCGCTAAGGTACCCCGATTATCATAGATTAGATATAGCCCTAATTGTTAAACAAAAAAAGAATACAAGTAGAAAATGGCAAGGAGAGTGGAATTTCTCGCTTTATAATGCTTATGGTAGGAAGAATGCTTGGGTAATTAACTTCCAGCAGGATAGATTAGATCCTTATAAAACGTATGCTGAAAAAACTTACCTCTTTACATTTGTTCCTTCCGTTACTTATAACTTTAAATTCTAGAATGTCATGAAAAAAGAAAATAAAAATATATTATACACATTAATTGTAGTTGTTTCTTTGGTTTTTCAATCTTGTACTGAGAGGATTGACTTCAAACTTGATACAACCTATACTCGTTGCGTAATTTATGGTTCAATAACTACAGATACTACTGCTCATAAGATTCGAATTACAAAATCAGCAGATTATTTTAGCAATAGGCCACCTGAAGCGATTTCTGGTGCAGTGGTAACTATTACCGATGGAACAACTACCTTCCCATTAACTGAAAGTCCTACTGAACTTGGTAACTATTATACTGCTCCCGATGTTTATGGCGAAGTGGGTAAAACTTATACATTAAACGTAAGTAATGTAGATCTTTTGAATGATGGTAATTTAACTTCATATACTGCATCATCTGAGATTAAACCAGTATCTAATATTGATTCAATTGATACAAGGTATAACAGTGATTATAAACTCTGGATGGTTAAAGCTTGGGCGCAAGATCCTGTTGAAACTAAAGATTTTTACATGTTTATTACTAAAATAAACGGGGTATTGTATGCCGACTCTTTGGCCAATTTAATAGTAACAGAGGATAAGTACTATAATGGTAGCTATACAAATGGTATAACCTGTTATGCCTTTACTGAGAAAGATACTATTAAGCTTGGCTATGATGTAACACTTGATATTTGTGGGATTACCGAGGATTACTTCCATTTCGTTACCGAAGCTCAAACGCTAATTAATCCCCAAAACCCTTTGTTTAGTGGTCCCCCTGCAAATGCACGTACAAATATTAGCAATAATGCTTTTGGGTATTTTGCAGCATACTCAATATCGAGTTGTACACGAAAGGTTACTCGTAGATAGTTTATAAATATTGATTTGTAATTAAGAAACTCATTCCATTGACGGGATGAGTTTTTTTGTTATATTACAAAAGATAATTCTATGTTTAAGATATTCCTTTTTTGGGCTTATAAATTGTTTATGGAAAAACTAATTAAATGGGAAAAAGGCTTTTTCAGTAACACCTACCATCTTTTCTCAAATGGTATTGAAGTTGGGACATTAAAAATTAGTGTATGGTCAAGAAGAAGTAAAGGGGTGCTTGATGAAAAAGAGTTTGATTTAATAACGAATGGTTTTTTTAAGCAAGAAACTACAATAATTGATTCAAAAACAGGTCAGGAAATTGCAAGGATTGTTTATAATAATTGGCGATCAAAGGCATTAATAAGATTAATAGATGGCCTAGAATGCCAGTGGGAGTATACTAATTTTTGGCATACTAAATGGATACTAAAAAAGAGCTTATATTCCATTAATTATCATAGAGGCATGGGGACTACTGGTGAAATTACATCATTCATTCCCGATGAATCATTAATACTAGCAGGATTGTTTATTGCTAACTATTTTCAAAGAAGAAGATCGGCTGCTGCAGCATCAGCTTAGTTTAAATACTTTAGTACTTTTCCCAACTTTCTCTTAATTTATTTGTTGATTATTTTCCATAAATTTATCTACCTATAATTTAGGTACGAATAAATTTTTGTTCACTTAAAACTATAAGAATATGAACTATTCAATCCTTAAATTTCAGCAGGAATCAGGAATTGGTATACTAACTATATCAAGACCTGAATTACTTAATGCGCTTAATAGTCTATTCTTCAAAGAGCTAAATGATTTATTACTGTCTCTTCAATCTGCTAAAGATTTAAAAGTTCTCATTATTACTGGCGAGGGTAAAGCCTTTGCTGCTGGAGCGGATATTGCAGAGATGCAAAAAATGAAAGTAAAAGAGGGTTACAATTTCTCAAAAATAGGTCAGGACGCTTTCAGTAAACTTGTTAATTTGGAAGTTCCAATCATTGCAGCTGTAAATGGTTTTGCACTGGGTGGTGGTTGTGAGCTAGCAATGGCCTGTGATATAAGGATAGCAAGTACAGAGGCGAAGTTTGGAATGCCCGAGGTGAGTTTAGGATTAATACCAGGTTATGGGGGAACTCAGCGGCTGTCGAGATTGGTAGGCCTTGGAGATGCTCTATTCATGGTTCTTACAGGTCAAATGATTGATGCAAATGAAGCTCTTAGAATAGGGTTAGTACAAAAGGTCGTAGAACCTAACAGCTTGCTTTCACAAGCTAAAAGTATTGCTGCTAAAATTGTTCAAAATGGACCTATTGCAATAAAAACGGCAAAGAAAGTAATTCGAAAAGGATTCAGTATAGAAATAGATAGAGGGTTTGAACTTGAAACTGAATCGTTTTCAAAAATGTTTGAGAATGATGGGCATGAAGGAATGTCTGCATTTCTCGAGAAACGTAAGCCTAATTGGAATTAAAAATTGAATTATTCAAAATAAACAATAATGATATACGAAGAAAAACTTCAAAATGTATCAGTCCTTGGTGCTGCTGGGAAAATGGGTTCTGGTATTCTTTTACTTACCGCTATTGAAATTGCCGAACTACAGCTTAAGCCTGAGAATAAAACTAAGAGATTTGTAATAAATGCCATTGATGTTTCACCCGTTGCATTAACAAACTTGTATGGATATCTTAAGGTTCATATAAAAAAGATTGCCGAAAAAAAGGTTGTTGTACTTCGAGAAGTATATAAGGAATACTCTAATTTGATTGATAATTCTGAAATAATCGATCAGTATATAGATGATGTGCTAAAGCTGATTCTGTTTAGTTCGCGAATTGAATCTGCTTATGATTCTACGCTAATTTTTGAAGCAATTGTTGAGGATTCAGATATAAAAGTTGAAATGATAAAACAGCTGCTTGATAATAATAATAAGAACCCATGGTTTCTCACAAATACATCTTCTGTTCCAATTTCAGAACTAGATTCAAAAGCGAATATTAAAGGAAATATTATAGGGTTCCATTTCTATAATCCACCAGCAGTTCAGAAACTAGTTGAGTTAATCACTTCAAAAAATACAAATAAGGAACTAATTGAGTTTTCGAAAACCTACGCAAAAAACCTTGGCAAAAAAGTCGTTCCATCCAATGACTTTGCTGGTTTTATAGGGAATGGACATTTTATTCGTGATTTACTATTTGGAATTCAGATGGCTGAGAAGCTAAATAAAGAAATGTCATTTGTTGAATCAATATATGCTGTTAACCGAATTACTCAAGATTTTCTTATTCGTCCGATGGGTATTTTTCAGCTAATGGATTATGTTGGAGTTGATGTTTGCCAAAAAATCCTTCAGGTTATGAATTCTCGGTTAGGGAAAGATGAATTACATAGTACTTTGATTGATAAATTCATATCTCGAGGTATTAAAGGAGGTCAAAACCCAGATGGTTCCCAAAAACCAGGAATTTTCTTGTATGAAAAGGGTATTCCCGTTGCAATTTACGATATCAAGAAAAAGGATTACGAGCATATTGAATCCTTTAAATCTTCTGCCGATACAAAGCTAGGGAAACTCCCATCTATTCATAAACCCTGGAAAATTGTAATTAGTTTGAATCAGAAAGAAGAGTTTTTAAGTAAATATTTTGCTGAGCTTAAAGAACTAAAAACTATTGGATCCAAACTATCATGTGAATATCTTATTAATTCAAAAAATATAGGATTAAATCTAATAAAGGATGGGGTGGCTTTAAACGAAGAGAATATAAATACAGTAATGTTAACAGGATTCTTTCATGCTTATGGACCAATAAATAGCTTTCTTGAATAGAGACTTTAATTGATTGTGGGATGATGAGAAGAAAAGTATATATGACTGCCGGATATAACACCATATCGTTAGGTACCGGAAGAAAAGAGTTTAACCCTAAAAAGCCACGACCCGATATAGAGCATTACTTAAAAGAGGCAGGTCAGGCAACCCTAAAAATGATTGGAGGTGCTAAGAATGTGGATGAAGGGGTAATTGGCAATTTTATGGCTGGTCGATTTGTAAAGCAGGCTCATATGGGAGCCTTTTTGCCAATGATAGATGAAGGCCTTATTTACAAACCCTCTTTAAGAGTTGAAGGCGCTTGCGCCTCAGGTGGTTTGGCGTTAGTAAGTGGTATTAAATCCGTTCTGTCTGATTCTGCTGATGTTGTATTGGCTTTGGGTGTTGAGGTTCAAAATACAGTAAAAGCAATTTATGGAGCGGATATTTTAGCTAGTGCTGGCTGGTTTAAGGAGCGAAAAGAAGGTCATGCCTATTTTTTCCCAGGGCAGTTTAGTGATAGAGCCGGAGCCTATTTTAAGAAATATGGACGCGAGAAAACGCGAAAAGCATTTGCTGTTTGGTTTAAAAATGCTATTGAAAATGCAAGACTTTGCCCAACAGCACAAGAATATGAAAATACTGTTGATGATCTTATAGGACTTGCACTTACCGAACCCAATCCGAAGGTTTTTACCGATCACTTAAATGTATTTGATTGCTCAAAAGTTTCTGATGGAGCCTCTGCGATAGCAATTTGCTCCGAGGAGGGGCTTACAAAAGCAGGTATCTCAAATTCTGATGCTGTTGAAGTAGTTGCCTGGGTTCAAATTGTTGATGATTTAACCCAAAAACCTAAAGACCCTACTAGATTAACAACAATTGAAACTGCTGCAAAAAGGGTTTTAGAGAATGCAAAAATTACTATTAATGATTTAGCAACTATTGAGGTTCACGATTGTTTTACTATTGCTGGTATTTTAACTATTGAGGCACTTGGATTTGCTAAAGCAGGAGAAGGTCCCGATTTTGTGATTGCTGGTAATACAGCTCGAAATGGGAAAATTCCTATCAATACAACTGGGGGACTAATTGGCTGGGGACACCCAACAGGAGCAACAGGAGTTCATCAGGCTGTTACGATTTGGGAACAGCTTACTGGTAAAGCAGGTGCTTCACAAATTGAAATTCCAAGCGAAAAGCCCTATGGTATGACTATTAATATGGGTGGTGACGATAGAACAGTTGTTGCTATTGTATTAAAAAAACCAAACTAGTCCCTATTTATAGTTTAATTTCAGATATTCAACAAAAATATTTAAATAGCAACTTCAATAAAGAAAAGTTGTTAACTAAGATAAAACACAACAATTACTATGTCCGCAACAATACAGTTTACAGCACCTGACCACTATTTGGTTGATGAACTTTATTCTGATGAGCAAAAACTTGCTCGGAACTCCACTCGGGATTGGGTAAATCGTTCAGTAAAACCAATTATTGAAGAGTATTGCGATAAGGCGAAATTTCCGCTTCATCTTGTTAAGGAAATGGGTGAAATGGGTGCATTTGGACCTTTTATTCCAATTGAGTATGGTGGTGCAGGTCTTGATTATATTTCGTATGGACTGATTATGCAGGAACTTGAACGAGGTGACTCAGGGATTCGCTCAATGGCATCGGTTCAGACCTCTCTGGTTATGTATCCTATTTACGCATTTGGTAGCGAGGAGCAGAAAAAGAAGTATTTACCTAGACTTGCTGCAGGAGAAATAATAGGTTGTTTTGGCTTAACAGAGCCCGATCATGGTTCTGATCCCGGAAGCATGAAAACGAAAATTAAAGATATGGGCGATCATTATCTTTTAAACGGGGCAAAAATGTGGATTACAAACTCATCAATTGCTGATATTGCCATTGTTTGGGCTAAAGATGAAAGCAATATAATTAGAGGAATGATCGTAGAAAAAGGCTGGAAAGGTCTTACTGCCCCCGAAACACATGGTAAATGGTCACTTAGAGCATCGGTTACTGGAGAACTTGTTTTCGATGATGTTAAAGTTCCTAAAGAGAATATTCTTCCTAACATACAAGGATTAAGAGGACCTCTTAGCTGCTTAGATTCGGCACGTTATGGAATTGCTTGGGGCGTGATTGGTGCTGCGATGGATTGCTACGATTCAGCTTTAAGGTATGCCCTAGAAAGAAAACAGTTTGGAAAACCAATTGCAGCATTCCAACTACAGCAGAAGAAACTTGCAGAAGCTTTAACCGAAATAACAAAAGCTCAGCTTTTAACTTGGAGACTTGGCGTTCTTAGGAATGAGGGTAAGGCCACTGCTGCCCAAATATCTATGGCTAAGCGGAATAATGTTGCAATGGCTTTAGATATTGCCCGAGAAACTCGACAAATATTAGGTGCAATGGGTATTACTAATGATTTCCCTATGATGCGACATATGATGAACCTCGAATCGGTAATTACCTATGAAGGAACTCATGATATTCATACTCTAATAACGGGTAATGAAATAACAGGCATTCCAGCTTTTAAGTAATTTGTAAATGCTTATTAAACAGCGGTGTGAATGGTTTGTATTTTTTGTTTTGTAAGATAAAGGTTTGCATTTTTAAATATATATAGGATATTATAGTTACTTTGTATCTTTGTAACCTAAACCTAGTTAGAATTTTTTTTAATTATAAACATAACTGTGATGAAAAGATTAATTGTAATATTACTCATTTTTACTGTTGTGCTTTTTGTTAATAAAAGTGCCAATGCTGTTAAAGCATATCCTTACCCTGTTCAAATTACGCAGCCTGATGGCACAAAGTTAACCATCATTCAGAAAGGTGATGAGCATGTAAAGTGGGCCGAAACAGTGGATGGATATTCCATTATGCGTAATAGCAAAAAGGTATTTGAGTATGCTACACTAGACTCTAAAAATGATATGGTTCCATCCGGAGTTAAAGCAAAAGATGAAAATGAGAGAAATAGTTCCGATAACCTTTTCTTAGGTAAAACAAAAAAAGGATTACGGTATTCAAAAAGTCAAGTTGGAATGATGAAAAGCATCTCAAGGATGACTCAAAAATCATTTCCCACAACAGGAAGCAGAAAACTGGTTTGTATTCTGATGAGCTTTACTGACGTTACATTTTCCAAAACAAAATCAGATTTTGAAAATCTATTTAACCAAGTTGGATATACAACGGATGGGGCAACAGGTAGTGTAAAAGATTACTATGCAGAGAATTCTTATAATCAGTTAGATTTAACAGTAACAGTTGCTGGACCCTATAATGCAGCACATAATATGGCTTATTATGGAGCAAATGATTCTTATGGGTATGATGTAAAACCTGATTACCTTGTTACCGAAGCTGTAAATGCTGCAAATACAGATGTTAACTATGCCGATTTTGATAACGATGGTAATGGTTATGTTGATGGCGTATATGTTATTTATGCTGGGTATGGAGAAGAGGTTTCTGGCGTAAGTGAAAACGCCATTTGGGCACATGCTTGGCAAATCACACCAGTAAATCTTGATGGGAAGGTGGTTTCTAGCTATTCATGCTCTGCAGAACTAAGAGGGAATAGCGGTTCAGGTATTACACGAATCGGAGTTATTTGTCATGAGTTTGGACATGTTATGGGTGCATCTGATTTTTATGATACTGATTATTCCGATAATGGTGGAGATTTTTATGGTACAGGTGATTGGGATATGATGGCAAATGGTTCTTGGAATAATGATGGTGCAACTCCTGCTCATCATAATCCGTATACAAAAATTTATGTTTACCAATGGGCCACAGCAACTACTATAAGTTCAGCATCAGCAATAACTCTTAATAATGCTGAACAAAATTCAAATAGCTTCTATAGAATCAATACAACAACACCAGGTGAGTATTTTTTAATCGAAAATAGACAAAAAACTTTATTCGATGCTAGTTTACCTGGTCATGGTTTGATTATTTATCATGCTGATAGCAGTTATATTAAATCCCATGTAAATAGTAATGATATTAATGTTGGTAGTCATCAAGGATTCTATCCTGTTTGTGCAAGCGCTACAACCAACCCTAGTTCATCTGTTAGTTCATATGGAAACATTAGTAGTTCTGGCTGTTCGTATCCCGGTGTTAGCTCAAAAACTTCATTTACCAGCTACACAACTCCTTGGGCGCGTTCATGGGCTGGTGGAATTACCTATAAGGCCATAACTGGTATTTCGGAGAATACCACTGCCAAAACAGTTTCATTTAATGTGGCTATTACAACTGGGGTAAATTCAAACCAAAATGAAATTGATGTATTAGGACAGAACTACCCAAATCCATTTGATCAATCCACAACAATTGATTTCAAAATTGAGAAACCAAGCAATGTAACATTAACAATTTATAACAACCTTGGTCAAGTTGTTGATGTATTGGTTAATGAGTATTTGACCGCTGGTAGTTATTCAAAAACTTGGGCTCCAAGTAATACTGCAAGTGGAATTTACTTCTATCAATTAAATGCAAATGGCGATAAGCAAACAAAGCGATTACTTAAAAGGTAAGCCATTACAATATTAACTTTAGAGCCATTCGTAAAACGAATGGCTCTTTTTTTATAGTTACCTTTTTTTCGTCAATTAAAATTTATAAATGGTCAAAATTTAGTGTAGATAGAAAGTTAAGTGATTGCAGATATAATGTTTATATGAATTTCAGCAATTGTACGTAATATAAACAAACCCTCTTGTCATTCCGGGCGAAGTCCTGGAATCTATATTGAAAGATTGATTCCTGTATTGTCTAGGGCGAGCTCTTAAACTCGGTTCCTTGGAATGACAATTCGGACATTTTATTCTACATTAGGTATTATTTAGGACAAACTATTTAAACATAAAAATAATCAAATCAACGTATTACGAAAGTAACTTTCTAGATATCAAATTCTGGCATTAATCTTGTAAATTATTCATTCGTTGAATTAAAATGGATATAATCGTACGTAAAAATCTATTTTTATTTAATCAACATTTTTATTAACTTTCGTAGTGCTATTGTAATAAGTTGTGTTTAACTCTACCTACTTAGCAAACAATAAGTGTAAATGGTTGTTTATGAAAGCACCTTATTTAGTTAAGTAGTTAGAATTAATCATTTAATTAACTATCAGTAAACCAAATTTTAACTTAAACATTACACACATGAAAACAAAAAACCTATTAATGTTATTTGCACTTGCAGGGATGATAATCTTTGCATCGTGTAAAAAAGATGATGATCCAAGTCCACTTACTTATGATCAAGCAACAGAGGCTTTAACAAATGCTGATAATTCATACAATACTTTTTACAATGAGTATATGTCTTCTACTGCAGCATCAGCAATGTCTTCAGTTCAAGAATTATACCCAGGTTTTGACCTTCCTACAAAGGCTCCTGCTAGACCAAGCAATATAAAACAAAACCTCGTAAGAAGTCCCAAAGCCAATTCTAATAAACCTCTTGGAGGTTATGGGCCAAGTTTGATTTATTTTGATTTTCCTTCATATGTTGGAACATGGACATACAATCCTAGCACATATACTTGGGATCACGTGTCCAACTCAACTACCGAAGTAATTATTGTATTCTCATTTAATGGTACAAATGATGGTAAATTGATATATTCCAATTATTTGTCTGATACATATACTGATTCATATACTTCAGAAACCATTACATATTGCACTCAACTTAAGGCTAGGGTTGAAATAGAAGGTGAAACTAACCCAGTTATGTCATGGGTATATACTGGCTCATATGATGAGAGTGATACAAAAATGAATGAAAATATTAAGTATGTATATACACTTGGTAGTTTTACTCAAACAGAGTCTTATAAAGACTCAGGAACATTAGTATATCCTAATGTTACAGAGACATTATCTATTATGTTTGAGGTTAAAAATAGTGGTGCTATTGTATATCAAACCTCTATTAGTGCCATTATTAAAGCTACAGTTGGTTCTCAAACTTATACACTTAATAGTATAACAATTAATGCAAGTTTCAGAGCAATGGATATCATAGTAAAATTTGCATTAAATATAACTCAAACAAATAACCCATCTAACCAAGATGATCCTAGCAAGTACATGACTGTTTCAGTTTGGAGAGCTGATGGAGCTAAGGTTGCTGATGTTGTATTTGTATATAATACTGATACAGGTTACTATGATCCATATCTTGAGTTTACTGATGGAACACAAGAACCAGTTTCAAATTATTTCTACTATTTAGGCGAACAATTAGATTCTTTTGTTGGGATGTTAATGTATTTTTACGATAAATAATTTAAGGAAACTATTTTGAAAGGCTAAAAGGCGTAAGGTTTTTCCTTACGCCTTTTTTTAATAAATTCAATATTTGACTTTCCCCTTCATTTTCCCTAACTTTCTTTAGAGAAAAACGCTTTGCCATGGAAGAGAAACTGATAGTTATAGCCACTGAAAGCTATGCCAGCGCTCAAATCCTGCAAACCTACCTTGAGTCGAATGGTATTGAGTGTTACCTCCATAATGTCAATCTTGTGCAACCTATGGTATCGGAGGGGGTACAGGTTCAAATTAAAGAATCGGATATTGAAAGTGCGCTAAAGCTACTCGCAGAAAAACACCCCAAGGAGCATCCTGCCAAGCTTGTGAGTCCTCGGAAGATTCTAGTTCCAATTGATTTTTCAACTCCATCACAAAATGCTGCACGTTTTGCTTTGCACTTAGCATCAAAGTATGGATCTGAGATTAAGCTCCTCCATGTGTTCAACTCACCGATGGTGGATATGATTCCATTTACCGATGCAGCAAGCATTCAGATAGATATTGATATAAGCTATAACATGCTTCGTAAGAATGCTAAGGAGAAACTACTTAGATTCTACTACGACCTTAAAAAGTTTGCCATTGAATTAGGCTTAGAAAATATCAAAATAGGTTACTCGCTTGTAGAAGGTTATGCGGCTTACGGAATTATAGAGATGAGTAATAGGTACAAACCCGGAATTATAGTAATGGGTACAAAAGGAGAAGGCTATAGAAGCACAGAGCTTGTTGGTAGCGTTGTAACTGAGGTTTTGGGTGAGACATATTTACCCCTAATGGTAATACCTGAGGCAGCCGTAATGAAAGGAGTAGATGATGTTAAAAATGTTCTATACACAACTAATTTTGATGAGAGTGATTTTGTCGCTATACGAAAACTTATAAGTATAACTTCATCGTTTAATATTAAAATCTTCTGCCTACACATCTCTGATGAACCCGAAAATGCAATTACTAAAGCAAAAATGGGACAGCTCAAAGACTATTTCAATGAGGTAAACCCAAAAGTTGAAGTAGCTTGCTCGGTTATTAAAGGAAAAGATATGGTAAAAACTTTCAAGGATTATATTGTTGAGAACCGAATTAACCTTGTTGCATTAACTCAGATAAAACGTAACTTAATATATCAAATGTTTAATCCATCAATCATTAAAAAGATGTTACATCATTCTGATGTTCCATTGTTGCTGTTTCATTCTTGATAAGAAGTAGATAGTAGATAGTAGATAAATCCTAGATACCAATCTTGAAATATTATTTTCTACTTTCTACTCGTTACTCACTACTCACTACTCACTACTAAGATTTCATCTATATAATCTATCTTGTTTATTCCCAATATTTTTTATATTTACCTATCAAATCATCTAATATGAATAGGTGGCAGCTTAAATTCAAGATTAAAATTAACCGCACCTGCCTCTGTGTTTCCTAACGGGTATTTGAACTTACCTATTTTCATCGTCAAACTATATATTCCATCTGATTTCCTTATCATTTAAGGGAATAATTAATTAGTATATCATTAACCAATTAACCAATAACGATTATGACATTAGTACTAAACGGTTCTAACCTAAAAATTGAGGATGTTGTTAACGTTGCTCGTTTTAACGAAAAAGTTGAATTGCACCCCGAATCAGTTGAGAAAATAAAGAAATGCCGTGCAATGCTTGATAAAAAGATTGTAGCGCACGAAATAATGTATGGTGTAAACACTGGTATTGGTGAGTTCTCTGAGGTGGTTCTCAACGATAGCCAAATTCAAGACTTTCAGAAATACTTAGTTTACAATCATGCAGCGGGTATAGGAAATCCATTACCAATAGAGTATGTAA
>Ga0209099_1000950_pt1 | contig 31907 bp, 54 predicted proteins | sample AD_JPNHW2_MetaG_FD_184430 | JGI IMG/M metagenome (GOLD analysis project Ga0209099, IMG submission 184430) | Active sludge microbial communities of municipal wastewater-treating anaerobic digesters from Japan - AD_JPNHW2_MetaG (SPAdes) (version 2) | ecosystem: Engineered > Bioreactor > Anaerobic... | reverse complement strand
TGCCATACACGATACTAGAAGATTGCTAAGTATATTAAGTAATATGTCTGGTGTTGTTGATATTAAAATAGAAAAAAATGCGTTACTATTGAATTCTAGTGGAGTACGTGCAGAACTTATCATGCCACAAAAGGAATATCTACAATGTAGTTTGAGCGACGAAGAAACCGAAAAATTATTTGGCTTAAAAGAAAAATATGATGCAGGTTTTGACATCGATTCTGAATTGCTAGCAAAAAGTAGAAAGGGTTCACAAACGCTAAGTACGTCCAGTGTTGTTGCATCTGTGAAAGATAACTTATTTTCGTTACAATCCGGGGAAGAAAACTTTGACAAACTAGCATTTGAAATCGCTGTGTCATACAAAGATGTTTCTGCGAAATATGGTTCAACATTGCTAGAGTTTACCAATGTGATATCTGGTCAAGTAAACATCACATTTAACGACAATTATCCGATGTTTATTACCTCAGTTGATCAAGATAGTATTGTAACTTGGATGTTGGCACCAATTATACCAGAAGAGGATTAAATTTATTTTTTTTTTGGAGGAGTAATATTGACATTATTAGTTGAAAAATATCGTCCTGCCGTTCTAGAAGATATGGTTGGTCTAAACTTAAATTTTAATATAGATGATTCTATGCCACATTTGTTGTTATTTGGTCCTCCTGGTACCGGAAAAACTACATTGGCAAAAATAATAGTAAAAAAACTGAAATGTGATTATATAATTTTGAACAGTTCCGATGAAAGAGGAATAGATACAATTCGTGAAAAGGTAAAAACATTTGCATCAACACAAAGCAAAGACGAAAATATAAAAATATGTATACTAGATGAATGTGATGCATTAACTTCTGAGGCGCAAAATTCATTACGTAACTTAATGGAAACATATTCCAAGAACTGTAGATTTATTCTTACTTGTAATTATATAAATAAAGTTGTGGAACCTCTTCAGAGCAGATGTATTAAAATAGATTTTTATAATATAAAAAAGGAAGATATCGTAAATCGCCTAGAATTTATTTGTACACAAGAAAACATAGAATTCGAGAATTTGGCATTAGAAAAAATAGTGGAAAGAAATGGTTCTGATATACGTTCCGCTATTAATAAACTACAAGAACTAAAAGATGGCGTATTTGTTTCAAAATTACAAAATGAGACTATTGTTGCACAAAGAGTCTTTGATTTGTTGAAGAAAAAAGAATTTATATCTGCTAGACAGATTTATCTTGATAGCAATCCCGACAACGAACAATTCTTAAAAGATATATATGAAATAATATTTAATAGTTCGGAGTCACGGGAATACAAAAAGAATGCAATATTAGAAATTTGTGAAGCATACAAAAACCTGAAAGTTGGTTCTTGGCCACAGATCATAATTGAAGCCATGTTTCTAAAAATTATTTAGAGGTAGTATGCTAAATTCAATGAAATACCTAAAGTCTGGTAACTTAAAACTTGTTGATACTAAATTGATTTATCCGTTGGTTCGATGGTGTGCAGGATCCGAAAAGGATGTTGACTGGTGTAATACGGTCAACAAGTATTTATTTTATTGTGATTCAAAAATAATATCTGGTTTGTTGTATTTGGGACTTAAAGAAAAAAACCCGTTTATAAAATATCCCAAAGCATCAAAAATAACAGAAACGAAAGAATTCGAGTTGAAAAAAGCACTAGCCAAACGTTTCTATTTTTGGAGCGAACAAGAATTTCAACGCAACTTATCAAACATCGAGTATATCAATTGGGAAGAAGTTGCAATGGCTCTCGGATGCGACAAAAAGGAACGTAAGTTATTGGGTTTGCCGGAGATAAAACTCAAAAAGCAAGTAATAACACAAGAAAAAGTAGCAAAACCCAAAAAGACATTATTTGACTTTTGAGTGTTGATATAATATGAAAAAAAACTTATTTTATTTTGTTGGTATTGACGAAGAAATTGCTGACGACATATTAAAACCAGAAGATATTAAAAATTTTTCTGTTTTTACAGCAGAAGAAATAACAGAAAATACATTTAACTATTTTCGTGAAATTGGTTTTAAACCAAAAAAAATACCGTTGCATATTTGTAAACAAGAAATAAATCGTTTAAATAAAAATAATAATATTAATACATTACAACGAACAACATCCTGTTACGATGTTGCAGACTCATATCATCCGCAGAGAATGGAAGTTAGATGTAATAATCATTTTTCGCCAAAAGAAGGATTTTTTATAGACAAAAAACTATATAAGGCCATACAAAAAGATATTTTATTCGGTAAAATAATAAGAGAAAATATACCTGGTTTTTTGAACATCGTAAGTGGCGTGCAATCAGCTTCTAACTTCCGTCCCGGTTATGCATGTTATATATATAGAAAATATTGCAGAAAGAACGATACCGTATTGGATACCTCGATGGGATTTGGTGGTCGTTTGGTTGGTTTTATTGCATCTGGAATAAATGGTAAATATATTGGAATAGATCCAGCCAAAAAAACATACGAAGGAAATATTTTATTATATCAAGAACTTGGAAAAAATATTGAAACAACATTAATAAACAAGCCTTGCGAAGATGTACTATTGACAGAAATAGGTAATGTTGATCTTTGCTTTACATCACCACCATATTACAACAGAGAAATATATTCAGATGAAGATACACAAAGTTGTAATAGATATACTACACCTGAAAGCTGGCGAGATAATTTTTTGAAAAAAATGATAGAATTACAATATTCTTCATTAAATAATAATAAGTATAATATAATAAATATAAATGATATAAAAATAAATAAAAAAATTATACCGTTAGTTGCATGGACAAAAGAAATATCTGAAAATACAGGCTTTGAATATATCTGTACAGAAAAATACCAGCTAAACAGTAGGGTTGGCGATGGTAATAATGGCGATGTTGCATTTGAACCAGTATTGGTATTTAAAAAATGCGAATAATGTAGCGTAATCTATTTATTCTAGTAAGTATAATGTTTCGTTGTTGAAAATTTCCGGAGGGAAAAAATGAAAAACGAAACAAATTTGTCAATATGTACTTGCGGAAAGAAAATAGACTACGTCAAAACCAGAAAGCCCAATGGCAGAATGGGAGTAGTTGTTCTTCACGTGGACGACGAACCATATCCAGCAGATGGTACAATACCAGAAGTTTCTGATGAATATAAAAAATGGCTACGTGACTTATGCCATCAAACAACAGCTACCGAGAAGCCAGTTGTTCCAAAACAAAAACAACAAACAGAAATAATAACAACACCATTGCCAGAAACAGAACCAGAAGTTGATAATTCAGCAAAACCAAACAATAACGACAATAAAAAATTTTCTGTCGTTAGTAAATTCTTGAATCAAGGATTTGATGATATCGATAACGCAATGGAAATTATTTTAGAAAAAATACCAACAGCAGATTTTTCATTCTGGAATGAATCCACTGAAGCAACATGGATCGATGTTTTCGCTTCTAGCGATGATCATACTGTAGTTGGTAAAATTTTTGATGGTGATAATTAATGTCTTGTCTTGATCTAGAAACACTATTGGTTAATGTCAAAAAGACAAAAGAACATAAGTCCTTTGTCCAGAAATATGGAAAAGAGCAGAAGGCTATTGATTTTGATGTGGCCATAAAAAATCTAAATGCAAAATACGATACTTCATATTATCTAGAAAAGGAAAATAGTTCGTTTGCTATTTGTGGACACAGAGAACATGGTAATATTTCTAGACGTTCTGGTATTTTGGGAGAAACTGTTACTATGACTCTTGGCAGCAAAGAACTAGAAAAAGCCGGTCATGAAAACACTATCAAAATGATAGTAGATGACAGCAACAATTATATAGTAGTATCTTTGACCAGTATGAAAAATACCGGCATGCTTGATGATGTTACGCTTTCAAAACATCGAGGTGTTGTAAGAAATGATTCTGGGAGATTTTTCTATTCTTGGTCACTGGATGAACTATTCGAAAACGGTACAATACTATATCATAATATAAATAATAATAATAATTAATCTATTTTTTAATTACTTTTATTGATTATTTCTTGTCCTGATTCAACGACCGAAAACTATTTATTCTCACGACACCTATTACGTATTGTTAAGAAACACGAAATAGGAGTTGATGAATTATGGCTAGATACCAGAGAACAAAAATTTGGCACATAGGAAATAAGTGGAACGCACAGAAAGACAACAATGAAGGCATCGTAACTTCCGGAAAGACTCCAGAAGAAGCAATAGAAAAACTTCATGAAGAATATCCTGTCTTGGCTATGTGCGAAATCATATATGATTCCAAGAAATGTGTCAAAAATGTAGACAAGATAAATGTTTGCCCAGTATGCGGGAAACATGTATCGTACTACAAAATAAAGAAAGACAACAACCATAAAGGTGTAGCAGTGTTCCACGATGACGACATAGTCCCAGAAGACGCTATAAAAACCGAAAAAATTACAACAGAATACAAAAAGTGGCTACTTGCGAAATTTCACCACGATATTCCACAGTAACTTTATTTTTTTCCCTCTAACCAAAACCTTTTTATAGTAAAACTTCGTATTCAATATAATTAGTTGAAATAACTTTTAGGTGATGCAATTTGACATTAAAAAGACGTTTTAGTGCTCCAGAAATAACGACACAAATGAAAGTTTGCCCCATTCCATTTCGTTTTGACCCATATTGCGGATGTGCGCATGGTTGCAAATATTGCTTCGGGAGAAATTTAGTAGAATTTAGCAGAAGAAATTGTGACCAAAATAAATTTTCATACATCGAAGGAAACAACCCGGAAAGTTTTCGCAGATGGTTCGAAAAGAGGATAAATGCCGAAGAATATGATTATGCTCATGCAGAAAGTGTAGCAATAAAGGAACGAATACCACTAAAAATAGGGACAACATCAGACCCATTCCCACCAATGGAACCAGAAGAACGTATAACATATGATATCCTAAAAATATTACATGAATATGATTATCCAGTACAAATACTAACTAAAAATCCAGGTATACTTGCTGATTATATTTCCGATTTCGATAATCCCAATTGGTCTATTGCCTGTAGTTTAATATCAATGGACGAAAAAATGATACGAGGCATAGAACCTGGTGCTCCTCTTCCAAAAGAACGATTAGCTTCTATCAGGAAAATAACCGACATGGGATATCACGCCATGGTAAAAGTTCAACCTGCAATACTTCCAAGAATAATAGACGATTTACCAGATCTCATAAAAAATGTTTCTGATTCTGGAGCATGGGCATTCAATACAGAAGGTCTCAAAGTCCGCATAACAATGAAAAAAGAAGAAAGAGATTTATTTCAAGAAATGACACCGTTCGTGGGTTATGATGTAAGAAGTTTTTATAAACAACATTTCAGACGTACTGATTCTGATTATGAACCTCAAACAAACGAACGCATGCGATATATAGAACTTGCGGTTGAATTAGCAAAACAATATAATTTGAAATATTTTGTAGCTGACAACGGCTGCGGTCGTATTGGTGATGGTCCAGAATGTTGTGGCACACAATGCTTACACGATTACAAGATATGGGGAGAATGTGATCGAGCCAAGTTTTTTGATCCAGTAGACTACGTATCAAAAGAATTAGGAAAATCAACATATCGTATACATTTTGCAAAAGCTGGTGTTGATCGCAGAACCAAATTATACGATCATGTCAAAACAGAAAAAACCTTATTTGAATTTACGAAGTGATTTATATGTTTCAAGGTGTACAGGAATTAGCTGATTATAGAAAAAATGGAAAATTGCTTTCCCGAAAAGAAGCGATGGCTGCTTTTTGCGCTGACTGCATGAATGAATACGCTGATGGTAGAGCAGACTGCAAAAACCACAGATGTCCTATGTACCAGTATATGCCATATAGAAAAGAAAAGGTTGTTATATCTACATCGGAATAATTTACATGACAATATTAAGAAATAATACACCCATCGAACAATATATCATAACCGGACGAACCATCAACGTCAAGAGGGAAGACTTGGCCACAAGTTGGCCAGCTCCTTCTCTTGCTAAATTACGAGGTTGTCTTAAACGGTTAGAAAAAGTCAAAGCTGACGGATATACCAAAATTGGTGTATTAGATACTAGAATAAGTAAGAGTGGCTGGGGAGTTGCATACTTAGCTAAAGAACTTGGCGATTTAGAAGTCCATGCGTATTTTCCAGCAATAAAGGCAGATAATGGAAAATTGCATCAGCAACAAAAAATGTCCCAGCAACTTGGCGCAATTTTGCATCCCATGAAAGGAGGAAGAACGGCAGTATTATATTCACAAGCCAAAAAAGAAATAATCGCTTCTGGTGGCTATATGATGCCCATGGGATTAACTGTCGAAGAATCAGTAAATGCGATAGCAGAAGAAGCAAGTACAATACCGTCACAATTTTTGGGAGGAGACCTAGTAGTTTGTACAGGCAGTTGCATGACACTAAGTGGTATTACCGTTGCACTAGCTCCGAAATTAAATAAAATATACGGTATATCTGCTGGTATGAATACTGCAAAACAAGAAAAGAGATGTGGTGTTGCTGGAGTACAATTACCTACTAATGTTGAACTAATTTTGCCGCCAGGTATAGACTATTATTCCCAAGAAACAATAGAAACGCCATTTCCATCTTCGATATATTATGACAAAAAGGCATGGCGTTGGCTAACAGAAAATTTGGACAAACTGCAGGATCCTGTGATTTTTTGGAACATTGGAGTATAACATGATATATAACAACATTTTTAATAAAATAGGCAATACTCCAATTGTACGCATAAACAAATTAGCAAAAGGTAATAATATATTTGCAAAATTAGAAATGTTTAATCCTTCTGGCAGCATAAAAGACAGAATAGTTTTTGCTATGATATCAAAAATGATAGAACAACACAAAATAAAAAACAACACCATTTTCATAGAACCAACCAGCGGCAACACTGGTATTTCATTAGCAGCAATATGTTCTTGTCTTGGCTACAAAGCCACAATCGTTATGCCAGAAAATTGTTCTGATGAACGCAAGGCATTAATACGATCATATGGTGCAAATTTGATTTTTACAGATAGCAAATATGGTATGCAAGGAGCTATAGAAAAAGTACAAAAATTGCTACAAAAAAACGATAATTATATTTTACTGGATCAATTCAATAATAATATAAATAAAAAAGTACACGAAGAAACAACAGCCAATGAAATACTTCAAGATACAGATGGTAACATTGATTTTTTTGTAGCAGGTTATGGAACAGGAGGTACTATTGCTGGGATATCAAAAACATTAAAAAACTATAATAACGATATAAAGATTATTGGAATATCACCAAAGACGAAGTTAGACAATATACCAGGACTTGGCGCCAACATTGTACTACCACTGTTAGATAATAATACGCTAGATGAAATTATTCTTGTTTCTGAAAAAGATGCCATTTGTACGAAACAACAATTGGCCACAGAAGAAGGTATATTTGCCGGAATATCGAGTGGCGCTGCAATGTATGGATCATTACATATTGCTAATAGAAAAGAAAATACGGGAAAAAACATCATAACATTGTTTCCAGACTCAGGTAATCGTTATATGAATATTATATAATTATAATATAATAAAAGAGGTTACATGAAGTTTATACAGAACATTAAGGATGATATTCAGGTAGTATTTAAAAAAGATCCTGCTGCAAAAACAACATTAGAAATATTAACTTGCTATCCGGGTTTACATGCAATATGGTTACATCGCATAGCCCACAAATTTTGGAACAATAAACATTTTTTGACAGCAAGAATAATTTCAAATATATCCAGGACAATTACCAATATAGAAATACATCCGGCAGCGATTATTGGCAATAATGTTTTTATCGATCATGGAAGCGGCGTCGTTATCGGCGAAACTTCAGAAATTGGCGACAACTGTCTCATGTATCAGGGTGTGGTACTTGGGGGGATTAGCCACAATACAGGAAAACGACACCCAACGTTAGGCAAAAATGTAGTAGTTGGTGCTGGTGCAATATTACTAGGACCAATAATAGTTGGCGACAATTCTAGAATAGGTGCTGGTTCTGTTCTATTAAAAAATGTTAAATCAAATACAACAGTCGTCGGTGTTCCTGCAAATGAAACTAGAAATTGTTCAGATGATTTAAATCACTCAGAAATAGGAGATCCCATATACGAAAAAATATCAGAATTGGAAAATAGAATACAGGTTCTAGAACAACAAACGAATAGATGATGAATACTGCAAATATAATGTAACATATTTTATTTTTATGACACACTTTCAAGAAGTATCAAATTCCGCAAGTGGCTGGAATTATGCAACAAATTATATATATTATAATGGTAATAATGTCATTACAGAAGATCATAAACATACCAAAGAAGTCCAAAATCTTATAATGGAAATTAAAAATCCATTAGTTGGTTTCCCTATTAAAAATTCTGGATGGGACATAAATGCCCTTAATGTATATGCGGAACAATTATTGGACTTTTCGTATGATTGCAAGGGCTTCGACTATACCTACAACGAAAGAATGTCACGTCAAATATACTATATCACGAAACTCCTTAAAGAACACCCTACGACGCGACGAGCAACTGCCTACTTATGGTTACCGGAAAAAGACTTAGAAACCAATATGCACCATCCATGTCAGATTGTTGCAGACTACAAACTACGATTAGGCAAATTATACGCTACCCATTTCTTTAGAAGTCACGACATACTACAAGCCTGGCCAACAAATGTATACGGCCTAGCTAAACTTCAAGAAAAAATATGTGGTGAGTTGGAAGTGGTTCCTGGTTCACTTACTACGTTTTCGGCTAGTGCCCACATCTACATTGACTAACCAAAACATATAAATACAAAAACACCTAACTACATAACATGGAGATTCAAGTATTGGGTCCTGATTCAGAAAAATTGTGTTATTATTATGTACCCGATTTACCAGATGTTCTTGTAATTGCAAATGAATGTTCAGAAAGAACATTTAATGATAACGACAGACATCAAATATTATATTGCATAAAACACAATGAAAACTACGAAATACCAAAACACTTTCATTCTATGGATTATTTTGTAGGTGCAATCTTAGAACCAGATTGGGGATGGGTTGGTAACGGTATTCGAAGAAGATATACCAGAATGATGGAACCAGCGGATTATAAGTGTTGGTACAAAAGTGGAACATTGTCTGATATTCCCAAAAACCTATCCATATTAATGGAAGTATATAAAAAGAACATAACGTCTGGCAGTAATTAAAATGTCTAAAATTATCAGGTTAGGTCCAACAAGTGACAATGTCACATATTACCTACCAGTTGAATTACCCGATGTATTTGCATTACATAACAACGAAATAGTATTATATTGCATAAAATGTGATCCTGAAACACACAAAATCCCGGAATGTTTATGCAACTTAAAAACAAGATTTGTTGATGATCCATTAGATCAATTATGGGGTTGGTATTCAGATACAAATTTTACACCAAAAATTTATCCTACAACGAATGTTCCTACTGACTGCAAGTGTCGATTTCGATTTCAGTCAATAGATATCATGTATCAAAATATGACTACACTAGTCGAAACATACAAAGAACGGTACTCTCATGTCGGACTTCAATGAATGGCCAATTATTTACCAAGGAAATTATAGTAAATTCCTGGACACTTATATAATTCCTCCAATAGCCGTTTACATGAAGTACATTAAAACAATTCGGCGTTATGGTAAAGTCCACATGAACATAATAGACTTTGAATCAAACCAAATCTCCAAATACTTCGATATCATAAAAACACCACATAACGTTAAAGTAATAACTAACGATAATACCGTCCTGGAATTTCCAGATATATATAGTGCCTGGGACTTCTATCAAAACCTTTTAGAATCACAACTCAAATAATTGTTTTCAACCAAAAACTTTATATACTAGAATAATAAAACAATAATATATAATAGTGTTTTGGTGACTTTTTTTGAAATCCGATCGTAATCATTGTTATATATGTGGTATAGAATTATCTGAAGATAATGCGTATAGTCGCAAGGATACTGTCAACAAATTACATTCGTTATGTAAATATCACTATATAGAACAACAAAAGATACGCAACCGCCAATACGTAAAACCCAAAAAACCTATATTTTTAGTGATAAGTATTTGCGGAAAAAAACGAAAAATTTTCTTTAAAACCAAAGAAGAAAAAGAAAACTATATTCGCGAACGGAAAACCATACAGAAATTTAGTAATCATCCCATAATGACAAGTTCGTGTGTGGGATGTACAGAAGATTTTGGAACCGGAGCAGACCTATGTTGCGACGAATGTGGTAGTTTGCTCCGATATAACGATATGGGCGAATTACAATGCGAAAATTGTGACCTTGTTTCTACCGAAATTTTATTACCTTCTATAACCGATCGCGAATTTTATTATGATAAAAAAATGTTATATGACAAAAGAACCGTTTCACAGCAGGACTGGTTCTGGCTAGATCAAATGTCAGGTTCGGCATTTGATGTTTTTTACCAAAAAGCATATTCAAAAAAACTAAAACAATAAATATATACATTGAGGATAAGAAAATGACTGAAGTTACACAAGAAGATCTGGAAACTCTAAAGTCTGAACTAAATGAAATTATCGAAACACGCCTTGATTCTTTCATTGATGAATTTGTAGCAACCTGGAACGAACTAGAAAACAAAGAAACAGAATCTGAATCTGAAGATTGTTGTTCTTGTGAATGTGAAAATACAGAAACCGAAAGCCCTGCCAAGTACATAATTTTTGCGGGCGGCAATAAGTTTTTCGCAACCGATATAAAACCAAATGCATTAGTTGGCATTGACTTCTATCTTCACGAAGTCGATCCTACAACCGGAAAAGAATATAATTCTCAAGGAACCATTACAAATGCTGACGTAGTTATATTGGATCTGCAACCCGAAATGGATCTAGAAACATTTTCATCCATCAAAAGAAACACCATTGACTACGCTATTAAACAGGCCGAAGAAGCTCATGCAAAAGCAAAAGCTGTAAAAGCCGAAAATTCCAAAATCCCGATCGATGCTAACCACATCTCATATGGATAATAAAAACTACCGGTGATTCTATTAAATGACTAATAACTTTTTTAGTCGGACCCAGCTAGATAAATATGCTCTGGACGACGATACCAGATTTTGGATTGAACTATATGAAACAATAGAACTCAATCCAATAAGGGAGTTCAAAAATGTCATAATTGAAACCCCATATGAAAATAAGATTTCGCTAGACCTAGATACTAGAATAAAAGCCATAATCGAATTACTTGGTTCAAAAAAGTCCAACAAATTCTACATTATGGGAATGGCAAATAAACTCCGGAATAAATGTATTAAGGAAAACCGATATGACTTAATAGAAATGTTAGATAAAGAAATTGTAAGAAGGCGAAAAGAATATGAAGATAGTCACCCTGGAACTATACTTGTGTGGTGAATGTGTCAAGGAAAAAAAGTTAACGGACTTAGAAAGTTCCGTTGCTTTTTTGAATCGCGCAATTCCGGAAAAATGTTTTTTTGATTTATATGTAGACGTTAATGATGAAGATGTACCTTGCTGGCAAGAATCCTTTGTACTGCAAGGCTGCCAAAACAAACAGGAAGCACTACAACTAGTAACAAAATTATACAAAAACAAATTTTTATAATATTTTTGGTGAATCATAATGGCAACCCCATGCGTAATAACTGAAGAAGCAAAACAATACATCATTGACCATTGTACTCTTACATCAAAAGAAATAAAAGAAATTTTATCAAAAGAATACGACGTCGACGTATCAGAAGTAGCCATCTGGAAACATTTGAAAGCAGCCCGTGAAAAAGCCGAAGAAGCCACCCGGACCGCCGATGCTCACTTAAGCGCAACTATAGCAGAACGAGTAAACCAATATTCTCCACGAATACTTGGCCGGTACGAACAGGAATTGGAACGTATAGAATCCGTGTTGGACGGCAGTAACAACGAATTTGTGCTTCCAATTGGAGACGACGGCACACGAGACAAATTCTGGTATGAAAAATACTTACGTCTGTACAATGAGACCAGCAAAATTTATTTGTCGCTGCGCCCCCCGATACAAACGATCCGAATAGAAAGTGCAATTGATCCTGATGTAGCTGCTATAGAATCATGGACAGACGAACAAATAAAAGCATTTGAAAATTTTAAAAAATCTCTTGATAAACAAAATTCGGAGTCCTCATGAAAAAACTAATATCCATAATTATTTTATTTATGCTAACTACGTTAACCGTAGTTGGAATGAACGACGACCTTTTGAACATGAAATTTCCCGACATGCCAGAAATCGACATGCCAGGAACAGAAACTGAAACAGATTGTGAATGTACATGCAAAGATGGATGTACGTGTACATGTACTTGCGATTGCGAACCACAACCTATCATAAATGAAGATATTGGAACAGAAGATCCAAAAGTATCGCCATATGTTCCAGACACCACATCATTAGACAATTACGACGTATCAATATATACCGAAAACGACTATATTATTGCAAAAACGTCTAGCCGCCAATTAGGAAAGGTCTCTGTTGGTTCTGATGCAGTAGACTTATTCAAAAAAGCCATTGATGCAGTACCTGATGGCGGAAGCCTATACATAGATTCCGGAAAGTACCTTTTATCAGCAAAACATAAATTTGCATTGAATCCAGATGGAAGTAACATATTTTATACGTGTTTGCCAGTACTCGACAAAAGTATGCACATTTATGGTGCCGGTGAAGACAAAACCATACTCCAGATGATGCCCGGTCAAAGAAGTCCGGATCGTCATGTCGCAATGATGTTGATACGTGCAACAAAAGCATACGATCTCGGTTATGAAGACTTTGAAGTGGCGTATCTAACTCTCGACGGTAATCGAGCAGCCCAAACAGATGGTCAGCCTCATGACGGTGAAGGCCTCATCTTAGTAGGTTCTCTCCGAACAAATGGAAATTACCACGACCTGAAATTCATTAATTCTTGGGGCTCAGGAATATACCTCGGAAACAATGGATCCGGTAGTGGAACAGACGAAATCGTATCCAACATATATTCTGAAAATTGTGGTGCTGAAGCAATCATACTAGATACATGCCATAACAGTCAGGTTCGAGATTCTGAATCCTGGAATTGCAGAGAAGGTCTTGTACTATATGGCAACGATGACTTCCGTGAACGGTCACAAGACGGCATTACAGCATCCAACATACGAACCGATAGCCAGGTAACCGTATGGCAAGTTAATGACTTCATAATAGAAAACCTCAACATGGACTGCACAAAAACCACAGGATCATACGGATTCATGGTACGAGACGGCACAGGTACCATCAAGGATTCTACACTAAAAAGCAATAAGAACCGCCATGATTCTACTGGTGGCGCAACCTACCTAATCGAACAAGCCCATGTAACTTTCGATAATTGTATTGTCGAAGGCTATTACGGAATTCACGCAATTGGACAATCTTACGCCGAAGTCACAAATTGTAAATTAGTTACTACCGGCGGCTGTTATGTTACAGTGGATCCATTCGATCCAGTATCCAGTACCATAAAAGTATCCAATAGTGAGTGTTCCGGAAAAAAGTCAGATATTCAAGCAGGATCGAATCTAATTGAAATTTGATCCATATATTTTTTAATACATTGTTTGGAGGTGACGTATTTGTGGTCCTATATGGACCTAAATAAAAAATATATAAAAACATTTTTATATATTTTTTTTCCATAACCAAAAACTATTAATACCAAAAACACCCACTTAATACTATGACTAAATTCAACGAAATCTTTGTTAACAATGAAAACGAAAACACAATATCGATTTTTAACAAATTATCAGAATGCCCAAAAAGTATGATTTTGGTGGAAATTGGTAATACTAAACGTGCTTTTATGCACGATAAAAATGTTTGTCATTGGCTAGGAATGGTAGTAAAGCAAAATGACAAATTCGTACTAAATGAAACATCATTTGGAGCAAGTAGTTTTGCTATCAGCAATCACATATGCTATAACATGGTAGATAACATAACAGCTGCTGACTTAATTAAATACATAAACAAAAGTCAAAATGATTTAGTACATCGCTATTGCCGATTTTTCCTAATAGACAATCTAATAGAATTAAGGGATTTCTTGGTAGAAAAAACACAACCATAACACCACAACCATAACATTTATATACTAGTAAGTACTAGTATATATTGGTAAAATAAGGATACGACAAAACCGAACTCATACTTGTTCGGACTTAAATAAATGGTAGATCCCTCATTTAACTTTAACGTATCCTTATTTTCCTTCCTGTGATCCGGGGGCCTGACGGAGGCAGAGAACGCCTCTATCATGTACGATTATTCCCTGGTGGACGGCAAGATCATCCGGAGCCTGAACATCCCCACGATCGAGCCTGCCCCCGAGACGGTCCCGGTGAACGAGACCCAACCTGAAAAAGTAGCACCCGCAGCCCGAAAAGAACGGGCTGCCAAATCTTATTGAGGAGATCGAAAAATGAGATACATATTCCTACTGATCGCGATTTTCGCGATATTTGGTATAGCCGTTTCCGCTGCGGCGGAACTCAAGAACACCGTCACTGCTTCTGCAGTGGACGGATCTGGAGCTAACGTTAGCAGCAGTGCGGACGCCGCCATCATAATCAACGAGACCGCTTCTGGTATCTTGCTGAAAGACGTGGAGAAGAAGGCCTACAAGCCCGGGGAGATGGCCAATTACACATTCAGACTATCCAATACTGGAACTGCCAGGCTTACCGACATCAGGGTAGTCGATGACCTGCTAGGCCCCATAACCATGAGCACTACTGCAGTGGGACCCGGCGAGTTCGCAGAAGGAACTGCCCAGATGAAGGTTACTGAGAGCATGCTTCCCGGCCCGGTAATCAACTACGCGGTGGCTACTATGAACGGTGCAGGCGAATCGCTGAGCTTGAATGCCAGCGCGGTATTTGAGATCGACGCCATACCGGAGATCCTGATCACCAAGCTCACGGACGTAAGCTCTGCTGATATTGGGAAAGAGGTAGTTTATACCTTCACCATCGAGAATACCGGCAGCCGGACCCTGTACAATGTCGAGGCAGTGGACGATAAGCTGGGGGAGATCGCCCTTCCGAAGACCACCATGGCACCTGGCGAGAAGATGGTGGTCACAAAAAACCATGTGGTAACCATTGAGGATATCGAGGCATAGGTATGGCTGAGCCGGACGCCATTATCATGTCTATCGGCATGCTGCTAGGCTTCTGACTCATTCTTTTTTTATTATTTTACATATTCTGGCCGAGACGATGACTACCAGCTTCCAGAAAGCTCTGGCTGTCCTAGCCAGCGTAGCGTCCGTGCTCGCCGGCATCGTTACGATAGCACCATATAAATTCCCTGTACCCTTGAAAAACTCGGATAAGCTCAGCAGGGAAGGATGAAATAAAAGGGTATGAGAATAAGTTCATTATCACCCTTGGGCTAAGGGGAAGAGCTTGTGGAGATGCATCACAAGATGATCAATGAAGCAAGAACCAAAGCCACATAAAAAGGGAATATCTATGAAAAAGTGTACTAAATGTAAAGTTAAGATTCCGGAACACGGACCAGCAATGTGCCCAAGTTGCATAAAAAAGGAACTCGAACGCATATCCGAACAAAAACTATAAAATACTTTAAAACTTATATTTTTTAGCCTGGTACCATAAATGTCCAGAACTTATAGAATCTACAACAGAAACACAAAATTCCCAAAATTTTCTAAATATCGTAAGTACAACCCTTTTTGGTATACCCACGACAATACCAAAGAACGCCGACAATCTAACCAAGACTTTCGATATCGCGAAAAAATCTATTTTAAAAAATATCATGAAACCTTAATAAAAAATAAAGACCGAGGATGGAGAACGTGGTAAGAAAAACACCATACAATTACGTTTTAGATGAAATCACCCAGTTGGAAGAAATCATTAAAGATCTTCCGCCAACAGAAAGAACTCACATGGAAAAGCAGAAAAACAAAATAGCTAAAGAATTATCAAAATTGCAGAGAGGCAAATAAAAATGACAAAACATAATAAAACAGAAAAAACCGAACAGGAAGAAAATAATCCTGAAACTCCCAGTCCCGATATTAGTGGCCCGGACACCGAACCAAAACTTCTATTTAAGTTCGAAGACTTTTCAATAACTGTCCTTAATGACACTTATACTATTTCCAAGGAATACAGCGGCATAAGTGATTCTTGCTATGCCATGGTTGCTGTTGGCCGCGAAAAAAATTGGACTCTCCTTAATGAAAAAGGCCAAATCATAGACATGGAAACAATCCACGGAAATAGGCCGTTCTTTTGGCAAGGCAGACTTTCTCCTGGAACCTACACTTTAAAAACCGGTCGCGGCAGTGACGTTTCGTTCCATAGAATACCTGGACGCCACTTCAATTTAGTATTTTCGGTGTAAACATGTTCAAAGAAGACATACCAGAACTTAGCATGACAAAAGAAGAACTATACAGTATTCTTGAACAATTAATAGATAAAAAAACATCCATGTTAACTGCATTAACACAAGTTGATGTCGACATATGTTTTATTGTGTCCATGATTGCAATAAAATTATCCACAAACAAATGCACATGTAATATTGAGTCGGAATCAGAACCAAAGCCCTATGAAGTATCCAATCACAATAAGAAAATATTGTCTGACGTAATGTCCGGTAACATACAATAATACAATAAAGTGATACCATGAAAATTTTTTTAAAGTGTCCTGCTTGTCATAACGAAACAGTAGTTTCTGTAGAAAAAATGCTTTCCGGGAAAAAGCTTATGGAGCATCTAAAAGACTACCAAATATGTGATATCTGTGAAAAAAACAAACTTGGAAAAATATACCTGGATGTAATAAAATTTGATTGGGAATCGAGTTTAGAAACTAGCCGAAAAAAAGTTTAATTTTGAATATTTTCGTCGTGCCACAAACCATATTCTTGGTAATTATCAAATACTATAAAATACGTATAAGTGTTTCTCGCTATTGTACATTTTGTAGCCAAACACCTAAATAAGTTTTGATAATTTTCCATGTCTTCCGGATAATCTACAGTATGTAACGTCACTACTGGATATGTAACTTTATCGTTTGCTATTTGATACAAAAATTTACTATCACTACCTAATAAGTAATACGTAGTGCTATAATATGTGTCACTTTCTTGTCTTTCGTCAACTACCACAATTATCTTATTGTCAAAATCAATATCCGGAAGTATTGGAATTACCCCGTCTTTGCCTGGCCTAATTTCAATCATTATCAATCACCACACGGTAACGGTCTTTGCTTTCCATTCCATATATTCATATACGTTATCAAATATAATAAAATGGGTGGTTGCCCGTAATGGTTTATATTTTGAACCCAATATTCTAAACAAATTTTGATAATCACTTAATTCGGTTTGACATAATTCCACATGAACATTTACAGTGGTCATAGATGGAATGTGATAAAGTACTTTGCTTTGGTTTTCTAAAAGAAAATACGACACTGATAATCTTTCCTCGTTATATTCGTCAACAACTACAATAATTTTACTATCAAGATCATCATTAATTATCGGGAATACGCCATTTGCATCAGGCTTTATCGTTTTCAACACTCATCACCAAGTTTACATTAAACTTTCTAGTATTAATATCCTTTGGTTACGTTACCATGACAAAAAAGAAAATTGAAAATCCCCTTCCTGTATTGAAGTCACCTATTTTAACGCCAAGTGGTGACATTGCTCCTTGGTTACTCGGAGAAAGAGGTGACAATGCTGTCCGGAAAGCTAAGGCTCGACGACACTTATTGGATTTCACGTTATATACCAAAAATGATTATAGTGTCAACTGGCACCACAAGATCATATGCGATTATTTGGAACGTTGGGCATTTGGCGACATAAAACGACTTATGATTTTCCTTCCCCCTGGATCTGGTAAGTCTGAATTAGTTTCTAGAAGACTGCCCGCCTGGATTTTCGGTAAGAATCCCGATATCGGCATAATGGCCACAAGTTATTCTGCTTCACTTGCTTCCGACATGAATAGAGACGTTCAGCGAATTATAGACGATGATTCATATCGCGAACTTTTTCCTGAAACTTCACTATCTGGCAAAAACGTAAGAACAACCGGATCATACCAACGCAATACCGAAAATTTTGAAATTGTAAATCATATTGGATATTATAAGTGCGCTGGTGTTGGTGGTTCCATTACTGGTAAAAGATTTTTCTACGGAATCATTGATGATCCAGTAAGGGGCAGAAAAGACGCAGAATCAGAGACCATCCGAAACGGCATATATAATTGGTATAAGGATGATTTTTATACTAGACGCCTTAATATGGACGCCCGTATATTAATTACACAAACTCGATGGCACGAAGACGATCTTTCTGGTCGACTCCTTGCATTAGCAGCATCTAATCCAAAAGCAGAACAATGGACCGTCCTAAAATTTCCAATGATTGCAGAATATCCATTGGAATTACAAGATCCACGAAAAGTTGGCGAAGCGTTATGGCCCGAACGTTTCGGAACCACAGAAGAACTGGAATCAACTAAAATTAGCGCAGGTTCTTATACGTGGGCGTCACTTTATCAACAACATCCCAGTCCGTCAGGTGGCGCTATATTCAATAGAGGATGGTGGGGAATACCTGGTGACATTGATCCAACCCATAAAAATCAATTTTATATCCAAAAACCAAAAGACCTTGAACACCATATGGACATCATAATACAATCTTGGGATTGCACTTTCAAAGATACAGCAGATACCGACTATGTTGTCGGACAAGTTTGGGGAAGAAAAAATTCTGACTTTTACTTACTCGACCAAGTTCGTGCGCAGATGGATATAATTGCCACTATGCAAAACATTACAACTCTTTCAACAAAATGGCCAACATCTTCCGCAAAACTTATAGAAGATAAGGCTAACGGTCCTGCAGTAATAACCATGTTGAAAAGATCGGTGCCAGGTTTGATCCCAGTTGAACCACAGGGCGGTAAAGTAGTAAGGGCACGAGCAGTTACACCTTATGTAGAAGCCGGAAATGTATGGCTACCGATGCCGCAAAACGCCGACTGGATCCACGATTTTCTAGAAGAAGTTGCATCTTTTCCTGTTGGAAAAAACGACGATCAAGTGGATAGTATGACACAAGCCTTGTTTTATTTATCGACTTTTACTAATAACGCTGCTGTACCGACTAGAATTCCAAAAAGAATTATAAGGACTGGAGGCGGTTGGACAGGGTAACACAATTTTATTTTATTTTTTATATTAACACATCCCGAAGTTCTGACATTTTTTCTATAATATAAAAAGTATATTCATATCTACTTCCAATAGAATTAGTGTAACACTCCGTAAGAATATCCAGAACTGTTTTTCCAGTAAGCCCCCATATGTGTATATCATCGTTGTCTCTATCTATTGAACCGCCTTTTATTTCATAATCATTCAGTGAATTTTTTTGTACTATTCCATAATAATTTTCATTGTATGGGGTATTTACGTGAACCAACACTATTTTATCACCCAGATTTTCTAAGTCATATATTTTTTCCTGTGGGTTCTTAAATGTTATCATTGTGATACCTTCCAACTATTGTTTTTAATTTCATTTAAATTTTGGTATAGTTCCTGCATTGTTTCTGATATATAAAATGTAACATCACAAGATTTTTCAAATAATGCATAGGTGTAACTTATTGCTTTTTCTAATTCGACATAATTAAAACAATTATGTATTTCCATAATATCTATTTCTTTTACATCGTTAAGCGCATTTTTATTTATATGATCAACATGCATTACTTTCCAATAAACATTACTACCAGCATAAATCATCATTCCACAAAAACTCATTTTAACATACTTGTGTTTAACATGAACTATAATAAATACATTATCAAAGTCAAACTTTGTTAAACACGGATCAGTGGGACTACTAAACTTATACATAATTAACTCCCATTACGTTTATTAAATCTTCTAGGTTATTTATTATGTAAAATTCTATTTTGTGATTAAAAGTAGAACTTGTATTATAGAATCTTTTTATTGCCGAAATCTTACTTGGCGAAGTTCCCCATTTGTATATATACGTTTTTCCTCCTTTCCATCTATAAAATCCAGCACTTACTTTGCATAAAAACATAACATATGGTTGTATTGCACTTAAATATAATTTTGCAACAATAAATTCACTATCATCGTTTTCATTAACGTGAAATACTTTATTGGGACTATTAAATACCTGCAAATCTAGCACCACCAAACAACTCAAAAATCACTAAACAGCACCATATAAATATTAATGCGTACACCACAATTTCACGGTAATGCGTTTCATGTCCATAGTATATAAATTTCACTATTTCCTTTGATTTATTTGTATCACATACAAAAAACTTACATGGACTACGTATATATGTATTGTATAAATTATATAGTTTATATTCAGACTTTATGAGCGATATTTTCGATTTTGATTCAATACATAAATCATGTCCCTTATAATTATTATCTAAAAAACTGGTTCCTTGTATCCAGGCAAAGCCTCCTCTTTTTGTATCCACTATTGTCTTGCAATACATATTATCATACACAAAAACAACACATATGACCGTTCTACTGTCATCATCCTCATTTATGTTCGGTATTTCTTTATAAGGATTTATAATTTCTTGTATTGTCGGATCTATTTTTTGTAGCTCCTGTAATGTTACTGTTGTCATTTAGTTTTTACACCCCCATGAGTCTTGCAAAAAATGGCAAGTACTTCATATCATCTATACTATAAAAGTGAACCTCATAGTCTTTACAGAATTTCTTATATGTACAATCCATTAATATTTCTGGACTAGTTTCTTCAATATCTAATTCAACGATATTGTCGTGCAACGAACCACCTTTCCATGTATAAAAATAAACACTACACAATTCATTACTATCTGGTACTAAAAAATATAGGAAGTTTTCTTTGTCATTTTTTATATTCACTAGTATAAATTTATTTCCTTGTGTTGAGATGGTTGACCCATGTGATATCTCATGAACTATTTCATTATTGTACGGTATTGTCTTTTTTATTAAATCCAGGAAATCTCCCATGTTGTTTATTATATAAAATTTTTGTGAAGTATTATAATAATCATAATGAAATTTATATGAATGAAGCAATACCTTTATTTTGCTTTTTTCTACTGGGGACCACAATTGAATTGTTGTATCATTTAGGGCTTCGAAACTACTGCCTTTCCATACAAAATAAGATTCACTTCCTGCATACTTAACCATTATATAAAAGTATATTAATTTACCATCATTGTCTTTTTCCACGTCGACTATGAATTCCGATTCCTTGTCTTCATTAATGTTCGGAATTGTTTTGTTTGGATTTGTTATAACTTGCATATGTGGTTATTGTTTGCCTTGGTATTTATAAGTTTTGGTTGTCATTCCAATATCACATTTAACACGCACAACATTTCCTCCCAGTTTTTCAACACATAAAATATAGTAAAATTACCATTCATGTTTGTTCGAAATTTGGTTATAGCACTTAATATAGAATGTCCAGTACTTGTCCACGCTGTTACAACCGAATTATGAAAAATATTATCAATTCGCATTCCTTTGAGCATATATCTATCATCATGAACCTTTATTACCATACCCAAATACCCAGAATACTCCGAATCAACATAAGTTAATATTATTTGTTTATTTATGTCTTCCTCAATGTCTGGAATTTTCGACATCGGATTTTTGAATCTATAAACATTACTAAGGCGCATTTTTTCTTCCGAACCTTTTAGAACCTTTAATATATTTTTCAATTCATAAAAATTCTCAAGTATATAAAATTCATAAGACATTCCATGTAATTTTTTCATGCAATCCAAGATACTGCCATGAAAAACTTTAATAGGCAATATGTTATTAGGAAAAAACGTAAATTCACCTTCGTTGTTTCTTTGTATTAATACAACGTCACTTAAGGTGGCTTCTTTCTTAACTGCAATCACAATTTTTTCTAAAGGTATTTCTGGAATGCCATTCTCCGGATTCTTAATATGTTTCAACATGCATCACCATGTGCGTTGTTTATTACTTTACGTATTTATAAGTTTTGGTGTTATTTTAAATCCATTATTATAATTACATCACTATATTAACGTTTTACGCCATTAAAATCAGTTTTATTTCCGGTAGTGGTTTTGATGTTAATAAAAAAAGATCGTGGGTTTTTGCATTGATTTCCACGCGATTTCGGGCTTTAGTATATAAATGAAATGCTGTATTTTAATGATGTCAGGTAATTTTTTAACATACCTCCTTAATGTTTTTTAGGAGCATTTTTCGATACTCAACTTTTATGTGTTTTAGAATTTCTGATATGTGTGTAGCATCAATATCTGTTTCATATATAACGGAGTATACACAATCGTAAATTTTTTCGTATAAATCATTACTGTAGTCACCATGGTGATAATATGTTCTAACACCATAATAGGAAATAATTGGCTCAATACCATTCTTTAGTTTTTCAACAATAATTTGTTGATAATCTGATTTAGATTCGGTTTTAATGTCCACTACCATTTCATTGCACAACTCATCAATGAGTCTATCTATTCTGTCGGCTTTTGCATTGGCTTCTCTGACACGCCTATCGTGATTCTCCTTTTTTCTTCTCTTAATTTCCTCCTTCAAAACATCACAGGATACTTGCTCCAGTGGAACATCTTCGATTACGATCTTCTTTTCTGTATTGTTATCATCTGTGCAAAACGGCCAAATTCTAAATTTCATGATATCACCTTAATGCCTTTATTACATTTTCATGGACTCTGTGATACTGTTTATCCAGCCACCTGCAATATGACCTGCTCGACGCCAAATCTTTTTCGAGCCTTTCATATTCATGGAAGAGTTTTGGGAGCATTGCGGTCATTTTGTCCGCGAAGTCCATAATGATTAAATTGCATTCGGTTCCGCTTGTTTTGGGGTCCCGAATCTTGGAATTTGTTTCCTCCAGGAGTTTTTTGATGTCATTTTTGGCGGTCATAAAAACCTCCTAATGCATTTTGTTATTAAGGGACTTTCTTTTAAATATACAACCATTACACATAGTTCTTAGCATGTCACTGAAATTTTCATTTTTTTCGGACAATACATCAATTTCTTCTTTTAGTTCTGTTATTTCTTTCATTAAGGCATATACTAGACTTTTATTACCATCATTAATTAAAAGAAGATGTTTATTGTGATTACCATCAACTTCCATAGTAATATCTATTCCACATTCTTTTGCACTAGCAATAAATGCTTTTGAGGTGCTTATGAATATTTCATCTTTTGTGGCCATAAATTTCACGTCCCACACCGATCACCACTCGACCAATTAGATTATTAGGAAGAATTTCATGTCCTATCCAAACCCCGTCAAGTGGTTTATCTGCTAGCCTAACCCTCCGGATAGTAGCAAATTCGCCACTTGTTTGTAAATGAAATACTTGATTAACCATCTTGTAAACCACAACCCATCCATCCTTTACCAGAAACCGGATAGATCCATACCCTTATCACCCGAATCGGCGTCTTTTCTTTTCTGTGTACTAGTGTCCGCCCGTGCTTTGTCTTCAAGTGTTTGTAGCCGTTTTTCTATACTGCCCAGACGATACAGTAGTTTGTCTATTGCTATTATCAAGTGGTTGTCTTTAACAGGAGTTTTTATCTCTGTTGTGATTGGTCCTATGTTCCACTCTTTCGCTATATTATGCGCATTCACGATCCACACTCCCCGAATTTCTATTAACTTTTGTGGATGCTCGATTGCCTCATGATAGACAGGGTCCCCAATGGATCCACACGCCTGTTGATTATGGCTCGTTTCCCAATAGTTGTATCTTCTGACGAGGGAATGGCGATTTCGTTCTCGTTTGGCTTGACCTCGTTCGGAATCTTTTTTATCAATTCCACACGAGACCATTGGTTATCACCCGAACACTTTTGCCAGAGTGACCAACAACCCGTTTCCGGCGCACTTAGCCTCTTTTCGATGTTGTCCAGGCGCTGTTCGATCGAATCCAGACGATCAGATTCAGACTTGACCAGTTCCAATGATGATGCCGGGAAAAACTGGTTTCGATCATGTCGAGAATATCCATGAATCTTGTCAGTGGATACGAGCATTTGATCAATCGTAAAACACTCACCGACGTACGTCTCAGCACCTTTTATCGTAGGCCCAATGATCCGGACCCTATGGCCTAAATCAAATTTCTTTTCTGCATTTGTCATTTCTGGCCACTTCCTTTTTCATCCCTCATCGAAAAGTTAGGAAACAAGGAAAATCTTGTCTCCTGCCTTCTCGGTGTTTTGGGGGCACATTATAAAACACTATGATTGTATTTAAGCTTTTTGGTTACCAGGTAGATTATTCCAAACGTTCAGTGACTTCTCCCAGGGCTAAAGCACCTGGGCTTCTACGGTTTTTATTCCGACAGATTGAAGCCCCAATCTGAGAATGTTGATTGCTGCATTGAGATCTCTGTCCATAGTCAAGCCACATTCCGGGCAGTTATGGATTCTTTCAGAGAGATCTTTTTTGACTATTAGACCACACCTAGAGCACATCTGGGATGTTTGCCTTGGATCGACCAGGACAACTTTCGAGCCAGCATATGCTGCTTTGCTCTCAGTTGCTTTTACTAGCGTATTCCAAGCTACATCTGATATGGATTTTGCCAGGCAATGGTTTTTGAGCATGTTTTGGATATTCAAATCCTCAAAAGCTATGAATCCAAACTGATCTACAAGTCGATGGCTGATCTGATGAGCGAAATCGGTTCTCCTATTGGATATCCTCTCGTGGACTCTCTCAACTACTTTGAGAGCCTTCTTCCTTTCCGGTGTTCCTTTCGGAGCTTTCGAGTGTTTTCTCTGGACTCTGGCAAGTTCCTTTTCTTCTTCGCGGAAGAACCTTGGATTAGCTATCTTCTCACCATTTGAGAGAGTCGCAAAACTCGCGAGTCCAACGTCTATGCCCACCACAGCGCCGTCTTTCCAGGGAGGAAGAGGAGTATCTTCAATTTCAACGGAGAAACACGCGAACCATTTACCGGTTGGCATTCTGCGAATAGTACATGTCTTAATCTTACCTTCAATCGGCCTATGGAGCTTGATCTTGATATCTCCAATCTTAGACAGATGCAATTTACCATCCTTGATTCCAAAACCAAGTTGCTTGTAGGTCAAACTATCGTATCTGCCATACCCCTTGAACCTTGGATATCCGGGGTCTTCTCCGTTCTTAACTCTTCGGAAAAACGCTTTGAATGCCAGATCCACTCTAACCTGGACGTTCTGGAGGACTTGAGAATAGACTTGCTTAAGTTCCGGTCTGTCGGATTTCCAAGTTACGAGGATGCTATTGGTCTCGTATAGGGAGATCGACTTGCCATCTGTTTCATACGCGTCCTTTCTCAACGCAAGTGTATCGTTATAGACCTGTCTGCAAAGCTCAAGGTTCTGGTCCAGGACCGATCTTTGAGACTTTGTGGGATAGATCCTATAGCGATACGATTTACGCATGATATTAAGTTACGTTGTTCTAATATATATAGTTATTTATGTAGCTTGGGATCGTACGGATTCATCCCACGACTAAAGATCGTGGGCTTTCTCCTACGTTCATCGTAAACGTATCGAAAATTTTCTTAACCCTATTGCAAAATTTTAGAAAAACCAATATACGTAGATTGTTTAATACGGTTATACGGTAAAAATTTTTACTATACTACTAAAGTTTTAAGCTCTTTATATTTTTTACTATAACTACTATATTACTATATTATCAATAACTACTAACTATATTTACTATATTACTACTATATTACTACTATATTACGTAAGTATATAAGTAAATATAAGTAAGTATAAGTATAAGTAAATGTAAGTAATAGATAGTGGTTTTTTAAAAAAACAGTATTAATATATTAATAATTTCTATAAATATATTAAATCAATGAAAACAGACAAAAACTATAAATACACGGATTTTAGTATACTATTAGAGAAAGTAAGTATACTACGGATGGAACATACATGATGACAAAAACTATCAAATTAAGTAATTTAACAAAAAGCAGGCTCGATAATATTAAAAATGATAAAACATATGATGAGGTCATAAGTTACCTGATTACTTTTATGGAAAATACAAAAGGAAATATATTTGAGGAACCAATTATAGTAAATAAATAAAACTTTTTGTGTTTTAACTTGACCGTAAACTATTTATTCTAAGAAGTACTATATGTAACTAGTAAAAAGTGAGGTGAAGTAATATGTCAATAGCACACATAGCAAACCGAACAGCAGCACCCGGTAGAGTATGGGTTGGAGGATGCAGAAAGGCACAGTTGATCGAAGTTGGTATTCCGAAAAAAGACATTATTTCTGATCATGATTGGGGAAATTGGGTATTTTCAATACCGAGGAACATGCTTCCTTTGCTTGAGAGGTGACATGACGTGAATGAAGATGACAAATTTGTTTTGAAATGTGTCGTTGGTACAATTGTTGGCATAGTACTGAATATAATAATATTATTGTTATAAGGAGGCTATCATGAAACAAACCAGGCTCGTGGAATTTCAGAGACCGGACTTCAGGTCGTTACCAAGGAAGGAACGTGAAATGATATATCAGACTGTTCGATCCAAGTTCGGACCAGACCACCCGATTTCCATATCGGAACTTGAATATGAATACGAGAGGAAAGCATGACAACTAATACTGACTCTATACTGTTTAGAATAGTCTATCTGATATTTATAATAGAAGTAGTATTGATATCATTTATTCTTATATCGTGTGCAATATTTTATTATTTTATTTAACGTTTTTATTTTCTTTGAGTTGTTTCCAGTGTTCTAATAATTCAGTTTCTAGTTTGGTATTTTCTATTTGATTTCTTTTTATAAATGTTTTTAATTCTTTACCAGATTCTATTACATAATATGACATTTGATAGCCTTGTGGCAATAAAACCTTATATTGTTTAACAATTACGTCTAACACTGTTTTGCCATAACCATACTCAGGAGACCAAATTACATTATATCCTCTTTTTATGTCACAATCTTTTGTTAGTATTACTCCACGTTGATCTTTTATTATGTAATTCATAATTAATATATCATTGTTACACATTTTTGATATTATTATCTTGCTGTTTATGTCACTTTCCAGAAGTGGTGGAATCTTATTTATGGGATCAGTAAATGTTTTCAAAGTAATGCCTCCTTTTACATAATCATATTGTGATTTTTTTGCCAATAGTCAATTAATTCCTTGCCAAGTTCTGTGTCGGTTAACTTCCATTTAGAAATAAAATCCTCTAGATCTTTCTTGGATTCTATTATTATATAGTAAACTACCATATTTGCTTCATGTATGGCTTTATACTCCTTGGTAATTAGGTCTAGTAATGTTTTACCAGTATTATAAAAATCTCCCCAAATCATAACATGATCAAAGTCTTCTATCCGGGCTCCTCGAAACCGTACGATATTGTCGTTGTATTTATGTTCGATAGCATAACTTATGTTTTTGGTTATAAGGTCTGAGGTTATTGATATTATTATTTTGTTGTGTATGTCGGATTCCAGAAAAGGCGGAATCTTATGTCGTAAGTCGCGGGCATCAAATAATTTCATGATATCGTATTTGGTAGTTGTTGTATTTATAAGTTTTGGTAACTAGAAAAAAATATGTGTTTTACTTAGTTCTCTTAGTCTTCTAATTTAGCGAACAGAAATTCTATTCTTGCACCTTCTGGGAGTTTGGTGGCTCCCTCAGCAAGTCTTGGCCCAATATATTGGACAACGATCATGCTATCACCTTTTTTTAGGCTAACATTGGTCCTGTTTGCATCAATCTTTCTTCCCAAAACGTTAGACACTACTGCTGCAGTATCTGCGTGTCCAATGCAACTTTCCAAAACGTCGATGTTCTTAACGGTTTCTGCGTCTGTTTTTGAGAACATCACGTTTACTGGCATGTCTTCAAGGGACAGCATATTTGCACTAAATGCATTTCCTATTTTCATCTTAGTTCACCTCAATTTTTAACAAGTACTAGTAGTACTTCTTAGTTTAAATAGTTTTTGGTTGTAAAGTTTATACCAAAAAACTTATATACTTTCAGGATAGTTTAGTATATGCCCCAAAACACAGGCAAAAGAAGCACAAGACAGCGTTTGCTGTTTTGTTTCTTTTGTTTGAGGCCAGAAAAACCAAATAGGAGATGTTTAAAGTGGAGTTGGATGATATAAAACTTGGCATGAAAGTGCTTGTAGTAAGAGACCGCGTGGATGAAGGTTGGACACCAATATTACCGGACATCGCTGATAAGTTTATCGGACAAGTAGGACGAGTAATTGGAATGTGGATCTATGATCAAGATGAAAATAATAAAGGACCTGCCATACGAGTAACTGTGAATAACGGATATGTTGACTATGCATTCCCACCGAGTTCATTGGAACCTTGTATACCAAAATTTGCCGAAATGAAAGTAGATGACGGTATTCTTTTCATGAACGGTATTTATCAAAAAGTTGGTGTCATAAAGCAAGTTGTATATGAAAAGAAAAACAACGAAACGACAAATTGCTTGTTATTTGTTGAGGTCGAAAGTGCTAATTCAACCACGTATGCAATAGTTCCAACGGATCACGTCATTAGCAAAGTTGAAAAAGATAGCAGCCTGCGGTGTAGTAGGTGTATATCGAACACATAAAGGAAACGATAACCCATAACTACTTAAAGCAACACATACAATATACATATCGTGAATAACACAAAAATATTGTACCAGGATTTGTTTTGCAGACGGACCTGGAAAGCAAGGACAGAAACAAGCAATAAGTGCGGGTTGTGTGGTAGTTCGATACCAGAATGCCGAAAAACGTGTAAGGATTGTGATAGATGGTTCCTTTGTATTAAGAATGGCGGGAAAGGGACTATATAAATCCTGCCACCAAAAGTTATAAATAGAATCAAGTACTAGTAGTACTTGGTAAAAGAGGTGATTTGAAGTGACTACACGAAAACAGGAAATGGTACATGCATTAAGAACCGCAAGAAAGAACAATGTAGTTTCATTAACGAAAGATAATGACTACATAATAATCGGATACAACGAAGAAATCAAGTTTGAAGCCGGTGAAAGAATAAGGGATTTCATAGAAAAGGGCTGGAATGAGGTGATATAAGTGGAAACATTAATTAATTTATTTGCGAAATCAATTGTTATCGGATTTATATTAACCATTATAATAATACTTATTGGAATGGTGGTGACCTGAATGCAAGATCTGGAAGATTTGGTAAGGATTAGGCCGTCTGATCGGGTAAAACTCCAGAACATTCTGGACTTCTGTGAACTAGAAGGGAGAGGTCCGCTTATTGGACTGGATGTTCTTAGAAGAATAGTTGGTGAGCCATTAGCTTATCCAAAGATTCTATTAAATGAGGATAACTTATTAGATTTTGGTCCTTGTAATTATTGTGGTCGTGGTGATATTATAGGTCATAATGAAAAAGATGCATCATGTAATAATTGTAATTTGGGGGAAATTGAGGTTAATAATATCAAACACGAACATGACTGGTGCAATATGGCACCAAATAATCACATGACATGTTCGATATGCGGAAAAGTATATAAGTAAAGATAGGAGGCAAAAATGTCAGCAAAAGAATTGATAGTTGGTAATGCTGTATTGATTAGTGCGGGGGCTATATTATATAGTATCATCGCACTAATAGCAAAGTATACAAATAGCAATAAGATCGATGTAACCTTGGATATATTGGTTATTGCCATTATTTCTGCTGCAACAATATTATGTGTTATATTTTTGGCAGCACTAGCTACTGTAATTGGTGAATGGGCAATAAGAAAATTTGGAGAATATAAAAATACCAAGAAATATACAAATAAATTTAAAGATCCCTAAATTTTTTACCAAAAACTATAAGTAATATAAACAATAACTAAGAATTAGGATGTGAAATAATTGACCGACGACTTAGAGAATGAATTGAATTATGTGAAAGAAATTGCAATATATGAATTGGCCTGTGAATTCAGAGCATCGGATTGTAAGTTGGTGATGAATTATGTTTAATATATTTGGATATGGGCCGAAATTAAATTTCTATGGAAAGTGTAAAGCTTGCGATAGTTTATTTAGTGTGTTGAGGGATCATCAAATATCACTTTCCGGTGAGTCTGCTATAAAAACAATAAGCATGGTGCTGGACGATGAAACTTTTCACCATCGGGAAAATGTAGTCGACGCTTTGATAGTATATAACAATAAAAAATATGCTGTTGAATTGCTAAGGCAAAAATGCCCAGAACAGTGGGAAATAGATATATTTTGTGGTGTAAAAGCGATGATAGTAGAAAAAGAAACAGCACAGGCTGGCAAATTTTCAGAGTACAAACTAGGCGTTCCAATGATTGTTTTGAGGATAAAATAATAATGGAGATGAAATGATTGTACGACAAAACAAGAATCCGTAAGTTGAAGCTTGCGTTACTGCGGGAAGGCGGCGACAAGCGAATGGATGCAAGTGACAGAATATCATATCTACTACATGAATATTCTGATATAATGGCTCCGGAACCCGGCACTAGCAAAGAAGATGATCTACGAAGTATGTTAGAAGAATTAACGTATTATCCGGAGTTTATTGAGGAAATTCTAGATGAGGTATATGGTGACCAAAACGATTGTCTAGAAGGTGCGGTATGAAGACAACTTACAAATTCAGGATGTATCCTAATCGGCAACAGCAAGCCCAATTAGATGTTACTCTTGAAACTTGCAGGCATCTCTATAATACAGCACTTGCCGATAGAAAGAATTGCTATGAACTTGAAGGCATTAGCCGATCATATGAAGATCAAGCCGCCACATTAACCCTTGAAAAGAAGGAAGGCAAATGGCAGGGAGTCTTCTCCCAGGTTCTCCAGGATGTGCTTAGGAGGCTAGACAAGTCTTTCAAGGCTTTCTTCAGACGTGTTAAGGCCGGAGAGAAACCAGGGTATCCACGGTTCAAGGGCGAAGGCTGGTATAAGTCTTTCACCTACCCACAAGTTGGATTCAAGATTGAAGGATCTAAGTTGGTTCTGTCCAAGATCGGGTCAATCAGGATCTTCAAGCACCGGGAAGTTGAAGGCAAAATTAAGACTTGCACTATCAAGAAAGACCATTTGGGTCATTGGTATGCCACCCTGGTAACCGAAATCGAAGACATTCCCATAGTTGAGGTTAAGGTTGCTATTGGTGTCGATGTTGGCTTGAAGAGCCTTGTAGCCTTGTCTACAGGCGACACGATAGAATACCCTCGGTACTATGTCCAAGCTCAACAGAAGTTAGCTGTATCCCAAAGAAACCTATCTAGGAAGAAGAAAGGATCAGCCAATAGACGCAAGGCAAAGGCGAAGGTTGCCAAAATCAGTCAAGACGTCCAGAACCATAGAGATGAATTTCTACATCAGGTATCCAGAAAGCTCGTAGATTCCGCCGATCTAATTGTATTTGAGAACTTGAATATTTTAGGTATGCTC
>Ga0209099_1000949_pt1 | contig 31911 bp, 25 predicted proteins | sample AD_JPNHW2_MetaG_FD_184430 | JGI IMG/M metagenome (GOLD analysis project Ga0209099, IMG submission 184430) | Active sludge microbial communities of municipal wastewater-treating anaerobic digesters from Japan - AD_JPNHW2_MetaG (SPAdes) (version 2) | ecosystem: Engineered > Bioreactor > Anaerobic... | reverse complement strand
GGTAAACCCTGGTGGGTTCATTTTCGGAGTTGGTGCGCGTCTCGCGTTTAACTTCGAACTTTTTGTTCTTTTCTTTTTCCATTATTACTTTGTTAACTGCTATTCCATTGTATTCAAGCAGTTTATTCAAAAAACGTGTTTAAAAATAGTTGGCAAAGATACATTTTATTTTTTGATATTTTTACTTCCCTAAATTTTTTATAATCAAAAGATTAAAGAAGAGGGAGGAGTAAAAGAGGAGCGAGTAGAAAGTAGTTAGTAGTTGGTAGAAAGATTTAGGAGTTAGAGGAGTAAAAGGAGTTAGAGAAGTCAAAGGAATTAAAGAAGTTAGAAGAGAATAAAAATCAACTGTCAACTAACAACTGTCAACTATTTTACCCTGCTCTATTTGCAGAATCGTTTGCATTATCATTAATATCTTTGCTAGCCTCATCCGTTACATCATCGGTAACCTTGTTGATCTCGTTTTCGATTTTATCTGTTGCTTTCTGAAACTCACGATACCCTTTGCCCAATCCTCTTAGAATTTCGGGAAGTTTTTCGGTTCCGAATAGTAGGAATGCAATAAAAACAATTACAACTATCTCGGACATACTTATAAATAGGATGATATTTAAGGGCATACATTATTGTTTAGTTCTACAAATCTAAAAACTATTTCAGTTTAGAAACAAAAAATCCTGCCTTTTAAGGGGCAGGATTTTTTTCGACTATTACTTTCTTATTATTTTAATTCTTTTTTTGCTTTTCTTCTTTCTTGCCATTTAATTACGTCGTAGGCAACAGGAGTAGCATTAAATACTGATGAATAAGTACCAACAGTAATACCAACTAAAAGTGCAAAAATAAATCCTCTTAGTACATCACCACCAAAAATAAAGATGGCTATTAATACAACGATGGTTGTCATTGAAGTATTGAATGTACGTCCTAGTGTACTGTTAATAGCACCGTTAATTGTGTCTTTTAGCTCCCATTTTGGGTGAATAACTCTATACTCACGAATTCTATCGAAGATAATAACGGTATCGTTAATCGAATAACCAATAATTGTTAGGATAGCAGCAATAAATCCTTGGTCAACCTCCATGCTGAAGGGTAGTATTCCATAGAAAATGGAGTACATTGAAATTACAATTAGAGAGTCGTGGAAAAGCGAAGTAACACCACCCAAACCCCATTGCCAGTTTTTAAAACGAATAGCGATATAAATGAAGATACTTAGCAGAGCGAAGATAACCGCTAGTATAGCTCCTGTTTTAATATCACTTGCAATGGTTGGTCCAACCTTTTGTGAACTTAAAATTCCAATACTTTGATTTGAAGTACTAAAATCGGAGAACTTTAAGCTTTGTGGATAGTAACCTTTTAGTCCATTATAAAGTTTAGTTTCAATTAAGCTATCAACTGAGGTTTCGTTCTTATTAATCATGTATTTTGTAGATATCTTAACCTGATTAGCAGAGCCAAATGTTTTTACCTCAGGTGCTTCACCAAATTCTTTTGTCAACGATTCACGAACATCGGAAACCTGAACGTTTTTATCAAAACGAACGATATAGGTTCTACCTCCAGTAAAATCGATACCGTAGTTTAATCCTTTAAATGTTAATGAACCAATACCGATAATTATGATTGTTGCAGAAACAACATATAAAACTTTTCTTATACCAATGAAGTTGATATTGACATTATGTAAGAAGTTTTGTGACCATTTATTAGCAAAAAGGATATTCTGATTTCTGTTTAACATCCATTCAAAGATTATTCTAGCAATAAAGATTGCACTAAATAATGATGTTAGAATACCAATGATTAAGGTTGTAGCAAAACCTTGGATTGGACCAGAACCGAAAATGTAAAGAACAACACCGGTAAGAATTGTAGTAACGTTACCGTCAATAATTGCAGAATAGGCATGTTTAAAACCGTCGTTAACGGCAAGCCTTAAGCCCTTTCCTGCTCTTAATTCTTCTTTTATACGTTCATAAATAATAACGTTAGCATCAACCGCCATACCCATGGTTAATACAATACCAGCAATACCAGGCAAAGTTAATGTAGCACCTAATGAAGCAAGAACCCCAAATAGGAAGAATAGGTTGGCAACCAACGCAATATTAGCAACCATACCGGCGGTATGATAGAATGCAATCATGTAGATTAGTACAACAATAAATGCAATAATGAACGAGATCATACCAGCATTAATCGCTTCGCTACCTAAAGATGGACCAACAACTTCTTCCTGAATAATTTTTGCAGGAGCAGGTAGTTTACCTGATTTAAGAACGTTTGCTAAGTCTTTTGCTTCATTAATTGAAAAACCTCCAGTTATTGATGAACGACCACCTTTGATTTCGTTTTGGACTTTCGGAGCAGAGTAAACATAATTGTCCATCACAATAGCAATACAACGGTCGATGTTATCACCAGTCATACGAGCCCAAATTCTTGAACCTTCAGCGTTCATCGACATTGCAACCTCCGATGCACCCTTGCGGTCGGCAATCTCATCGCGTGCATCAGTTATTACACCACCATCAAGAGGAGCTTTGGTTTTATTATTTGTCTTAATAGCATATAGTTCGAAAACACTCTCTGCTTTATCAACTGCTTTTACACCCCAAAGAAGTCTAAGGTCGCGTGGGAAAAGGCTTCTTACCTGTGGAAGTTTTAAGTAACTGTTAACCGTTGCAGTGTCCTTAACATGAGATCTACCTACCATTGCGTAGCCATAAGGCTGTCCGCTACGTGGATCGATGTTTGGACTTAAGATTGAGAATAAAGGATAGTTCTTTGCTGCGCTATTAGCTGCAAGAGAGGTAGAATCTTTACCCTCTTTTTCTTTTAGCATCTTTACAAGATCATCACTTTTCTCGTTTGTTGTTGTCTCTTTTTTATCTGTAGAAGTTTTATTTACATTCTTAGCTTCTTCTGCTAATTTCTCCTCTGCGTCCTTTAGCTCTTTGATTTTTTCATTTGCTTGAGCTAAGAATGGATAAATCTCAGTATTTTCATATGTTTCCCAGAACTCAAGGTTAGCAGTTCCTTGTAGCAGTTTTCTAACACGTTCAGGCTCTTTTACACCAGGTAATTCAACAAGGATACGACCTGAGTTTTCGAGTTGCTGGATGTTAGGTTGGCTAACGCCAAACTTATCGATACGTGTACGGATAATATTAAACGAGTTCTTAATTGCTCCGTCAGCCTCAGCACGAATAACAGCTAAAACTTCTTTATTTGTGGAGTTATAAGATATCTTATCGCGAAGTTCAACGGTATTGAAAATTGCTGCTAATCTAGCATTAGGAGCAATAGATTCAAACGCATTTCCAAATCGAGTAATGAAATCTTTACTTGCATCCATGGTTTGAGCCATTTCAATAGCTCTTAGGAACGAAGGATCAGTACTGTAATTTGAAAGTGACTTTAATAGGTCAACAACCGATACTTCGAGGGTTACGTTCATACCACCCTTTAAGTCCAAACCCAAATTGAGTTCGCGCTCTTTGCATTCCTTGTATGTGTACTTACGAACCCAAAGAAAGTTGTAAGCTGTTTCTGTTGCTACTGAATCTAAGTAGTGAAATTCTCTTTTTGAATCACCTTTAGCATAAGCTTTAGCATTCTTTTCTACCCGCTTTGTTACATACGTAAATGAAAGCTGGTAAACGCATACCAGCGCTAATGCAATAGCAATAAACTTTATCGCACCTTTATTCTGCATCTGTTCTCAGTATTAATGAATTGAATATTTACTTTTTTCCGAAAATTATCGGGCAAATATATTACTTTTTTTCAGATATGATACAATAGCCATCAAGCTGCATTTAACACTTTATTTTAATGGAGTATCATAGTAATATGAGATAGTTAAATTAAATAGTTGATATAAAGGATTATAATTACTTTTTCTTAACAGAAACAGTAAGATATTTCTTTTTAAAGTTGATTCGTTTAACATGCTTTAGTAAAAAATCACAACCAATCAATCCTCCAATCCTTTTCCCAGTTAGTTTTGAGTAAACTTCATTTATTGGGGTCAAATCAGCAGTTAATGATTGGATATTTTTGAACTTTATCTTTTCAAGTTTTAGTACAGGAATTTTATATTGTTCAACTGGTATTTGTTCTGCGTTTAAGCCTGTTGCAATTGGCTCTTCGGACATATTGGTGATTTTAATAAGTTTGTCAGCATAGCATTTATCTATAATCGTCCGCGAGGCGCCGGTATCAATAATAAATGTAATTGAAGTTCCATCAATTCTGCCGTTAACCACAATATGATAGCTATGATTCTCTAGTTCGACTACTTTAAAAGGAATTCTTACAATCATGATAAAAGTATTAAGCATCCAAAAGTAGGTGTTTATTAGTATTGAATTAAAGGTTTCGTCTTAAAAATCTGCAATTTGTTTTTGTTTTTTCGTTTCGACGTTTACTATTTCATTCAAAGAGTTCATAGATTATATCGAATTTGGTATATTAGAAGCTCCAAAATGTCTAATTACTAAAAAATTAGAAGAATTTTATAATAAAGTTTAATTAACCGATGAGATACTACTCCCTAACCACTAAACTCTTTTTGTACTCAATGGTTTTCTGTTTTACAGGGGTAGTAATTGTTGGAGCCTATTCCTATTTTGCAGCAAGGGAAGCACTCATTCAGCGTACGTATCAACAGCTTATATCGTTAAGAGAGGAGAAAAAAACAAGAATTGAAACGTTCTATTCAGAAAGGATTAGGGATTTAAGTCTTATTTCATCCCAAAAGGATATAGTTGATTTAATTAAAAAACTTAGGAATACTAAGGAAATAAATATTACCAATCGTAGCGACTTAATAAATCAAGATTTATTTCGATACCTGATTAACACCAAAGCATATTCAAGTCTCTCGTTTGGACTTCCAGATGGCATTTTCCATTCGTTTAAGATAAATCCAAATAGCAATTATTCGGCTTATTATACTACAAACCTTAAAAACACAGGGCTTGCTGATATTTACCATAAGGTGATTAATTTGAAAAAAAGTGCTATTGGTGATTTAAGGAAAGGCGAACTTGAAAACGATTACTCGTCATTTATTGCAACTCCCGTTTTTACAAACGATAGCAGTTTGCTTGGTGTGGTTTTTTTGGAGATTTCATATACAGCCATCAATGGCATAATTGCTGAACAGATACTTGATAAAGGGTTAGGTCAAACCGGGGAGGTTTACCTTGTTGGTAGTGATAATCTACTTCGAAGTTCTTCAAGATTTTTCGAGAAATCGATACTTCAAACTAGTTGTAATCTCGAGATAGTTGCAAAAGCCCAGAACGGAGAGTCGGGGTTCAAAAAAACTAATGATTATAGGAACCATAAGGTTTTAAGTGCATTCGGGCCGGTTAATATTCCTGGTTTAAAATGGATTATAATCGCTGAAATAGATTATGATGAAGCAATAAAGTTAATTCTGATATTGGGTGAAAGAATTTTTTTTATCAGTATTATCGTTTTTATTTTCCTTACACTAGGTGTTTACTTTTTAAGCAAAAGGATTACTGCTCCTTTAGTTCGGCTTAAGCAAGCGGCTAAGCGTGTTGGGGATGGTCGCTTAGAGCAAACACTTCCTATTATTCAACATGATGAAATAGGCCTGCTTACGCAGGTTTTCAATAAGATGATTCTTCAGATCAATCAAACTACCAGTAGTTTAAAGGAGCGAGAGCAGCGTTTAACCCATTTCTATAAAGCAACTATTGATGGAATAGTGCTCCATAAAACTGGTTCTCCGGTTCTCGTAAACGATGCACTAAGTAACCTTACTGGATATTCCGAAGAAGAATTGATTAAGAAATCACCAATGGATTTTCTCTTAGTTGACGAGGACATATATTTAATGGCTCAACAGAGTTCTGTATACTCATTTGAGGCTATACTAAAAACGAAAACTGATAAAAAAATACCAGTTGAAGTTCAGAAGAACAGAGTTCTTTTTCATGGGCAGGAGGTTGAATCGCTTGTGATTAGAGATATTTCTCGACGTAAGGCCGTTGAAGCTGAATTACAAACCGAACGATTGCGACAAATGCGTTCGGTGATTGATGGACAGGAGCAGGAACGGCAACGTTTATCGCGTGAACTGCACGATGGTTTAGGGCAAACACTTGTAGCTATAAAACTTAAGATGGAGAGTATTCCCCTTGAGGGTTTAGGTGATCAGCGTAAAATGGTTGAATCGGTAAAGCAGATGTTTAACCAAACCATTGAAGAGACGCGGAGAATGTCAAATAACCTAATGCCAGCAGCACTTACAGAGTTTAGTTTGGCGGTTGTACTAAGGAACCTTTGCATGGAGGTTGAGTCAAACTCAGGAATAAGTGTATCATTAGTAATTGGTGTTTTGCCCGAATCGTTCAATCAGCTTCTAAAGACCTATGTGTATAGAATTGCTCAGGAAGCGTTAAACAATATTGTGAAACACTCTGGAGCAACAAGGGCTGTAATCTCTCTCTTCTCTGACATTTCGAAACTTTATTTACATATTGAGGATGATGGGGTAGGATTTGATACATCAAAGGATTTTGAATCTGGGAATGGTTTATATAATATGAAAGAGAGGGCTATACTTTTAAACGGTAAACTTGAAATACAAAGTTCGAAGGGGAATGGGGTTAAGATACAGGCAGAATTTCCTATATTTCCAAAACAAAGAGGGTAATAATGGCTAAAATAAAAGTTGCTTTGGTTGATGATCATCAAATTGTGAGAGATGGGATCCGATCACTCCTTTCCGGACTAGATGACATTGAGGTAATCATTGAAGCATGCGATGCAAGATCAATTCTAGAAAAGCTTAAGAATATTAAACCGGATGTAATTATTGTTGACATTTCACTACCCGAGATGTCGGGGATTGAATTAACCAAAATAATTACAAACGAATATTCTGCGATTAAAGTGATGGTTCTATCAATGTATACCAACCAGGAGTTTATTTTTAATGCTATTAAAGCAGGTGCAAAGGGCTATCTTCCTAAAAATATTACACGCGATGAGCTGCTTGAAGGTATACGTGAAATCTATAAAGGGAATGAGTACTTCAGCAAGGATGTATCAAACATTATTCTAAAGAGTTACCTAAAGCAAGTAAAAGATCCTGAACGTTTTGATTCATTGCGGGAGGAAAAACTTACCAATCGTGAACTTGAAATACTAAAGTTTGTTGCAGAAGGGTATTCCAACCAGCTTATTGCCGATAAACTATTTATTAGTGTTAGAACCGTTGAATCGCACAAAAATCATATCATGCAAAAGCTTGAGCTTACCACAACCGTTGATTTGGTAAAGTACGCTTTAAAGAATAAAATAATTGATTTGTAGTTTGTTGAATGTTAAATATTCTCGTTTCTTTATTTAATAAGTAGCTCGAAGTCCATCTCCAATGGATGCTTTTTATATAAATCGAAAAGTGTTAGTTTTCGCATATAGTCGTAGAACTGCCATAAATTACTTAATTTATTGATATATTCCTGTTTGGCTTGATCCCTCTCAGATTGCACAATTTTCAACTTTCCTTAACCTAATCCCTAGTCGAGAATTGGAATTTTAAGCTCCACTTAAAAGGTTTGAAGATCAATGTAATTTTTGTAATTTTTTTTAGCTAAAGTTGGAAAATAAACACTAGCGAGAATTTGAATAAAAATTGCAATAAATTGAGATCAATGATGCTGAAAACGAATTTTTATTATCTTTAAGAAGATTTATTTGTTGGATGAAATTTGGTCAATTCATCAATTTTTAAAATAATTAAAATAAAAGTTTAAATCTTTGTCTGCAAAGAGGAGCAGGCGTTAAATTCAAATTAAAATGAAAAAGTATTTATTGATTTTTATAGCTTTAATTGCTTTAGGAATTAGTGCAAGCGCTAATGTTCGCATGCACATCGAACAAGAGGGGAATAGTAGACCTTATCTTGTAATTGAAAATACAGGCAGTGAATGTGTCGTTGTAACTTTTCAATTATATGACCCTGAATCTGGAAAATGGTTGCCAGAACAAACTGAAACAATAAGTGGTGGCGAGACAAAAAGATGGCAGCCTTGTTACTGTAATTTTAATAATTTCAGACTAAACAAAACAAAAGGTTGTTTTTAACAATTGCCCCCTATAAAGGTCATGCATATTTTTTGGGGGCAATTATTCATTAAATAAAAGATTTTCAAATAAAAAGTTTATACTAATTTTAATTGCATTAATTGGCTTAGGAACAAGTTCTAATGCACAATTTGGGAATCAAGATATTGGAGCTGCTGGTAGAGTAATTAAAACTTAAGAAATTCAAAAATCTGACCCTTATGGAAAATTAAATAGTGCAGGTGTTTTGGATAACATTATTGTAATTAAGGTTGACCTTTGTGAAAAAGGAACAGGAGAACAATTTGTAAAAAAACTGTAATTGGATTTATAATTTCTTCAACTGTCTCAAAACTCAATATCTTTGATAAAGACAGTCAGTTATTGTATCAAAATGTTTGTGGAGGATATTTTTCAGAAGACGAATACTAACTTAAAAAATTATCAATATGAATAAGATATACATAATCGTGCTTGTGAGTTGTTTTTCTATAAATCTTTATAGTCAATCAGTAACATTAACTAGACAAAATAATACCGAAGTCATAGAATTTTTTGGCACCACTAAAGTTTCACCTCAAATGGCTGAAGCCGTAAGTCAAAATATTAAACAGACAAACGAACCCAACACATTTCAAAAATCCATAATTTGTGATTTTGTTTTTGATAACACTTATAATGGAGGGAGAGGAAAAATCTGGAATATTACAGATGATTTAATCAGAATGGAAGTTACTTGTAATGATTGTGAAAACATAAAAGAAAACCCATTAATAATAGAAGTGAAACCAAGAACATTTAGCAGAATTATTTTTGAGCGTTTTGATGTTAATAAAAATCTTATTATAGGGTATATAAAATGCGAGCTTGTTAGGTAAATTTTTACATCCTAATTTTTAAAACTTCTTCCTCTGCGGAAATTCCAATAATAATTTTTCGTTTCATTTTAAATAGCAATTGTTAGGTGGGGTTAATGATCCTTTGATTTATAAAGGTAATAAATGTTTAATACGCAATGCGTTAACATTTCGTTAAAATGCTGTAACCAAAAGATTAATAAATAGTTGTGTTAAATATTTTTTATTCTATCAATTACCCTTTTTGCAAGATCATTGGCTTTGGCTTGATTTTTACTTTCGGAGTAAATTCTGATAATTGGTTCAGTATTCGATTTCCGCATATGAACCCATCCATCCTCAAAATCAACCCTTAAACCATCCTCGCGGTTAAGAGGATAATCTTTAAACTCATACTCAAGCGATTTTAGTATATTATCGGGGTTAATTCCTTTGGTAAGTTCAATTTTATTCTTGGAGATAAAGTAGTCGGGGTACGATTTACGAAGTTCCGAACATTTTTTCTTCGATTTAGCCAAATGGCTTAAGAATAGAGCTATACCAACCAACGAATCGCGACCGTAATGAAGTTCGGGAAGTATTACGCCACCATTTCCTTCACCGCCAATAACTGCATTTACGGCTTTCATTTTGGTTACAACGTTAACCTCACCAACTGCTGAGGCTGAGTATTTCATGCCATATTTCTGGGTAACATCCCTCAATGCTGCAGTACTCGATAGATTTGAAACGGTATTCCCTTTTTTAATGGAAAGCACATAGTCAGCTACAGAAACTAAAGTGTATTCCTCTCCGAACATTGAGCCATCTTCATTAATAATGGCTAAACGGTCAACATCAGGATCAACAACAAAGCCTACATCGGCTTTTTTCTCAACCATTACCTTCGAAATTTCATGCAGATGCTCGGGTAGTGGTTCGGGATTGTGGGGAAATTCTCCAGTTGGATCCGTATATAGTTCAATAATATTCTTAACTCCTAGAGCATTAAGTAAACGAGGAATTGCTATTCCACCAACAGAGTTAACGCAATCAATAGCAACCTTAAAATTCGCTTTTTCAATTGCTTTGCAATCAACCAAATCAAGGGCAATAATTTTTGCAATATGTTCATCGAGGTATGAATACTCCTCCTCTAAAACGCCTATTTCATCTATCTCAGGGAATGAATAGTTACCTTTTTCAGCAAGTTCTAAAACTTTTTTTCCATCCTCATCTAATAAGAATTCACCCTTTCTATTTAAAAGTTTTAGTGCATTCCATTGCTTTGGGTTGTGGCTAGCGGTTAGAATTAGCCCACCATCCAAAGTCAATCCAATAACAGCCATTTCAACTGTTGGGGTTGTAGCCAACCCAAGGTTGATAACATCAACTCCGCAACCCATTAGCGTTCCAATAACGATATTGCTTACCATTTCACCTGAAATTCTTGCGTCGCGACCTACTGCAACCTTGCATTTTTTCCCTTTGCTTTGTTGCTTTAGCCATTCAGCATATGCTGAGGTGAATTTTACAATATCAATTGGTGTAAGGTTCTCTGATACAGCTCCTCCAATTGTACCACGTATTCCTGAGATTGATTTAATTAATGTCATCGCGCTTATTTCTTAATTTGAAAGCAAAGTTTAGAAAAGATTTTGTTTTTCCAAAAGGATAAATAACAACTCATATATTTTCTACATTTGCTTTTTATAAAATCGACTTTCATGATTAAGGCCGAAAATATTGTTAAATCGTTTGGAAACCTTACCGTACTTAAGGGTGTTACTATTGAGCTACCAGAGAAAAAGGTAGTGGCAATTGTTGGCCCCAGTGGAGCAGGTAAAACAACTCTTCTTCAGATACTTGGTACGTTAAGTAATCCCGATTCTGGTAATGTTTATATTAAAGGTGAAAATGTTTTTGCTTTAAAAGATAAGCATCTGGCTCGTTTCAGAAACCAGCACATTGGTTTTGTATTTCAGTTCCACCATTTACTTCCTGAGTTTACAGCGCTTGAGAATGTTTGCATTCCTGCTTTAATCGCTAAAAAAAGTATGGTAGATGCCCAGAAGAGGGGCAAGGAGTTACTTGATTTCTTGGGATTATCAAGTAGATTTGACCATAAGCCATCCCAACTTTCGGGTGGTGAGCAGCAAAGAGTTGCAGTTGCTAGAGCTTTAATAAATGATCCATTCGTTGTTTTAGCCGATGAACCTTCAGGGAACCTGGATTCACAGAATCGCGATGAGCTTCACAAACTCTTCTTTACTCTGCGCGACCAGATGGGGCAAACCTTTATTGTTGTTACACACGATAAAGATCTTGCCCAAATGGCCGATCTACAGCTCACAATGAATGATGGACGATTTGTATGATGGGGCTCAAGAATAAAGCATTTCTTAAAGAGTTCCTTGAAGAGAAGTACATACTCTACTCTAATCCAAAGTTTATAGTTGATGATCCGGTTCAAATTCCTCATCGATACTCAAAAAAAGAGGATATTGAAATAGCTTCATTGCTTGCAGCAACACTTGCATGGGGCAATCGCAAAATGATTATCTTCAACTTAGATAGATTACTCGCTAAATTTGGGGAGTCGCCATATGAGTTCGTTGTAAATTTTAAGAAAAAAGATGCTGAACGTTTTGAAGATTTTGTACACCGGACTTTTAACAGCAACGACTGTATTCAATTTATCAAAGTTTTAAATGCTATTTATAAATTTAAGGGAGGGCTTGAAAAGGTTTTTTCAGATGGATACAGTAAGACTAGTAGTATTGAGTCAGCAATAATTAACTATAGATTGATATTTGAGAAATATTGTTCAATACCTCATTCTCTAAAGCATACTCCGAATGTGAGCAAGGGTTCTGCATCTAAGCGAATTAACCTTTTTCTTCGATGGATGATTCGACCCACAGTTGAGGGTGTAGATTTTGGTTTATGGAATACAATTCCAACAAGTTCGTTGATGATGCCTTTGGATACGCATTCGGGGCGAGTAGCAAGGTCATTGGGGTTAGTAAAAAGGAATCAAAGCGATTGGAAAGCTGTAGTTGAATTGACAGAATGTTTAAAGGAGTTTGATAGTAACGATCCAATAAAATATGATTACGCACTATTTGGATTGGGCATTTATGAAAAGTTTGGTTTATAATGGGTAGAAACTATTTTAGATTTAAACAGTTTTTAATTAAACAGGAGGGTGCCGCCATGAAGGTTGGCACCGATGGTGTACTGCTTGGTGCCTGGGCTGATCTCGAGAATGTTACCTCGGCACTTGATGTTGGTACCGGATCAGGGGTAATTGCATTAATGATAGCACAGCGTTCAAATGCTACTATAAAAGGTGTCGAAATCGATTCTGCTTCAGCATTACAGGCAAGGCACAACTTTGAATCGTCTCCGTGGAGTAACCGCTTGAGTATCGAAAATTCATCTCTCCAAGATTATGTAAAAGTTAACGATCAGAAGTTTGACCTAATTGTTTCAAACCCTCCTTACTTTAACAAATCACTCAAATCGCCATCACAAGAAAGAACCCTAACCCGCCATACCGATGAACTTCCAAATGCGGATTTACTTGAAGGTGTAAGTAAATTACTAAACCCTGAAGGCAGGTTTTGCGCTATTTTTCCTTATATAGAAGGAAATATTTTCATTGCAGAGGCTGTTAACTATGGATTATATTGCAATAAAAAGTTGTATATCCAATCAAAACCAGATAAACCTATAATAAGGATTCTCATAGATTTCTCCTTTACAAAAAAGAAATTGGTTGAAAGTACCCTTTCAGTTCACACGGTAAATGGAGATTATACTGCTGACTATAAAACCTTAACAGCAGATTTTTATTTAGCTTTTTAAATAAAAAAACCCGTCAATTCAGTATCGACGGGTTTTAAAATATCTTTCTAATTTTTCTATTTTATCTCCTCTTCCTCCTCAATAAACTTAACTCCAAACTCCTCTAATTCCTTAAGAATTGGGTTGTACATTGCGGGTTTAGTTGGAACTATTACTCCCTTTTCGGCAATTGCTCCTGTAAGTAACATTTTAACGGCAATAGCCAAAGGAGTACCAACCGTAATTGACATTGATGTGTGAACGGTGTCTTTGCCAATGATAACCATCGATGATTTCCTTTGGAATTTCTTTCCTTTCAGCTCATACTCAAATATATGTTGCATTATAGTCATGTCCTTATCGTTTGGATCGAGAGAAAGTTTTTCCTCCATTATCTTTTGAAGGATTTGTGCTGGACTTGCATTGGGCATTCCAATCTTTTTGTCATCGAAAATACCTAACCATTTAAGTTTTTCAAATACAACAGGATCATTCGCTTCTGCTATTTCACGTTTAATCTTTTCCTCAACAGAAAGTTTCTTGTCGTAAGCTAAGAAACTATTTGTAAATTCTCTTTTGGTAAGATTTTCGCTATTTGGAATTTTGTAGGTATCATCAGTTGCACCAAGTTGAACAAAAACGTTCCATGCTTTGCAATATCCAACCTTACGTAAGGTTCCCCTCATAAGAGTTTGAACATCATTTAAACCATAAATCTCACGGTATTTTAGGGAATCCCTGTTTGAGTACATCTCGAAATCGCCATAATTCAAAACAGAGTATATCCTTGTTCGGGAATATAGTCGATGGTAGGGAATAAACTTATACTGGCCATTCTCTATGAATTGGGCTACGCCCTGTCCTGCAAGAACAACATTCCGAGGGTTCCATGTAAACTTGTAATTCCAAGGGTTATTGTCACTTTCAGGGGCAACAAGACCACCACATGTGCTTATAAATCCGATTAATTTTCCACCATTATTTTTAATCTCATCAATTCCCTTCATTGCCGACATGTGGTCGATTCCTGGATCTACCCCTAGCTCATTAAGAAAGGTTAGCCCTTTCTTTTTAATTTCAGCATCCATTGCTTTCATTGTGTCGGAGACGTATGAGGCACATGCCATATGTTTTCCTTGACTTAGGCATTCTTTCGCAACGACTGGATGTAAAAATGCTGGAAGCATCGAAATTACGACATCAGCCCAAGCAACCTCATCCTTTAGCTGCTTTAAATTGTTAATATCAAAGTGAATAGCTATACCCTTTGGGTGGTCATTTATTTTCTTTTTAGCAGATTCTAGTGAAAGATCACCAACTTTTACCAACCAATCTAACGATGTAGCGTGATCGAGAAGGTATTTAATAAGATCTGAGGATGATAATCCCGCTCCGATAACAAAAATCTTTTTCATATCATAAAAATTATAAGTGACATTTTAAACTTTGCTAAACTAGTAAAAGAAATATTTACAAAAAATGATTTTTGTTCTAATTAATTAGCCCTCGAAAAATCTATAATATAAAAGTTGATACGAGTTATAAACATTCGTTTCGTGGAGTGGAAGATTTTAATAATTTTGTTCCTCACTCACAATTAATAACCCTAGGTAAATTGAGCGATTTTAACGAGAGCACAGTTGTAGAAACACCATTAATGAAGCAATACTTTAGCATCAAGAGGAAGCATCCTGAGGCTATTCTTTTGTTTCGTGTGGGTGATTTTTATGAAACCTTTGGCGATGATGCAGTTAAGGCATCAGAAATCCTTGGGATTACACTTACAAAAAGAGCCAATGGTGCTGCCGCTTCCGTTGCACTTGCTGGATTTCCTCATCATGCACTCGATACCTATTTACCAAAATTGGTTAGAGCAGGTCAACGGGTTGCAATCTGCGATCAGCTTGAAGACCCTAAACTAACTAAAAATATCGTAAAACGTGGAGTTACAGAGTTGGTTACTCCAGGTGTTTCATTCAACGAAAACGTTCTCGAACGTAAGGAGAATAACTTCCTTGCATGTGTTCATCTTGATAAAAAGTTTGCAGGTATTGCATTCCTTGATGTTTCAACAGGGGAGTTTTTTGTTGCCGAAGGGTCGTTCGATTATATCGATAAATTGCTAAGCAATTTTAACCCTAAAGAGGTTCTGGTTGAACGGGCAAAGTATCAATTCTTTGTTGAGCAATTTGGATCTAAGTACTACGTTTTTAAGCTCGAGGATTGGGCTTTTAATGCCGATGGTGCTAAGGAGAAGCTTTTAAATCATTTTCAAACAGCATCATTAAAAGGTTTTGGGGTTGACACATTAATGCTCGGTGTTATTTCGGCTGGGGCTATTCTTTACTATCTCGATATTACTCAGCATAACCAAATCAACCACATATCTTCCATTTCAAGGATTGATGAGGATCGGTTTGTTTGGCTCGATAGGTTTACGGTTCGTAACCTTGAGTTGTTCACAACCTACAATGAGGGAGCAAAAACTTTAATTGAGGTTATTGATAAAACCATCTCCCCTATGGGTGGCCGTTTACTCAAACGATGGATGGCTTTCCCGTTGAAGGATATTTCATCAATTAACGATCGTTTGAATGTAGTCGAGTTCTTTATAAAGAATACCGAAACAAACGATTTGCTAATCGAGAAACTGAGAGAGGTTGGTGATTTGGAACGTATAATATCAAAAGCTGCAGTTGGTAAGATTACTCCGCGCGAGATGGTTCAATTAAAAACCTCCCTTGAAACGTTAGTCTTTATTAAGGAGATTTGTGAAACTTCAAATGAGCCAACTTTACAGCGAATAGGAGAGCAAATCAACCTTTGCACTCGAATTAGAGAAAGAATTGGCAGGGAGATTGTTTCTGATCCTCCCGCGTTAATTGCAAAAGGTGGAGTTATTGCCACTGGATTTGATCCTGATCTTGATGAGCTTAGAACTATTCTTTTTTCTGGCAAGGATTACTTAATCAACCTTCAGCAGCGTGAGATTGAAAGAACTGGAATTACATCTTTGAAGGTTAGTTTTAACAACGTTTTCGGGTACTATATTGAGGTTCGAAATACGCATAAGGATAAAGTACCACCGGAGTGGATTCGAAAGCAAACATTGGTTTCGGCAGAGCGCTATATAACCGAGGAGTTAAAGGAATACGAAGCCAAGATCCTGGGCGCCGAGGAAAAGATCCTTCAAATTGAGCAGAGGTTGTTCCAGGAGCTTGTTTTAAGCCTAGCAGAATATGTAGCCTCTATTCAGCTGAATGCCTCTCTTGTTGCTCAAATTGATTGCTTGCTATCCTTTGCTACCTGTGCTAAGGATTACAACTATTCAAAACCTAGCATTAACTCAACTAATGCAATTGATATAAAGTTAGGACGGCATCCTGTAATTGAGAGAATGCTTCCCGTGGGTGAGGAGTACATTGCAAATGATGTTTACCTCGACGATAAGGAGCAGCAGGTAATTATTATCACTGGGCCTAACATGGCCGGTAAGTCTGCGCTTTTAAGGCAAACAGCATTAATTGTACTATTAGCACAAATTGGATCATTTGTACCGGCTCAAAACGCTTCGATTGGGATTGTCGATAAGATTTTTACTAGGGTTGGTGCATCTGATAATATTTCGCTAGGCGAATCAACCTTCATGGTTGAGATGCAGGAAACGGCAAGCATTCTTAATAACCTTTCAGATAAGAGTCTTATACTACTTGATGAGATTGGTCGTGGAACATCAACCTACGATGGAATTTCAATTGCTTGGGCAATTGTTGAGTATATTCATGAGCATGCAACTGCAAAGGCAAAAACCCTATTTGCCACCCATTACCACGAGCTTAATGAGATGGAGTCGACCTTCGGTCGGGTTAAGAACTACAATGTTACAATCAAAGAGGTTGGAAATAAGGTCATCTTTTTAAGGAAACTGGTTAGAGGTGGCAGTGAACATAGTTTTGGGATTCATGTTGCTCGAATGGCAGGTATGCCACCAAGCGTGGTTAAGCGTGCCGATGAGATTTTAGCTGAGATGGATAATTCTCAGCAAGAACAAACACTTCATAAACCTGTTGATGAGCTTGGGAAGCACCGTGAGGGCTATCAATTAAGTTTCTTCCAACTAGAAGATCCTGTCCTAAAGCAGATTAGAGATCAAATTAAACAACTTGATATAGATAATCTTACCCCTGTTGAGGCACTTAACAGGCTCAACGAGATCAAACGAATATCCGGATTGTAGTTGTGATACTGTAAGGCATTGATACCGTATTACTATAAATGTAATTTTGTAGATGTTTGACTATCAGCGGATATAACTACCTACAAAAAACCGCAAAACAGATTCTCGACAAAACAGTAGCACATTTTTCAATATAGATTCAAACTTTTTTCAACAATTTATGTTTATGATAAACAGTTGTTTATGCTTAATAACAATGTTGTATAGCATAAAAAACGTTAAACAACTGTTTTAAAACATAAAATTTGACTTATCTTCGCCCCGGATTCAATGCACGTTATTATGATTAAAAAAGTGTTGATTGCGAACAGAGGCGAGATTGCCGTTCGCGTTATTCGCTCGTGCCGCGAGCTTGGAATTAAATCTGTAGCAATATATTCTGATGCAGATAGAAATGCTATGCACGTTAGGTATGCGGATGAGGCTTACCACATCGGCCCATCACCATCAAAGGAAAGTTACCTAAACGGTGATAAGATCATTGAAGTAGCACTAAAGTGCGAGGCTGATGCAATTCATCCAGGCTACGGGTTCTTATCTGAAAATGCTGAATTTGCCAAGAAATGTGAGGTTTCTGGCTTAATATTTATTGGTCCAAGATGTGAATCAATTGTTGCAATGGGTGATAAAATCTCTGCTCGCCAGAAAATGATTGAGGCAGGGGTACCTGTAGTTCCTGGAACTCAGCAAAAGATTTCAGATATTGAAACTGTAAATAAAATTGTAAACGAAATAGGGTTGCCAATTATCATTAAGGCATCTGCAGGTGGTGGTGGAAAAGGAATGAGACTTGTTCGCAAACGCGAGGAGCTTGTTTCTGCAATTCGAATGGCTCAATCCGAAGCATTATCATCGTTTGGGAACGATACCGTTTACATTGAGAAATACTTAGATTCACCACATCACATCGAATTCCAGATTCTTGCAGATAAGCATGGGAATACTGTGCATCTTTTTGAACGCGAATGCTCGGTTCAACGTCGTCACCAGAAGATGATTGAGGAGACGCCATCGCCATTCATTACCCAAGAATTAAGAGAAAAGATGGGAGAGGCAGCTATTGCAGCAGCAAAAGCAGTTAACTATGAGGGTGCTGGTACTATTGAGTTTCTGGTTGATGCAAACCGTAACTTCTACTTTTTGGAGATGAATACCCGTTTGCAGGTTGAGCACCCAATAACCGAGCGTACAACAGGTATCGATTTGGTTAAAGAACAGATATATATTGCATCAGACAAAAAGATTTCGTTTACTCAGGAAGAGCTAATTCAGTTTGGTCATTCTATTGAATGTAGAATTTCCGCTGAAGATCCTTTTAATAATTTCATGCCAAACCCGGGTACCATCAGGCATATCAGCGAACCAAATGGTTTAGGGATTAGGACCGATGGTTATGTATATGAAGGTTATGAAATACCTATGTATTATGACCCGATGATTACAAAGCTGATATCTTGGGGTAGAACCCGTGGTGAGGCAATTGAAAGGATGAAACGCGCCTTGTTTGAGTATAAGATTACAGGTGTAAAAACCTCAATAAAATTCCTTGAGAAGATTATGGAGAACAAGGATTTTATCGAAGGTAATTATGATACCCATTTCATCGAAAAGCACCTTGAAGAGCTACTTGATATTCACAATGATCCACACCCAACTACCACTGATATGGCGATGATTGCAGCCTACATCGATTACACTTCAAAACTCGAGAAACTTGCAATGAGCGACTTCACGGTTACTCGTCGGAACGAGAAGTGGAAGGAGTATGGGTTAATGAAATCTATTCAACGATTCTAAGATAAACTATGGCACTAGATATTAAAATTGGCGATAGAATCGCCAACGTTCGCCTTGTTAAAAAGGATGGAACTAAGGCAACGATTGAGGTCGATGACAAGCTCTACGAGGTGGATATTGTGATGGTTGAGGAGGGCGTCTATTCAATAATACACGATGGTAAGTCATATAATATTGAGATGATTCAAGGTAATAGCCCCAAAAATTACTTTGTTAATACTTACTACTCATCGCTTGAGGTCGATGTTATCGATGCTCAAAGTCGTTATCAGCAAAACAGGAATAAAGATGGAATTAATAGCGGCGATAAGATAGTTTCTACTCCAATGCCCGGGAAGGTTGTTCGAATACCTGTTAAAGAGGGTGATGTTGTAGAAAAAGGTAGCACTGTTATTGTGATATCGGCAATGAAAATGGAGAGCGAATACAAATCACCTGCCGATGGTGTTGTTAAAAAAATCTATGTTAACGAGGGGGATACAATTAATAGCCATCAACCTCTTGTCGAAATCGAGTAATCCATTTAACTATGAAGACTTTAGAAGAAAAATATAACCAGTTTGAGCAAAAAATAAAAGAAGCCGCACTGGGTGGCGGTGATGAGCGTATTAAGAAACAGCATGAAGCAGGTAAACTAACCGCTCGTGAACGTATCCTTGAACTATTGGACAAGGGAACTTTTAATGAGTTTGATATGCTTGTAACCCATCGTTCCAATGATTTTGGGATGGATAAAACCAAAACTCCTGGCGATGGTGTTGTTACCGGGTATGGTAAAATTGATGGAAGATTAGTTTATGTGTTTGCATATGATTTTACTGTATTTGGCGGAACTCTAAGTCGTGCAAATGCCGATAAAATTATTAAGGTTCAACAGATGGCACTCAAAATGGGTGCACCACTAATCGGACTAAATGATTCCGGGGGTGCACGTATTCAGGAGGGTGTTCAGAGTTTAGCTGGTTATGCCGAGATTTTCTATAATAACGTTCGTAGTTCAGGGGTTGTTCCTCAGATTTCATGCATAATGGGTCCTTGCGCTGGAGGCGCAGTTTATTCCCCAGCCCTTACCGACTTTATAATTATGGTAAAGGATACAAGCTACATGTTTGTTACTGGACCTGATGTTATTAAAGCGGTTACCCATGAGGATGTAACCAAGGAAGAGCTAGGAGGTGCAATTGCTCACAACTCAAAAAGTGGCGTTGCTCACTTTGTTGCTGAGAACGATGAACAGGCAGCAATGCTTATTAGAGAGTTGACAGGATTTCTACCATCAAATAATATGGAAGAGGCTCCAGTTGTTCCAACCAACGATGATAGCCGACGCGAGGACGATAGCCTTCAAGCCCTTATCCCTGTTGATCCCAACAAACCATACGATGTAATCGAGTTGATAGAGACAGTTCTCGACGATAAAAATTTCCTTGAGGTACAACCTCATTATGCAAAGAACATTGTGGTTGGATTTGGTCGACTAGCAGGACAATCAGTAGGTATAGTTGCAAATCAACCAGCACACTTAGCTGGAGTTCTCGATATCGATTCATCAATTAAAGGTGCTCGTTTTGTGCGTTTCTGCGATGCTTTTAATATTCCTCTTATTACTTTCGTTGATGTTCCAGGCTTCCTGCCAGGCTTAACACAGGAATCTAATGGTATAATTAAGCATGGCGCAAAGCTTCTTTATGCATTCTCCGAGGCAACAGTGCCAAAGCTTACCGTTATAACTCGTAAGGCTTATGGTGGAGCATATTGTGTAATGTCGAGCAAGCAAATAGGTGCTGATGTGAACTTTGCTTACCCAACCGCTGAAATTGCTGTGATGGGAGCGGAGGGAGCGGTAAATATTATCTTTAGGAATAGCCTTTCGAATGACGAGGATAAACAGGCAAAAATTGAGGAATACCGCGAAACCTTACTAAATCCTTACAAAGCTGCCGAATTGGGCTATATCGATGAGATTATCTACCCAAAGCAAACAAGGTATAAGTTGATTCAGGCACTTGAGATGACACGGAATAAAAGTCAGCAATTGCCACCTCGTAAGCATGGAAATATAGTGTTGTAAAAAGATAAAGGATTGAATTTTTAGGGTAATGGAGAAAAAGAATTTCGTTTTTCTCCATTATTTCATTTCTCCAAGACTCCAAATAATCAGTTAATTAAACAATTTGAATATTTTTTTTCGATTTTCTGAACAGATTTTTTGGAGATATTAATAAATGCTATATTTTTGCAACACCAAAATCGAATGCGGAAGTAGCTCAGTTGGTAGAGCATAACCTTGCCAAGGTTAGGGTCGCGAGTTCGAGTCTCGTCTTCCGCTCCAAAGCAAAGTTCAAAGTTTCTCCAAGCTTTGAACTTTTAACTTTAAAGTTCTAAGATTTAATGCCCGGGTGGTGGAACTGGTAGACACGCAGGACTTAAAATCCTGTGGCCATTGCGGCTGTGCGGGTTCAAGTCCCGCCCCGGGTACGGAAAGCCTCGCGAAAGCGGGGCTTTTCTGTTTTATATCAAATCCATAATTTTTACTTATAGAATTTTTATTGATATTTACACATCACAATAAAAGGACAAAGCCTTATGGAGAAAAAGTATATTCCTTTTGAGGTAATTGAAAAGTTCATGGGAGCAGTATTAGCTAAAGCAGGTATTCCCAATGATGATGCTAAAATTATTACTGATGTTCTGATTAAGGCGGATAAACTTGGATTCGACTCGCATGGCGTAAATCGCTTAAAACCTATATACCTTGACCGTATTAAAGACGGTATTCTTAACCCAATAACCAATTTTAAAATCGTAAGAGAAGGGCCCACTACCGCCGTTATCGATGGTCAGAATGGGATGGGACATGTTATATCATATAATGCAATGAGGATGGCCATAGATAAAGCCAAAAAGTTTGGAATGGGAATGGTAGCTGTACGTAATTCAACCCATTATGGCTTTGCTGGATATTATGCGTTGATGGCCGCTGAAGAGAATATGATTGGTATTACTGGCACCAATGCACGTCCATCTATTGCTCCAACATTTGGAGTTGAGGGGATGCTTGGTACAAATCCAATGACCTTTGGAATACCAACTGATGAAGCTTTCCCATTTTTACTTGATTGTGCAACATCAATAACACAAAGGGGGAAAATAGAGCTTTACGCTCGTGAAGGGAAGGATATGCCTAAGGGATGGGTTATTGATAATAATGGAGAAAGTAAGACCAATTCCCAAGAGGTATTGAAACAGTTTATTGCAGGCGAGGCAGCACTAACACCGCTCGGTGGAGTAGGTGAGGAAACAGCCGGATACAAAGGCTATGGGTATGCCACTGTTGTTGAGATTCTTTCTGCTGCATTACAGCAAGGTGCTTATATGAAAATGCTTACAGGATTTGAGAATGGAAAAAAAGTACCGTATCATTTAGGGCACTTTTTTATTGTAATTGATATCAATGCATTTGTTGATCCTGAGGATTTTAAAAAGACTACTGGGAATATTCTAAGAGATTTGAGAAATTCAAGAAAAATGCCCGGTCAAAATCGAATCTTTACTGCTGGTGAAAGGGAATACGATACCTGGATGGAACGGAAAGATAAGGGCGTACCCTTCAATGATGAGCTTTTAGCAGAATTCAGAGGTATTTGTAATGCCTATGATTTAAAGGACTATATACCTTACTTTGAGGGTTAAGGATTGTTTTAAAATAATAAAAGCCTCGTTTTTCGAGGCTTTTGTATTTATAGGGCAGCACCTTCCATCGATTTTTCAAGTTCTCGGGCTTGGTGTAGAAACTCGTCAACGCTCATCTCTTTGTAGTAGAGCATGCCATGGGTTGCCCTTATTAGGGGCAAATCATTCTGATAAAAGAAGTTTTTCCCTAGAAGTAGTTGAATATCCTTAAGTTGTTCAACCCAAATCATTTGTGCTAGTTCACTAAACTTGCCATCAAGTTGATAGCTAGGGAATGAAGCATCGACTTGACTTAGATAACAATTACTAAATGAGCTATTCAGCAGTGATAGGGCATTTAACGATACAGGAACAATTACATTTGCTTCCGATGGATGGAACTTGAACCACACATTCCTATACCCCCATATCCTTAAATTTGATAAGTCATCTTCTTTTTTCCATTCTCTAATTGCTTCTGCAATTGCCTGCAAAACCTTGTAATGGGTATCGGGTCCACTTCCCTCAGGATCAAATGCTAAACTGATAACGGTTGGACGAATATCCTTAATAAGTTTTAAAATAGGCATTACATCACGGGTTCTATCAGGTTGCTCTGTAAAAATATCACCCGTATAAAATCCTAACCTAAGGTGATGAACATTCTTAACTTGCACCCCATAATGCGCCCAAACCAATTCTTCCTCAAATTCCCTTACCATTCCTTTTAGGATTTGAATCTTTTGGGGATTTTTTTCACCATCGTAGCTATTCTTTAGGGTTGAAAGAATTTCATCAATGCAGTTTAGCAGTTCTTGCTTGTTCTTAACTTTATAGATATCAACAATTGAACGAACAATTCTATGGCACAATCCTCTTCGGCAACTGCGAGGATCTCTTGCAGCAACCTTATTTAGGTAATGGTAAACATCTTTGTCTCGCTTAAATTGATATCCTTCATCAAAGAAATCGGGATATTCGATCATTTCAATCTGACCTGCTTCAAGGAATTGCTTTGTATCAATCAGAACATCTTTAATAAATGAGTTTGTTACAGCGGTAAAGCCAGATGTTAAAATTGAAAAATGGAAAGTATTTGTTGCCGATCGCAGTTGTCTGTTAATGTGTGGAAGTATTCCCAACATAATGTCGTCGTGATGGGGCCCAGTATGCAAGAATACCTGATTTTGCTCGGGGGTATAACCCTTTTCAAGTTTTCTTTTGATTGATTCTATTACACTATTTACAGTATTCTCGTTTATGTTTGGAATCAATTTACAGTATTTATTATCTTTTAAATCTTCAACGAGAACATGATGCCCGTACTTATTGATGTTTTTACATAGGTTGATTACTGCTCGTTCTGTTTTTTCTTGGGTCCAATCACCGGTTTTAAAATACCTATCCACACTATCGTTTAGCTGTGATGCAGCACCATTGGTAAGATAAAGCCTGCTATTTTTTAATTTGTGTAAAGAAGTTGCAGGGTAGAGGTTTGATAGTTCTCCATCAAGTGCATTTTTTACAACATCGGCCTTTGCCTCACCAGCAGCAATGATTATTGCAACAGCCTCAGGATTATAGGTTATTGTCCCTAAGCCGATTGTTATAACCAACCTATTCTTAGAAATTTCAATTCCACCTAAATCACCAGCGGCAACGGCTTGTGTTTCAAAGTTGGTGGCAGTTAACCTAGTGGTTGAGAAATGATCCGATCCCTTTGTGTTAAATGCAATGTGGCCATCGGGACCTATTCCTCCAAGGAAAAAACCAATGCCCCCTTTCTCTCTGATACTTTGCTCATATTCTACGCACCAGTTGTCAATCATAAATATTGATTGTTGTTGCAACCTTTCAAAGTCAGATTTGCAATCTCGGTATCTCAACGACAGATCAACTTTACTATTCGGGAAGATTTCTGAAAAATGCTTGCCATCGGCAAGAGGAATCTCATCGGAGTTTATAAGCTGCGCTTTATTAATATCTAGCCCAAATCCATTGATGTAGAAATTAACCACATAATCATAAAAGCTATTATGCTGCTTGGACGATATCGGGTAAAACTCATCTATTTGGACAAACTGTAAACCCCTTAGATCGGGCTTTTTATTTATAGGAAGATTGTACTTTTCCTTTATTTCCTGTACTCGTTTCGAGTTCCAATTATCTAAAATGAATTTTGTCCATTTTATAAAAAACTCTGGGGTTTTTCCAGTTGGTAAGCTAATTATCCCGTTTGGATTTTCTGATACCCATTCAATAAATCGTAAGGATGTTAACAAGCCTAGTTTTGGGAAGTTCTCGACAACTACATACGGGATTTTTGTGGTTATTTGGTCAATTTCTGAAAGGTCAAAAAATGATTTCTCAATTTTGGTAAATCCATGTGTATTCATTGTATATACATTGAAGTGGATAGTAAGAGAAACTATAGTTTTAAACGATTCCACTAAAGTACCAAATTTAGTCAATCAAAGGAATAAAAAAGCCCATCCAATTCTGGATGGGCTTTTACACTAAAACCTAAACCTTTTTGTTATTCATAATCAGGAAGCGCATTCATTAGTTTTTGCCTTGAGAAGAAAATTCTACTCTTAACAGTTCCTATTTTTAAATTTAGCTCATCGGCTATTTCTTTGTATTTATATCCCGAAGTATGCATTTGAAATGGAATCCTAAAATCGTCATCCAATTCTTCAATCTTTTTGTTTATTTCACTATGTGAGTACTGTGATTCAGGCCCATTATTCTCTGATTTGCTATTCATTAAAAACTGATTATCGCTAGAATCAAAGGTTGTATTCTGCTTTGTTGCTTTGCGATAATTGTTAATGAAAGTATTCTTCATTATTGTGAAAGTCCATGCTTTCATGTTGGTATCATCGGCAAATTTATCGCGATAGGTAAGGGCTTTTAGATATGTTTCTTGTAAAAGGTCTCTTGCATCTTCCATGTTGGAAGTTAAACTGTAAGCAAATCGCTCGAGATTTGGTTCGAGTCCGATCAGTGCGGTATTAAATTCTGCTTGTGACATGGTTATATGTTTTTAATTATTATTTAGACTAATTCCATATAATTTGTTAAAGCAAAAATAATGTCCTATTAAACAAAATCCTAATCGACATAACTATTTAAGGCTAATTTCTAAACTTATTCTAAATAAGAATAAGCCCGAACAGCCGAAAAATATTAGGTGTTTAGAATCATTGTTTAAATTACGTCTAAATAAAAATAGATTTATTTACAAAAGGGTAATATAAAGAATATCAGGCTGTTGTTATTTTGCCTGTATGGCCTTAATTTTTTGTAAAAACTGATTGATGGAGGTAATTATAACGACTTCTTTCGGAACTCTGATCCTGTTTATAATATCCTTGTTTCCTGCAATATACATTGCACATCCTTTCAAACTCTTTTTAATATCCTTTGTAATCCCTTCTATTTCGAATTCTGGAAGTGAGGTGCTTATACCACTAAATATTATGGAAGGTTTAACTGCATTCAAAACTTCTATCAGATCATTTATTGGAGTGGATTGCCCAAGGTAGAATGTATTCAACCCCATTTTTTTAGCTACAAAAGCATACATCAAAATTCCAATTTCATGGTACTCACCCTCGGGTAAAAAGAATAGAATTGTTTTAGCATTGCTTTTGGGTTCTTTGAGCAATTCATACTTAACAATGATGGTGTGTTTTATTATACTCGATACAAAATGTTCATGAACAGGCTTTATCATACCTGTTTGCCAAAGAATACCAACCCTTTCGAGAAGTGGTAGTATTATTTTTTCGAAAACTACTTCAAGCCCAAGATCATCAATCTTTTTATTAAGATTAGACTTAAAGGCTTGTTGATTGAAGGCGAACAAATCGAGAAGGAATGGTTCTAAATCAGATTCTTTAACAGTTGATTCTTTGACAGAAATATTAAGAACAAGGTTATTAAGCTCTTCGGGAATTTTTGCTGCTAGTTTGCTTATTCTGTAACCATTACGAAGTAAGAGTGCAATATTTAGAATTAATTGTACATCATGATCGTTGTACCTACGGATATTTGTATCGGTACGACGAGGAGAAAAAAGACCGTATCGCCTTTCCCACATCCTAATTGTATGTGCTTTTATCCCCGAAACCAGCTCAAGCTGTTTAATTGAATAGCTGCTCATGGCTAACTTTTCTAATTAAACAAGTTTTGAGATGAGATTGTTCAATATTAAGTAATTATATGAGCAAGAATGGGTGATCAATTTTAATCAATCAACTTATGAATAAGCATTAGCCCATCGCGCATTGGGAGTAAAGTATTTTCTACCTTACTATCAGTCTGAACCATTTGATTAAACTCAAGTATAGCCTTTGTGTGTAAGTCGTTCGAGTCAGGATCAAGCACCTTTCCGTTCCATAGAACATTGTCAGCAATTATAAACCCCCCAACTTTTACTTTCGGAAAAATGGCCTTATAGTATTGTGGATATTCTCTTTTGTCTCCATCGATAAAGGCTAAGTCATAGGCGGTATTCATTTTTGAGACGATTTCAAGCGCATTCCCAATATGAAGGGTTACGAACTTATCAATCTTAGCAAGGTTGAGATATTTCGTAATAACATCTTTGAGCTCATCGTTAACCTCAATAGTATCTAAATGGCCATTGGGAGCAATTCCGCGAGCAATACAAATTGCAGAGTAACCTGTAAATGTTCCTATCTCAAGAACATTTTGTGGTTTATACATCTGACAAAGCATCTGAAGAAAAAGTCCTTGTTGCCTTCCACTAAGCATTCTTGGATTGTAGGTGGTAAGATTGGTAAATCGAACCAATTCGGCAAGTACATTGTCCTCGGGGGAAGAGTGTAAAGCAAGGTATTGCTCAAAATCGTTATCGATTCTACCCATGGTTAGTTTATTTGTAGATTAGGGTTGAAAGACTATCTGGATTTAGTACTTCGTTTGCAATTTCAAGAAGCTCAGATGAATTAAGGTTCTCAATCTGAGAATATATTATTTCAAGGTTATCCGAGGTGTTGTAAACCATATAGCTTTTTGCAACAGAGAGCATGAGGTTTTCGTTGCTATCTGAAGCTATTGCCAGTTGCCCCATTAGCTGGCGTTTGGCTTTAAAGAGCTGGAGTACGCCAAGCTTTTGGGTCATGATTTTTTCTAACTCTTTATTTACAAGCGATAATGATTTTTCTAGATTATCCTTATCGGTTCCAAAGTAGATACAGAACAAGCCCGTATCAGAGTAAGGATTGTACATCGATTCGATGTTGTAGGCGTAACCATACTTTTCGCGTAGCACTAAATTTAACCGAGAATTTAATCCTGGACCACCTAGAATATTGTTTAGCAAATGCATTCCAATCCTCTTTGGATCCTGAAGATCGTATGCTACGTTACCCACAATGCAATGGGTTTGAAAGGTTGATTTTTTTACAACCTTTGTTTGTGGGGTATAATTTTCGAATTGACTACGTTGAATTTTACGAAAATTGGGAGTTACCCATCCCAAATACCTATCAGCGAGTTTTTGAACCCTTTTAAAAGAGATGTTCCCGATGGAACAGAAGATGATTTGATCGGTATTGTAGGTTCTATTTATAAACCGTTGGATATCTGATCGTGTAAACCTTTTTATATCCTTTTTTGATCCAAGAATGTTCAATCCAAAAGGATGACCATCATATATCAATTCTTCAAAATCATCAAAAATAAGTTCAGAAGGATTATCCTTGTAAGAGTTGATTTCGTCGAGAACGACCTCCTTTTCCTTTTTAATCTCTTTATCGGGGAAAGTGGATCGGAATGTGATATCGGAGATTAACTCAACGGCTCTATCAAAATAGTCTTTTAAAAATGTAGCATGAATAACAGTCTCTTCCTTGGTTGTATAAGCATTTAGTTCACCGCCAACATCCTCAAGCCGACTCATTATATGGTATGCTTTACGCTTTTTAGTCCCTTTAAAGATTACATGCTCAATGAAATGAGCAATTCCATGTTCACCATCCAATTCATCGCGAGTTCCAGCATTGATAGTTAATGAACAGTGTGCAACTGTTGAGTCACAACGTTTATGAATAATTCTTATTCCGTTTGGAAGAGTGTAAACTTCAAACTCCATTTATTGAAATTTGTGTGCGCAAACCTAATTGAAAAGATGCTAACGAACAAGGTTTTTGTTAAAAAGAGGATTAATAATAGATTATGAGAAATTTTTTAGGCATAAAAAATTTGAACCAACTCTTTGATTGAAAAGGGAGAGATAAATTTATTGTAAAAAATTTTCATCAGTTTGCGTTAAAGTTTTTGGGATAAAAAAAAAAGTATATATTTGCACCGCATTTGCCGCTGGTGCCATAGCTCAGTTGGTAGAGCAAAGGACTGAAAATCCTTGTGTCCGTGGTTCGATTCCACGTGGCACCACCAGAAAAGCCTCAGGATTCCTGAGGCTTTTTTTATTTCTTTTGTACAGAATCCAATCTGAAGATCACCTTTTGATCAAGGATCATATCATAGGCGTCGGGATTAAGAACGGTAGCTACCCTAAATGCAGTATCAAGAAAAACCAAATCAGCATGTTTAACTACTTCTCCAGAAACATTTAAGGTTTGATACTTATGAATTATTGTATAACCCAAAAGCAGCCCCTTATTTTTATCGAGAAGATCGGAAAGGCTATCAATTTTATGCTTATCGACTGTTGGTTTTGATTTTTCATACTCCATTTTATCTAAAAGGTAGTGAGTAAGTTCAGTCCTTTCATATCTTGGAGTAAACTCATCAAAAGAGATGGGTTTGTATTTGCGATAATCCTCCTTATTGTTTTTTACCCAATTGGTAATACTAACCTTTGCTTTTTCTTGCAAAGATATTTCCTGATTTTTCTTTTCTTTTACTACAACCGTTTGGCACGAAATAATGCCAAAGGATAAGATCAGACTAATTAACAACAAATGGTTATTTAGTTTTTTCATAGTGCTTAAAATTTGTCTGTACTAAGTTAATAAAATTGAGCTTAGGAATATGACAAATTATGAAAGAAAAAAGGAGCAAATCGGCTCCTTTTTATAATGATCACTTTTTAGAGTATTCAGTAAAGTACTTATAAAATCTGGGGACAACCTCAATTCCCTTGTAGAATATGTCAACTGAAAAGTTTTCGTTTGGTGAATGAATTGCATCTGACTCAAGACCGAATCCTAGAAGAATGGATTTTATTCCAAGAACATTTTCAAATGTGCTAATAATTGGAATACTACCACCGCTATGGTAAGGAATAGGTTTTTTCCCAAATACATCAACCAATGCTTGGCTTGCAGCCTTGTAGCCAGCAGTATCGGTTGGAGCAACGTATGCTTGACCTCCATGATGAGCAACTACTTTAACCTTCACACTCTTTGGTGCGATAGATTGAAAGTAATCCTGAAATAGTTTAGAAATCTTTTTATGATCTTGGTTTGGAACCAGGCGCATCGAAATTTTAGCAAATGCTTTTGATGGAAGAACGGTTTTTGAACCCTCCGCAGTATATCCACCCCAGATACCATTTACATCACAAGTAGGTCGAATACCAGTTCGTTCGATGGTCGAATACCCTTTTTCTCCATGGATATCATCAATATCAAGGGATTTTTTATAATTATCAAGATCGAAAGGAGCTTTGGCCATTTCAGTGCGTTCCTCATCATCAACTATAAGAACATCATCGTAGAAACCGGGGATAGTAATATGATTGTTTTCATCATGAAGTGAACCAATCATTTTAGCCAATATATTAATAGGGTTTGCTACAGCGCCACCAAATAAACCTGAGTGTAAATCCTGGTTTGGGCCAGTTACTTCAACCTCCATATAGGCTAAGCCTCTAAGACCTGTTGTGATTGAAGGTATATCCTTTCCTAGCATTGAGGTATCGGAAACTAGAATAACGTCGGCCTTAAGCATATCTTTATGAACTGCGCACCACTTTGTCAAACTTGAAGAGCCGATTTCCTCTTCACCCTCAATCATAAACTTTACATTGCAAGGGAGAGTATTTGTTTTTACCATTAGCTCGAATGCTTTGGCATGAATGAAGGATTGACCTTTGTCGTCGTTTGCACCTCGAGCCCAAATTCTTCCTTCACGAACTTCTGGTTCAAAGGGACTTGATTTCCATAGTTCAATAGGATCAATAGGCATTACATCATAATGTGCATAGACTAAAATAGTTGGGAGTTTTGGATCGATTATCTTTTCACCGTAAACGATAGGATTTCCTTCTGTTGGCATTACTTCAGCTTTATCAGCGCCAGCGTCGAGTAAGGTTTTTACCCAATACTGAGCTGCCTTTACCATGTCGGGTTTACTCTGGCTCAATGAGCTAATTGAAGGAATTCTAATTAAACCGAAGAGTTCTTCGAGAAACCGATCTTTATTCTCTTCTACGTATTTTTTAATGTAGTCCATATGATTGTGTTATTTTTATAAAAGTTGAGCTAAGTTACATTAGGCCTTTTCATTTTCCAATAGTAATGCAGCCTCCTCAATTTGAATGTAGAAATCTTCACCAAATGCTCGTATAATCGCATCCTTAAGGAATTTGTATACTGGGAGTTTCATGCTTGAACCAAGTTTTCTTGCAGGTTCGCATACATCCCATTTATCGTAATTTAGTCCGGTAAATGTTTCGTATTTTTTAACTCGGATAGGGTAAAGGTGGCAGGAAATCGGTTTGCGAAAATCAACCTTTTTCTCGATCCAAGCTTTTTCAATGGCACAGAAGCTTATTCCGTTTTCGTTAATACAGAATGCACATTCCTTGCCATCTATTAAAGGAGTTACTAAATCACCATCGCTATCAATGGTTGCAACACCCTGTTTTTTTATTGATTCAATCCCTTCGGGTTTAATGTACGGTTTTACCTTATCTAGTATATCCTCTAGGATTATAACCTCATCTTGTAAGAGGGGTGCTCCTGATTGCCCATGAACACAGCAAGCACCCTTGCATAATTTTAAATCACAGCAAAAGTGCTTCTGAAAAATATCAAGGCTAATTATTTTATCGTCAATCTGAATCATCCTAAATATAGATTGATTTAGTTGCAGAGAACCTTACCTGTCATCTCTGAGGGAATAGGTAATCCCATTATCGAGAGGATTGTTGGTGCAACATCCGACAGAATACCACTTTCAACTTTTTTATACTTATCCGATACAAGGATAATTGGAACAGGGTTAAGTGAATGTGCTGTATTAGGCGAACCATCAGGGTTAACAGCATAATCAGCATTACCATGATCGGCAATGATAATAACAGTATAACCGTTGGCCTTTGCTGTTTCAACAACATCGTGAACACAGCTGTCAACAGCCTTAACTGCTTTGGTTATTGCTTCGTAAATGCCTGTG
>Ga0209099_1000946_pt1 | contig 32006 bp, 24 predicted proteins | sample AD_JPNHW2_MetaG_FD_184430 | JGI IMG/M metagenome (GOLD analysis project Ga0209099, IMG submission 184430) | Active sludge microbial communities of municipal wastewater-treating anaerobic digesters from Japan - AD_JPNHW2_MetaG (SPAdes) (version 2) | ecosystem: Engineered > Bioreactor > Anaerobic... | reverse complement strand
TTATATCCCCTAAGGTAGTCTTTTCTAAGTTAGCTTTCAACTTTTTTACAGCTTTTTGTGTAGTTGAAGTCTTAGCTTTTTTCTCAACTTTCTCCTCGGTCTTCTTGCCATCCTCGAAAACTCTACTGTGTGAAAGGATAATACGTTTTGCAGCTTTATTAAATTCTATAACCTTAAATAATAGTTTTTCATCAACTTTTGCAGTTGAACCATCTTCTTTGGTTAAGTGTTTTGGAGTTACAAAACCTTCAACACCATAAGGAAGTGCGACAACAGCTCCTTTATCAAATACATCGATAATAGTACCTTCGTGAACAGAATCAACGGTAAATAATGTTTCGAAAACATCCCATGGATTCTCTTCAAGCTGCTTATGACCAAGGCTTAAACGACGGTTTTCTTTGTCAATTTCTAAAACTACTACGTCGATATCGGCACCAACAGTGGTAAATTCTGCTGGGTGCTTAATTTTCTTTGTCCAGCTTAGGTCAGAAATGTGAATTAGGCCATCAACACCTTCTTCAATCTCTACGAATACACCAAAGGTGGTGAAATTACGAACCTTTGCGCTATGACGCGATCCGATAGGATATTTCTGCTCAATGTTTGACCATGGATCAGTTTTAAGCTGTTTCATACCTAACGACATCTTACGCTCATCGCGATCGAGTGTTAGGATTTGAGCCTCAACAACATCACCAACTTTTAGGAATTCCTGAGCACTACGTAGGTGCTGGCTCCATGACATTTCTGAAACGTGGATAAGACCTTCAACACCAGGAGCAATCTCAACAAATGCACCATAATCAGCAAGTACTACTACTTTACCTTTAAGTACATCACCAACCTTTAGGTTAGCGTCGAGTGAATCCCATGGATGAGATGTAAGCTGTTTTAGACCTAGAGCAATACGTTTTTTAGCATCATCGAAATCAAGGATAACAACGTTTAGCTTCTGATCAAGCTGAACGATTTCCTCTGGGTGGGTAACACGGCCCCATGATAGGTCAGTGATGTGGATAAGACCATCAACACCGCCCAAATCGATGAATACACCGTAGCTGGTAATATTTTTAACAGTTCCTTCAAGAACTTGTCCTTTTTCAAGTTTAGCAATGATATCTTTCTTCTGTTGCTCAAGTTCAGCCTCGATAAGCGCTTTATGAGATACAACAACGTTTTTGTACTCTTGGTTGATTTTAACAACCTTGAATTCCATTGTTTTTCCAACGAAGATATCGTAGTCGCGGATAGGCTTAACATCAATTTGTGAACCTGGTAAGAATGCTTCGATACCGAATACATCTACAATCATACCACCCTTAGTACGGCACTTGATGTAACCCTTAATGATCTCGTCTTTCTCAAGAGCTGAGTTAACGCGATCCCATGATTGCATTGCGCGAGCCTTTTTGTGCGATAGCACAAGCTGACCTTTTTTGTCTTCCTGAATCTCAACGTAAACTTCAACTTTATCGCCAACCTTTAAATCTGGGTTGTAGCGGAATTCGTTGATGCTGATTACGCCTTCAGATTTGTAACCAATATTAATAACTGCTTCACGTTTGTTCATCGCGATAACAGTACCTTCCATACATTCGCTTTCGCCAATAACTGAAAGGGTTTGGTCGTACATCGACTCAAAATTCTTTTTTTCAGATTGAGAGTAAATGCTTTCATCAGCATATGATTCCCAATCAAAATTTTCAACACCAGCCTCTACAGATTTTGTAGCCTGCTTTTTAGAAGCAGCCTTTTTTTCTTTTACTTCATTTTTAGCCTCGTTTGAAGCCATTTCTTCTTGATTAATCATTAACTTGCTTTAAATTAATTAGTTAGACATTATTCATAGTTAAAACTCGGACTGCAAAAATACATAACTTTTTCATTTCTAGGAAAAAAGTTAGAAAATAATAGTTTTAAGATTGTAATGGATGTATAAAATTGTTTATTCCTTGCCATTTAATGTGCAAGGGCCTAATATTCTTTTCAAGAAAATATTATAAAACTTACAATGATGGACGTGCTGGATAATCTTTTCCAATACTACTTGAAGTTTTTAAATTGTAAGTAGTATTTCCTGTAGTAATCTTAAAATATTCAACTTCCATCTTACATCCTTTAACTGCGCCTAAGTATACTCCTAAACGTGAACCATTATAATCAATATTATCAACACTATTAACAAAAACTCCATTTATATAAAAACTAGTTTTGTTTCCTTGCTTTTTAATCTCGAGCTTATTACGAGCGAATTTTTGGTTTATACTCGAGGTTGTTGTCCAAGAAACTAGTGATCCTGCGTCTCCATTCTTATAATGGTTAACTACGTACTGTCCGTCTCGATCAGTGATCAGAAATCGATAAAACTCATCTTTACTCTTATAGTTCCATACTATTCCATTCCCAATCACCCCTTCTTTAAGTGTCATGCTTGTTTCAATAGTAAAATCACTATTCTGGTTAAGTTCAATTGGACATAATACTGATCCGTTTGGGGTTGAAGGTTCCTCATTCCATGCAACATAGAGTTTGTTACCACCAGAGTAAACATAGGTGTTTGAACTTGGCACCCAGGTATAGCCAGTATTGTTAAAGTTATCATAAAACAAAACGTTTTGGCTAAAACTAAACGTGCAAAGGAATATCAACATCAGAGTTAAGAAGCCATTTTTCATATAATCAATTTTAACAATTTAAAAGCGATTTAAAAAAATAACAATCAGCAATACAGATGGTTAATATTTTCAATAACATTATTTTTCTTAACGAATTTAGCAATTCATTTTTCGTTCTCAAACTCATTTCGGTGTTATTTAAATAATCATCAATCTGAATCTTCTTTTTTGTATATTGGTTGGTTGAATTAACTAGCATTTTTACTATGTCCGCAAGTCACTTTTACACCATCTCTAAAAAAGGAATAATCTCTACAATAAACTCTGTAGACGATATCCTTTCAAGTAAATCAAGCGACAACTTTTTTTGGCTAGATTATTACCAGCCAAGCAGAGATGAACTATCTGCACTAATTGAACCACTTGGGCTTCATCCTTTAACTATTGAGGACTGTACTGATGAAAACCTTATTCCAAAAATTGAGGACTACCCTAAAAACACATTTATTATTATAAACTCGTTTAGCTACTCGCAAAAAGTTCTTTCTGTTGATGAAGTTGATTTTATTATAGGTGAAAACTACCTTATAACTGTTAGTGGGTATTATTCTGAAGGTCGTCATCCATTAAATGACATCTTTAAAATAGTTGAAAAGGAGATTAACCAAGCAAAACACGGTCCTGCTTTTCTATTACACATTATAATGGATTATGTGGTCGACAAAAAGTTTGTTGCAATAGAGTTCCTAGAAGATGAACTTGACGATGCTGAAGAACGACTCTTAAACGACCCTTCTCAATTCAGCCCATCTGATGTTATCAAGCTTCGTAAATATCTGCTAACTCTGCGCAAAAGCCTTTTTCACGAAAGAGAAATTCTTGTTAAAATCTGCCGAAAGGATTGCCCGTTTATTTCCGATAAAGCTATTTACCATTTCAGGGACATCTACGATCATCTATCCAAATTTTTTGAGCTAACCGAGGCTTACCGTGATATTGTTTCGAGCTTACTTGAAATGCATATATCAATGCTTAATAATATGATGACTAAGAGCGCAAACCAAACTAATCTTTCGGTTAGGCGCTTAACACTTATTTCTACGATTTTTATGCCATTAACACTACTTGCTAGTATTGGTGGAATGTCGGAATGGTCTATGATTACTGGCCCCTCAAACTGGAAAATTTCGTACCCTCTATTTTTATTGGCAATGGTAATAATTGCAATACTGAATTACTTACTAATAAAGAAACTTGAGCGAAGAGAAAAGTTAGACATATAATAATTATCAACATATCAATATCTTTCAAATCTTTGGTTTTAAACCGCAAGTTTTAACTCATTTGGGTGTCATATCATAGAATATTTGATATTTAGCAATAAATGGAGGATCGAGAACTCGTACAAAAAATTATCCAGAACAACGACCACGCAGCATTTTCATTACTGGTTGACAAATACCAAAAACTGGTAGTAAACACCTGTAGAGGGTTTGTTGATAGTTATACCGATGCCGAGGATTTATCACAAGATGTATTTATTGAACTATTCGAATCGCTGCCAAACTTTAGGAATGAATCGAAGCTCTCGACATGGATTTACCGCATTGCAGTAAACAAATCGCTTAATTATATTAGGAAAAGAAAAAGAGAATCCTTTTTTGGAGGATTTTCTTTACCATTCAACACTCAGGAGAAAGAAACCCAGATTAATCAACCAATAGCAAGTGCATCGAGCGAAGCCGATCATAGCTTAAAAACAAAAGAACTTCATACCGCAATTAAGGGCGCCATAAATAGCCTTCCAAAAAATCAGCAAATAGCTTTTGTACTTAATAAATATCAGGATTTATCATATAAAGAGGTTGCTGAGGTTATGGACATTTCCCTTTCGTCAGTTGAATCGTTGATTTTTAGAGCAAAAGGGAATCTACAGGGGTTACTTTCCGATTTTTATAAAAATAATGAATAGAAAGTGCAAGTTTTCAGAAAATTGATTGTCAAACCTATAAATAACTAGAATATGAACTGCAAGGATTACAATAAACTTTTTTTATCGTACCTCGATGGAGAACTCCATCAAGATTTAGTACTCGATATAAAAAGGCATATTGAAGGTTGTAAAAGTTGCGCTACTGAATTAGAAGGGTTGAAAAAAGTATATATGATAATAGAAGAAGAGAAATCAGAATTTCAACAAAATCCTTTTTTAGCAGCTAAAATTTCTGCTAAAATTCAGAACAAAGAGGTACATTCTTCACAAAGCAGTTTTTCAATTAGATACCTTACAATTGCTAGCCTTGCTGCTGCGGGACTTGTAATTGGTATACTAATCGGAACTTTATACTACTCATCGAGTTCAACCATTCAAGAAAATAGTGAAACGGCTCAGGTATGGGATCAACTTGCTGATGATTATATGCCTGAAGTTGATAATAATCCTTATAACGTAGTAATTAATAGTAACGAAACACAGGAAAAACCATGAACTTCTTTACTAAAACAAGAATTTTAATAGGTGTAATCATAATCCTTTCGGCAATAATACTTGCAATGTTAGGAACAATGAGCTACCATAGGTTTGAATCTCATCGAAGAGATATCAGGGAGAACCGAGGAAATAGGAATGATAGAGCTGAAAGAGAAAACCGTCAGCCGGGTAAATATATGGCAAAACAACTTCAGCTAACCCCTGAGCAAATTAAAGATTTTGATCAACTTAGAGATAAATATCATTCTGAAACTGATGTAATAATGAAAGAAAGCCGAGAAATCTCCAATAAAGTTATGGAGGAAATATTCTCCGATAATCCTAACAAAGTAAAACTCGATTCGCTTTCGAAAAAGTTTGGAGAACTTCAATCAAAGCAAAAACAATTAATGTACGAACATCTTCTTGAAATTCGCAGCAAATGCACCGATTCACAACAGGCAAATTTTAAGAAATTGCTAAGAAAGATTGAAAATCACAATAGAATGTATAGAGAAAGGCGCCAAAATACAGAAGAAAAAAACAATGATTAAAATATCTAATTAAATCTTCATAAAATGAAAAGCAATTGTGTTAGAAAGAGCCTTCTAGTGTTGATGGTTTCAACATTGATGGTAGTGATTACAGGTAGCTCGTTTGCACAGCAGGAGCATAAACAACACATGATGAATAGAGATTCATCCAAACATGAAATGGGAATTCCAAATCTTACAGCCGATCAAAAAACTAAAATCGATGCTTTAAGAACAAAACACCAGAAAGAGATCACTCCGCTTAGAAATGAACTTGCTGAGAAACAAGCTCATTTAAACACCCTTGAATCTGCGGAAAAGGTTGATAAAGATGCAATAAACAAAACAATCGACGAGATAGCCACTCTTCAAGGTAAAATTATGAAACTAAGAGTTAACCATAGACTTGAAGTTTCTGCATTACTCACCGATGATCAAAAGGTTTATTTCAACTCACATCATGGGAATGGTATGGGAATGGGAAAGGGAATGAAGAAAGATATGAAAGGTCCTAATTGCCCTAATCCAAATTGTCCAAACAAGAAGTAACCCAACACCAATAGCAATTAAGTAAAGGTCTTTGGTTTCAAAGACCTTTGTTATTTTATATATACAATACTGATAATCTTATTATTAAAATTAGCATTAAGTCAATAAAAAATTTATAGAACGAAATCAACAACCATTTTTTTTTCTATACTTGCAGCTTAATTAAACAAATTAACTGAACTCTTTTTAACTCGTATTATCAAGAGAAACAAGTCTTTCGTCAGAATAAAACGATTTTTTTAATAATCGATTAAAAACTATCTAATGTATAATTACGGAGATTTACCTAAACAGTACTGTGAAGAATCAACCGCCAAAGTTGTTGTTCTCCCAATCCCTTATGACGGAACAAGCACATGGGTAAAAGGTGCCGATAAGGGACCCGAAGCATTACTTGAAGCTTCTGCAAACATGGAACTATACGACATTGAAAGTGATTCGGAAATTTATAAAATAGGTATATATACTGCACCCGCTGTTAAAGTAAAGAAGAGCCCAGAAGCAATGGTCGATGCTGTAAAAGCTAAAGCCGACGAATACATTGATAAAGGTAAGTTTTTAGTTTCGCTTGGTGGCGAACATTCTGTAAGTATTGGTGTAATTCAGGCACATGCCGCTAAATTCAAAAATCTTAGCGTTTTACAAATAGATGCACATACCGATCTCCGCTCAAGCTATGAAGGGAGCAAAAATAATCATGCATGCGTAATGGCTCGCGCAAAAGAGCTTTGCCCAATCGTTCAGATTGGCATTCGAAGTATGGATGTTGGCGAAAAGGAAAACCTAGATGCTAACAGGGTTTTTTGGGCTCATAAAATTGTAAATTGTGATAAATGGATGGATGAAGCAATAAACCTACTAACCGAGAATGTTTACCTTACTATTGATCTTGATGGATTCGATCCATCAATTATGCCATCAACAGGAACCCCCGAGCCTGGTGGTTTGCAATGGTATCCAACATTGGAATTCTTAAAAAAACTGATTGAACGTAAAAACTTGGTAGGATTTGATGTAGTTGAACTTTGCCCAAATCCAAAGGAGCGTTCGTCCGATTTTCTTGCTTCGAAACTTCTATACAAGATTCTTACATATAAGTTCGGGAAAATATTAAAAGAACAATTTTAAAACTATTTAGCTATTTTTGCACCAAATAAAATTTTAAAGATGGAGAAAAAAGATCTACTAAAGGACACCATTAAGCACATTGACATTAAGTCGTTTGATGCAACACCAATTATTGATTCAATGCGTGAAATGTCCTTTACATCAAGGGATACTGCTGTTGCTGCAGATATTTACAGCCGTATGATTAACGATACCGAGTGTACAAACATCCTTACCCTAGCTGGCAGTACAAGTGCTGGTGGTTGTATGCAGGTATACGTTGATATGGTAAAAAGTAAAATGATTGACGTTATCGTAGCAACTGGTGCATCGATAGTTGACATGGACTTTTTCGAGGCCCTTGGGTTTAAACACTACAAAGGATCACAAACCATAAACGATAATCAACTTCGCGATCTTTATATCGACCGTATTTACGATACATTTATTGATGAAGAAGAATTACAGAACTGCGATGGCACAATTAAGACAATTGCAGATGGTATGAAGCCAGGTGCTTATAGCTCACGTGAGTTTATTAAGGAAATGGGGAAATACCTAACAAAACATTCTGTAAAAAAAGACTCATTAATTCAAGTTTGCTACGAGCATAATGTACCTATCTTTTGCCCAGCGTTCAGCGATAGTAGTGCTGGTTTTGGGTTAGTTAAGCATCAGGTAGAAAATCCAAAAGCTCATGTTTCAATTGACTCAGTAAAAGATTTCCGTGAACTAACCATGATTAAGGTTAAGGCACATACTACTGGTCTGTTTATGATTGGTGGTGGTGTACCCAAAAACTTTACGCAAGATACCGTTGTTTGCGCTGAAATATTAGGTTATGATGTGCCAATGCACAAGTATGCCGTTCAAATTACAGTAGCTGATGTACGCGATGGAGCTTGCTCGAGTTCAACGCTAAAAGAGGCATCATCATGGGGAAAGGTTGATACAACCTTTGAACAAATGGTTTATGCTGAAGCAACAAGCGTTCTTCCTTTAATCGTAAGTTATTTATACCATAAAGGCGATTGGAGAAAACGCAACTTTAAAGAAATGTCAAAAATTTTCGATTAGAAGCCTTATAAATAAACCTATGAATAAGTGTAAATGTGTTAAAACGCCTGAATTGGCTGAGGTTAATCAAAACTTCAAGGTAAATAGTTACTACGAATTTGATTATATCCCGCCAGTGAAAGATAATCCTTCATACTACAGGGTATTTAGCCTTGAGGAAGGGTTTTCTATGAATTTTAACCTGAAAGATTTTCAAGTGCATTTCAGGAAGTATTAACCCATTAAACTAAAAAAATGAAATAAAAAGGCTGCAAGAATGCAGCCTTTTTTGTTTTTAATTAAAGGGCGCTTTTCAAGATTATCTCAATCCTATTTGGAGTAATATTTTTCCGCTCCCCTAGCTTCCACTGGCGAGCCTGGAATCTCTCAAAAATAGGAGTAAGCTGATCGGATGTAATTCCATAGGCAGACAGCTTAGTTTTTACCCCTAATGAGTTAAAGAACGAAACTGTCCTAATTATTGCTTCCTCTATCCTGTTGTCCTCTGTTCCAGTCTCAATTCCCCAAACATTTTTACCATATTGCAAAAGCTTTTCGCGCTTATCGCTCTTCATCTCGCGAAGTAAAGCAGGCAGCACAATGGCCAATGTAACACCGTGGTCAAGGCCAAAGAATGCAGTTAACTCGTGTCCAATCATATGGGTTGCCCAATCGGTAGGAACTCCAGTAGCAATAAGTCCATTAAGAGCCATAGTGCAACTCCACATAAAATTAGCTCGCGCTTGATAATCATCTGGAAAAGAAAGTACTTGCGGAGCAATTTCTATTAATGTTTTGAGAATTCCTTCGGCATAACGATCCTGAATGGGAGAATTTGAGGGATAGGTTAAATACTGTTCTGTTGTATGAATAAATGCATCAATAATTCCATTGGCTAACTGCTTCTGTGGTAACGAGTACGTGACAGTAGGATCGAGTATTGAAAACTTTGGGAAAAGCAATGGGCTACCAAAAACTAACTTTTCCTTAGTAGATTCTCTACTTATAACACCACCTGAATTCATCTCGGATCCAGTAGCTGGTAAAGTTAAAATTGTACCGAGTGGAATTGCTTTTTCTATACTAGCTCCTTTTTTAAGAATATCCCAGGGATCACCTGTAAATACAGATGCTGCTGCTATATATTTTGTACCATCAAGTACAGAACCACCTCCAACTGCAAGTAAAAAGTTTATTTCTTCAGATTTTACTAAAGCCACGGCTTTCATTAACGTTTCGAATTTGGGGTTTGGCTCAATCCCTCCAAACTCAAAAAAAGGAAAGCCCTTTAGAGCATTTACAACCTGATCGTAAACACCATTACTCTTAATGCTACCTCCACCATAGGTTATCAATACTCTGGAATTAGCAGGAATTTCCTGTGAAAGCTGGCCAATTTTTCCTTCGCCAAAAAGAATCTTAACTGGATTATAGTAATCAAAATTATTCATAGAAATAAAAGTTAAATTAAAGACAATAGAATAACACTAATAGTCGAAAATTGTTAAATCCAAAATGTATTATTACTAACTAAAGAAAGGGTTATACGATGAGTTGGAGTATTTTTTTAATATCAACGAGGATATCCTCTTCTTCATCTTTATTTTGCGGTTTAACGCCAAGGTACAAATAGTTCTCATCGCTCTTAACTAGTCTAATAAGTTCAAGCTCAGGAAGGGCCGCAAGTAGGTTCTCAAACAAATCCTCATCCGAAAGAAATTCAAAGCCACCAAGTGCATTGTAACGAAGAACTAAAACTAAATCGCTTACCTCAGATTGGAGAACATTCTTAGCAAGCTTCTCGGTTAAGTACTCCTTAACACGATTCTTAGATAACTGTATGCTCTTCATACTTTAACTTATTTGTTGGTTAAAGAAAAATGTAAAGCAAATTTAACTGATAAAACGAAATTTAAACAATTATGGTTATACCATTTTAAATGATTTTGTAGATGTTTTGACAAGCAACCAGTCATGCGTCTTAGAAATGGTTTATATTTGGTTTAACGAAAAAATATTACTGAATTAATATACTATTCGTACTATATTTGTCATACAAATAAGCCACACCATGAAAACCATTGAAAAATTAAATCATCTACGTGATTTGATGAAAAAAAATCGGATCGATGCTTATATCATACCTAGTAGCGATCCACATATCAGCGAGTACTTACCTGACTACTGGAAGTCAAGGAGTTGGATTTCAGGTTTTACCGGATCGGCAGGTACTGTGGTTGTTACACAGAAAAAGGCTGCTCTCTGGGCCGATTCAAGATACTTCTTACAAGCTGAAAAGGAACTAGCTGGATCTGGAATTGATCTTTGTAAAATGGGTTTGCCTGAAACCCCTTCGATGGAAGCATGGCTTATATCTCAACTCAAAAACGGAGATGTAGTTGGTTTTGATGGAAATGTTTTTCAAACAACATCAGCAAAAAGTTTGATGGAGACTCTGCAAAAAAGCAAAATAAAAAGCAATCCAAACCTCAATTTAATAAGCCCTATTTGGGATAAACGCCCAAAACCTCCTAAAGGAAAAGCATTCATTCAGGAACTGAAGTATACAGGAAAAAGCGTTAGCGAAAAACTCACTGAGGTGAGAAAAGTTATGCAACAGAAAGGTGCAACAGCATATATTATTTGCGCATTGGATGAGGTTTGCTGGTTATTTAATATACGAGGTAATGATATTGACTTTAACCCTGTTGTGCTTAGCTATGGTTACATTGATAATGAAAAAGCAATACTTTTTATTGATACAGAAAAGATTGATGAACACATTGCAAATGAACTCATAGAACAGGGAGTTAGTCTTAAAAAATATTGTAAAGTTGAGAAGCAATTAAGAAAACTTGGAAAGCATGATTCCATTTTTGTTGACCCTTCAAAAATCAACTACTTCCTATATTCAGCAATTCCATGTAAGGTAAAGAAGATTGAAGGTATTGGAATCGTAACCGAACTGAAAGCACAAAAGAACAGTATTGAACTTGAGAGTATTCGCAATGCAATGATTGAGGATGGAATTGCAATGGTTGAGTTTCTTAGCTGGTTCGGATCAAATATTGGAAAAACAAAAATTACAGAACTATCAACCGCTAAAAAACTTGCTGAATTTAGAAGTAAAAGAAATAAATTTATTTCAGAATCATTTTCCCCTATTGTTGGATACGCCGACCATGGCGCAATTGTTCACTATAGTGCCACAAAAGAAACGGATTATGAAATTAAACAAAAAGGGTTTCTGCTAATCGATTCAGGGGGTCAATATAAGTGTGGAACTACAGATATTACAAGAACCATCAACCTTGGAAAACCAACTGAAGAAGAAAAAAACGATTACACTTTGGTTCTAAAAGGGCATATTCAACTTGCTATGGCGAAATTCCCTGTTGGAACAAGGGGTTCGCAACTCGATACCCTTGCTCGCATGGCAATGTGGAATCAAAATATCAATTATGGACATGGTACTGGGCATGGTGTTGGTTGTTTTCTTAATGTTCATGAAGGGCCAATGCAAATTCGTCCTGATAACCATTTACCAATCGAAGTTGGTGAGGTACTTTCGAATGAACCTGGACTTTACCGTGCCGGCAAACATGGCATACGCATAGAAAACTTAGTTACTTGCACCCTCGATACGGATAATGAGTTTGGGAAATTCCTAAAGTTCGAAACGCTTACCCTATGCCCTATCGATACAAAACCAATTAAGGTTGATATGCTTCTTGAGGAGGAAAAGGAATGGCTAAACAATTATCATAAAATGGTCTACGAGAGAATTTCTCCTTTCCTTAAAGGTGAAAGCAAAACATGGTTAAAAGAGAAAACAAATAAGATCTAAAAGGTTAATGGAAAGTATACGCAATATTTACCGTATTGGCTATGGTCCATCAAGTAGTCATACTATGGGACCCAGAACTGCTGCTGAAACATTCATGAGTCGATATAATGAAGCAGCAAGTTATCAAGTAACCCTTTTTGGAAGCCTTGCTGCAACTGGAAAAGGTCATCTTACCGATAAGGCAATAAGTGAAGTTTTTAGGGATAGACAAATCCGAATTGTTTGGAAGCCAGAAATCTTCCTTCCTCGTCATCCCAATGGGATGACGTTCGAAGCCTTTGATGAAAATGCTAACAAACTAAGCGAATGGACTGCTTATAGTATTGGCGGTGGAGCTGTGGTTGATGACAATACAAAAACCGAAAGCGCCGAAGTTTACCCATTCTCAACCCTAAACGAAATTATGAAATGGTGCAACAAGCATGGACGTTCATACTGGGAATTCGTTCAGGAGTTCGAGGACGAGGATATTATGGATTATATGAACGAGGTTTGGCTTGTGATGAAAGAGGCAATCTCCCGTGGATTAGAGAACGAGGGCGTTCTTCCTGGCTCGTTGAACCTTCCTCGTAAGGCATCGAGCTATAATGTAAGGGCTGCAAGTTTTACAGGTACACTTCGTAAAAGAGCACTCCTATTCTCCTATGCATTAGCCGTAAGTGAAGAAAATGCTGCAGGTGGTAAAATTGTAACCGCTCCTACCTGTGGTTCATGCGGAGTTCTTCCTGCGGTTCTTTACTATCAAAATACGGAACACAACCATAGCGAGACTAAAATACTTAGAGCCTTAGCGACTGCTGGACTTATTGGAAACGTTGTTAAAAAGAATGCATCAATTTCTGGCGCGGAAGTAGGTTGTCAGGGCGAGGTTGGCGTTGCTTGCGCTATGGCTTCTGCCGCTACAACTCAACTCTTTGGTGGTACAATTTTCCAAATAGAGTATTCCGCAGAAATGGGTCTTGAGCATCACCTTGGTTTAACCTGTGACCCTGTTTGTGGGTTGGTTCAAATACCCTGTATAGAGCGCAATGCGTTTGCTGCTGGACGCGCATTAAACCACCATGTTTTTGCAATACTATCCGATGGAAGGCATCGCATTAGCTTTGACAAGGTGGTTGAGACCATGAAGCGCACTGGTAAGGACTTACCAAGCCTCTACCGAGAAACCTCAATGGGTGGACTTGCAGTGTTTGATGGTCAGGTAGATGAGTAAAATTAACTAAGGGAAATTCAACAAAAAAAACAATTTACTGGATGCAAATATCTACATTTTGTCATGCTGAACGAAGTGAAGCATCTGTATTTTAAGTTAATAGATTGATTTCATCGAACCTAATGGGTTTCTTCGCTTCGCTCAGAACCGAAGCCCAAAGGGCAAGTTCGGCGAAGCCAATGACATTTTACTCCATGCTTAAGTATAATCAATTCTTAAATAATCAATTCTTAATAAACTTCATTATAACTAAAGACATATCGCTCTCAAACTTTATTAAGTATACTCCTTTTGAGAAATTGGTTGTTTGCACCCTTGTCTTATCTGTAAACTCTCCTTTATAAACCAACTGCCCAGTTGTACTATATATCTCGAAACCAGTTCTAGTTGGGTTTTTAGCCACTTCTATAACCAGTTCATCTGAAACGGGATTTGGATATACTTTTACTGAAATATTGTTTTCAGTAATATCAACCCCCTCAACAATAACATTTATCGAGTTTGAAGGCTCAGAACTACATCCATTTATTGTAACTATATCATAATATGTATTTGAAGAGGTTACAGTGTAGTTCTGATTGGTTGCTCCATAAATCGATCCACTTAAATCAAACCATTGGTTACCCTCTAAGAAATTAGATTGTAGAACATTACCATCCAATAATGTTATTATTGGCGTTGAGGGTTTCTCGTTGACTGTAATTGGTAATGAAGATGCATTACCATCTCCACAAGTATTATGTCCTTTTACAGTGATATCACCCGAAACAGCAGATAAACCAAAGTCGACAGATATTTCTTTAGTTGAACTTGTTCCAGTAACACCCTCAGGTAAAGTCCAAATATATGAAGTCGCATTGTCAATATCAGGAATTGTATAGGTTTCGACGCTTTGTCCCTGACAAACGGTTGTGACTCCCGAGATCATGCCAGCACCAGCTGGCAGAGGATTAACGATAAGAGTAACTACATTTGAGTTTACAGGGTTATTCAACACACATGCTTCACTCGAATGCATTATACACTTTACTTGATCGCCATTTACAAATGAGCTAGAGCTATAGGTAGTATTTGTCTCATCGGCAACATCCGATCCATTTAACTGCCACTTGAAGGTTGGTGATGTTCCTTCATTTGTAGGAGTAGCAGTAAAGGTAACTGAAGTTCCTTCGCAAACAGGATTTGCCGAAGCGGCAATTGATACGCTAACATCAACATTTGGATTAACGTTGACCGTAACACTTACACATGAAGAATAACTGCATGTACTCTCCCATCTAGCATAATAGGTAGTAGTGGTAGTTGGTGCTGAAATAGTTAAAGGTGTTCCTGTTCCAACTGGTGTTCCTCCACAACTCGATGCATACCAAACCAAAGTATTACCAGAACCACCAACAGCACTTAAGTCTATAGTACCACCATCGGTTTCACAAATACTTGTTCGACTTGCATCAGCGCTTATTGGTGCTTCAACCGGACTAGTATTTACATTTACAGTAACACTGGCACATGATGAATTGCTACATGAGTTCTCCCATCTTGCGTAATATGTGGTGGTGGTAGTTGGCGCAGAAATAGTTAAAGGTGTTCCTGTTCCAATTGGCGTTCCTCCACAACTTGAAGCATACCAAACTAAGGAAGTTCCAGAACCACCAACTGCACTTAAATCTATTGTTCCTCCGTCGTTTTCACAAACAGATGTTCTACTTGCATTTGCACTTAGAGGTTCAGTAGCCGATGTATATAAGGTAATTTCAAATGAGTTAGAGTTTGAACCAACAATTGATGGTCCACTGCTTATAACCCTAATCATATAACCAGTTCCACTTGGTGTATTTGCCGGAATATTACAATTAATTACACCCGAATTTGAGTTACTTACTAGTGTTCCAATGCTAACCGGAGAAGCAAATGAACCAGCTGCATCGGAAAGTTGAGCAGTAAAAGTATTTCCAGTATAAGTGCCAGTTGAAGTAAATGCAATAGTAGTCGCACTTCCTGCTGAAGACGTTACGCAGTAACTACTTTCAGGAGTTGTCCCTGTAAAAATTGAATATGTAACTTGACTTGATGTAGCTGCTGGTGACAAATACATTTCAGAACCTGATGAACAGTTATACTCAAAAATTGAAACATAATAGGTTTGTCCTGCGGTTAATCCGTTAACAGTTATTGATGATCCTGAATTATTGTAAACAACATACTCATCGGGAGCTAGCTCATCACCATAAGTAAATATATAATTTGATGTATAGGTTGTTCCATCCGACGGATTTCCGGTAACAGGATACCCTTGACTCATCACCACAATTCTATTTGCTCCATCCCCATTGGTCCAATTTATAGTCATTGAGTTCTGTCCAACTGATGTAAAATTAATATTACTTGCCTGTGTAATTGGTGTTGTACAGGGTGAAGGGCAAGTCATTGTATGAGCCCCTAAGTGCGAAACGTCATCCTGATTGTATTGAGTCCACTCTGTAGCAAGTGTCGGAAAACCTGAACTTGGATTTACAGTAACTCCTGATGTTACATTAGCATTTCTAACTAAAGTTTTATTTACCGTAGTAAATGAGCCACTTGTCCAAGCAGTTCCGGGATCTTCACCAATTCTACCAAATATATCAACATAAGAATTAGAGGAGACTTTGAATAAAGCAATAGCATCGTCACCATTAAAATTTATTGCATCAAGAACTGTAGCAGTACCCCCATAAATTGTTGCATTAATATTCTTATAAACAATTGTAGATTGATTATTAAGGGTGCCCGATAACGAAGTTCCAGCAATAGCAACAGACCCGTTAGAGAATAACCGTAACTCATAATCAGAAAGATCAACCGCTACTCCTGTATTATTAGATATTTCTAAATACTTATTATTTGATGACCCTTCGATATACTCTGAAATTATTAAATCAGTTCCACAACTACCAGAACTTCCTGCTAAAGTTGTTCCACTGATACTCGGTGGGGTTGCTGATGTCTTATAGTTGATATTTGCTAAAGAGTTTGTGTAAGGGTAAATTTTAAAATAGTAAGTAGTTGCTGCACTTAACCCAGAGAACTTAACAGTTTGTAATCCCTGTGCAACATTTTTAACCAGCAGACTATTAGCAACTACACTTCCATCAACAGGGTCAGTTATATCAGCATAGCTTACAGTACTGGCTTTAATTAAGTATCCATCAGGAGTAACAGAGGATGTAGCATCAACCCAATTTAGAGTGATAGATGTAGCGGTTGAAGTTCCTGTACTTAGAGATGTTGGGTAATTGGATGGCTCATCCTTTATAACTTTGTAACTGCAAACAATTGAGGTAGTAGTATTTCCATCGCTATCAACAGCTACTATTCTGTAGGTTACAATGGTTCCTGCAGCTTGAGCTGGAATAGAAGAACTTGTAACATAGGCTGGAGCTGTACTGACGTTCATCGTTATTGAATTTCCAAAACTGATACCATTGGTACACCATTGAAGAGTTGCAGATGCAATAGAAGCATCATCGGTTATATTAGCTGATACTGAGACAGTACTGGAAGAATTTGGAGCAGCAGGTAAATTCGCAATACTTCTAATAACGGGCAACGCCCCTCCGCCCCATATCATAGCCACATACTCAGGATGGTCTATAAACGGATTTCGGTTATGCTGAGGGGTATTGTAATAGATATTGTTGTTACGGTCAATTTCCTTCTGGCTTACAGGATCGCTGTTATTCCATAATAGCAATAAATTGATATACCACTGCAGGTAGTTTCCTCCAGTTGTACTAATGATGTACTTTGAATCGTATGAGTTGTAAGTTGTAACCCAATCGCTGAGTACATCCATATACCTTGTTGCTAAATACAAATAAGCACGAGCAAAATCACCTTTATATTCGTTTATCGGCTCAAAAACAATTCCAGTATAGCCAGGAAATGTACATGGCCCCAACTTACTCCCATTGGTTGAAGTCCATGTTGGTGTTGAGGTTTGTGCTACGATGTAATTACTCTTTCTATTATTAACGTATTGATCAGCAGGAAATAGATGGTGCAAATCGGTATATTGAGGGTTTGAATCATCATCTATTCCACCCCACCACGAATTGGGCATACCGTGCTCCCTTGAGTAACAATCACCTTCTACAGAAGCAGTTCCGCACTGATTAGTGAATACTGTAAAAGTATAAGCTGGGATTGCATTTGGGATATCAGAATACATATCCCAAATTATAGTGTTATCTGGAGCCGGCCTAACATCAGTAACTGCATAAGCATCCCAAACATCAAATGTAGAGGCTGTATATGGAAGCTTAACGTGCCCAGCGCTTGTTATATCACGTAAAGCTGCTCGTAAAGCCTCTCCTGTTTTTCCGGCTGCAGAATCATAATAACCAGATGGAATTTGAGCAAAACTTGATATTACAAGCAAAAAGCTACCGACCAATAATAGAATCCTCTTTTTCATTTTCCTGATTATTAATTAAATTTTGTTTAGGATAAATTCCAAAGAGATAACCTTAAGATGGTTATTGAAATCAGGAAGGAAAAGTATTGGCAAGTATCTCCCGCTCATACCAACAGTTTTTAAGGTTGAAACCCTTTTTCGATTGGGATAAAAATAGCATTTGATTATGCTAATAATCAAGTATTAACTCACTAAAAAAATGAGATTACATCAATATGTATTAAACAAAAGAAAAATGAAAAGTTTTAGTGTTTTATTCTAATAGTTAACATTGAATTAGCGAATGCTCCTCTTAGAAAAACAGAAGTATTAAAAATATTCGATAAATAGGTTAAACTGGGATGTCGAAAGTTGGAATAATTCTATTCTTTTAATTCCTATTTTACGACTTTAAACTCTTTCAGGTACTTATCAATATACTCTTGCTTCCGCTTTAAGCGGTATTGCATCACGAAACGAGGGTGATCGAGAGGAGCAATCTTTCCGAAGAACTTAAGTTTATCGTTTAGTGAGTTTAGAAAATCAAAGTTTTTCCCAGTACCAAAGCAGAAGCAAATATCCCGTTTAATGGGGAATTCAAGCTGTTTCTCAATGCATTTTACTATAAAGCCGCTTACGGCTTGGGTTAACTCTTTACTATCGTAATAATTGTAATTAACCTCTTTGCCATTCTTCCCAATCGCAGTAAAACCGAGTGGACAAACCGAGTTTATATAGAAGTCGCTGTAAAACTTCTCTGTTCCGCCATAAGCATCAATCACATCGTAAACGAATACCGATGAAGTTTCGTGGGTTTGAAAATCATCAATGTTGATTCCACATTTCTCCTTCATGCGTTTAGTATCGGTAAAAGGAACGCCCGTAACACCCGCTCCAAATCGACCGGGGTTAATACCTAATATCAAATGTCTAGTTCGGTCATCGTTGTAAAATTTTCGGTAGAACTGTTCTGTTATCAGATTTATGCTTGGATTATCCTTAAAGGGATTCATAATTCCAATCCCTTTGGGAAGTTTTCCCGTAAAGTTAAGGTCTTGGTTAAATTGAAGAATAAAATCTGCAAATGTCATTTTAAGAAAGAGATTTTTAAAATCAAGAGGCTTCTGCTTTGCCTAAACAACTTGACAAAGAGGCTAACGACTCTTCACCATCGGCCATAATGTATAGTACATCGCCTTTTAGAAGTTTTGTAGAACCATCGGATATAAAGAACTTGTTGTTTCTCTCAACCAATGCAATAATAATGCTATTTGGAAGACCCAAATCGACAATTGACTTACCAACACAATGAAATTCTGGTTCAATGGTAACAGTAGTATAAAGCGATTTTGTTTTCCATGCCAACTCAAGATCAAGCGTTGATTTCTTTTTAAGATTTACGGGAAGCGTAAGCTTCAACCACTTTGCAACAATTGGTAAACTTGTTCCTTGAATTAGTACCGATGTAACCGAAATAAAGAAAACCAGATTGAAAATCTCGTTGGCTTTACCTACGCCTGCAGTCAAAGGGTAAGTGGCGAGAATTATGGGCACCGCCCCGCGTAAGCCAACCCACGATATGAATAGTTTTTTCCGAGATTCTAACTTAAATCCCATTAAAGAAATAAAAACGCTTAATGGACGTGCTATAAATATTAATATCAATGAAATAAGTAATCCAATGCCAATTTGAGGGAGTATTTGTTTTGGGAAAACAAGCAACCCAAGGGTAACAAACATAATAATCTGCATCATCCATGCTTGCCCATCAAAATGCTTGGTTAAACTTTTCTTATGAATAAAATCCCGGTTGCCAAGAACACAAGCCGAGATATAAATAGCAAGGAAAGGGTTTCCTCCAATAAAATCGGAGAAAGCATAAACAAAAAGGGCTAAAGTAATTAGCAGTACAGAGTATAGCCCTTCGAACTCCAACTTTATCCAGTTGATTATTCGATGCATGGCTATTCCCATCAAATATCCAACAGTAGCACCAATTATCATCTGTTTAAAAAACATTGGAATTAGGCTTACATACGAGGCATCCTTATTCGATAGCAGATAGGTAAACACAATGGTTAAAAAATAAGCCATTGGATCGTTACTACCACTTTCGAACTCCAGTAGTGGCCGCAAATTCCCTTTTAACCCGATACTTTTCGATCGAAGGATTGAAAACACCGCCGCAGCATCAGTCGATGAAACAATTGCGCCAAGAAGTAAACCCTCTAGAATTGAAAAACCAGCGATATAACTAGCTATTAGTCCTATTGTTACACAAGTAATAATTACCCCAAGCGTAGAAAGAAGCAAACCTTGCCTTATGACTGGTTTAATATCTGTCAACCTGGTTTCAAGACCACCCGAGAATAGGATAAAGCTTAAGGCAATTCCACCTATAAATTTGGCAATTTTAGGATCATTAAAATAAATTCCTCCAAGACCCTCCGAGCCAGCCAACATCCCTACTGCTAAAAAAAGCAGTAGTGTTGGAACACCATACTTTGTTGTCCTGCTAGCCAAAAGGCTAATAAACAAAAGTATCGACCCAATAAGAATTATATTGTCGGCAGTTAAACTCATTCGCTCTTTTTAACTATTCCAAAATTACAAAATAACCCCAATGTTTTCATTATTCAGTATATTTGTGCAATAAAATTTTAAATCATTTTGGTTGCTATAAGAAAATACAAAGTAATAATTACGCTGATCTTTACACTTGGGCTAATTGTGTACGGAACCCAGTTTACTTTTACTATCTTTACTGCTGATGGCAACAACACTGAAAATCATTTTATAAAGAACTCTTCGAACTACTTCATCAATGCAAATTATCATTCAGAGAAGCTAACGCATTTTTCATTCTTACTAAAAAAAATACCTTTCAACTTTACTCAAAAATGGGTTGACTATATCGCTCTGAATAAAACATCAGAATTTTACACTCAAAGCGATTCCCATTTTGCATCAATCTCATCAGTTTTGATGCTTATCTGTGTTCTAAGGATTTGAGATTCTCCATTTTCAATAAGTTTTATATTCCTAAAATGGCTAGGAAAAACTCCTAGCCAAACTGGGCTCAATTAATCTTGCCCTTTGGGCATACTTTACTATTAATAATCGACAAAAAATAATGAAAATGGAAACTAATCTTAATAAGGATATTAATACTATAAACGACGGAGAAGAAAAAGGCTTTTTACATGGTGGATGGGTGTACTTTATATTTCTATTCTTCCTAGTTGGGTTATTGGCCTTACTATCGTTTGTGGCAAAGTTTTTTATGTAAACAAAAAAAACAGCCTATCTGAACGATAGGCTGTTTCCTTATAATAAAATCAATATCACTTTTTCTGCTTCTTCAAATTATTCTCGGCTATTTTAAGTTTCTCCTTCGCTCTCTTTTTTAGCTCTTCGGCACCTTTAAGCTTTGTCTGCCCACGGGATAATAACCTCTTGCCATCATTCAGCAATTTATTGCTCTCTTTAAGATTATCTTTTAGCTCTTTAAGCTCATTCTTGTAATTTGTTTTAAGTTCAGCCAACGAAGCTTTTGCTTCAGCCCTCGCCTCTTTATCTTTTGAAGATTGCTGCTTTTTTAGCTTACCCGTGTTCTTATTGTAGGTTTTGGTAAGCGATTTAATATCCTTATTTATACGCTTAACACCTTTACTGCCATCTTTAATATTCTGCTTAGCATCACGAATCATAAGCTTTGCCTGCTCAATTTTCTGTTCGGCTTGCTCAACCTTGGCAACAGCAGAGTCATATTTTGTTTGATAATCAGGGGGTGGAGCCAATCTCGATGCTACAAGTTGATTTGAAATACCTACAAAGAATAATGTGATAAGCAGGTATCGTAATAGGCAGCATTTTTTCATAAAATCAGACTTAAATGGAATAACAATAATCTTACCTTCTGAACTCTTTAGATTCTAAATTTTGCCAATTTGGTATAAAGATAGCAATAATTAATACTTAAGTATCAGATTGCATCAATTCTGTGATAAGTTACTCAAAAAAAACAAATCTCAAAAGAGTATAACAATACTCTAATCTACTTTGTTTTTGTGAGTTGCTTTTCACTCTTCTTAATTTGCACGCAATTCAGAAACAAATTATCTTTATTGGAATTGAAATCATTTAATGTCGAAACAAACTTTTTTTACTAATCTTATTAAAAAAGTCTTGATTAACATGCCCTTCCGCTTTAGATATCAATACTTTCTTATTCTGTTAATTGGACTTTCCTTCACACCCAAATCGTATTGCATCAATATTGATTCGCTTAAGAACCTGATTTCGAAAAGTAACGATACAACCAAAATCGATTTACTAAACAATATATCTAAAGAATACTATACCGCCTCAAATTACGATAGCGCAATAAAGTATGCAAACCTTGCTCTAAAAATTTCAGAGAAAGAAAAATTTATAAAAGGCCAAGGCGATGCCTACGAGAATCTAGCAGAAGCATACTACGACCTTGAAGCATTCGAAAAATCGATTGAGAACTACACAAAGAGCATTGAGGCGAAACATATTATCTGGGACAGAAAAGGCGAAGCCTACTGCTTACACGTTATCGGAATGCTCTACCGCAAGATGAATAACAACGATAAAGCCATTGACTACGAATTTAGAAGTCTTAAAATTGCCGAGGAGATTAACGATAAACTTCGGATTGCCTACGTTTCGAATGGAATTGCATTGATTTATCAGTCGCTAAAGCAGTACGAGAAAGCGCTTCAGTACTACCAAAAATTTCTGGATATTTCCCTTGAGCTCAACAATAGCGCCGATGTTGCCGATGCATACAATAATTTTGGGACTGTATATATAGAGATGAACGTGCGCGATAAAGGTCTATATTACTATAAAAAAGCTCTTCAATTATATATTAGCACAAACTACCGAAAGGGTTTGGCGCGATCGTATAGCAACATTGGGAATATTTTCCTACTTCAAGGGAAACTCGACTCGGCAATAATATATCAGGATAAAGGCCTTCGGATTGAATTCGAGTCGAATAACCGGGAAGGTATTGCTTACTCCTACTCCAATATAGCCGATATCCACCTGAACAGAAGAGATTTTGATAGCGCAATTACCTACAAAAAGTTAGCCCTATCCTACACCCTCGAAAATGACTTAAGAGAAGGTGTTTATGATGATCTAACTCGTTGTTATATTCTAAAAGGCGATTCGACCAATGCGATGAAATCGCATAAGCTGAGCCTTGCCTTTAAGGACTCGATCTACAACCGTGAAACGAAGAATATTGTAGCCGAACTTCAAACCAAATACGAAACCGAAAAGAAGGAGAAGGAGATTCAGATACTTACAAAGGAGAACGAGGTAAAAACCCTACGTTTAAAATCAAACCAGATTCTGCTCTATTCAATCTCGGGAATTCTTATTTTAATTGTATCGCTGGTGTTTGTTATACTTCGCGCTTACAGGGCTAAGAACAAGGCCAATTTACTATTGGTGCTGAAAAATAATGAGATTCTTAACCAGAAAGAGGAGATTGAAGCCCAGCGCGATGAAATTGAGGTACAACGCGACACGCTTGCAAAGCATAAGAAAAATATAACCGATAGTATTCTTTACGCCCAAAGGATTCAGCAAGCTGTGCTACCTACCGATGAAAACCTAAACATGGCACTACCCGAGCATTTCGTGTTATTCAGACCTCGGGATATTGTTTCGGGAGATTTTTACTGGTTGAGAAAGATTAACAACTTGGTTGTTATTGCCGTTGCCGACTGCACTGGGCATGGCGTTCCGGGTGCTTTTATGAGCATGCTTGGGGTCTCCTTTTTAAACGAAATTGTGAACGACAAGGATGTAAACACCGCAGGGGAAGTGCTAAACCGCATGCGTGAGATGGTGAAATCCTCGTTGCACCAACGGGGTGCAATTGGCGAGCAGAAGGATGGAATGGATATAGCCCTTTGTGCATTAAACATGGATACTTTACAATTGCAGTTTGCGGGTGCACACAATCCCCTTTTCATAGTTCGTAAAGGGGTAAACCTTAACGATTACGGGACTATTCCCGATTTAAAAAGCGTTGAAAGCGAAACCCATACCCTATTTGAGATTAAGGCAAACCGCCAATCGGTTTCGATTAACCAGAAAGAAGCTGAATTCACTACCCATGAAATTCAGCTAAAGCAAGGCGATACCTTTTACATGTTCTCCGATGGATTAATTGACCAGCTGGGTGGTGAGACCAACGAAAAGTACAGAGTACAACGGTTTAAAAAACTCCTTTTGGATTCTGTGGATAAACCAATGGCCGAGCAGAAAAGAATTCTTGAAAGCACCCACGAGCTCTGGCGAAAAAACATTGAGCAGATTGATGATATCCTTGTATTTGGAGTACGCGTTTAGTTGACCATTGTTAGTTGATCGCTCTACGCTTTACGCAGGTAAAGTTTGTCCCTCAATAATCAATAAATTGTATTCACTTAAAAATATTATAATTTTGTAGTGTCGGGGTTGCGTACCCGGGCACCCAAAAACAGGCTAATTACTTATGTGATAGCCTGTTTTTGCGTTAATATTATACACCCTCATTCGGCTGAGGCTCCAGCACCAGTGTAACTATCAATACAGGCTTTACCGACAACTTTACAGTACTATTCCATACTGATGCTTCTCCGTCAGTTGCCGGATCAGTATGACAGTGAAAAAAGTAGAATAGAAACTAATATTAAGTAGAATAAGGCTATATAAAACACAAAAGCCTCAGATTTCTCTGAGGCTTTTTTTATTCCATTTTTCAAGAATTGCATCAATAACATTTGCCTAAGAATTTTTTAATCAAAATATCTACTGTTTTAGGTAACAATTTGTATATCAACCTAATTAAACAATAAAAAAGGAGGTTTTATGAATGATACTAACTATGGAATTGTTTTAGGTGGATTACTTTCATCTATTTTACTTATTCTTTATACATGTTTAGTAGGGTATATGATTATAAATGTTATCAGTTTAGGTAATGCAAATAATCTTGAACCATATGAGTTCTCAAATGGCACAATTTATATTGTTACAACCATTGGAGGATTATTTTCAGCTTTAGTTATAGCTAAACTTACAATCACCTCTCCTGGCGTAAATCCTGGTAAAATTGAAATGGCACCTTCAAATTGGGTTACAGGCCTAGTTTGGTGTTATCTTGTCATTTGGCTATTAGTCGGTGTAACAACTCTTACAGTTGGAACTATTTTATATCCAACAATAAGCCAAACATTAAATGATATGGGTACAACATGGCTTGGGTTAGCCATTACTGCTGGATTTGCTTATTTTGGATTAAAGCCTAATAATAATATTAACGAAAGTAAAACGCCTGCTCATGGGACTTCGGCTTCGTCGAATTCGCAAGCCCCTAATTCGGCTGAGGCTCCAGCACCAGTGTAACTATTAATACAGGCTTTACCGGCAACTTTACAGTACTATTCCACACCAGATGCTTCACTTACGTTCAGCATGACAGAAAAAAAGTAAGATAAGGCGTCATTAAAACACAAAAGCCTCAGATTTCTCTGAGGCTTTTTGCGGTCCGGACGGGACTCGAACCCGCGACCTCCGCCGTGACAGGGCGGCATTCTAACCAACTGAACTACCGAACCGTTTTTCTAAAGTGATGCAAAAGTAATTTTTCCTTTTGAATTTTCAATAGGTCGACAAAAAAATTTTCACTTTAATTTAAAAAAAGTGAAGTGAACGCTCCCATAGTTCCGCTCCTGGCTAAACTGAGGGCGATCCTCAAAGCTATAACTCCCTGAATGCTCAAGTATTAAGCAACCATCGGGTTTTAGTATATCTCTCTCAAAAACCATATCAGGAATTATCTCAATCCCCTCAAGTGCATACGGAGGATCGGCAAAAATAATATCGTATTTGTAGTTACATGCCTTTATAAACTGAAATGCGTTACCCTTAATGGTATGAATTTGCTTCAAATTGAGCTCTCGAGCTACGTTTGAAATGAACTTTAGGTGATTTATGTTTAATTCCACCAAATCAATCCTTTTTGCCCCACGCGAAGCAAACTCAAAGCTTATACTACCTGTACCTGAGAAAAGATCGAGCACCTCAATCTCCTCAAAATCGTAAAGATTATTGATTACATTAAATAAACCCTCTTTTGCAAAATCGGTGGTTGGTCTTGCTTTAAAATTCTTTGGAGGACTAAATACCTTCCCTTTAAACTTACCACTTACTATTCGCATAGCGATAGGTTAAAAAGATTCCAGAAAGTCTTTTTATGCTTTGCTATAGCATAGGAATAGCTATGATTATCGGAACCACTATCGATGCTGAACTTCTTGAAATATCTGCCAGTTACATTCTCAAACTCTAATGAATTTGGGATTTCTCCATTCATAATAATTTCAAGGTTGTGAGGTTCAAAGCCCAGCAACTTGCAGGTATTTATTAAATGGTAACTAGAATCGTTAGTATTAAAAAAGTTGAATGAATTACAATGATGCAGCTGATTGTTTTTTGCGATTGTATTAATAAAGAACCTTTCGCTGAAATGGGTAAATACAATAGGTTCATCCTTCCCCATCTTAATTAATGAGCATTGCGCAATAGAAGGACCAGCGTGACCTACAAAAGTGGTTTTAGGATGCTTTTTCATCCAACTTGATGTTAAACTCGAAGGTATTGCGTAAACAAGTGTTGCACCAATTTTCTCGATAATATTGAATCGAACCTCATACAAATCGGGTACAACGTGTACCAAATCGAGAAGCTGCTTTGCCTTTTCGGGAACAAAGTAATCGTTTGGAACAATAGTAAATAAAGGTGATTCAAAAGATAGGTAAATTGACTTGAAGTCTCGTGAAAGGAAGTCATTCTCAAAAAGGGTTGTACTAACCACTGTACTCCAATCGTCGTTTACACTCATAGGCTTATCAAAAGGTGCAGTAATCAGAGCAATAACACAATTACGAACGCTATCAACCACGCTTAACCGATAACCATTTTCGGTAAACTGAACCGAAAGGGAGTACGATTCGCTTCGGAATATATCGAAGGTTTCGTCAACTATTTTGAGTTTTTCCATTATTCACTTTTTAAATTACCTGCAAACAAAGATAATGATAAAAATTTAAGTGATGGAGTGACAAAGTAACGAGTGACTAAACAACAATCAGTCACTTGTCACCTATCACTTGTCATTGTTACTAAATAAATCATGCGATGAACAAATAACTATGCTATAAAAGAACTAAGTTTGCTTCCGCAATTCAACCTATCGATGTTAAAAAATCGGCTAAAGGATATTATCATTACCAATATTGGGTTTAAGCCTACTCCCGGTCAGGAGAATGCTGCCGATCTGCTATCTGAATTTGTTTCGAAACCTGGGAATAACGAGTGCTTTCTGCTTAAGGGTTATGCGGGAACCGGAAAAACATCGCTGATTGCCAGCTTTGTTAAAACCCTATCATCGTTTAAAATTCCCTTTGTTCTACTAGCACCAACAGGGCGTGCAGCCAAAGTGCTTTCATCATACTGCGGATTTCCATCATATACTATCCATAAATGGATTTACCGTCAGAAAGGGATGAAGGATGGCGTTGGTAAATTTGATTTAAACGTCAACCTGCTTAAAAATGCCATATTCATTGTTGATGAGGCCTCGATGCTCTCAAACTCATCGTTTGAGGATAGCATTTTTGGGTCGGGAAAACTTCTAAACGATTTAATCGAATTTGTTAACCGTGGCACCAACTGTAGACTAATGATTGTTGGGGATGTTGCCCAGCTCCCACCCGTTGGTCTCGATATCAGCCCAGCATTAGATTCAAGTGTTCTTGAAACTTTCGATTTAAAAGTCACACAGGCTGATCTCTACGAGGTTGTAAGGCAAGAAGAGGGTTCGGGAATTTTACACAATGCCACAATTCTAAGGGAAATGCTTGATTCCGATATCATTGAAATTCCTTCGTTTGAAATGCAAGGTTTCAAAGATATTCAACGAATATCTGGTGGGGATTTAATAGAAACCCTAACCTCTGAGTACGAGAAGCATGGACGCGAGGGAAATGTAGTTCTCTCTTACTCAAACAAGCGCGCCAATAAGTATAATGAGGGCATTCGGAATCGAATCCTATGGAAGGACTCCGAACTTACTGTTGGGGATTTCTTAATGGTGGTGCGAAACAGCTACTTCTGGGTAGAGGACAAACCCGATATCGGGTTTATTGCCAACGGCGATATCGTTGAGGTTACAAAAATTGGTAAATACTCTGAACTATACGGTTTCCGCTTTGCCGATGTTACTATCAAACTACTCGATTACCAAAATCAGGAGATAGATGTAAAGATCATTCTTGATGCACTTACAATAGAAGGACCATCATTAACCTCTGCTCAGAACAAGGAACTGTATACCAAAATATCCGAGGATTATCAGCATATTAAAACAAAACCTGCTCGGTTAAAAAAAGTCAAAGAAGATCAATACTTCAATGCCATTCAAGTTAAGTTTGCTTACGCGGTTACCTGTCACAAGGCGCAGGGAGGACAATGGAAGAACGTATTTGTTGATCAAGGTTTCTTCAAGGAGGATATGATTTCGCGTGAATACCTCCGATGGCTTTACACCGCGATAACCCGCGCCACAGATAAGGTTTACCTGGTTAACTTTGATGATAAATTCTTTCAGTAGATTAGTATATAGTTTTTAGTGTTTAGTGTTTGGTGTTTAGCCTCTTTTTCACTTTTCACTTTAACTCTTGACATTCTCTCCTCACTTCCGTAGCTTTACCTAATAAGTACAACCTATGAGAAAATCGACTGTAATTATCTTGGTTCTACTCTTAACGCTTTGTACATGCGGCCCCGATGTTAAGTTTACCGAACCACAGCCTCAGAATATTCCTAATTTAAATGCAATTCCTAAAGAGTACTATGGACAGTATAAAAACCAAATCGATAGTACCTACCTACTTATTGAATCAGATAAAATAATTCAAGAATGGCGGTCGACTGAGATAGTTGATAGAGATAGCTTAGAGAAGGAGATTAAAATGAAAATCAAACATGACACTACTGTTCAGATTTTAGATAAACAAATCCTAGGAAAGACTGATAGAATAAACCTTTCGATAATACTTATAAATGATAGTGCACGGGTTAAAATAAGAGCCGCAGATGTTCTATTCACGCTTTCGGATAGCCAATTAGTTAGAACCTATAAGAAGTTCTGTTTTCTAAACTACAAAACTAAAGATGGATACTGGCTTGTTAAAACGCTTAACCTAAAAGGCAATAAACTTGATTTTTCAGATCTAATTGACCCCAAAGAGATTGATGAAGTATCTGAGATTACAAAGGTTACAACAGTAAAAGACACATCAAACAAAGTAATGGAGTATCGATTAAGTCCCACTAAGAGGCAAATACGAAGAATTTTACGAGAGAAAAAACTAGATAACAACTACGTGAGGTTGTAGCAACAAAAAAGCCACTCCAGAATCTGGAATGGCTTTTTAAGTAATAATCTTTAGAATGAAATATCTACTCCTATTGCAACATCATACGCTTTACTAGAAACGCTTACATCCGTTTTAGTTGGCCAGCTTTCGGCTTTAATTTTCTTATCGCTCCAGAATATACGCCCTACACCGAAATCAATCTTAATTTTTTCAGTTAAGCTATACCCTGCACCAAGACCAAAGTATAAGTTATCGTACTTTACAACTTCATATGCACCTAACTGTGTGTAGTAAAGATCTATATTGTCGTAGTTAAAATGAAGGTACTTACCACCAACACTAACTTGTAGCTTGGGCAATACCTGATAGTTAAAGCTTAGTGCAAAATGGTATGCGTTACCAGCTGCGCTGGAAACTTCAACAGTATCGCCTATACTACCCCAATCAGCATCCTTCTGGAAGTAGTAGTTAAAATCTAAGGCAGCAATAAACTTCTTACTGAATTTATAGGAAACTCCAGTGTATAAAACGGCAGGTAAATCACGGTTTGTCTTTTTACCATCTTTAATATAATCCTTCACTGTTCCTTTATTGTCCTCAGCTTTAAATTCAAGCTTTACTCTTGTTTCGTAGTGGACAGCAAAGTTTAGCTTATCATCAACGGAGTAATTTACGCCGATAATCCCACCAAACCCTCTTGCCTTATTTTTATAATCAACCGACATCGGGAGATCGGGGCGAGAAGTTCCATGAAAAATCATACTTGCTTTGGTGTGGTTATTGGCAATTAGATAACGTCCTCCAAGCGATAGGGCAAGCTTGTCGGTAATAGCGTATGAAAAGCTAACTGGAATTGCAAGGTAGTACGATGAAGCTTTCAGATACTGATTATTAAAACTTGAATAACCAGCTGCTCCAAGAGTTGTACTCAAAAATTTATACCCTATTAACGTTGTATTTACAGAACCATCAGGGAAATAGGCTGAAGCACCGCCTCCTGTAATGTAAAGAGCGCTAGATATAGCCCATTTATCCTTCTTATAGGCTGCATAAATTGCAGGTAACAGTAAATCAGGGCCGCCCTGCTTGCAAGTTTGTTCACCTGCTCCTAAATTAAACGTGTGCTGTGGGTGACGGAACATGGATTGGTTATTTAAGCTAATATGAAAGCCATTATTTAATCTTACAAGCCCTGCTGGGTTATAGTTAACAATATCAGCTCCTTCAAGTGCTGCATTTCGGGCGTTTGAGCGTATCCATTTTGCGCTCATGTTTGCCATATTATCAATCTGAGCATTTATAACCGATGGGAATCCGATTATCGCAAGGAAAGTTACAAATACAAAAAGTCGTTTCATCATATAAGGGTTTAAAAGTTAATAATACAACCACATTTTTTTATAATTAAACATGGTTTATTATAACTCTCAACCCTGTTTAGGTAAACACAACTCATCAACAATTTAAGATTAACAAACCTTAAATTGTTGATGATGAAATAAGCAAGAAATGTTTAAAGCACTTATAAAGTGCTTTTGTCTTTCTATTAGAATGCTACATCAACACCTAATGCAACAACATAAGAAGAGTTAGAAATATCAACAGGTGCTTTAACACTTGAAGATAAAGGTCTATCAATTGTCTTGTCCTTCCAAAAAGTTCGTCCTACACCAAGGTCTATTTGGATTTTATCGGTTACTTTATAACCAGCACCAATACCTAGGTTAAAGTTATCATACTTAACGCTTTCATATACTCCCATTTGAGTATAATAGAGTTCCTGATCGTCGTAATTAAAATGAATGTACTTACAACCTGCACTAAGTTGAAGTTTGGGCAATAGCTGATATTGTAATCCAAGAGCAATATGGTAGCAGTCTCCCGCAATTTCTGAAACTTCAACTTTTTCACCTGTACGTGGATCTGTTGCTTTACCCCAATCAGCATTCTTCTGGAAATAGTAGTTGAAGTCAAGAGAGGTAGTAAACTTGTCAGTAAACTTATAAGAAATACCTGTGTAAAGCACTGCGGGTAAATCACGATTCGATTTAGTACCATTAGGCTCTAATATTGTATTTCCCTTGTTATTATCTGCCTCAAACTCAAGCTTAACCTTGGTTTCGTAATGAATCGCAAAATTTAATTTTTCATTTAAAGAATAATTTAAACCAATAATCCCACCAAATCCTGTTGCATTCTTTTTATAATCAACATTCGCAGTGGTGCTAATCTCAGGAAGATTTAAATCAGCTTCTGTTTTGTTTTTAGCAATAATATACCTTCCTCCTAACGATAATGAAAGGTTTTCATTAATCGCATATGAAAAGTTAAGTGGAACCGCAATGTAATAAGATGATGCTTTTAGTGATCCATAAATTTTTGTATAACTAGTACCATACGTAGCGTTAACGGTCGCAAGGTTTTTATATCCCATTAAATAAATATTGAAAGAACCATCAGGGTAATCGGCAGATGCACCGCCTCCAGTAATATATACACCGCTTGAAATAGCCCATTTGTCTTTTTTATATGCAGCATATAAAGAAGGAAGAAAAGGATCAGCACCGTCTTGTTTAAAATCTTGTTTACCATAGCCTAGGTTAAACGAATGCTGAGGGCTTCTGAAAAGGCTTTGGTTATTCAAACTGAAATGAAAACCATCACTCAACTTAACCAGACCAGCAGGGTTGTAGTTAACAATGTC
>Ga0209099_1000945_pt1 | contig 32065 bp, 36 predicted proteins | sample AD_JPNHW2_MetaG_FD_184430 | JGI IMG/M metagenome (GOLD analysis project Ga0209099, IMG submission 184430) | Active sludge microbial communities of municipal wastewater-treating anaerobic digesters from Japan - AD_JPNHW2_MetaG (SPAdes) (version 2) | ecosystem: Engineered > Bioreactor > Anaerobic... | reverse complement strand
TTTTATGTCGGTCTTGAAGGAATCAGGATGGCTAAAAATGGCCGTTTTTCTCTTGACATTTGTACATATGTACACAAAATTATTATGTCGCATGAATAAACGTCATTTTTCATATATTTTAAACAATCAAACAGGAGCAATATATGGACAGAGGAATCATAAGCGCAAAGGATGAGCAGTCGCAAACCCTCATCCGCGAAGCGAAAAAGAAAGCCATAGACCAGGGCATGAACTTCTCCGAAGCCATGCTGCAGCTGATACAAAAATGGGTTGATGATGAAGTGAATATCAAGCAGGTCAGCGGGAGGCGTCAATGAAAACTAAATCCATCGCTGTAATAAACCAGAAAGGCGGAAGCGGCAAGTCAACCCTGACAATGCTCATCGCCCTCGCCCTTGCCTCGGATAAAAGCAGGGTGCTTGTAATAGACTGTGATCCGCAGGGGGGCCTTTCTTCGTTCCTCGTTGATCCGGCCGACAATAAGCCTGGTCTTTTTGACTATCTCGGCAAGTTCAAGAAGTTCAAAGAGGTAATATACCCGGTCTCACACGGCGGCATTGAGTTTGATCTCATACCGGCAGATTACAGGCTTGACTCAATCTCCTCCGGACTTGATCCCTTCGCCCTTAAAAGGTCATTAAAGGACATCAAGGATTATGATTACATCGTCCTCGACAATCCTCCCACTGTGCAGGGCATCTCCCGTGCCTCCGCGATCTTCGCCGACAGGATCATAATACCTGCGGAGATTTCAGCACCGGCACTGGGCCCGACTCTCTACACATTGAAGAGCCTTGAAGAGATCGAGAAGCAGGGCCGTGTCCTTCTCATCGGTTACAAGGAACCAAAAGAGAACGGCGGCGGCTATACGGCTGATCTGACCAGGAGATTTAACACAGAACTCGGTTCAGCGATTGCCGGCTCTATTCCGCGGACTGTTGCCACAGCAAAAGCTGTTGCCGATCCTGAAACAGCCTGGACTGACGGTAAAATAGAAAAACTCCTGAAGCCCCTCAGGGACATAGTGGAGGCAATATGAGCCAGAAACAGTTCAAACAGAAATCAATCCGGCCCATCAGCGTAGAGGAGCTGCGGCCCTCACCTGAACTCCTCGAAGTGCAGAGCTTCCTGCCCATCAGCGCAGAGGACAGGGAGAGGCTTAAAAAGGACATAGAGCAGTCCGGTGAAATCCGTGATCCAATAAAGATATATTTCGACAAAGAGGGCAATCCCCTGATCCTCGGCGGGTTCAACCGATGGCACATAGCCCAGGAACTCGGCTGGCAGTTTGCCCCCTGCGAGGTCATGGATGTGGCCCCTAAAGAAAGGCGTGAGCTTGCAATAATGGACAACCTGGCCCGCCGCCACATGACCAGGGAGCAGAAGCAGAAGATCGTTGAGATGTTCTTAAAGAATGACCCCGTACAGTCGGACAGGACCATCGCAAAAAAAACCGGAGCTGATCACAAGACAGTCGGTGTCGTAAGGTCCAAGCTTGAATCAACCGGGGAAATTCCCCAGTTGGAAAAACGGGCTGGTGCTGATGGCAAAATCCGTAAAGCTGAACCTGCGAAACCGGTAAAGCCTGAGAAGAAATCAACCGGGGAAATTCCCCAGTTGGATAAAAAATCCGCTCAGGCAGATAGTCCGGCCAGTCCATCCGTTACTAAACAGGTCAATCCTCTTGAACCTAAGATAAATAAGCTGATAGGGGTCTATGAATCTAATATAAAGCAATTAAATCAAAGAAAAATAGAAAAGGATAAATACCAGGCTCAGGCGAGTATTCTAAGGGTTGTTATATCTGATTTGAAAGAGTTGCTTAAAAAATAGAATTCTATATCAATAATAAATATTAGCCCCGGCTTCGCCGGGGTTTTTTTATCTCTCCACCTCAACGCAGGTGTATTCAATCTCCGCGTAAAGCTGTTCAATTTCTATCAGAATTTCATTCAGCTGCAGTTGCAGCTGGTCGGCCCTGTTCTGCCAGTTCGCAGCCTCAAGCGGATCCTCAATGGATTTTATCATCTGTTTCAGCTTGCCCAGCTGGTCTATTACCAGGTATTTCCGCTCAATCAGTTTTTCAATACTATAGCCCAGGCTCTCCACCCTCCTGGCCGCCTTTCTCTTGATTATTTCCCGCTGCTCCTCAATATCCGCCACATCATAGAACTGACTCAGGGATATGGAGGCCGAAACATAAGTTTCTGTCTCCTCGCTTGTTGCATCATTATACGGGGATCTCCTCGAAACCGAAATCTCCGGCAGAAACCGCAGGGTATCTTTCCACTGGTAAGTGTCAGCGCTGTTGATTCTGGCTTTAGCAGCTGCAACGGTTTTTTTCAGGTCCGCCTGTTCCCTCTCTCTACCGTTAATTTCTTCAGCATACAGGCCGAAACTGTAAATAAAAAGACTTGCCATTAAGATAGAGTATGTTACTTTATTTCTCATAAATACCCCTATGAAGGTGATCACGGATGAAGCCAGTAGTATTGCTCGCACAGGTAAAAGAACTGCAAGGTTATATCAAAGAGATCAAAGACCTTGATAAGGATAATCTCGTAGAAATTAATAAAAAACTCGTTAAAATAATGTCAGAAGTTAATGAAAATCTGGAAAAAATCTGATGAAAATTTTTTGCGTTTTTCATCTCCTTTTGTTCAAAGAAATATTGAACGAAATCACTCTTTTGTTCCAAAAGCCCCCGGAAAGGTATGTATATGTATCATTTGAGTCATGGTTTTATCATGATTATTGTGAAGATTCTGGTTCGTTTTCCGGCCGTAAACCGGGTATAATTTAAGCAGATTAATTACATGGATGTAGATAAAATCTGATGAAACAGCAGGCAAAAAAACTTCCCCTCTTCCTTTCTCAGAAAGAAGTAGAAAATTTGGTCCGCGGAGTACGTAAAGACAGGCATAAACTTGGTCTTTATCTTATGGGCTATGGCGGCCTCAGGGTTTCTGAGATGTGCAGCCTGAAGATTTCAGACATACACCTGCAGAGGGGCTTCATGAAGATTAAGGGCAAAGGAGGAAAGGAGAGGATCGTCCCGATTAACGCAACTCTTCAGAAAATGATCGAAACATACCTCACAAGGTACGGTCATAAATTGAATCCGGACTCCCCTCTTCTTGGTGGTGCCAGAAACTCCTGGCATTATGTTATAAAAAAATACTCCTCTCAAAACCTGGGCAGGACTGACGTTCACTGCCACACACTCCGGCACTCCTTCGCAACGGGGCTTTATGAAAAGGAAGTACCCATTGAACGGATCAGCCAGATCCTCGGCCATTCCAAACTTGACACAACCCTGATATATTCCCGGATCTCCATAGAGCAGAAGAAAGAGGCGGTTATGACCCTTGACGGTCCAAAGGGGAGGCTCTTCACATTAACCAGGAACTTTAAAAAACGAACCGATATAACTGTCCGCAGTGCGGGTACTCTGATCGGCAGGGAAAGGGAACTGGAGCAGATCACCCGCCTGCTGCAGCAGAAGACCTCTGTGATCCTCTCCGGGGTAAAGGGGAGCGGCAAGTCCGCGATCCTCCGGAATATCCCCGACACGGTTTTTGTCGATGAGTACCGGAAGAAACAGACCCTGGTAAAGATAATTCTTTCAGCATCAGCTGGTCCCGACGGTTCCCCCCTCTCCGATGATCCGAAGGTCTATAAAGAAGCCGAAAAGCAACTGAAGAAATTGTCTATTGATGAGCTGCTGAATGAGTTAAAGAATTTTAACAAGGTAATAATCTTCGATGACATCACGGGACTTTCAAAGCTGGACCGCCAGACAGTTTCTAAACTGTCAGAACTAACGCCGGTCCTTGCGGCCAGTTCCAGAAACGCAGACAAAAAACTGTTTAAAACCTTTATCGAAGTGAAGCCCCTGAAGCGACATCATACCAGGCTGATTCTCTCCGAGATGGTCCAGATCACAGACCCCCGGAAGAAGGAGCTCCTCATTGATGATGTTCTTCATCAGGCAGGTGACAATCTCAAAGAAGCTGAATATATCGCCCGGCAGCTCACTATGGGAAAAACCAGTGAAGAGGTTATAACTGACGAAAGGATCAGCAACCAGATATCAATTGCTCCGGTGCTTTTAATTTTTGTGTTGTTTTTTGCAGCTTATGTGCTCAAGTCTTATGCATCTGCAATGGTGGCATTAAGCTATGCCCTGCTCGTTGTATTCAGAATGGTGTTTTATAAATATATATTTATGCCGGCGAGTAAGAAGTGACCGCCTCCACCCATTACGCATTCTCATACCTTTTATGTGCCGCGGCCGGAATGGAACCTCAGACCGGGCTCATAGCCTCACTGTTTGCCCTGCTCCCGGACATAGACCATCCGGAGAGTACCATCGGCAGGTTATTCAGTCCGGTATCAAAAAGCATCCAGCGCAAATATGGACACCGCACAGTGACACACTCAGTCTTTGCAATAATGGCAATGTCAGTCATTCTTGTTCCTTTCCTCATCCTTGCCCCCTCCGGGGGTGCGGGGGCGTTCAGTGCAGGTTTGAAAGGTTTATACTTCGCTGCCCTTCTCGCGTTCTCTTCACACATCTTTATAGACCTGTTCAACAAGTCCGGGGTCCGGCTCTTTGCCCCATTCTCACAGAAAGAATATATATCATTCAGAACACCCTCCCTGCGTATCCTGGTATCATCATGGCAGGAATACATCCTGTTGTTTATAATTGTATTCTTCGCTTTTACAGTCACAGGTGAAGGCTTTTCAATCCACAAGGCAGCCAGGTCCCTGGGGAAGATGCTCTACAAGAACTATGACAATGCCCTCAAGGATTACCAGGAGAACAGCCAGTACCTCTGTATTGCCCATATCGATTACTATGACAGCATAGAACGCCGTAAGGTTGTCGAAGACCTGCAGGTGCTCAACATGTACCCCATGACAGGGGTGTTTCTTCGGAACAATGAAAGGCTTGTAATCGGCAAGGAGAACATCAACGAGATCACCATAGACCGGACCGAAAAGCAGATAGTTTCGCGTCGTATCTCCGGTAGTGATCCGGTTCTCTTGAGTTCGCTTCCTGAAGGAGCTTATATATCCGGAACAATTGATGTTAAGAACTATTTCCCTGAAATTAAATCGAACAACTTCCTGGTTGTAGACCGCAGAACAGACGGTGCAACCTTTACATTGAAGTGCGCTGCACCCTGGGAAATCTCCCGCATCCTTAACCTTCATAACGAAATCGGTACAGAGGTGGAGAAGCTTAAAAAGCAGCTCTGTTCATACCAGATAGACCAGCTGCGAATTGAGGAAGACAGCTTAAAAAAAAGGATTGAAACTTTACGCAATAAGGGATTATACAAAAATTACGGTCCAATCTCAAAGCTCAGAGACCAGCTTAAAAAGGTCCAGTCAAAGATCAGCTCACTCGAAATGAAAGAATCCCTGGGTGGTGATGCAGAAATTCAGGAGAAGATCAACCTGCTTGAAAACGGGTTTCACTTCTGGTTTGACCTGGTGGTTTTTGAGATGTAATAAAACGTAGTATTATAAATAATGAAATTTTATCATTGTTTATAAACAGATACATATGAAAAAATTAAATTTTTAAGGAAATCTAATATGTCGGAAAGCAATAATACTCTTACTAAGAATGCTATTAAGCATTTTATTCTAAAAATTGATTTCAGTCCTCCTGAATTATATAAGAACAGTGTTATTGTTGAACACCTATCAAAGCACTTCGACAGGGTTGAAAAAAGAGAAATTTCGAATATCTCTCTTAAATTTACTCAACAAGAATCAGAAGTTTTAAGAAATATAAGTCACGACTATGTCATGGTTTCTGAAGCTCATTCGGTAAATATAACATTTTCTGATATCCAAAATGCATTTTGGATAGAGAGTAATAAATATACCAATAATTCTATCTATAAAGAGATGTTAGAATTAATTGTTAATGCATTTAAAGAATTATTTCCAACTTCTCAGTCACGACGAATTGGAATGCGTTATGTTAATGAGTTTACTTGTTCAAAAATGACTGATATTCGTAAAATATTTAATCCGGATGTTGCTAATATTATTAAATCAATGTTACGTAATGATTCAATTATGAGAGCTATTGCAGTTGAAGAATATAATTATACTAATTTTAAATCGAGAGTGCAATATGGTATTTCAAATAAATTTTATCCCTCAATCATCAGCACGTATGATTCAATTTTGGATATTGATTGTTTTAATGAAATTATAGCTGATATTGATGATTGGGATAATATTATTAAAGAATTAAATCATTGTGCTTATGGGATCTTCAAAGGTATGCTAAATGAAAAATATATTGAGGATTTAAAATAATGGATGACTATATAAATCCACTGCCTGAGCAAAGTGTTTTTTCTAAAACTCTTGATGTTGCATCTGTTAAACAAAGTACTCCAAAGAGAATAAAAATTGAATATGAGACAACAGGAAAAATTAAAGATTTCAGCAAAAAAACTTCAGAATAATCCTGCAAGAATTTGTCAGGGTGATATTTTTGAAAATATAGATATAATTGAAAGCTATGAAGTTAAAAAAAGTAGTATAGTTCTTGAGAGAATTAATTTTCCATATGTAATTTGTCTTAATCAAGAATGTGATTTAGAAAATGACTTTGATTCACAAAATGAAAATAAAGATTCTCATCTTCTGCATTTAGCAATTGCACCTGCTTTTATTTTTGAACAATATTTAACAGGCAAACATTGGGGGGATATATTTTTTCCTAATAATCCGCAAAAGAGAACTGATACTACAATAAAAAAAATAATGGATAATGAAATTCCACGTTTTCATTATTTAAAATTTCCTGATACCGATTTGCCTGAATTGATAGTTGATTTTAAACATTTTTTTACAATTAATCGTAATACTTTATATACTCAGTTAGATAATCGATTATGTTCGCTTGATGTTTTATTTAAAGAAAAAGTAAGTCAGCGTTTTTCTTATTATATTTCTCGCATTGGACTTCCTGAATATTAATCGATTATAATCAGGTTTTGATTTTGTGCCAACACTATACTACCGCCCTGATGTTTTCACCATCAAAAAAATTCTTGCTAATAAATTTAATTTGTTGATCATTATAAAAAATTTAGTATCAACATAAAAAATGGAATAAACCATGTCCTTTAACGAAAATACTCGTGTAAAAATCCCAGCGATCCTGCATCTCTGCAGGCTGGGTTATAACTATATATCACTCGCCGGTGCAGTCCGCGACGAGTCCACAAATATCTTCACAGAAATATTCTCAAAAAGTATTAAGAAGATAAACGAGGCAGCTGATCTCCAGGATGACGATATTAAAAGGCTGCTTGAAAATATCTCCCTTGCGCTTGATAACGAAGATCTTGGCGAAGCATTTTACACAATGCTTACCTCCACATCATCACCCAAACTCATAGATTTTAAAAATTTTAACAATAATACATTTCATGTCGTAACCGAACTCACATATAAAAACAGCGAAGATGAATTCAGACCCGATATTACACTTTTAATAAACGGTATGCCACTTGCATTCATAGAAGTTAAGAAACCAAATAATCATGAAGGCATTCTGGCTGAAAGGGACCGTATAAACGTCCGTTTTAAGAATAAGAAGTTTAGAAAGTTTATAAATATATCTCAGTTACTGGTCTTTTCAAACAACATGGAGTACGACAATGATCCCATAGAGCCCATACAGGGGGCATTTTACTCGTCAACGTCATACAATCAGGCCAGCTTTAACTATTTTAGGGAAGAGGAGCAGCTGGACCTCTCTTGTATTCTTATACCTGAAAATGACGATATTGAAAACTTCATACTTAAAGATAATAACCTCTCTGCAATTAAGAATTCTCCGGAATTCATAACAAATAAAAATCCACTGTCCCCCACAAACCGCATAATAACCTCACTCTTCAGTCATGAACGTCTGGCCATGATCCTGAAATACTGCATAGCTTATGTACGTGAAACAAAAGGCATTGAGAAGCATATAATGCGCTATCCTCAGTTCTTTGCTACAAAAGCAATAAGAGAAAAACTTGATAGTGGTATCACCAAGGGTATTATCTGGCATACCCAGGGGAGTGGAAAAACCGCCCTCGCCTATTACAATGTAAGTTATCTAACGGATTATTTTCATGGCAGGAATATAGTTCCAAAGTTTTATTTCATCGTTGACCGCCTCGACCTTATGACACAGGCAAAAAGAGAATTTGAAATCAGAGGTTTAACAGTCCATACAGTTGATACAAAAGATGGTCTTTTGAAAAGTTTTAAACTTAAACAGGCAATTCATAATCTTTCCGGCAAACGTGAAATTACTGTAGTCAATATACAAAAGTTCAAAGAGGACAATAACGTAGTACAGCAGGCTGATTACGATATATCTGTCCAGCGTATCTATTTTCTCGATGAAGTTCACCGCAGCTATAAACCAACTGGCAGCTTCCTGGCTAATATGATAAATTCAGATCGTGATGCCATTCTCCTTGGTTTAACTGGCACACCCCTGATTTTAAAAAATAAGCAATATTACGAAACCTTTTCAGACAAAAAAAGTACAAAGACAAAATCCACAGACACATTCGGCAATTATATACACAAATACTATTACAACTCATCAATAGCTGATGGTTATACATTGCGTCTAATCCGTGAGGGTATAGAGACAAACTATAAAATACAGCTTGAGCAGGCATTAAAAGAGATAGAGATACTTAAAGGTGATGCCGAGAAAAAGATAATTTACTCTCATGAAAAATTCGTAGAGCCCATGCTCGATTACATAATCAACGATTTCATAAAAAGTCGTACCCGTTTTGCTGATCATTCAATAGGTGGCATGGTTGTTTGTGACAGCTCTGAACAGGCAGAAAAGCTATTCGAAATATTTATTCACAAATATAATCCTCAGCAGAATACAATAGCAGTTGTTTCTACTGATCACCTTAAACTTGCCTCTCCTGGTGATGAATATAAAGCATATACACAAGACCAGCAGAAAAGTCTCACCGCATCTTTAATACTTCATGACTTCGGTTCAAAAGGTGAAAGAAAGGTAGAGGTAGAAGATTTTAAAGAGGGTAAAATAGATATCCTGTTTGTCTACAGTATGCTACTCACTGGTTTCGATTCTAAAAGATTGAAAAAACTCTACATGGGCCGTGTGATCAGAGACCATAATCTTCTCCAGACCCTTACCCGTGTCAATCGACCATACAGGGACTTCAGGTACGGTTATGTTGTAGATTTCGCCGATATCCGCAAAGAGTTTGATTCAACAAACAAGGCATATTTTGACGAGCTTCAGGAAGAACTTGGCGATGAAATGGGTACATATTCCAATCTCTTTAAGACTCCTGAAGAAATCGAAGCAGAGATCCTCGATATAAAAGAGAAGCTCTTCCATTTTGATATAACAAATGCAGAAATATTCTCACAGCAGATAAGTGAAATTAAGGATCGCAAACAGGTACTTGAAATTAAGAAAGCCCTTGAAAACGCCCGGAACCTTTATAACATAATTCGTTACTTTGGTCATTTTGAACTACTCGAAAAAACAGACTTTAAAAAGCTAAACCAGCTCTACAATGTAACAGCAAGTTATCTTGATAATCTTAACCTCCATGAAGCAATAGCAAACAATGTTGATACTACCAACCTGCTTAATGTGGCTCTGGAAAATATCCTCTTCATGTTTCGTAAGGTATCGGAAGAGGAGCTAATAATAGCAGACCAGCTTAAGGACATACTTCGTAAAACGCGTGAAGCGTTAGCTGGTAATTTCGATCAGAAGGACCCGCACTTTGTATCTCTCTATGAAGAGCTTAAACGTCTTTTTAATAAAAAGAATCTTGATGAAATATCACAGGAAGAAATGAAGCAGAACATCGAATCGCTGCAGCAGATATTTGATAAAGTATCAGAATTAAACCGTAAGAACAACCTTCTCCGGGCAAAGTATGAAAATGATGCCAAGTATGCACGCGTACACAAAAGGATTCTTGAAAAAGGCAGTATAACTAAAAAAGAGAGTGCTATTTTTGAAACACTTATGAACATTAAGAAGCTCACAGATGACAGCGTTCTCAGTAATATTAAAATGCTTGAAAATGAAAGCTATTTCACTAACCTGCTCATGCCTCATGTAATTGATGAATTCAGTAAACTCAAGGTTGATCTTGAACCCGATTCAGCAAGATTCATCAACTCATGCGTGGCAAAAGAATATATGAATGAATTTCAGGGAGTAAATACGTGGTAACACAGGATTTTACAGCCAGTACAAAGAAACTTATTGATGACCTCAAGGGCGTATGTGCAAACTATGGTCTGGGGAATGACGGAAATGAATTTAAAATAATAACCCAGGTTTTCCTGTATAAATTCATGAATGACAAGTTTAGTCATGAAGTTAAACAGCTTGATTCAAATCTTAAAAACTCTCCCAATTGGGAACAGGATATAGCAGTCTATACAGATAAAAAATACGAAATGCTTCTCCTTCGCATGGGCCCTGACAGTGCCAAATTAAAAAGGGAACATTTTTTATCATTTCTCCATAATAACCAGAATAGTGAAGAGTTTGCCAAACTCTTCGATGATACACTTCGAGATATAGCAATATTTAACAATGATATATTTTCCGTAAAAACCGGTTCAGGCGTAAAGGTTACACTCTTTGATGAGCTTAGCCAGTTTATCGCCGACAAGTCCCAGCGTGATAACTTCTGCCGGGCATTGATTAACCCACTTGTGAATTTCAGCTTTGAAAAAATCTTTCATCAGAAATTCGATTTCTTCTCAACAATATTTGAATACCTGATTAGCGATTATAACAAAGACGGCGGTGGGAAATATGCAGAGTATTATACCCCTCATGCCGTGTCTAAAATAATGGCGTCTATTCTTGTCGATAAGCCTGTGAAGAATGTCACTTGCTACGATCCTGCGGCAGGTTCTGGTACACTGCTTATGAACCTTGCTCATGCCATAGGTGAGAAAAATTGTACAATATATTCCCAGGATATATCCCAGAAGTCCTCCAGCATGCTTCGTCTTAACCTTATACTGAATAATCTTGTCCATTCAATACAGAATATTATTCAGGGAAATACTCTTAAAGACCCCTATCATAAAAAGGGTGATAAACTTGCAACATTTGATTACATTGTTTCAAATCCGCCATTCAAGCTCGATTTCAGCGACTGGCGAAATGACCTTGATACAAAGCAGAACAACGAAAGGTTCTTTGCGGGCATTCCAAAAATACCAGCAAAGGATAAAGATAAGATGGCAATTTATCTACTTTTTATTCAGCATATCATGTATTCTCTTTCAGATAAGGGGAAAGCAGCAGTTGTTGTTCCCACCGGGTTTATTACAGCACAGAGCGGTATAGAAAAGAATATTCGTGAAAAGCTGGTTGATCAAAAGATGCTTCGTGGCGTGGTTTCGATGCCCAGCAATATATTTGCCACAACAGGTACAAACGTATCGGTACTCTTTCTTGATAAGTCAAATATCAAAGGTGATATAGTTCTCATGGATGCATCTAAGCTTGGAACAACTATTAAGGATGGTAAAAACCAGAAAACCCTGCTCTCCTTTGATGAGGAAGAACTCATTGTTAAGACTTTTAATGAGCATAAGGCGGTTGAAGATTTTACTGTTGTTGTATCCTATGAACAAATCAAAGAGAAAAATTATTCACTAAGTGCTGGTCAGTATTTTGATGTGAAGATTGAATATGTGGATATTTCACCGGAAGAGTTTGAAGCAATAATGAAAGGTTTTGAAGATAACCTAAATCAGCTTTTTACCGAAAGCAGGGCATTGGAAACCGATATTAAAAATAATCTACAAGGTTTAAAGTATGAATAATTGGCAACAACAGAAATTAGGTAATGTTGCGGATGTTATATTAAGCAATGTTGACAAAAAAACGGATGAAAACGAAAGAACTATTCGTCTGTGTAATTACACTGATGTTTATAAAAACTCGTTCATCAATATTAAAAAATCCAAAAATTTTATGATAGCTTCTTGCAACGAAAATGAGTATGATAAATTCCTTTTAAGAAAAGGTCAGGTTGCAATTACAAAAGATAGTGAAACACCAGATGATATAGGTGTTTCAACATACATTACGGATGATTTTGAAGATGTTGTATTAGGTTATCACTTATCATTAATAACGCCCTATATGGATAAGCTGAATGGCAGATTTTTATATTATTGGTTAAATACCAGACAATCAAAAAGATATTTTGAAAACAATGCTGGTGGGAGTGGACAACGGTGCACCCTGACTTTAGATTGTATAAAATCAATCCCCTTACATCTTCCAAACCCCCAAACCCAGCAACGCATTGCCGCTGTCCTCTCCTCTCTCGACGCAAAAATTGAACTCAACAATCACATCAATGCCGAGTTGGAAGCTATGGCAAAAACTCTTTACGACTACTGGTTTGTGCAGTTTGACTTTCCCGATAAAAACGGCAAACCTTATAAGTCTAGCGGTGGTAAGTTAGTATGGAATAACGAGTTAAAGCGGGAAATTCCGGAGGGTTGGGAGGTTGAAAGCATAGAACAATGCTGTGATATTATTGATTGTCTTCACTCAAAAAAGCCTGATTACAATTTTGAAAATGATTATTCATACTTGTTACAATTGGAAAATCTTTTAAACAATGGTTTAATTGATATTTCATATAAATACTATGTTTCATATGATGATTATAAAAAATGGACTTCCAAAATTGAAGTTAGAGAAAATGATATTTTAATTACTAATGCTGGTCGTGTTGCTGCAACTGTTCAAGTGCCAAAGGAAATTATAACTGGTATAGGACGTAATATTACCGCGATAAGACCTACTAAAATCAAACCTACATATTTATTTTTATCTTTTCGTGGTATTGACATGTTAAGACAGATTAAGTGGAATACTGATTCTGGTGCTTTTTTTTCAAGTTTTAATGTAAAAGGAATAAAGAATTTATTTGTTTTAAAACCCCAAGTTAATATTGAAGATAATTTCGAACTATTAGTTTATTCTCTTAGAAGAAAAAGAGAATTACTACAAAATGAAAATCAAGTTTTAGCACAAATCCGCGACTGGCTCCTCCCTATGCTTATGAATGGTCAGGTTAAGGTAATGTAGACGACATTACTATAAAATTATATTATTAATAGGATTAACTAATGGAAGCAGGTAAACGCCGAATAACCGACATCTTTACACAAACAAGAATTCTCGAAATACCTTTCTTTCAAAGAAGCTATGTCTGGGACGAGCCGAATTGGGATCGTTTTATCGAAGACATGATAAATGTTAGTCAGTACCGTAAAGATTATTTTATGGGTTCGGTAATTCTTAAACAACTTAATCAGCCTAGCAATAATGGAATTGGTGATTGGCGTATTGTAGTAGATGGCCAGCAGCGTCTGACAACGATAATTCTTCTTTTTAAATTATTGCATGAATTAAATCCGGAAAACGATTTCCAACGTCTATTTTATAATATAAAAAAAGAACTCTCATTCAAGCATAACCATTCAGATATAAGGATATTTGAGACTATACTTCAAAATGAATTAAATGATGATCTGCTTGCCGAATTTCAAAACCATAATATTCTTAAATGTTATCAGTATTTTCAGAAATATATCGACGATATTCAAAAAATAGATTATGGTGCCTTATTGACTTGTCTGTATTTTGTCGGTATAGACCTTTCACCAGGTGAAGATGAACAGCAGATTTTTGATACAATTAACTCTCTTGGTGTATATCTGACAACTGCTGAACTGCTAAAGAACTATCTGTTTAGTCGATCAGAAATTGATTATTTTAATACAACATGGAAACAGACTTTTGAGAAAGATGAATCAATTCGCGAGTACTGGGAGCAGGATCTGACTTCGGGCCGCAGGGATCGTATGACTATCGATCTGTTTCTTCAATCATTTCTTCTAATAAAAAGTAAAGCGAATACAAAGTATGCAGGCATTGAAAGTCTTTTTAGTAACTACAAGAAATATCTTGATGAAGGCTCTATTGACCAGAAAGAATTTATTAAGGGAATGATGACCTATGCAGAAATCTTTCGTTTAAACATTGATCCAGAATGTGTAAACGAAGACATAGAACGTACAAGTGCGATTAACAGACTTGGAGTGATTATATTTGGTTTAGATACAACCACGGTTGTACCATACATTCTGTACGTTTTAAATAATGTTTCAAATAAAGAAGAACAACATGCGATTTTCTCTTATCTCGAATCGTATTTGATGCGCAGGCTTATTTGCAAAGATACAACTAAAAACTATAACAATTTTTTCTCAAGCCTGATCCGAAATGAAATAAATACAAAAAATAAATTGATGAAGCAGATATCTTCTTCTGAAGAAAATACAACACGAATGCCGGTTGATGAAGATTTGAAAAATGCTTTCAATGATAGTGTGTTAAGTAACCAGCAGGCTAAAACAGTTTTGTATATGATTGAATTAAGTATTCGTTCTCATAAGGATGCAACAACTCTTCTGCCTTATAATAGATATTCCCTTGAGCATCTTCTACCAAAAAAATGGCGAAACAATTGGAAGGATGTTAAAAATGGTGATGATGCAGATTATCGTGATAAAATAAAACTTAAATTGGGTAATCTTGCGATAATACCACAAAAACTTAACTCGTCTCTTAGCGATGCAAAATGGAAGACTAAAGTGTCCGAAAAAGGTTTAAAAGCTCATAGCTCCGGGATTAAAACACTCGAAAAATATCTTGAACTTGAATTTTGGAATGAAACACAAATTATCAAACGTGGTAAAGATTTATGTACCCATGCATTGAAGATTTGGCCTTTATAGTTATATAAACGACTGTAATAATCGGTATGGATTTTTGATTTTAATACAGGTTGAATAATGACCCTCACAAAAGAATACAGCAGCTGGTTCACAGAACTAAAGCAGAAGATAAATAAAGCCAGGCACAAAACTGCTCTGTCAATTAATTCTGCTCTCATCGAACTTTACTGGGAACTTGGCAAAGATATAGCCCTTTCAGAATCAACTGCCTCATGGGGCAGCGGTTTTATTGACCGTCTCTCCCGTGATCTTACTCTTGAATACCCTGACATGAAAGGTTTCTCCCGCCGCAATCTTTATTCAATAAGACAGTTCTATCTTTTTTATTCTGCAGAATCATCAATTGTGCCACAGGCTGCGGCACAAATTCCCTGGGGCCATAACCGGCTCATAATCAGCAAAGTAAAAGATATTCAGGAAGCTCTGTTTTATGCAAATTCAACAATTGAAAACGGCTGGTCCAGGGATGATCTTGAAGGTCAGATAATAAAAGGTCTTTACGGCCGTAAAGGTAAATCAATCACAAACTTTGATACAACACTCCCGGCCATACAGTCAAAACTTGCGGTTGAGATATTGAAAGATCCATATAATTTTGACTTTCTCGGTTTAGGTGATGATGCTCAGGAACGCCAGGTAGAACTTGAGCTTATGCACCGGATCACAGATTTTATGCTCGAACTCGGAAAAGGCTTCGCCTTCGTTGGCCGTCAATATCAATTGTTAGTCAGTGATAATGAATACTTTATCGACCTTCTGTTTTATCACCTTGATCTCAGATGCTATGTTGTAATAGAACTCAAATCCGGTAAGTTCAAACCGGAGTATGCCGGCAAATTGAACTTCTATCTCTCCGCAATTGACAGCCAGGTTAAACGTCCGGAAGACAACCCATCAATCGGAATAATACTTTGTAGATTAAAAGACAGAATCGAAGCAGAATATTCATTGCGGGATATAAATAAACCTATTGGTATCAGTGATTACATCCTTACTCAGGCCATACCTGCAGAAATGATAAACCGATTACCTACAGTTGAAGAACTCGAAGAAGAACTCTTTGAAAAGATTTCAGATATTGAACAATCAGAGTGAACAGTTTGAAACTTTTTTTCGCTCCACAAATTTTCTTCGTCACTTCCCTCCCCTTTCCGTCATTTACATTATGACAAGCCATGCTCTAAAATAGACTCTATATTAATTAATACACCTTCTAATGTGACATAAAAAAAGTGTTGATTAATTTTTTATAGTATTTTACTATACCAATTAATACTTAAAGCTCTTTTTTATCTCATGCGGGTTCACTTTTTGCCGATGTTTTAGAGTGTAATATTTTAAACGGTTCGGCAAAATAAAAAGGCCTGAAGCTGGAACTTCAGGCCCGATGTTCAGGGTGTTACCCCGAATTGACTAATTAACTTGTTGGATAGAACATACTATCCCCGCTCTATTTTTGTCAATTCTAAAAACACCCTAAAATGTAAAATTATAATAAAGAGGGTGTTCTATCTATGAATGAATTCCGTTTATCCTTCACGCTTTTTTTTTGCAAACACCGGTTTGGTGAAACACAATCGCAATTAATCACTAACAGCTGACACGAGTCACCGGAACAAAGCCAGTGATCCGCGTAAGCCGGAACATCATTAAACTCGTCAGGCGTCTGGGGAGTGACCTTGAGGACTATCGCTACTACTGCATAGCCAGGCATCACTATTCCCTGCGCTCAGGGATCTTCTCCCTTGACGAGTTCTGTGACCTGCTTCACGCGGAATACGACTATGCGTCACTTCACCGCAGGCCGGGCAATGACCGTAAAAAGTTCAAAGCCCGCCTTGTGGCAATCATTAATGAATCAGTATTATTCTCAGAACTCCTGGACGGCCGCTACAAGGCCAATTCCGAAAAGGGGTTGCTCTCCAGGTACAACAAGGGTAACAACCGGTCCAACTGGTACGAGATCCCTGACAAAGCAATATTATCATCAAAAAAACAGTTCTTTGACTTCTGTGTAGGCTCACTCCTTGCAGGCGGCCGCTTCCAGGCCAACAAAAAGACCGCACAGTTCTGCGGGGTCACGGTCCGCCGCATCCAGTACGCAACGTCAAGGAACAACAAAAACAGCTTATTCATTAAACGATATAATTTTCTGGAGGACTTCACCGGCACTTATGAAGATGTCGAGAAGTTCCGCGCTATACTATTCAATGCGCATGGAATAACATCCCCACTCCCCCGGAAGCATAAAAGGGAATGGGTGATGAGGCTAAACGCACCCAATACTTACAGGGCAAACACGTTGTGCGGGGTTAAAGGGGACAGGGCACAACCACTGAAGGCTGACGTAAGGAAAGAGGGCTGCTGGTTTATTCCTGCAGTAGAATACAATAAGCAGCTGAACCTTTTCGAGACCGAAGACAAGCGCTGGTTTTTCAATGACAGGCTCTACACGCTTGACCGATACGTTCAGGACAACAGCAAGTACCTGTCATGAATATAGTTGTATTTTTTATCTTATTGTTTTTAATCACCCTAAGGGGTATTCGGCCTATCCGTTCCGGCATGTCCGGCGGCTGTTCACGGTCAAATCGTGTTACCGGCATTACGGCCGTGTGTTACGGGTTAACAGGCCCTTTGTGTTTTAAATCTGGGGGATGATACCGGCAAAGTGTCCGCAGGGCAGCTGGTACCCGGCGGGCGGCAGCCCCGCCCTCCCTGGTCTTATCTGATGTGGGTTTAATTTTATGTCGGCCTCTGTGCTGCTTCTCCTTGCCATGGATTGCGGCACATCCCGGGGCGGAGTACGCCATCCCCTCCGCCCCGGATTTTTAAATTAAGGAGCGTATTTATGCGTTTTAAATTGTTTTTAATAGCCCTTTTCGTCTCTTTTACGGCCTCAGCAGCACCTGAAAAGGCCACAGTGACAAAAATAGTCGATGGAGACACCATCTACGTAAATCAAAACGGAAATACCCTGAAGGTGCGTTTAATAGGCATAGATACGCCCGAAAGCAGGTACAACAGCAAGGCAGAACGTGATTCTGACCGTTCCGGTGAGGATCTCAAGGCCATACTCGCCCAGGGTAAACGGGCAACGGCATATTTAAAGTCGATCCTCCGCAAAGGTGATTCAGTTACCCTTGAATATGATCTCCAGCAGTATGATAAATACGGCCGGACCCTGGCATACGTCTATCTGTCAGATGGTCGAATGGTTAATGAGCTTATAATTGCCTCCGGTTACGCCTCCCCCATGACAATCCCGCCAAACATAAAATACAAAGACCGCTTTTTGCAGGCCTACCAGGCAGCCCGCGCAAAGAAACTCGGACTCTGGTCGGAGGAATAACCATGGAATTCCCATTAAACCAGCAGGAGCTAAACCCTGAATATGTGACAAATGTACTCGAATCAAAGTCTATAAAAATGATTTCCGCTTATGCTGTTTTTCAGAAGAACTCTGCCCGCCTGGTAAAATCATTTAAGCTACAGATTAATACCTATGGATCGATTAACCTCATTCCTGCCCCTGTTCTTCAAAAATATCATGATGCATTTAGCAAACTCTTCAATCATTTTAAGACATTACGGGCTGATCTAGACAGACAGATGAACGAAAACACTAAACATTTAGAAGAGCTGGATGATTCAGGAGCTGAAGATTCCTTCATTTATAAGTTATACCGTAAAAAACAGGGCCGCCTGCAGCAGAAGATAGAGTATTATGACAGTATTTATGTTTTATATGTTGCTGTGATATTCGTTGTTGAACAGGAAATATAAAATTTTTAAAAGCATGCATACCTTCACAAACGTATAGGTCACTGTGTGTCATACCCTCTATGTTATTCTGAATTAACATATAAAATCAAAGGGATGGGCTTATGAAGAAAGTATCAGTTATATTTATGTTCGTTTTTCTTATCGGTTGCGGTGCGTCCATGATCGGCGGTCTCCGTGGTGACTATTATGAAGGCAGGATCGGTCAGTCTGTAGATGAATTTGAAGGTTATTCGGCTACATTCGTTAATCTTGCCATGCCCTCTTTTTCATATATGGCAGAAATGGCTCTGCGTTTTGAAAAGGTGGCTCAAAAGAATAAACCTACAATTTATGTTATGAGTTCTTATCTTTATCAAAATGACTGGTTATTTGTAAAAAAACTTAAAATTAAACTTGATGATAAAATGTATGAATTCGATTCAGTAAAAGATTCAAGAAATGTCTTGAATGGTGGTTATATCGAAGAGCTGAATTATTATGCTATAGGCCGTAATTTTATAGAAAAAATGGCAAATGCAGGAACTGTATCAATAAGGCTTGTCGGTAAAGATTATTATATGGAGATGAATTATGAATCCAGGCATAAGTCTTTATTACAGGATTTCTTAACTCAGACAAAATAACCAGATGCAAAAAAGCCCTGCGGTAAGTGCCCCGGGGCTTTTATTAAAACTCAATCTTTCCTCTCGCACAGCCTCACGATTAACCTCCAGCAGCAGAAATTTAAACTGTACCCGCACCTCCGATAAGTGGCATTATGCCGCCACGCCCTGGACTTAAACATCGCATTGATAATTTTTTATGTGTGGAACTTGCCTCAGTAATAATACTTGCGGCATCAGGGCGGGGTACCCTCGCCTACAGCCAATTAACACCCGGTTCAGCGTCCGTGCTTCACCGGCCGCTCACTCTTCCTCCGTTCGCTGTGTTAATTGGCTTCCGGTCTCGGCGAACATAATGCAACTTATCGAAAGTGCGTAACTTGTTGTGAATGAGAACTTTAACCGCCCCGGTCGCGAGGTGGTGCTATCTTTAACTGTTTCTTGAAAACTTATTCTGGCAGAAAACTTCTTTTTAACTCCCCGTACAAACAAATCCCGCTTCGCCCGCATCAGCCACATCCACAACTCATTCCGGCTGACGAAATAACCGTAAGTTCCTGCGGCTGCTGCGACCTCCAATTTTGCTTTTTTAAACAATGCATATTCCAGCTTGTAATAGTCGTGCCGGGTGACTTTTAGTTTTTTACATAAAACTACAGCGGAGACCGCTACGACCGGGATTTTCTGTAATTGTATATTTTCATACCCGGTTTGTGAGCCTGCCGAACCACGGACGTATCGCCCACCTCTATTTTATAAAAAAACCGGTTTAATCGTGCCGTATAACTTTTTTACTTCTTATCGCATTTTTATCAAAAATTTTTCATCAAAATCATAATTCCATCGTATTACTAATATGTACTACCAATCTCTATGTGAAGAAAAACCAGTTTACAAACCGGCTCTTGAAAGATGGAACCAATACAAATCGATCTGGATAAAGCACTGGCCGGAATTTGAAAAAATATATCCTTCCCGGTTTGAAAAACATTACGGTCCGCTCGATGAAGATAAAGTCGAAGAGGTTAAAAAACTTGTTCAATGCGGCGAGTTTAAAAATGGATTTCAGCGGCATATCTGCCCCGATTGCGGATTAACTTTAATTGTGCCGTTTACCTGCAAGTCAAGGCTGTGCCTCTCCTGCGCACGTAAACGCCTCTTCGGCTGGTCTTTTAACTTATCCTGCATAATGAATACAAACTTAAAGCATAATCACGTTACATTTACAATTCCGGGAACATTATCGCATATACTCTTTGAAAGAAAATATCAACCGGAGCAGATGATCACAATAGCTGCTAATGTATTTAGAAATATGCTTATATCATCAGCAAAGCTGAAAGGTAAAGAGTTCCAGCCGGGAATCCTTGCAACATTGCATAAAAGCGGGAATGGGCTCAATTCGAACCCACATGTTCATCTTATTGGTACACGGGAAATTATTGATACCAAAACCGGAGAGATAATTGAGAATGTTTACATGCCGTATAAAAAGATACGGCATGTATGGAAGATAGCTTTTTTAAATCATCTGGTAAAACAGAATATACTCACAACAGAGGAATCTACTGCGTTAAACAACAAATTTGCAAATGGCTTCCACGTTTTTTTCCAACCGATAGAAGGCGATGCAAATGAAGTCTTATTCAGAACGGCAGAATATATCGCTACCGGATATTTTCATAACAGTCAAATCACCGCAGTTGATCATGTTAAGAAAACAGTTACTTTCAAATATAAAAGCTGGGTTGATCGGGGAACGCGAGAGAAAAGTTTTAAGACTCGAACCATGGATCTTTATTCCTTCATGGGGCGTATGCTGTTTTTCCTTCCGGAAAAGAATAGAAAAATGATCCGGTATTATGGCATCTATGCTCACAAGCTCGATGAGAAAATAAAAAAAATTGGAACGCGTACCTGGGCGAAAGCTATAGAAAATTCATTTCAAAAGAACCCGGAAGTCTGCCCCGATTGTTTAAAATATATGATTAAAGATACAGTGTATTCATTCCGTGCGGATAACGCGATGAAGATGCTCATTAAAACTCATTCTATAATTGGCGGGTATTTTAAGCCAAATTTAAAACAGGTTAGATCGCCTTGAAAAATTTTCAAATTTTAGAAGAGATAAAGTTCTTGACTTATTTTTTTGAATGGCTGTCAGTATAACAATCATAGGAAAAGCTGTTTTTTTAACATTTGCGCGAAGCGCAAAATTTAATTTAAAGCAGGTCGTATTGAATACTTTTAGTCAAGAATAATACATTTAGACATTCCGATAAGTATCATTATGATCCTTTAACCACAGAGAGCTGAGTCGAAACTCTCTGTGAGTTATCGAAAATTCCTATATAGAAAAGATTTTTTCGCAGCTTGCCTATACCCACCTGTTACACAAAGTCATCACCAACTCCAGCGCAATTTTAAAATGTTCGCGAAACGACGTGCCTGAGCATTGCATATAACGTTTTGCTTATGCGACGTTTGCCACGGAAAGCAAAACGTTTTTGATACTAATTATTTATTACACCTATTAAATTCATGCTATAATAAGTTAGCAAATGTGCCGCCAGGCCAAGCGAGTCTTTTCGCGAGCGCAGCGAATAAGCTTTGTTATGCGCAGTAGGCTAAAATACAGTTGATAATATCAGATTGAAGCCACGGATGGCGGAAATCTGGAAAAAATTTCATAACTAATTTAAAGAACTACATAGATATCTGCTGAAACACATCATTAAGATAAACTTTTGGGGTTTTGGTTTTTAATAGTTCCCTATGTATATATTTATTTCCATCAAGTTCAGATTTCTCAAATATATACACTAAATATTCAATGTTTTTTTCTTTTTCACACGAGTAAAGATAACTTTGCTTTGTTAAAATTAGGTACAAAAAATCAAATTCAATATTGTTTCCAATATAGATATTTGTACCCTTTTTACTATTATTTAATTTAATTTGAATTTTTTTATTATTTGTATCATATCCATCAAATCCCTGTTCTCTCTGATTGTCGTTTAACCGGATATTAAAAAGTAATTTACAGATTTTTTCTCCGATATCACCCAGATATTTAGTACTCCTTAATATTTTATTATTTTCAAGTTTTTTAGTTAGATCAAAGAATTCTTTAATTAATAATAATTTTTCATCCATATTATTTATGTAACCACCAGTTTAGATTAATAATTTTTCTTTCTCCAAAAATCAGAATACAATTGTTTTTTTTCAGTTTCATCATATAATGTTACTCTGATTTTTGGACACATTGGATATTTTACTTTATATGTATTAATAATTTTTAATGCAAGATCTGATAGCTGCTGTTTGTTAAGATTTTTATCAAAAACTTTGACATATAAATCAAAATCTTCTTTAAAATTTTTTACTATTGGACCACGCTCTTCTTCAGTAACTCTACCAGAACCTTTGAATGAAAAAATTTCATAATTAATTTCATTCTTCAAACTAGAATCTGTTGAAGTCGTAGAATCTTGCTCATTACCGCAAGCAATGAGTGTAACTAAAATAAGAAATAAAAATATTTTTTTCATATTAACCTCTTTTAAGTTTATTTATAATATAAAGTAAATTATTTTTGTCATTAATTCGTAACTTACTTTTTAAATGCGATACTATTTATTAAAATCCGTCGCACGGAAGCGACGAAAAATTTTTAGCCTATTGCGCATAACGTCTTGCTTATGCGACGTTTGCGATTATAATTAACAGTTTTGTATGATATATGTTTTATTAAATCAAGAAGTTTTTAATACTTGAAGGTAGCAAATGTGGCGCAGCCCGAACGACCGCCAGGGAGTGAAGCGCATAAGCTTTGTTGTACGAAGGCGGTGAACCTCGAAAAAAGTAATTATAAAAATATAGAAGATTTTATCAATAAAATAAAGTTTTTCAGATTGTGCTCGTTAAAAGAGGTTGACAATTTTAAAAAAATTTCTAATAAATCCTTTATAATTGATTTGTTTTAGTATAAGTATTATTTAAGCTTATAAATAATTATGTATCCATATTTAATCAAATTTCAATCTAAATAAATACTTCTAATAATTTCGTTATTTTAATCTATCAATGAGGGCTATAAAAATGACTACAGATAAATTTAAAATTAATATTTTTGCACGAATAGATATCATTATAGAATTATTATTTCCTATAGTATTAGTTGGGATTTTGTTTTGGCCATCACGAGGTAGTTACTTATTTTTCAATTCTCTATACAATTCAGATAAACATATTAATCTATTTTTATTAATTGGAGCATTGAGTATTTGGTTTATAAGTTCTCTTTTCAATTTTCTTCGTTGGCTGACATATTCCGTTGAAGTATCTTCAGAAAATATTAAAATTAGTAATATTATATTAAAAAGTGAAGAAAGAATAAAGTGGGATGATATTACAGAAATATATGCAAATACAAAAGCACCTGATCTCTTTATTGCAAAAATCCGTCTTAAAAAGTATATCGAAATAAAAACAAAAGATGGAAAAATAATTAAAATTCCTAATTTTACTAGTAGATATATGGATTTACTAGTAAAATTTAGAGAATATTTTCCAAACATTAAAGTTGCATAAAAGAAATAGATTCACCGCTTTCGTACAACGTTTTGCTTATGCGAAGTCGCGGCAGTCTTTTCGCCGCGATTTGGCGTAGCCCGAACGACCGCCAGGGAGTGAAGCGCATAAGCTTTGTTGTGCGAAGGTGATGCGCCCTTAATCAAAAAGTCAGTAAAATACATGGATGTATTTTACTATTCAACAAAATAATCCTGCTTTAAGTATTCACCACGACTATCATGCATTAAACTCAAACTGGATAATAATATAAAAAACTTGACATTGTATTTATTAATTTTTAACCTTTGATAAAGTATTATTTGTTTGATTAAAAAATCTACTTTTTTTTAGCATTAAACATAATCTATACTTAAATAAAATGAGGAGGTATTATTTAATGGCATCTATTCGCAGGAGATAGAAAGGGCAATAAAATTGCAAACTCCTATCTAACAATGGGTAACTTATGCTATTTATTTGCTCTCATTTTTGCGAATGATGTGTACATTATTGTGAATTAATGTTTTATCTTATTTAGTATTCATTTTTTTATATAGCTGCACAGGCAAAGTTTACCCCTAATTGGGATGCCTGCATTTTTATTGCCATTTCGTTTTTTGAGCAATATAAATGCAGGAGGAAATACATTGCCTAATTGTAAACATAACTATAAAAACAAGTACATCTTTTCTCAAAATTTTTTAACAAATAGACGTTTAATAGAGAAAATTGTTTCTCTAAGCACTATAACAAAATGTGATACCGTTCTTGAGATAGGAACAGGAAAAGGACATCTAACAGGTGTGCTATCTCAAAAATGTAATTTTCTTTTTTCAATCGAAATAGACGAAGTACTTTATCATAAGTCTATGATTAAATTGAAAAAATATAATAATATTAAACTTATTAATGAGGATTTCTTAAATTACTCATTGCCTCGTAAAATCAGTTATAAAGTTTTTGCCAACATCCCTTTTTCTATAACAACTCAGCTAATTGATAAATTAACAAAAGCTCCTAATCCACCTGACGAAATGTGGCTCATTGTAGAAAAGGGAGCGGCAAAGAGATTTATGGGGATAAAAAAAGAAACTATTAAATCATTACTTCTAAAACCGAATTGGGAAATTGATATAATATTTCATTTTAGAAGGGATGATTTCCATCCGAAACCCTCTAAAGATTCCGTACTGCTTCACTTTTATAGAAAACATATCCCTGATATTGCAGAATCAGAGTTTGGAGCATATAAAAAATTTATAGAACAATCTTTTAAATATGGTTTTTTTAAGAAAAAGAGTTTACTGACAAAGAAACAAATAGCTACTGTATTAAAATTAGCAGAATTACCATCCATTTCTAAAGATGGCGTAATTCTTTACATACAGTGGCTGTGTTTGTTTCGATGTTATATAAATTTTATAGAAAAACAAAAAATGTAATCAGCTAATGGTATTCTACCTTTTTACTAACATAGATACTTGATGGCTTATAAACGGCGGGCAGGACGCCCGCAGTAAAATTAATAACTAGGGCGCATCACTTTCGCACAACTATTTCTTACCTGAATTGCGCATAGGGAAGAAATAAACATGGCAACACGAAGGAAAATAACGCGTAAGCAACAATCTCTGAAAAAGCCAGCCGGCTGGCTTTTTCAAAACTTTGCGTGCCCTTCAGGATTATCTGGCATAGAACTTTTTGTCCACGCTGCCTTAACCGCGTAAGGCCTTCATCCTTTTCGCTTCCGGTAACTACCGGGCATTCACGCGTTACTTTCATAAAAATTTAATTTAAAGCAGGTCGTATTGAATACTTTTAGTCAAGAATAATACATTTAGACATTCCGATAAGTATCATTATGATCCTTTAACTCCAGCGAGTTCCGTTGAAACTCTCTGATTTTTATCGCAGATTCCTGTATAGAAAATTGAACTTTTGCGCTTACGCCGATCCCCCATTTATTGGTAAGGCCGGCTTTATTATGACATCGTGTCATGTGCCGGCAGGCGTCCGTCGTGTCCGCTCGGGGTTCAGCTTCAGCGCAGACATATTAATCAGGGACAATACCTTTTGTAACACAGTAAACCCCTGCCCGCTTCAAAAACTCACCGATTTTAATCTCGTTGTCGATGCAGAACTTCGCGATCAGTTTGTGTTCCTCCGGTGTCAGGGTTACTGTCGGTCTTTTCAGTCCTTCATATTTATTATCAGTGATCTTTTTCATGTTAGCCTCTTCCGGTTTCTTTCTTTTTCGATTGAGCAACAATGCAGGGATTTATCATAAAAGTCAACTTAACTTTATAACTTGATAACGTGAAAAATATTTGACAGAAAAATAAATACTATATATATGTGTAGTTAAATTTCGGCGATATGGAGGCCACCTATGAATAATCCTTTTTCTGAAAAGGCAAATGAGTTTCAAGTAATCCACACATACACAAGAAAGCAGGCAATCGAAGACTGTGTCCTGGTTGATGTTTCAGAAACTGCAAAGGAAGCTGGTATAAATTTTCCGGTAGCTCTGACTTCTACTGTCTGGGATATCTATGTTGTACCATCTGAAAAACTTGAGGGTTGCGGTCAGTCTGTTTCCGGCCGGCTCTGGGATCTCCTCTGGATGTTCCGCATGAATGCTTTAAAAACCAACTCATCTCTTCTGCTCTTCTCCTGTATCTTTTTGAATGAACATGAAGTGCGTGAAGAGGTAAAGCTTAAAGCCCTCTGCGGTCCCGGTGATAACGCTGAACCGGTAATTACAATAATGCTTCCAATGGAAGATTGACGAATTAAAACACCCCTTCGGGGGTGTGCAGCTTTGTTTAAATATAACTGACTGAATGGTCGGTGTGGAGTTTTAAAAACTTAATATTCTTCTCAGAATTGCTCAGAATCAACTTTAAAAGATTTGGCAAGGGTTAAGGATGGCATATGAAAATTAATGTTTATAGAGGCTTATTTTTTATCCGGCGGCTGAGTCTCCTGAAGCTGCTTTTTTATTTCTTTCAGTTTTTCTATATCATCATGGGTAATATCTTTATCACTGCTGATCGCTTTAGAAATAATACTGATAAGAAGCCCCTTGCTCCAGTTGTCCAGTTTAAGAATGCTCTGTTTTGCCATTTGTTAAGACCTTCTGTTTACTAATTTTGGTAGTACTTTGAAACTCCCCAGGTAACCCACTCTTGCCACAATCATGAAAATTATCTAATCCTTTAATCAAGGTTCAGACAATTTAATTTTTGCAGTTTAAGCCCTGATAGCTCTTTCCTGTTTAATTCTGTAATCAAGAATATGCGGTTCTTTCTCCATAAGCTCAAGAAGTACTTTTGCCGATCCCGTGGGCTGTCTTGATCCCTGCTCCCACTGCCTCACGGAAGATATACTTACATTTAGAAGCCTCGCGAATACCGATTGACTGCAGTTTGATTCTTTTCTTATCTTTTTAATCTTATTTGGTGTTATAGTAATATCGCTGAAAGTTACACCCAGATTTTTAAGCTCCTTCGCTGTGAAGGATGTCTGTACTCCGGAATCCATAAGATCCTGTACGGTGTCTTTAATAGCTTCTTTAAGTTCTTTTATCATTTTATCTCCCCCAGTTCAACAAGGTTACCAAGCTTTATCTGTCTTTTAAGCTCTTCAGTATCAAGACTGGTTAAATCCAAGGCGAGCTTTTTTAAAACTGATAGTTCGCTCTTATCAAGATTATCTTTTTCATTTTTGGCAAATGCGTAAATGAATACGGCTCTCTCATCTTTCTTATATGCAAGCAGTGATCTGTATCCTCCGCTTTTTCCCTCATTCTCTCTCGACACTCTAATCTTATAAAGATTACCCCCGAGATTCGAAACACCCTTGTTCTCTTTCAAATCATCAAGAGCATGTTTAAGGTCGGTATCAGACAGGCTGTTTTTTGAAGCCCATTTATTAAACCATTTTGTCTTTAAATTAAACATAATTGACGCTATATCACAATGTGATACAGTGTCAATTATTATTCTTAAAAAAATCTTAATGAATTATTCAGCGCAATCAAGCGAAGCCAGATACATCTGCGTAATTGCAACGCTTCCGTGTCCCAGGTATCTCTGGGTAGATATAATATCTCTGTTTTCAGAATAATGTTTTACCGCTGCATAATGCCTCAGGTCATGAAGACTGTAGATAGTTTTTATTTTATCTTCAGCATATAGCCTTTTGCAGAATCTTTCAAATCCTTTCTGAATAGAATTAACTTTCAGTTCCCGGAAGGGCTTAGTTTTGTCAAAACCAGACTTCATAAGAATATCCAACGACTCTTCCGAAATTCTCCCTTTGACTAAACTCCCTTTACTCTCTGATTTATATATTCCGCTTTTATCAATGGTGAAAGAGGGAAGGGCACCACACCTTAATCCATGATTTTTTATAACAGAAATCACTGCTATTAAAATCCGTGCCTGTTTTCTTTTCCCGGCAGAACCTTTTCCCTCAGAATTAAGCTCCTCGTAGAGATTCTGAATGATTGTTTCAAGTTCACTGTCATCCGGTATATCTCCGCTTGTTTTAGTTTCAAAAGGACGGGGAGGGCGGCTGCATCCTTTAAAGTAATTCTTGGAAATAATGTCATGCCTCTCAAGAAAAGAGAAGAAGCTCGACACCGCGGCGATCCGTTCACGGATCGAATTATTCATCGAGTACTGTTTTTTTATATAGTTAACATAATCGTCAATATCTATCGAGTTAAGATTAAACAGATTAAGGTTTTTAAGCTCAATCCAGTCAAAGAAAATCTGAAGACTTTTCCCGTAGGTCTCGCGCGTGGCAGCTGAATCAAAACCTCTAAGCCAGCGGTCCTGCAGCGAATCAAGATCAACCTTGCTCATTTTAATTTCTGTTTTAAGTTCATCCTTCAGGCGGTCAACAAGGATCTGTTTAGTAATGTATTCCAGTTCGTTCTCATTCAGTTTATCAAGACTCTTCGAGTCCAGAAATTCAGAAACCTGTTCAATGATCTGCTGCTTTTTGTAGGGGGTAAGTTTCGTCATTTCATGCCTCCAATAATATCGGTTGGTGAGCCTGCCGAACCACGTTTTATATGTCGGAATAACCTTATATTATATGGACATAAATATATACAATAAACTATACCGCGTAGGCCTCGGCGATCCAGATGAAGATACAGGTATGTTTATAATGTCGGTTTGTTTGAGTTCATCCGGATCACACCGGCCACCGCTTGGTACATAGACTCAATATTTGTTGTACCCGGTACTGATTGCCTCGCCACCCCACCTGCTGCCGCAGTAGGCATGGCAGGTTGTGGTTTAACGCTCTTTCCTAATTATATATGCTTATTCAGCATCCTCACTTAATACCTTAATTCCTGATTTATATGATTCTAGGTTGAAACTCTCAGTATATTCATTCCCATTATAAGCTCTTACCCGTACTACCATTTTCTTACCATATAGCATGTCTCTTATTATGGCATTGGTCATACCTTCTATGAGGGCACTGGGGCCATCACACCATGCCTGTGTTTCAACAGGTTCTTCACCGTCAATCCTGTAACTGAAATCACAAAATTCACCATTGTTGAGATATTTTTTTCCGAATACAAATTTAATACTGTCTGCTGTATTGTCTCCGTTTTCATCGTATATTACAATACTGAGATTGCCTTTTATTTTTGTGGTGTAAACGATGGTTAATTTGTCAGTCATTTCGTCTATAGTTTTTGTGATCATCCAAGGTCCACTTGTTTTAGCATCTAGTCCGACAGCGTAAATCAGCAGGACTGTAAATAAAATTATGATTTGTTTCATTTCCCTACTCCTGTTTCATATTTTAGCAATTACAATCTTTTTTGATAATAATGTCTACACATATTACGTTCCGCCTTTGTCACAGCTCCTGCGAAAGGTGTAGGAGCTGCGCCAATCAGCAGAGCTGAACGGCTTCAAACTTGCGGTTTTTCATTTAGCGTTTCCTTTCATCCGGATCACACCGACCACCGCTTGTGCCATAACTTTTTTAATTTGTAATCCCCTGTACTGACTACCCCACCATGCCACCTGCTGGCGCAGTAGGCATGACGGGTGTCAATTTATGCATAATTTTAATGTAACCACTTTCACTGTTAGTTTCTAATAAATGCAAATCACTAAAATTATCTATTGAAAATGATTAAATAATCAGAGGAGGTTATTTGCCCAGATTTGATGGTAAGTCTCATACTAAAGACCAGATTGATAACAGGTCGGTACAAAAGAATCCAAATAATGATGAATTTTATCGTTCTAAAGGGCTATCCCGGGATTCTGTTTCTCTGGAAGATGAAGATAATGATTGTTACGAAGGTAATCAAACATCTACCAGATCACAAAGTGTTTCATTTCAAAGTTCCGGGTCTTCAAATCTCATAGAAAATAAAATCAGGCATTTATCTAAAACAACACGGGGTGGCATTATGCATTTTATTAAACTCAACAAAGGTATATGGCAGCGTACAAATGACGCTTATTATATACAACTTTCTGATGATCTTTATCTTAATGTTAATGCTTTATCTTCTTTTTCTTTCAATAGACTTGAAACGGACATCTCTGGTGTTCAGGGTATTCCGAGAGCTGATAAGCTCGAAAAATGGAAACATTATATTTTTACGATAACGATCTCAGGTATGGAGGATTATTTTAGTTTTATAATTCCAGTAACTGAAGATCAATTAATAAAAAAAATTGAATCATTAATGGATAATGCTGTGTAGGTCTTTTTAGTTCAAGGTTCCGCCTTTGTCACACTTCCTGCGAAAAGGGCAGGAGGTGCGCCAATCAGCAGAGCTGAGCGGCTCCACACTTGCGGTATTTCAGTTAGTGTTTTCGTTCATGGTGCTTAACTGCCTCCACGCTCCCCCGCCCGCCCTTAATTTGTAAAATTTTACCTCCAGGGACGCCGCTTTTATTATCATGGTATAACTTCTTTTATAAATATCGCGTAGCAGCTGCCGACCGCCTACCAGGTTCCGGGGTAAAAGATCCTCTCCACCTGGAAGGCTCGCCCTGCATCATTTCCAGCTAAAGTCCATAATGTCAATGCCGCAGGGCGTCGGCTGCTTATCCATTCCCCCGGCATCCCTTCCGGCAAAATTTATTTTAAACCCCGTATCTCTGGTACTTCCCTATGCCTTTTCCATGAAAAACCTTTTTCTGTCCGCTTCCGCTGATCCCCCGGTAGTTGGTAAGGGGGTTCAGCTACAGCGCACACTTATTCTTCAGGGACAATACCTTTCGTGACACAGTAGACTCCCGCCCGCCGCAGGAACTCCCCGATCTTGATCTCGTTGTCAATACAGAACTTCGCGATTTTCTTATGTTCGTCCAGGGATAGTGTAACGGTGGGCCGCTTCAAATGACTGTACTGGTTATATTTTTTTTTTGTCTCTTTTTCCTTTTTCTTCATTCGCATGCCTCCGGCTCGTTATTGTCTGCTATTCAAAACCGGCCTCCCCTGCCGGTCAATAAATTTTAACGTTTAAACGTCTAAAATATTTGACAAAAATCAATATACTATATATATGTTTAGTATATTGATTTTATGGAGGCTATCATGAGTGAATCATTATTAAACCAGTTTGATGTAATCTACACCTACACGCGAAAGCAGGCCATTGAAGATGGTGTCCTTGTTGATGTATCACAAACAGCAAAAGAGGCAGGTATAAACTTTCCTGTCGCCCTCACCTTTGCTGTATGGGATATGCACGTTGTGCCGTCAGAAAAACTTGAAGACTACGGCCAGTCCATTTCCGGCCGTCTCTGGGATCTCCTCTGGATGTTCCGCCTTAAGGCCATGCGGTCCAACTCATCACTTCTTTACTTCTCCTGCCTCTTTCTCGACGAGAATGAAAAACTTGATGAGGTTAAGTTCAAGGCTCTCTGCGGTCCCGGAGATAACGCCGAGCCTGTCATAACAATCATGTTGCCGGGTGAAGATTAAAAAACAGGTAGCAGCTGCCGTTGATCCGGCAGCTTTTTAGAAGCCTCTCAAACTGCACAGAATCGCTTATACGGGGTTTTATGTCGGTCTTGAAGGAATCAGGATGGCTAAAAATGGCCGTTTTTCTCTTGACATTTGTACATATGTACACAAAATTATTATGTCGCATGAATAAACGTCATTTTTCATATATTTTAAACAAT